>Ga0302319_10003960_pt1 | contig 30628 bp, 28 predicted proteins | sample Bog_T0_2_FD_203319 | JGI IMG/M metagenome (GOLD analysis project Ga0302319, IMG submission 203319) | Peat permafrost microbial communities from Stordalen Mire near Abisko, Sweden - Bog_T0_2 | ecosystem: Environmental > Terrestrial > Soil > Wetlands > Peat | place: Sweden: Abisko, Stordalen Mire... | reverse complement strand
GTATCCGGCCATCACCATCCTGCGCGCTGTCGTCGTTCCCGCGCGCGGCGGCGACACGGTGTGGGCCAACACCGCAGCGGCCTACGCCGACCTGCCGCCGGAGCTGAAGGCGTTGGCCGACCAGCTTTGGGCCACCCACAGCAACCTGTACGACTACGCGGCGGAGCGGCCACGCGCCTCGGAGGCGGACCAGCGCGCGTACAAGCAGGTCTTCGCTTCGACCGTATACGAAACCGATCATCCGGCGGTACACGTCCATCCCGAGACCGGGGAGCGTTCGCTCATCCTCGGCGGCTTCATCCGCAGGTTCGTGGGCCAGTCGCGGGAGGCGTCGGATGCCTTGTTCCGGCTGCTCCAGTCGCACGCGACGCAGCTTGAATATACGGCGCGCTGGCGCTGGGCGGCTGGCGACGTGGCGATCTGGGACAACCGCGCGACGCAGCACATCGCGATCAACGACTATGGCGACCAGCCCCGGGTCGTTCGCCGCGTCACGGTCGCTGGCGTAGCGCCGGTCGGCGTAGACGGGCGCCGCAGCGTTACGCGGTCCGAAGCGGGACAGCCTGCCGCGGTAGCCGGCTGAGCGGTCCTTCGATGATACGCGCTCTCATCGCGGCGCTGTTCGGCCTGCTGCTGGCCGCGGCACCGGCCTTCGCCGAAACCACGCTGATTCGCCTGGGCTATCCGGGCGTCGGAGCCGACAACCGCCCCTTCGCCTACGGCAACGTCGTGGCCGTCGCCCATGCCGGCCACTTTATCGAGGATGAGTTCGCCGACGATCCCTCGGTGAAGATCGAATGGACCTTCTTCCGCGGTGCCGGCCCCGCGGTGAACGAGGCCCTCGCCGCCGGGCAGCTCGACTTCGCCGCCGGGCTTGGCGACCTGCCCGCCATCGTCGGCCGTGCCAACGGGCTGAAAACGAAGTGGCTGCTCACGGACAAAGTGCACGACACGATCTATCTCGGCGTGCGGCCGAACTCGGGCATCGCGCGGATCGAGGATCTGCAAGGTCGGAAACTGTCGCAGTTCAAGGGTACCAACCTGCAGATTGCTGCTGACCGCGTGCTGGCCGCGCATGGGCTGACGGAACGCAACGCCCGTTTCATCAATCTCGACTTCGCCAACGCCGTGGCGGCACTGGTCGCCGGCGACATCGATGGCTCGTTCGGCGGCGTGGAATTGTTGGCGCTTCGGCGGCGCGGCATCGTGGACATCGCCTATACGACCAAGGGCGATGACCCGACATTCGGGCGAAACGCGTCTATCTACGTCACCGAAGCGTTCGAGCAGGCGCATCCCGAGCTGGTGGCGCGCGTCGTGCGGGCGTTCGTCAAGGCCGCGCGCTTTGCCGACGATGAGACGAACCGAGACGCCGTGTTCGCATTGTGGGCCAAGTCGGGCATTCCGGTGGAGGCCTTCCGGGAAGATTTCGCCGGCGAGACGCTGGCGCACCGCCTGACGCCGCTGATCGACGATTACGTGGTGGCCCGCTATCGCGACCAGGCGCGGCGCTCGAAGGATTACGGCCTGGTGCGCAAGGACGTCGATATAGACGGCTGGATCGACCGCACGTATCTCGACCGGGCACTGGCTGAGCTCCAGCTTGAGCACCACTGGCCGCGCTACGACGCGGCCGGGATCAAGGTGACCGACGGCGAGGTGGAGCCCACCAAGGCGGCGGCGAAGTGACGACGACGGCAGGAAGGATCGGGAGAGTCGTCGCGCTGGGAGTTGGCGCGGTCGTGCCGGTGCTGCTGCTTGTCTTATGGGTGGTCTCGGCACGCGAGGGCTGGCTGACCGAGCAGATCCTGCCGGAACCCCGCGACGTATTGCAGACTGCGCGGGATTACGTCGCCAGCGGCGAATTGCTGGCGGACACGGCGATCAGCCTGCGTCGTGTGTCGGAAGGCTTCGCCATTGGGGCTGCCATCGGGTTGGTGATCGGCGCGGCGCAGGGCCTGTCGCAAGGGGCGCGCGCCATCGTGGAATTGCCGTTCTTCGTCATCAGCCAGGTGCCCGTGCTGGGCTGGCTGCCGCTGCTAATCCTGCTAGTCGGCATCGACGAGGAACTGAAAGTCATCGTCATCGCCTGGTCGGCCTTCGTCCCGGTAGCACTCAACACCGCCCAGGGCATGCGCGATGTGCCGCGCACGTTGCGCGAGGTCGGGCAGGTGCTGACCTTCGACCCGTGGTCGATGCTGAGCCGGATCATCGTTCCCGCAGCGCTGCCCTCCATCTTCACCGGTCTGCGCGAAGGCTTGGCCCATAGCTGGCAAACGCTTGTGGCCGTGGAGCTGTTCGCGTCGTCCGAGGGACTTGGCTACCTGATGTCCTGGGGACGCCAGTTGTTCCAGCTCGACATCGTGGTGATGGCACTGGTCGTGGTCGGTGCCATCGGGTTGGCGCTGAACTGGACGCTGGGGCGCGTGGAGCGGCGGCTCCGCCGCTGGCAGGTTCAGACCGCATGATTCCCCGTCCGTCCCTTCCCCCCTGGCGGCCGCTGTTGATCCCGCTGATCGTTCTGGCGCTGTGGGAGCTGGCGAGCCGCGCGGGATGGAGCGACGCGCGCTTCCTGCCGCCGCCCGAGGCTGTCCTGCGCCGTGTCTGGTTCGAGACCACGCAAGGCGGCCTGGCCACCGACCTGGCGGCCAGTCTGCGGCGCGGTTCCAGCGGGCTGCTGATCGGCGCCAGCGCCGGCGTGGCACTCGGCCTGCTGCTGGGACTGTCGCGCGTGGCGGAGCGGCTACTTGGCCCGCTGTTCCTTGCCTATCGGCAGGTTGCGCTGTTCGCCTGGGTGCCGCTGCTTTCCATGTGGTTCGGTGGCGCCGAAGCGGGGAAGATCGCGTTCATCTCGCTCGCCGCGATGGCGCCCGCGGTGGTGAACACGTGGCGCGGGGCGCGCGACATTCCGCGCGCCCATGTCGAGCTTGCCGCCGTGCTGACTTTCGGGCGGCTTGATTTCATCCGGTTCGTCGCGCTGCCCGGAGCGCTACCGTTCATTCTCGTCGGGCTGCGCAGCGCGCTGATCTACGCGTGGCTCGCCACCATCGGGGCCGAGTTGTTCCTCAACATCGCCCCCGGCCTGGGCGGCCGCCTGAACGAGGGCCGCGAGACGTTTCAGATGGACCTCGTGCTGGCCTGCATCGTCGTGCTAGGCGCGCTGGGGATTGCGTTCAGCCGGTGCGCGGCGATCGGCGAAGCCCGGCTGTTGCGACGGAGAGGCTGAATGCACATCGCGCACGACACCAAGCCGGTCCTGGAAATCGACCGTGTGGACAAGACCTTCCACGTCGCCGGGCGGGCCGTACCGGCGCTGCGCGACGTGTCGCTCGATCTGCGGCCAGGCGAGTTCGTCGCCATCGTCGGCGCCTCCGGCTGCGGCAAGTCCACTTTGTTGCGCCTGATACTGGGGCTGGACACCGACTACCAGGGCGAGGTCCGCGTCGACGGACGTCGCGTGGAACGCCCGGGCCTCGATCGCGCCATCGTCTTCCAGGAGCCGCGGCTGCTGCCCTGGCTGAGCGCCGAGGGCAATGTCGCCATGGCGCTGCGGCGCAGCGGTCTGCCGAAGGCCGAGCGCCGGCAGCTTGTGGCGGAGCACCTGGAGTTGGTCGGGCTGACGGCGTTCGCGGACGCCTGGCCGGCGCAGCTCTCGGGCGGCATGGCGCAAAGGGTGGCGCTGGCGCGGGCGCTGGTCAACCGGCCGCGCTTTCTGCTGATGGACGAGCCGCTGGGCGCGCTGGATGCGCTGACCCGCCTGCGGCTGCAGGGCGAGCTGTCCCGCATCGTGCGGCACGGCGGCATCACCGCGTTGCTGGTGACGCATGATGTGGACGAAGCGGTGTTCCTCGCCGATCGGATCGTTGTCATGCAGCCGCATCCGGGTCGCGTCGCCGAGGTGCTGCCCATCGCCCTCGGTCCACAGCGCAACCGCTCCGCGCCGGCCTTTCTGCGGATACGCGACGAGGTCCTGGCGATGCTGGGCGTCACGCCATCCGACGACCAGCCGGAGGAACCCGCGCGCACGGCGATCCGCCTGGTCAACTGACTTGGCGGAACGCCCGAGCATAAGCGGGGCGCCATCTCGCTTATCCGCCACCCCCAAACCCAGACCATGCAGAGAGAAACCGTAATGCCGGCCACGAATCCCGACTTGCAAAACAGACTTTGGAAAGAACTGACGCTGAAGGCCGAACTGGTCAACGAGGGCGTCGCCATCAGCCGGGACGCGCTGGACCTGATCCAGGCCGGCGTGACGGCGCAAGAGCAGGTGCATTGCCTGTTCGAGATGGACTTCGAAGCGCATGACTTCGAAATGCCGTCGGGATTCGATCTGCCCCTCGGGCTGTCCGTGCCGTTCCGCTGGAACTCCAAATCGCCGCGCGTCGTCACCGCCGACGGCGACCGGACCATCCTGGTGGAGAACGGCAACGAGCTGGCCGAGGTGCGGTTCCACCAGCGGCCCGGCTTCTACGGCAAGGCCACGTCGGACGGGCAGTCGATGGAAACGGTCGCCGCGCTGTATCGCCATCGTGCGCTGTTCGTCGCCTATAGCAACGAGTGTTCGTACAAGGACAAAGGCGAGGACTGCCTGTTCTGCAACATCAACTACACCAAGGACACCTACGGCGAGCAGCAGGGCATCTTCTGGAAAACCGCCCGCCAGATCGGCGAGACCGCGGCCGAGGCGTTTCGCGAGGGGGTCGTCGACCATGTCACGATCAGCGGCGGCGTCATCCCGGAGCGCCGCGAGCTCGACTACTACCTCGATGTCGCCGAGGCGATTCAGCAGCACACCGGTTTGGACGATTTCAACGGCACCGCGGTCGTGGCGGCACCGCTGGACTTGCGGCAGATCGATCGCTTCAAGGAGGCCGGGTTCCGCACGACGGCGATGAACATCGAAATCTGGGACAAGGGAATTTACGAGGCGATCTGCCCCGGCAAGGCGCATGGCAGCGGCGGCTGGGAGCATTGGCGCGACGCGCTGGTTTACGCCGCCAAGGTGTTCGGCCGCGGCAACGTACGCTCGAACCTGGTGGCCGGAATCGAGCCCAAGAAGAAGACGCTGGAGGGTCTGGAATACCTGGCCGCCGAAGGGGTGGTCGGCACGTTTACCATCTGGTGCCCAAACCCTGGGTCCGAGCTGGCCGGGCACCGCGCGCCCGAAGCCGGCTGGTATCTCGATCTGGCCGAGAAAACCACCGCGGCGTGGAAGAAGAACGGCTTCACCTTCCAGCAGGTCTGCGACTGCAACGCCTCGTCGGACACGCTGCAACACGACATTTGGCGGATTCAGGACGGTTTGTTGCCGGTGTTCGCCGAGTCGGAAGCGCGGGTTACGGCAGAAGCCGCGTAACGATTTTTCAGGCGACCGTGAGCGCAGTGGCGCTCACGGTCGTCGGCTACTGACTGGACAGCGGCGTGGCCACGCTCTCCAGCGATTTGCCCTCGGCATTGATGCCAAGCCAAGCTTCCATACCGGCGCCCGTCAGCATCAGCACCGCGGCTGCGATATAGCCGCTGGCGACCGCCCAGGCCGCGCCGCTGCCAATCAACTGGCCAAAAAGCCAGGGCGCGATGATTCCGCCCGAGGCGGTGCCGATCGCGTAGAACAGAGCCAGCGCCAGGGCTCGTGTTTCCAGCGGGAAGATTTCGCTCGTGGTGAGATAGGCGGAACTGGCAGCCGTCGAGGAAAAAAAGAAGATCACCATCCACGCGGCCGTCTGGGTGTATGCGGTCAGCAACCCCATGCCAAACAGCACGGCGACCGCCGCCAGCAACACGCCCGAGACCGCGAACGTGCCGGTGACCATCCGCCGCCGTCCGACGCTATCGAACAGCGGGCCGAGCAGCAGCGGCCCCAGAAGGTTTCCCGCCGCGAGCGGCAGGATGTACAGGCCGATCCGCGCCGGATTCACATGGTAGAAGGTCGAGAGCACCAGTCCGTAGGTGAAAAACACTGAGTTGAACAGGAACGCCTGCGCCACCATCAGCGTCAGCGCGAGTGCACTGCGCGGCAGGTTCTTCCCGCCCATGCCCCCCAGGATGACGCCGAAGCCGAACCGCGGCTGTGGCCGCACCTTCAGCTTGCCTTTGGCGCGCGGCAGTTTCCCGCCACGGCGCTCGATACTGGACTCGATGTCGCGCGTGGTCCGCTCCGCAGCCTCAGCGCGCGCATGCGTCACCAGCCAGCGCGGGCTTTCCGGCACGAAGCGGCGGAGAAAGATGATGAACAGACCAAGGCTGCCGCCGATGCCGAACGCCAGGCGCCACCCGAGGTCCGGACTGACAAACTGCCCCGATAGCAGCACGACCGACGCTGCGGCTCCCATGATGGCGCCGCCCCAGTAGCTGCCGTTGACGATCATGTCGATGCGTCCGCGCAGCCGGGCGGGGATCAGTTCATCGACGGCGGAATCGATCGCCGCATACTCGCCACCGACGCCAATGCCGGTTAGGCATCGAAACAGTGCGAACGACCAGAAGTTCCAGGAAAACGCTGTGGTCAGCACTCCCAGAAGATAGATGCCAAGCGTCACGTTGAAGATCGCACGCCGCCCGAACCGATCGGTCAACCAGCCGAAGAACACCGCTCCCGATACCGCGCCCAACACGTAGAATGCCGCGACCGAGCCGATATCCTGCGCGGTCAGCGCCAGGGTCGAGCGGTCCTGCAGGATCGGCCCGATGGACCCGATGATCGTCACTTCCAGGCCGTCGAGCACCCAGGTGATCCCAAGCGCGGTCACGACGAGAACGTGAAAGCGACTGAACGGCAGCCGATCCATGCGCGCGGGGATATCGGTCTCCATTTCGCCGCGCCCGTTGCGCTGCGGCGGGTGCGCCGGTCCGCCGTTGCTGGATTGTTTCCGAGCCGCGGAAAACCGATCGGTAAACGCCACCCTAACCACCGTTCCTGGGCGCCAGACCCGCGACCGCCTGACTATCTCCGACCCGCCGTGCCATGTCCTGCACCCTTCAGGCCTGTGTCAACCATTGCGGGTTCTGCACCGTGCCGTCGAAATGCGTGCTGACTTTGTAGCGTTCCGTCGCACCCCCATGCGCCAGCTGCGCAGACCGCGCGAGCAGCGCCTGCTGCCGCTCGTCCGACATTGGCTGGTAGGTGCGTACCGCCTCCAGCGCCTGTTCCAGAATCGGCATCCGGTCGATGCCGGTGATCACCACCGCGACCGGCTGGCTCATCGAGTAGTGGAGCATCTCGATTGGTTCGGCGACGTGGCTGTCGAGGATGAAATGGTCGCCGAACGTCTTCATCGCCAGCACCGCCGTCCGCTGCGCCTGCGCGATCGGAAAGATTGTGCGCTGGAAACTGTCGAAATGCGCATCCACGATGTTCACCGGCATCTGCACGGTGGCGAAGTGGAAGCCGTGCTTCTCGGCGACCTCAAACATGCGGCGATGGATGGCCGGGCTCTTGTGGCCGGTGAAGCCGATATGCCGCACCTTGCCCTGCTCGCGGGCGCGCAGCATTGCCTCCATCGCCCCATTCACGGCGAACACGCGGTCCGGATCGTCCATGCGGATGATCTCGTGGAATTGTATCAGGTCGATGTGATCCGTTTGCAGCCGCTGCAACGACGTTTCCAGCTGGCCGGCTGCCGATTTTGCGTCGCGGCCGTCGATTTTGGTCATCAGGAACACGCGCTCGCGATAGCCGTCGTGCAGCGCCTTGCCGAGCCGGATTTCGCTCTCGCCGCCGTTGTAGTCCCAGCAATTGTCGCAGAAGTTCACCCCCTGATCGACTGCGCTACGCACGATACGGACGGCGTCCTCGACGGTCGGTCCATCCGGCCCGGGCCTCGCCAGGTGAAATCCCCCAATCCCAATCAGGGAGACCCGCGCGCCGGTCTCGCCGAGCGCGCGGTATTTCATGCCGCCGCTCTCGGTCGTTTCAAGCGGCGCCGCCGCGGCCGCGGCCTGTGTCGCCGTCCCGGCCGAGATTGTGGTAACCGCGGCGATGCCGGCGACTGACGCCTTCATGAAGTTTCGCCTGTCCATGCCGACTGCCTCCGGGTTCCCAGCGCTCGGATGGCCACGCACGCCGCGCCGTAGCCGTTGTCGATGTTCACCACCGCGATGCCGGGGGCGCAGCTCGCCAGCACCGCGTCGAGGGCGGTGCGGCCACCGGATGCGACGCCGTAGCCGACCGAAGTCGGAACGGCGATCACCAAGCCGCCTACCAGGCCGCCGATCACGCTGGGCAACGCAGCGTCCATGCCGGCCGCCACGATCACCACCTGCATGCGACGCAATTCGTCTCTGCGACGGAGCAGGCGCCACAGTCCAGCCACGCCGACATCGACGATTTCCTCCGCCGCGTGGCCCTCGAAACGAAGGGTGCGCACCGCTTCGCGTGCGACGGGAAGGTCCGAAGTGCCGGCACTGACAACGGCAATCCGCGTCGGGCCGGTGGGCGGTCGCGGGTTCCCGGCATAGGCGGTGCGCGATAATGCGTCGTAATCAAGCGCACGGCTGTGGCGGCCGGGCAGCGCGGCAAAGCTGGCCTCGCTCAGCCGAGTCAGCAGCAAGGATGCTTCGCGTGCAGCCGCATGGTCAAGAATTGCCGCAATCTGCTCAGGCGTTTTGCCGGCACAGTACACCGCCTCGCTGAGGCCGATCCGCTGGGTGCGCTCCTCATCGAGCAGGAAGTCCTCGTCCGGTTTCATGCGACTGGCCGAAGGAAGGCGCTGCCATTACGGTACGGGGCGAAGGCCACGGGCAAACGCAAGCCGCTGCGATCGGCAAGGTCGAGAATGTGGGCGCGAAGCCCCGCTTCCGTTGCGGCGTCCAACGCTTGCAGCGTGTCCGCATCGAGTTCCACAACGACTGCCTGTGCCCGCACGCGGCAGCGCACCGTGCTGGGCGACAGTGCACCGCGCAACAGTGTTTCGGCCCGTTCAATCAGGACCAGGATGGACGGATTGATCGCAAACCCGGTTTCGACCCGGCTGGACAGGCAGGGGGACGCGGGTAGCGATGCGACCTCACCCAGCCCAAGGCCGGCTGCGATGCGCCGCACCGTTGCCTTATCGATCCCCGCCTCGATAAACGGGTGCCGCACGCTGTGTGCTCGCGCCGCATCAAGGCCCGGCCGGTATTCGCCCAGATCATCCAGGTTGGTGCCCGACACAACCTGGACATCGGTGCGCCGGGCGATTGTGCCGTACAGGTTGGTCTTGCAGAAGAAGCAGCGGTTGACGGGGTTGGCACGGTACTGCGGGTCCGAGAACTCGCCGGCATCGAACACATCCAGTGCCCAGCCGTGCTCCACCGCGATCGATCGCGTGCGCCGCGTTGCCTCCTCCGGCACAGCCGGAGATGTGGCGTGATACATCCGTGCCCCGCCGCCGAGCACCGCGTGCGCGACAATGGCCAAGGTCAGGCTATCCACACCACCGCTGACCGCAACAGCGACGGCGCTCATCGCGGCAATGATCGGGCGCAGCCGGTCCAGCGGGTCGTCCCCCGAAACCCCGTCGCGACGGTTGCGCGGCTCAGTCATTGCCGCCTGCCGCCGCTATCGTCTCAGCCCGCCGGCGAAGCTCTGCCCTCGCCGCGTGACCGGGGCGGCCCAGCGCGTCGTCGGCCTCCGCCTTGCTGGTGCGACCGCCTGGCCGATCGACTGTCTTCACGCGGAGCCTGGCGCCGTCCAGCGTAACCTCACGGGTTTCGCGTTGCAGCGCCTGGCCTTGCACAACGTGTGTGCGCAATCCGATGGTGGTCGTCTCGCGGAAACACGCCTCCACCGCCGCATCCAGAGCTTCCGGTCGGGCAAGAAGCTGCACATGCACGGCCAGCCTGCCCTTTTTGCCGAAGACAGGCATCTGCAGCACGTCGTGCACGCCCGGCAGCGCCCGCAAGCGATCAAGCCCGGCCGCCAGGTCTTCGCCCGACTGGTCGTCAACCTCGAAACCGATCACGGCCAGGTCGCGGTGGGTCGCTTCGTCCGACGTGTCGAATGCCAACACGCGCAGCACGTTGCTTATCCCCGGCAGTTGCCGCGTGCCGAAGCCGATACCGCTGCGCGCGAGACGGCCGGCGCGTCCGGTGCGCGAACTGCACCGCAAGTAACGCAGGATCGCGGCACCGGTCGGCGTCACGCGCTCCCCCGGCATGCCGTCGTCGACAAGATCGAATCCCTCCAGCAGGAGTGCGGTCGCCGGAGCGGGCACCGGCATGACGCCGTGCGCCGTTTGTACCCGGCCACCGCCAAGCGGCAGGCTGCCGACGGTCCAAGTCGCATCGCCCATCGCGTCGATCAGCCAGGCGGCCGCAACGATATCGGCGATGGAATCGATGCTGCCGACTTCATGGAAGGTGACCGCCTCGGGCTCGATGCCGTGCGCCCGGCCCTCCGCCCCGGCAAGTTGCGCGAAAATGCCGACGGCATGTTGCTGGACTTTGTGCGGCAGCGACGATCGTTCGATCAGTACGCGAATGTCGCGCCATGTCGTCTGGCGAGAGTCTCCGTGTACGTGACTCTGATTTCCGTGTACGTGACTCTGATTATGGACAATCTCAGCGTCCGATCGCCCATCGTCGCTCACGATGAAACGGGTGCCGGTCAGCACATGATCGCGATGCGGCGCCGCGTGGCAGCCAACGTTTGCGACCTTCCGAACGGCGTCAACAACGGCCGCCTCGTGCTCCGGAAAAGCACTCAGCAGCGCCGCCGCAAACATGTCGCCTGCGACTCCGCCGAGAGGGTCCAGGTGAAGGAACTTCACCGGCATCCGCTACACATGCGACGGATCGGCGTTCATCTGAGCGTTCAGGCTGCGTCTCCACCGGCTTGCCGCCCCTCAGCGCGCCCGGCGCTGTCCGGTTCCGGCCGGGTGAGGGACAAAGCGATCACGGAGGCGCGACAAAATTCTCCGATAGGCCGTGCAACGCGCGAATGACGCGCGATCCATGACGATCGCCGTGCAATGCAGATCAACCGCGCGCGATCACCGTTGGAAACGGGCGCCATGCTGCCGCGTTCTGCCTACAGTCAACGCGAACCGGCCAACAGAGGAGGCCAATGTGTCGCATGCGCTGCAAGAGCTCGCGTCCGCCGGGGTCGCCGTCTGGCTTGACGATCTCAGCCGACCTCGCATCCAGTCCGGCAGCCTCGCCCGCGCCGTCGAGCAGGGCGAGATCGTCGGCATCACCACCAACCCCACGATCTTCGACAAGGCAATCGGCACCGGGTCCGGGTACAATGATCAGCTGCGCGATCTGGCGCTCCGCGGGACGTCAATCGGTGAGACGCTGCGGCTGCTGACCGCCTGGGACGTTCGCGCCGCCTGCGACATCCTCCGTCCGGTGTTCGACCGCACCGGCGGGCGCGATGGGCGCGTCTCCATCGAGGTTGACCCGCGGCTCGCGGAAGACGCCGAGCGCACGGAGGCCGAAGCGCGGGGCCTGTGGTGGCTGGTGGACCGGCCCAACCTGTTCATCAAGATCCCGGCGACGGAAGCCGGATTGCCGGCGATCACCGCGACCTTGGCCGCGGGAATCAGCGTCAATGTGACGCTTATCTTCTCGCTGGAGCGTTACCGGGCGGTGCTCGACGCCTTCATGGCCGGTCTGGAGCAGCGCGCCGACGCGGGCGGAAGCCTCGATGGCATCCAGAGCGTGGCGTCGTTCTTCGTCAGCCGGGTGGACACCGAAGTGGACCGTCGGCTTGGCGAGATCACCGCCCACGGCAACGGCAAGGATGTCTCGGCGGAAGCCGCGCGGCTGCGCGGTCAGGCCGCCATCGCCAACTCGCGGCTCGCCTATGAGATTTATGAGCAGACCCTGGCGGCGTCCCGCTGGCAGGCGCTGGCGGCAAAAGGCGCCAAGCCGCAGCGCCTGCTTTGGGCCTCCACTGGGGTCAAGGACAAGGCGTACGAGGATACGCGCTATGTCGTCGAGCTGGTGGCGCCGAACACGGTGAACACGATGCCGGAGGCCACGCTGCACGCGGTGGCCGACCACGGAAAGGTACGCGGCGACACCATTCGGGGCAGCTACGCAGCGGCCCATGCTGTGCTCAACGACCTGGCCCGGATTGGCGTGGACATCGGCGACGTCGCCCGCACGCTGGAGGCGCTGGGCGTTGCGTCGTTCGAAAAGAGCTGGGAAGAGCTGATCGAGTCGGTGAAGGCGCAGCTCGAAAAAGCCGGCGCCACCGTCCTGCCGGCCGGCGCGGTTGCGCCCGCCGGTCGGAAGGATGCAGCCCCCGCTTCCGGGGCACCGCAACAGTCGGCAAGCGGAGCACGGGCATGACGACACCGGAACAAGCTGTCCAGGCGAAGGCCATCGAGCTGGGCAAGCTGGCAGTTCGCGCCACCACGTCGGCCGGCAGCGGCCACCCGACCACCGCGCTGTCGCTGGCGCATCTGGTCGCCGTGTTGATGTACCGCGTGATGCGCTGGGACCCGCAGCACCCCGACGCGCCGGGATCGGACCGGCTTGTGCTGTCGGAAGGTCATGCGGTGCCGATCATCTACGCCGCCTGCGCCGATTTGGGCGTGACCATCGTGCCCGACGGCCACGCCAGGCCGATGACGATGGATGACCTGATGGCGCTGCGCAGCATCGATAGCCCGATCGACGGCCACCCAAACCCCATGCTCGGCTTCCCGTTCTTCGACGCGGCGACCGGGTCGCTCGGCCAGGGCCTGTCGGTGGCGGCCGGACTTGCCGCTGCCGCACGTCTGGATGGCATCGGCAAGGCGATCTACTGCATCATGGGCGACGGCGAATCACGCGAAGGCCAGATCTGGGAGGCGATGGATTTCATCGCCGACCATAAGCTGACCGGCGTGGTGGCGATCTTCAATTGCAACACGCTCGGCCAGAGCGATTTCGTTTCATCCGCCGAGAGCTGGGAACACCTGCAGCGCAAGGCCGAGGCGTTCGGCTGGACCACCGTCGCGATCGATGGACACGACCCGACAGCGATCGAGCAGACGCTGCGCGATCGCGAATCGCTTGGGGCCGGCAAGCCGCTTTGCGTCATCGCGCGCACGGTGAAGGGCTGGGGCGTGCCAAGCCTGGGCGGCATGGGCCATCACGGCACACCGGTTCCCAAGGACAAGCTCGACGCCGTGCTGTCGGAATTGGACAAACGCGCGGTGGAATTCGGCGTGGCCGGGCTGGACCCAGCCGCCATCCGGGAAGCGCTGCCGATCGCCCCGCCGCTGCCGGCGCCTGCGGCCCAGCCGGCTGGGGAGCCGATCGGGTTCATGGCTGCGGTCGGTGCCGATCCGAAACTCGCCGATGCGGTCAAGAACAAGAAGGAGTTTGCCCCGCGGCGGGCGTACGGCCTGGCGCTGAAGGCACTGGGGGCGGCGAACCCCCGCGTGGTCGCGCTCGACGCCGATGTGAAAAACTCGACCTATGCGCTGGATTTCGCGCAAGCCTACCCGGATCGGTATTTCGAGGCGCGGATTGCCGAGCAGAACATGGTTTCAGCGGCAGCCGGGCTGGCCAGCGGCCGCAAAATCCCGTTTGTCAGCACCTTCGGCCGGTTCCTGGAACGCGCGTTCGACCAGATCGAGATGGCGATCATCGGCGGCGCCGACATCAAGCTCGTCGGCAGCCATGTCGGCGTGACGCTGGCGTCGGACGGTCCCAGCCAGATGGCGCTTGCCGACGTGGCGTTCGCGCGCACCTTCGCGCACGTGCGCGACGCCCGCGGCAACCCGGCGCTGACCGTACTGACACCCAGCGACGCCGTTAGCGCATACAACCTGGTGCTCGCCATGGCGGCGTTCCCGAGTGCCTGCTACCTGCGGGCGGTTCGGGCCGACCTGCCGATTCTATACCAGGAGAGCGAAACCTTCCCGTTCGGTGGCCACAAAGTGCTGCGGCGGCCCGACGGCGACGATAATAGCCGCGGTGTCGTGTTGGTCTCGACCGGGTACATGGTGCATAGCTCCCTCAAGGCTGCCGATGTCCTTCGGTCCCAGGGAATTGGTGCAACTGTGGTCGATGCCTATTCCCTGCCTATGGACGCAGCCGCTGTTCTTGCGCTCGCCGGACAAGGGGAGGCGATTCTGGCGGTAGAGGACACTTACATCGGCGGTATCGGCAGCGAGTTGGCGGAGGCGGCGGCTGCGACCGCAGGCGCGCCGCAGGTTCGATCGCTGGCCGTGCATCGCATCCCCAAGAGTGGGCGCACGCCGGATGACGTTCTGGCCTATGTGCACCTGTCGGTCAGCGACATCGTCGATGCCGCCGGGGAACTCGCGGGCCGGCAGCCGGCGCGGAGTGCGGTCCTCGTAGCGGCTCACGGTAAATAAGGCGGGGCCGGGCCAGGTCTGGTTGTGACCCAGACCTCGCCCGCGCCTTTGCCGATTTATCGTCCCGTTGAGTTCACAGTCGGCGGGAGCGGTGCAATGGCCGTCACGTGCGGCCTGAGGGCAGGGTTACCTTCCAGCCAGTTGAACCGGTAGGTGCTGAGCAGCGCGAAGTGAATCAGCAGCGCCAGGAGAAACAAACCGACAATGAGCCCGACAACAACTCTGCGGGGGTCGAAGAGCAGCCACACACGCCACATGATTCTACCTCCTATGCCAGGAACGACTTGATGTAGATGACGCCATCAGACATCGACGCGACCCAACCGTTGGGACCCGGCCAGAACGGCCGCCACCGATAAGCCAGGACATGCGCGATGATCGCAACAATCAGGAAAACGGCCCCGCTGGTTATGAATATCGAGTGGAACTCCTTCGCCTCGGCCTCGGTGAGCCCGGACGCGGAGACGCGGTCTTTCGTGTCAGCCATTCATACCTCCCCATAACGACGTTTTACGCCTAGCAATGACCGGCCGCACTGCCTGCCGCCCGGAGGCATTGGGCATGCGGCAGCCATAGTTGCCGGTGTAATCTGCCATTGACTGCGCCATGCGTAAACCGAAATCGCGCGACGCGAGAAGTCACCTGGACGTGACCGAAAGCGGGATGTCGCAATAAGGCGGTCGAGCACCTGCCATTATATCAGCTGCCCAGATGGCGCCGACGGTAGAGGAGACTCTGGATTATCGCGGCCAGAGAGGTTAACAACTGAATAAGCTTGATGTTACATTTCGGCTCGTTCTTGCCTGACAATCGTCTGGTCCGCTCAAAATTTGCCACGCCCATCGGAATGACGGCTGCCCGATCGCGGCGTTACGGGATGCACAAACCGACCTGCAGCGGCGAACCTGTTTGCCGATCACCGCACGACGGGCCCATGATTGTGCCCGAATCCAAGGAAGCATTTAATCTCATGCGCTTCATTCATCTGCTGCCGTTTCTGCTGCTGCCGTTCGCCATCATCCAGGCCCGCGCCGCGCCGCAGCGCCTGCCGCTGCTGCCGGCGGGCAGCGCCGTCGCCATTCGCGCCTATGCGCTGGGCTTCGTGCCGCTTGACGGCCGCTTCACCCGCTTCAGCGGCTGGCTGACCTACAATCCAGACAACCTGACCGACTGCCGGGTGGAGCTTACGGTGGAGACCGCCAGCTTAACGATGCCGGATGCCTCGGCACGGGAGACGCTGGTGGGCACCGATTTTTTGGACGTCGCCCGCTACCCCACGATCGAATACGCCGGCGCCTGTGAGGCACGAACGCTCGCGGGCATCCTTGGCATGCACGGTGTCGACGGCCCGTTTGCGATGGCGCTGGACTGGTCGCCCGGCCGGGTGATTGCCAGCGGGCGGCTGCGCCGCGCGGACTGGGGGATGACGGCGCGGCCGCTGTTCGGCGGCCCGACCATCCGCATCGAGGTGACCGTCTCGCTGCAAGGCACCTGAATGCGGCTGGCCGTCTTTCCCGTCGCAACCTGCCACCCCCAAACCCGGCCTCAAGACTGCGTGAAACGGCGTCCCGCGGGGACACCCGCCTCGGATCGGCCACATATGCCGTCCGGTTGAACCAGCAAGGGAGACCAGGATGCACACGCACTCGACCAGGAATGATGTTCCGACCAACGCCAAATCCGTGGCGATCGACCTCCTGAACGCCCGCGTGGCGGACAGCATCGACCTCGCGCTGCTGACCAAGCAGGCACATTGGAACCTGAAAGGCCCGCAGTTCATCGCGGTGCACGAGATGCTGGACACGTTCAGAACGCAAATCGACGACCTGGTGGACACGATGGCCGAACGCGTCGTGCAGCTCGGCGGGACGGCTCTGGGCACCACCCAGACGGTTGCGGACGCAACGACGTTGCCGCCTTATCCCACCGACATCTACGCCATCCACGACCACCTGTCGGCCCTGATCGATCGCTACGGCGAGGTGGCGAATGCGATCCGGCACGGCATCGAAGCCGCGGACGAGGCCGGCGACGCCGACACCGCCGACATCTTCACGCAGGCCTCGCGCGCGCTGGACAAGGCGCTGTGGTTCCTGGAAGCCCACGTCCAAGAGCCGGACTGACGCGCTTTTCCGGCCCTCTTGCCGGACGGGGGAGAGGGCCGGACGCTGCCCGGTGCCGATCGCCGGTTGCCCGGACTCTCCCGCTTTGGCTAAGGTGCCCGGGTCAGTCTGGAACATAGCATGAACGATCTGTTTGGTTCGGACCCGCGCAAGCCGGCGGGCAAGACGGCCGACGCTGCACCGCTCGGAAAGCCCCAGCCGAAGCGGGATGCGAAACAGGCGATGCAGGCGCCGGATGGCGGCGACTACTCGGCGAAGGATATCGAGGTCCTGGAAGGGCTGGAGCCGGTGCGGCGCCGGCCCGGCATGTATATCGGCGGCACCGACGAGCCGGCGCTGCACCATCTGGCCGCGGAAATCCTCGACAATTCGATGGACGAGGCGGTGGCCGGCCATGCCAGTTTTATCGACTTCGCGCTGGCGCCGGGCAACTGGCTGACGGTCCGCGACAACGGGCGGGGCATTCCGGTGGACCCGCACCCCAAGTTCAAGGCGCTCAGCGCGTTGGAAGTGATCATGACCACCCTGCACTCGGGGGGGAAATTCGGCGGCAAGGCCTACGCCACGTCCGGCGGGCTGCACGGCGTCGGCAGCTCCGTGGTGAACGCGCTGTCCGAGGTGATGGAGGTGGAGGTCGCCCGCGACCGGACGCTGTGGCAGCAGAGCTACGCGCGCGGCAAGCCGACCTCCAAGCTGATCAACGCCGGCGCGGTGCACAACCGGCGGGGTACTACCATCCGGTTCAAGCCCGATCCACAGATCTTCGGCGCGCTCGCGTTCAGCCCGGCGCGGCTGTACCGGCTGTGCCGCTCCAAGGCGTATCTGTATCGCGGCGTGGAAATCCGCTGGGTGTGCGACCCCAGCCTGCTGAAGGGCGCCAAGGACGACACCCCGGCCGAGGCGGTACTGCACTTCCCCGGCGGCCTGCGCGACAGCCTGGAGGAGGATATCGGCGAGGCCGGGCGCGTGCTGCCGCAGTCCTGGGCCGGCGAGGCCGCATTGCCCAACGGTCCCTCGGGGGAGCATGCCGGCAGGCTGGAGTGGGCCGCGGCGTGGCTGGAGGACGGCGAAGGGTTCCTGCACTCCTACTGCAACACCGTGCCCACCCCGCAGGGCGGCACGCATGAGGCAGGGTTCCGCGCCGCGCTGGTGAAGGGGCTGCGCGCCTGGGGCGAGCATCGCGGCAACCGGCGTGCCGGGCAGATCACGCCCGAGGACCTGCTGATCCCGCTGGCCGCAAAGCTCTCCCTGTTCATGCGCGAGCCGCAGTTCCAGGGGCAGACCAAGGAGAAGCTCTCAAGTCCCGAAGCCGCACGCCTGGTCGAGACCGCGCTGCGCGACCGCTTCGACCACTGGCTGGCCGGTGATCCGACCCAAGCCGACAACCTGCTCGCTTTCGTGATCGAGCGGGCGGAGGAACGGCTGCGCCGCCGGGAGGCCAAGGACACACCGCGCAAGTCGGCGACCCGCCGGCTGCGGCTGCCCGGCAAGCTAACCGACTGCACCCGCGAGAATGCGGCGGAGACCGAGCTGTTCCTGGTGGAGGGCGATTCGGCCGGCGGGTCCGCCAAGCAGGCCCGCAACCGGGAGACCCAGGCGGTGCTGCCGCTGCGGGGCAAGATTCTGAACGTCGCGAGCGCGTCGGCCGACAAGCTGCGGCAGAACCAGGAGCTGAAGGACCTGGTCGAGGCGCTGGGCTGCGGCATCGGCGAGCGATTCGACCGCGCCAAGCTGCGCTACGGGCGGATTATTATTATGACCGACGCCGATGTCGACGGCGCGCACATCGCCTCGCTGCTGATGACCTTCTTCTACCGCGAGCTGCCGGAGTTGGTGCGCAACGGCCACATCTATCTCGCGCAGCCGCCCCTGTTCCGGCTGACCCAGGGGCCGAAGTCCGTCTATGCGATGGACGACGCCGACCGGGAGCGCAAGATCAAGCGGGAGTTCAAGGCCAACGCGAAGGTTGAGGTCAGCCGCTTCAAGGGTCTGGGCGAGATGCCGGCCTCCCAGCTCAAGGAGACCACGATGGACCCGACCAAGCGCACGCTACTGAAGGTTGTGGCGCTGGCCGAAGATCGGGCGAAGACCAACGATCTGGTCGAGAGCCTGATGGGCCGCCGCCCGGAGCTGCGCTTCCAGTTCATCCAGGACCACGCCCGGTCGGTCCAGGACGTGGACGTCTGACGGACGTAAAGCGACGGGGTAACATGCAGGCGGACAAGCGTAGCCGTGGCCGTGCGAACGGCGACGTTTCGCTTGTCCCCCCTACGCCTGCAAACCACCGCAAGCGCGCCCGCACCGCGGAGTCCGTACGCCCGACACCGGCCGTGCGCAGGCATGGTTCGGCTGGCTAGATTGCCTCTTTGAGTTCCTTCGCCGGGCGGAATGCGATCTTCTTGCTGGCCTTGATCGTGATCGGCTCGCCGGTAGCCGGATTACGACCAGTCCGCTCCGGCCTGTCCTTCACTTCAAGAATACCCAGGCCGCCGATGCGCAGGCGATCGCCGCTTTTCAGGTGATCCACAAGGAGCCCAACCAATCCGGTCAGGATGGTCTCGGCCTCCCGCTTGGCGATCTGCTGATGCTCGGCGATCTCGGCCGCGAGCTGCTTCAGCGTCACCGTGGGGGCCGCAGCGGGTTTGGGCGGCGCGGCGGCCACCTTCGATGCCGCCGGCTTTGCGAGTGCCGCCTTCGAGCTGGTCGAAGGCGTCGTTGCTGCCGGCGCCTTCGACACCTTGGGCGGTGGCGCTTTCGCCGTGGGCTGCTTTGCTGGCATGGCTCGATGCTTTCCTGACGACTCGGAATCCACTGTTACAGAATCACGATCCGTAACAGATAACAACCCTGTTCCGCTTGCTCCATTTCACAATTCTGGTCGTATGAACCGACAGATTCGGACTGAAGGAAGGGGCGCCCCCGGCCAGGCAGGCCGCCGGATGGGCCGCCGTTGCGCGACGGCAGGCGGGACCGCCCGCCCGTCTGTCCCAGCGATCCGTTCGAGCCGACGCTCCGGACGCGATTGGCTTCGCGTAGCCGCGCTGGTCGAGGACCCTGTGGTCACGCGGCAGCACGGCAACGGTCTCGAAATCTTGATGCATATCGTCATGCAGGCCGTCGCTCTGGGCCCGCATGTCGGGGTGGGTCAGACTTGTCGCCGCCGGCGAACAGTTATTCTCGTTCGACATCGCGCTGGTGGCCAACCGCGCACATTGAGGCCGGTGGTGCGGTTTCGCCGGGCAGCCAAAGGAAAGACCGATATGCTTGCGCTGCACGCGGCCTGACTCCGCTCCCGCTTACACTCCCGGCAAGGCGCCGGTCCACGCCTGGGGCTGTCGCTGTTGGGGGCCACGGCGGGCGCCGGTCACCCGGCGTCCGTTCCGGCCAACAACTCATGTCTGGTCGGCCGCCCACAAAGTCAGGATCGGCTCGTCAGATGCCATGACGATCGGCTGCTCCGCATTCACGCCGAGCATGAATGCGCCGCTTGCTGTCGTCGCCGCGCTGGCGGCGTGATGGATGTGGCAGAGGGTACGAATCGGCTGATCGTCGTTCTGGGCATCAAGGATGGCTTCGCCCAACGCGAGCGCTGAATCCGAACTCACGTTTGGATCAAACACGCCAAACATGAAATACGGGTCCTGGGGAAGCAGGTTTGTGTTTGGGCTCAGGTTAAACATTTTGCGTCCTTCCAGGCCAGTGTGCCTGCCCTGACCTCATTGTCAGGGAAAAATCGGATACAATCGCGGCTCCGGCAGAGATCGGCTTACGGGCGCTGCCTACGCGCCGGCGTCGGCCGCTGCAGCCTCAGCATGGTGCGGAATACTGTCGTTGGCTGCCACGGAAGCGCTCCGTGCCGACGCATACATGCGCCTCGCAGTATCGTATTCGTCCTGCGCTGTCTGCGCTGCCCTGCTCGCCGCTCTCCAGTGCAGTTCGGCCACCTCCAGCAGGGTCTCGGCCGTGTGAACACTGAACCTGGTCATGATCTGATTCCTTTTGTTTAAAATTGCAGCAAAGGCGGTTTCTCGCCTTCGTTTGCCCTGTTGGGGCCGGGTATGCTCCGGCGCCCAGCGTGATCAGCTCAGTCCGATCGACGGGCACAGCCCTTCACCGAGAGAAACGTTCCTGAGTGGACATACGATGTCCTCCTCGGTTGAATTGTGGCGATTTGGTGCTCTCCGCGTGAGTGACTGCCTGGAGGCAAATCCAGCCTGACAGAGGAGTCTCACGACACCGTGATAAGTAGGCTCACGATCGCGTGAAGTCAAGAACATAGCGGGGCCCCAATAGGCGGATATCGGGCAGCCGATGCGTGCAAGTCACAGAGGAAACCGTCGCGCGCAGGATTTGCCACGGATCGCGGAAGGGCGCGGCTCCGCCGGTTGCCGCCCACCTGCTACCGATCAAGGCGACAACGGCAGCGATCCGGACGCTCTCATAACCGCGACTTCCCGCCTAGGGAACGCGTGATATGGTCTCGCAAAATGCGCCGTGCCCGGCGCCAGGGAGGGAGAAACCTATGCCCATCACGGATGGCAGCACCGCCACACCCGCTATGCCCTACGCCGGCCGAGTCCGTCGCGTCGCCTTAGACCAGCCGTTCCGCTGGCTTGCCGCCGGATGGCGGGATTTCCTCGCGGCACCCATTGCGAGCCTGGCCTACGGCGCGCTGTTCGTGATCATTGGTCTCTTGCTCACCCTCGGGCTCTGGCGCACCCAGACGATCTATATGCTGCTGCCGCTCGCCGCCGGCTTCATGTTGCTGGGGCCGGCGTTGACCCTCGGCTTCCAAGCCATCAGCCGCGACCTGGAGCAAGGTGAGCAGCCGTCCTTTACCAGCGCGCTGCTGGCCTGGCGGGCGAATGCGGGGCCGATCTTCTATGCCGGCCTCGCCTTCATGTTCCTGTTCCTGCTCTGGCTCCGCCTCACCGAGCTCGTGTTCGCCCTGACCTTCCCCGACATGGTGGGGCCGGACGCGCAAAGCTTGCTGAACGCGACGTTTTTCACCCCGAACGGGCTGGCGTTTCTGGGGCTTTTCCTGGCCCTTGGCGCGGCACTCGCCCTGTTGGCGTTCGCCGGCGGCGCCTTCGCTTTGCCGATGCTGCTGGAGCGGCGGGTCGGCATGGCCGAGGCGATCGCGACCAGCTTCACCGCTGTCATGCTCAATCTTCGCACCATGGCGTTGTGGGCCGCCACGCTGGTGGTTCTGACCGTATCAGGCATGGCGGCGTTCGGAATCGGGCTGGCCGTCACGCTGCCGCTCGCGGGACATGCGACGTGGCATGCCTACAGGGCGGTGATCCGGCCTGAAGCCTAGGGGCCAGGGCGGAGCGTCGAGCACGCGACGCTTGCCCGGCCGAGCGGCGCTTGGGCTATCGCCGGACGTTCGCTGCGACGGCTCGGCCTGAGCCATGCCAGCCGGGCTGCGGCGAACCACCGCGCCATTCCGCGCCGTGCCACCCCCCACCGTGCCATCCGCCGCCATTCCACCCCCCGCCGCGCCAGCCACCACCGTGCCATCCACCGCCATACCATCCACCGCCACGCCATCCACCACCGTAGGCGAGGACTCCTCCTCCGTAGACTGGAGGATAGTATCCGCCGCCATAGTATCCGTAACCTGGTCCATAGTATCCGTAGCCGGGATAGGCCGGATAGACTGCGCAGCTGCCCAGCAGCCCCGTCAATCCCAGAGTGGCGAACGCCAACAAGCCACGATGTCGAAGCGAGCGGGCCATGGCCTTCCTCCTGCCACTGATCCGCATAGAACGTTGGTGAGGCTGACGGCGTTTCCGTGACCCAATCGTCGCGACAGCACGGAGAGAGGCGTCGTTCGGCTGCCCGCGGGAGGACGCCTGCCAGTCATCGATGTGGCGTGCGAGTTGGCCTATCGGCCACCGCTCCCCGGCGGCAGCCCGGCGGCCTGCCGGAGCAGGAATCCGAGCACAACGGATGTCGCGTCGATCGCCGACGTCTTCCGGCCGACGAGGAACGCCGGGTAGCCGGACTCGCCGCCGGGCCAGCCGTGCCCGCCGCCGTTGATGAACCAGCCTTCGGTATCGCCGCCCAGGCACGTCTGGCCGACCGCGCGCATGATGGTAAACCCCGGCTCCCGGGACGCGGCGGGGGCCAGAGCAAAGCCGTTGCAACGATTCCGTGTGGCCCAGAACGCGAGCGTCTCCGCCGCGGACAGGATGCGTCCCTCGCGCGTGTCGGTGCCATAGACTGGGACGACCGGATCGCCGGTGCCCTGGATCAGCAGAAACGGAACGGCGCTGCCCGGTTTGCAGGCCGCCGCAGCCGGTGCTGCCAACCCCGAGGCGACCACGGCGACACCCGCCAGGCGCACGCGGCCTGAACAGGCCAGCGCCTGGGCCATAAAGCCCCCGTTCGAGAACCCCACCGCGTAGATCCGCGACCGGTCCACCGGGATTTTGGCGGCGACGTCCGCCACGACCTCTGCCAGGAAGGCCGCATCGGCGTCGCCGCGGGCACTGGACTCGTCCGCGCCCCAGGAACGCCAGTCTCCCCGCGGGTAGACAACGGCGAAGTTGAGTCTAGCAGCAGCGGACGACAGGCCGGACATGCGGGCCATTTGCTCCGGGGTGCCAAGCCAGCCGTGCAGGGCAATCAGCAGCGGCCGCGGCGCGCTGGCGCCTTTGGGAGGCGCGACCAGAAGGTACGATCGCGGCTCGCCGCCGGACACCACGCCGATCCTGCCCGGGGCCGCTGCGCAGCCAACCAGCGCCGCCAGGCTCAAGGCGGCCACGACCATCCGTGCGAGCATCATGCTTGCGTAGCCTTCCGGCGAGGGCGCGCCGGGCCGGACGCTAGCAGGTCGCGCAATGACCTCGGAAGGGGACACGGGTCCTTGCTTCGGGGATCACAGCGTCCGCGCGATGAGGATCTTCATGATTTCATTGGTGCCCCCGTAGAGTCGTGCGGCCCGGGCATCCTTGAACATGCGGGCGATCGGGTACTCGTTCATATAGCCGTAGCCACCGTGCAATTGCAGGCATTCGTCGATGATCCGGTTTTGCAGATCGGTGACCCAATACTTCGCCATGGACGCCGTTGCCGCATCGAGGCCGCCTGCCAGGTGGCGATCGACGCAGTGATTGACGAACACCTTGGCCACGGTCGCCTCGGTCTTGCACTCGGCCAGTTTGAAGCTGACGGCCTGATTGTCGATCAGCGGGCGGCCGAAGGCATGGCGCTGCCGGACGTAGTCTAGCGTGACGGCAAGCGCCCGCTCGATCATCGCCATGCCCTGCACCGCGATGATCAGGCGCTCCTGCGGCAATTGCTCCATCAGTTGCGCGAAACCCCTTCCTTCTTCAGGCCCGAGAAGATGGGCGGCCGGCACTGCAACGTCATTGAAGAACAGCTCCGACGTATCCGCCGCCTCAAGTCCGATTTTATCCAGGTTGCGGCCGCGCTCGAAGCCAACCGCGCCATCGGTTTCCACGACCAGCAAGGATATCCCCTTGGCGCCGAGCGCAAGATCGGTCTTGGCGACGACAATGATGAAGTTTGCCGCCTGACCATTCGTGATAAATGTCTTCGATCCGTTCACCAGGTAGCCGTTGGCGGTCTTACGGGCTGTCGTGCGCACCGCCTGCAGATCGGAGCCGGCGTCCGGCTCGGTCATGGCGATCGCGCCGATGCAGGCGCCGCTGGCGAGTCGTGGCAGCCAGCGTTCCTTCTGCTCCTGCGCCGCGTAGCGCTCGATGTAGGGCATGACGATGGCGTTGTGCAGCGATACGCCCCAGCCATCGACGCCTCGCCGGGCGATTTCCTCGATCAGCACGACTTCGTGGCGGAAATCCCCGCCGACGCCGCCGTACTCGGCCGCAGTGGAAAGGCCCAGCAGCGCCACCTTGCCGGCCTCGGTCCATAGTTCTCTTCCGATCAGCCGGTCCCGCCGCCACTGCTCCACCTTTTCGGGCGGCGCGTTGCGGTCGAGAAAGCGACCCACCGCGTGGCGGAAAATCGCAACGTCCTCGCCGGCCATGGAGTCCGGCGTCGGCACGTTCAGAGGTGACACATTCGCGCTCCTGGCGTTTGCCGGCGGTCTCGTGCGGGACTTACGCTGGCGCGCCGACCGCCGCGGTCCCGGCGTCGGCGGGCCAATAGCGGTCCCTGAGATGGCGCTTGAGCAGTTTGCCGGTCGGCGTCCGGGGCATTTCCTCGATGAAATCGATGCTGCGCGGGCATTTCAGCGGTGACAGGCGCTCCCGGCAGAAGGCGATCAGGCGCTGCTCCAGTTCGGGACCGGCCGCCGTCATGTCGACGGGCTGCACAACACCCTTCACCTCCTCCCCCATCTCCGCATTCGGCACGCCGAACACCGCCACGTCGGCAACGTCCTTGTGTCCGACAAGGATGTCCTCGGCCTCCTGCGGGTAGATGCTGACGCCGCCCGATTTGATGACGTAGGCCTTGCGGTCGGTGAGATAGAGATAGCCCTCGCTGTCCGCGTAGCCGACATCGCCGATGGTGGACCACCCTTGGTCATTGTAGGCTGCGCGGGTCGCCTCCGGATCGTTGTGATATTCGAAGCGTGGCGTGCCGGCGAAGTAGACCGTGCCGACCCGGCCGTTCGGCAACTCCGCGCCGGTCGCATCGTCAACGATCTTCAGCGTACCGAACAGCGCTTTGCCGACGCTGCCGCGATGCGTCAGCCACTCGGCGGCGCTGATGATCGTCACGCCGTTGGCCTCGGTTCCGGCGTAATATTCGGTCAGGATCGGTCCCCACCAGGTGATCATCTGCTCCTTGACCTCCGCCGGACAGGGCGCGGCGGCATGCACCGCCGCGCGCAGCGACGAGAGGTCGTAGCGGGTCCGTGCCGCCTCGGGCAGCTTCAGCAGGCGCACGAACATGGTCGGCACCGTCTGCGCATGCGTGACGTGATGACGCTCGATCAGCTGCAGGAACGTCTCGGCATCGAATTTCTCCATCACAACCGCGGTACCGCCAAATCCAACGGTTGCCATCGTGAAGCGCAGCGGTGCCGCGTGGTACAGCGGCGCCGGCGAGAGATAGATGCTGTCCGCGGCCATGCCGAGCATGCGGCCCAGCAGGATCTGCGTCAGCGGGTGAACCGTGCCGATCGGCTCGAAGGTCTGCAGGCGCTTTACGCCCTTTGGCCGGCCGGTGGTTCCCGAGGAATACAGCATGTCCACACCGGCGACCTCGTCCGGGATAGGGGTCTCCGGCTGCGGCGCCATGGCCTCGCGCCAGGATGGGATGCCGGCAAGCGGGGCGCCCGTCACCATTATGTGAAGCCCTGGCTGCATGTTTCGCAGCGTCTCGGCACCGAGACTTTCGACGATTGCGGGCGAAACCACCAGCAACTGCGCCCCCGAATCCCTGAGCACATGGGCGATCTCAGGGGGGCGGAGATAGAGGCTGATCGGCGTGTAGTAGAGGCCGCTGCGCTGCGCCGCCCAACAAATCTCGAGAAAATCGAGGCTATTCTCCATCAACAGTGCGATGTGGTCCCCGGCCCGTAGACCGAGCGAGCGGAACAGATGCGCGGCCTGGTTGGAATTCTGGTCGAGCTCGCGATACGTGAGCGCCTGTCCGGACTCGGCCATCACATAGGCCACCTTGTCCGGGGTGGTTTTTGCGTGCACCGATGGGTGAGTCACTGCCACCTCCCTGCGAACCGCCGCGCTTGCCGCGCTCGTCGCGGCGGCATCATCCTTCGAGCCTTAAGCACGAAAATATCAGAGCACGCAGACGAAACGCGATACGCAACGTCGCGAGGTCATGCGACGTGCAGCGATGGCACCTGGAGCGCAGGTCGAGGCGCGCACCGGTCCAGTAGTGTAATCTTGAAGTCCTTCATATCCTTGCGCGTAGCAGGGGCAGAAACATAAATCTTCAAACGAGGCGGGTCCTTTAGCACGGAGAGTACGGAAGTGCGGCTCGACGGCATGGCGGCGATCGTGACCGGGGGCGCCTCCGGCCTTGGGGCAGCGACGGCCGAACGTCTCGCGCGTAAAGGCGCACAAGTGGCACTTTTCGATCGCGATGCCGAGCGGGGAATGGCGAAGGCGCGCGAGATTGGCGGATTGTTTCAAATGCTGGACGTGACCGACGAAGCGGCGGTCGCTGCGGCGCTCGCCGCGGCCGAGGCCGCACATGGAATTGCCCGCATCCTGGTGAACTGTGCCGGCATCGGCGCGATGCAGCGTGTCGTCGGCCGCGACGGCCAGCCGCACTCCGCGGCCGAGTTCCGCCAGGTCATCGAGGTGAACCTGATCGGGACGTTCATCGTGCTATCCCGATTCGCCGCGCGGCTGGTCACCGCCGACGCCGTCGGCGAGGAGCGGGGCGTCGTGATCAACACCGCGTCAATCACGGCGTTCGATGGACAGATCGGGCAGGTTGCCTATGCCGCCTCCAAGGGCGGCGTGGTGGGCATGACGCTGCCGATCGCCCGCGACCTGGCGCAACACCGCATCCGTGTCGTGACGATCGCGCCCGGCCTGTTCGAGACGCCGCTGCTGCTGGGGCTGCCCCCCGCCGTGCTGGAAGCACTCGCGCAGCAGGTGCCGTTTCCGTCGCGGCTCGGCGCGCCAGAGGAGTACGCCGATCTGGTAGAGGCCATTGTCGGCAACCCGATGCTGAACGGCGAGACGATCCGGCTGGACGGCGCGTTGCGCATGGCGCCGCGCTGAGGGAGGCCCAATGGCCGAAGCCTACATCGTCGAAGCACTGCGCACCGCCGGTGGCCGGCGCGGCGGCAGGCTCGCCGCCTGGCACCCGGCCGACATGGCCGGCGAGATCCTGAATGCCCTGGTCGAGCGGTCCGGCATCGATCCGGCGGTCGTGGACGACGTCGTCATGGGCTGCGTGATCCAGGTCGGCGAGCAGGGGTTTCAGATAGGCCGCAACGCCGTGCTGGCCTCGCGGCTGCCGGACAGCGTGCCCGCGGTGTCGATCGATCGGCAGTGTGGTTCGTCGCAGCAGGCCGTGCACTTCGCAGCGCAAGCGGTTATGTGCGGCGTGCAGGATGTCGTGATTGCGGCCGGCGTGGAAAGCATGACGCGCGTGCCGATGGGCGCGGCCCCGGCGCTGTTCGCCAAGGAAGGCCTTGGCGCCGGGCCGCTCAGCCCGCGCACCCGACAGCGCTATGGGGTCGAGTCCTTCTCGCAGTTCGTCGGCGCCGAAATGATGGCCGAGAAGTATGGCTTCAGCCGGGAGCAGCTCGACCGCTTCGCGCTGGAGAGCCATCGGCGCGCGGCGGCTGCGACAGACGCCGGCGCGTTCGAGCGCGAAATCCTGCCTCTGCCCATAGACGGACTGGAAGGCACCCAAGCGCTACATGCGCGCGACGAGGGCATCCGCGCGGATGCCACGCTGGAGGCGATCGGTGCGGTGAAGCTGCTGCAGGAGGGCGGCCGAATTTCGGCTGCCCACGCCAGCCAGATTTGCGACGGCGCCTCGGGCGTTTTGGTCGTCAGCGAGCGCGCGATCAAGCTGCATGGCCTGACGCCGATCGCCCGCATTCACGCCATGTCCGTCAGCGCCGGCGACCCCGTCATCATGCTTGAGGAGCCGATCCCGGGCACGCGCCGCGCGCTGCAACGCGCCGGCATGTCGATCGACGACATCGACCTCTATGAGGTAAACGAAGCGTTTGCCCCCGTGCCGATGGCTTGGTTGCGGCAGACCGGCGCCGACCCCGCAAGGCTCAACGTCAACGGCGGCGCGATCGCACTGGGCCATCCGCTCGGCGCGTCGGGGACAAAGTTGATGGCCACGCTGATCCACGCGCTGCGAGCGCGCGGCAAACGCTACGGGCTGCAGACCATGTGTCAGGGAGGCGGCGTCGCGAACGTCACGATCGTGGAGGCGCTCTGACGTGATGACCCGCACCGGCGGCGAGATGCGATAGGTTGGGCGCACGTTCCGGCAGACCCGCCGGAAAGCCAGGGGAGACGATGTCGACACTCGTAGCCAGCGTTCCAACCGGCCGCGCCACGGTCACCCGACCAGGGCGGCGGGCGCTGGCTCATATACCGGGCGATGGCGGCTGGCCGCTGATCGGCAACACCGTCACGGTCCTCGCCGACCCGAAGGGGTATTTCGAGGCTGGCGCGGCAAAATACGGGCGGGTGGTCCGTGTCGATTTTGCTGGCGAGACGACCGTGCACCTGCTTGGGCCGGAGGCCAACGAGCTGGTGCTGTTCGATCAGCAGCGGCTGTTTTCCTCGCGCCTGGGCTGGGGCCCCTTCATGGACCGCATCTTCCCGCGCGGACTTATGATGATGGATTTCGACGAGCACCGGCTGCATCGCCGGGCACTGTCGGTCGCGTTCAAAGCCGGCCCGATGAAGGCGTATCTTGCCGGACTGGACGCGGGGATCGCCGCGCGGGTCGCGCAGTGGCATGCCAACCCCGGGCCGACGGTCTTCTATCCGGCGATGAAGCAACTCACGCTCGATCTCGCGGCACGATCGTTCTTGGGCGCGGACATCGGTCCCGAGACCAACAGCGTCAAGCAGGCCTTTGTGGACATGGTCGCTGCGTCGGTCGCGCCGATTCGTGTCCCGCTGCCCGGGACGCAGATGCGTCGCGGCGTCCGAGGCCGCCAGCATCTGGTTGCCCATTTCGCGCCGCAGGTTTCGATCCGACGCGAGAGGGGCGGCGATGACCTGTTCTCCCAGCTCTGTCAGGCCCGAACGGAAGACGGTGCGTTTCTGACGACGGATGCGGTCGTGGACCATATGAACTTCTTCATGATGGCAGCGCACGACACGCTGACATCGTCGCTCACCACCTTCGCCTGGATGCTGGCGGCAAATCCGGATTGGCAAGAACGACTGCGGGCCGAGATCGCAGGGCTGGGGCTGCGCGCCGACGAGCCGCTGCCTTACGAACGTCTGGACGAGTTGAAGCTGACCGAGATGGCCTTCAAGGAGGCGTTGCGGATGGTTCCCGCGGTCCCCTCGATCATGCGCCGCGCCTTGCGGGACTTCGCGTTCGCGGGCCACGCGATCCCCGCCGGAACGTCGGTTGCGGCCAATCCGCTGTTCACGCACCACATGCCGGAGCTCTGGCCGGAACCCGATCGGTTTGATCCGACACGGTTTGCCGATGCGGTCCAGTCCTCGCGCCATCGCTGGGCGTTCGTGCCATTCGGCGGCGGCGCGCATATGTGCCTTGGGCTGCACTTCGCCTACATGCAGGCGAAGTGCTTTGCCCGGCACTTGCTGCAAAACCTGGTCGTAAGACCAGAACCGGGCTACGTCGCGTCGTGGAAGATGTGGCCGATACCGCAGCCGAGGCAGGGGCTGCGCCTGACGATGGCGCGTCTGTAGTGTCGCCCCGTAGCGAAATCGTCGTTGTCACGGGTGCCGGGTCCGGCATTGGTCGCGAGTTCGTCAAACTATTCGTTGCCGATGGTGCACAGGTTCTGGCGGTCAGTTTGTTGCAAGAGGAACTTGGCGAACTTCAGCGCGACCTACCGGCCGCGGGACGTCACCTGTCGACGCTGTGCATGGACCTGTCGGAGGCCGACGCGGCGGAGCGACTGCTCGCCTGGTGCCAGGGCCAGGGATTCACGGTTGGCACGCTCATCAACAACGCCGGGTTTGCCTGCTTCGGTGAAGCGGTGGACCAGACGGTGGGGCGGATGGCGTCGATGATCGCGCTGAATGTTACCACTCTTACGAAGCTCGCCGTGCTGTTCGGCGCGCAGATGAAGGCGCGTCGCCAAGGCCGGATTCTCAACGTGGGATCGACTGCGGGGATGGTGCCGTATCCCAATATGGCGGCCTACTGCGCCACGAAGGCCTATGTGAACAGTTTCACGCTCACCCTGGCGGCCGAGCTCAAGCCTTACGGCGTCACCGTCACCTGCCTCGCGCCGGGTGCGACTCAGACGCGGTTCGCTGAAGCGGGTGGCATCACCCGATTCGGCGGCGCATCGCGGCTCAAGGACATGTTCGCCGCGGGACAGGCAAGTTCGCCCGCCGAGGTGGCGCGCGCAGGGTATGACGGGCTGCTGACCGACAAGAAATTCGTGCTGACCGGCAAGCTCTCGGGCGCAGCAAACCTGGTCAGCCGCCTGTTGCCACAGTCCAGTATCCCCGAGACCCGCCGAAGGATCTCATGGCTTCTGGGTCCGCCGTAACGAAATAGCGGAAAGCGGCTCGGTCGGCCGCGGCTGCCGCGGCAGCCGCA
>Ga0302319_10003957_pt1 | contig 30636 bp, 25 predicted proteins | sample Bog_T0_2_FD_203319 | JGI IMG/M metagenome (GOLD analysis project Ga0302319, IMG submission 203319) | Peat permafrost microbial communities from Stordalen Mire near Abisko, Sweden - Bog_T0_2 | ecosystem: Environmental > Terrestrial > Soil > Wetlands > Peat | place: Sweden: Abisko, Stordalen Mire... | reverse complement strand
CCAAATTCGAAGAAAACGCCGCTGCATTGTCGACTGAGGCGCGATCCTTCCGGGCTCGGCTGGGGCGCTGGTTCAAATCCCGCGGGCGCGATCTGCCGTGGCGGCGCACGCCAGACCCCTACGCCATCATGGTCTCCGAATTCATGCTCCAGCAGACGCAGGTGGCCACGGTGCTCGATTACTACCGGCGATGGCTGACGCGTTTCCCGGACTTCGCGGCGCTGGCCACGGCGACGGAAGACGATGTGCTGCACGTCTGGCAGGGTCTCGGATACTATTCCCGCGCGCGGAATCTGCATCGCGCGGCGCAGGCCGTCCACACGCAATACGATGGCCGGCCGCCCAGCGATCCCGCGCTTCTCGCGGCGCTGCCCGGCGTGGGCCGCTATACCGCGGGGGCGATCGCCACATTTGCTTTCGATCGGGCGGTCCCGATCATCGACGCCAATATCGCCCGCGTGATCGCCCGCCTCCTGAATCTTCAGGAGCCGATCGATTCCACGCGCGGGGGCGAAATCCTTTGGAGCACGGCGACGATGCTGCTGCCGAAAGATCGCGGCCGGCTGCACAATTCCGCGCTCATGGAGCTCGGCGCGCTCGTCTGCACGCCGCGCAATCCCTCCTGCCTGCTGTGTCCCGTCCGGGTCCATTGCCGCGCGGAATCGCCGGAAACGCTTCCGAAGAAAAAGCCGAGGCGCAAGACCGTCTCGCTCGCGGAGGATTGCGCGTGGATCGTCCATGAAGAACGGCTGCTGCTCGAACAGCAGAGCGGCCCGCGCTGGCGCGGGCTGTGGAAATTGCCGCCCCTTCCGGAGGGCGATGCGCAGCGGAAGCTTCTGCTCTCCTTAGACTATCCATTCACGCATCACCGCGTGACTCTCAGTGTTTTCGCGGTTTCCGAGGCGCCGGCGCTGGGGCCGGGGCAGCAGTGGATTCCGCTCAGCGAAATGAGCGCCATCGCCCTGACCGCGCCGCACCGGCGCGCGATCCGGAGGCTGGCGGCTTCGTGACACGGGCGGCGACCAAGGCATCACCAAACAGCGCTTGCAATCCCCCTCCCTGCTCCCTAATTTCCTCGCTCCCAATGCCGGCGTGGCGAAATTGGCAGACGCGCTAGACTCAAAATCTTGTACTCGAAAGAGTGTGTGGGTTCGACCCCCTCCGCCGGCACTCTCCTTGCCTCTGGGCTCATTGTTGAACCTTAAAACAAAACCCGCGCTCGCTCTTTCAATCGGCGATATTCTTGTCACGCGGAATCCTGAAGAAGACATACGCCCGCTCCGCGCAACCTTTTACGACCAGCCTCCACACCGACCATGCGCGCGCTCCTGCTCGAACACTACAACACTCCATTTACGCTCGTTGAACTTCCGCGGCCCACACCGGGCGCCGGAGAGGTTCTCGTCCGCATCATGGCCAGTGGAGTCAACCCGCTCGACACGAAAATCCGCGCCGGAAAGGGAGATCACGCCAAAGTCAATCTTCCGGCGGTGCTTGGAATGGATCTCGCCGGCGTGGTTGAGGAGGTGGGCGCCGATGTCCGCGATTTCAAGAAAGGGGATGAAGTCTTTGGAATGACGGGAGGCATTGGCGGCTTGCAGGGTTCGCTGGCCGAGTTTGCCTCGGTCGATGCCAGACTGCTCGCGATCAAGCCGGGGAATCTTACGATGCGCGAAGCTGCCGCGGTCCCACTCGCGTTCATTACGGCTTGGGAAGGCCTGGTCGATCGCGCGCGTGTTCACGCCGGCCAGAAGGTATTGATTCACGCGGGAGCGGGCGGAGTCGGGCATGTTGCGGTGCAAGTAGCCATGGCGTTTGGTTGCGAAGTTTACGCCACCGTTTCGGCGGAGAAGAAAGAAATCGTTGAGCGGCTTGGCGCAATACCGATCGACTATAAATCCACCCCGCTGGCAGACTATCTTGCCGAACATACCCGCGGGGAGGGTTTTGATATGGTCTATGACACCGTGGGCGGCGCGACGCTGGACGCATCGTTCGAGGCCGTGCGAACGCACACGGGGCACGTTGTGAGTTGCTTGGGTTGGGGCGCCCATAAGCTTGCTCCCTTATCGTTTCGTGGAGCGACCTATTCCGGCGTCTTTAGCTTGTTGCCTATCCTGACTGGAAAAGGCCGCTCCCATCACGGCGAGATCGTGCGAGAAGCCGCCAAGCTTGCGGAGGCGGGAAAGCTGAAGCCCTTATTGAACGCAGACCGATTCACCCTCGATACTTCTCTCGAAGCCCACATGAAGGTCGAGTCCGGGGCGATCGGCAAGGTGGTGGTTGAAATTGCCGACTGACCAAACTTCCAACATCTGAAGAACTCCTTCGCGATGTCAGGGTGTCTGGGAATCCGGAGGCAGGGAATCAAGAAGCTGGCGCGCCTCGGCGTTGGCAGGCTCGGCGAGGAGCAGGGATCCCAGCAGCCCGCGGGCATCGGGGATGCGATGCTGCTGGATGAGGATCCGCGCGATCCAGAGGCGGGCGGGGATATCGTTGCGCTCGTAGTGAAGCACTTCGTTGTATTGGACCAATGCCTTTGGGTAGTCGCCCACACGGAAGAGGAGTTCGCCCAGGCGCCGGTGCGACTCGGCGTCGGATGGCAGGACGGTGACGACCTTGCCGTAGTGATGGATGGCGGCGGCAAAATCGCCCCGGCGCCCGGCCTCGTCGCCAGCGCGCCGGTGGAATTCGAGCACGGGCTGCTGGAGCCGGATCGCCTCGGCGTAATGCCGGAGCCCTTCGGACTTATGACCGCTGGAGAAGAGGGCGGCGCCGAGGTTCGCCTGCGCGACGTAGTTATCGTCCGTAACAGCGATGGCGTGGGAGAAGACGGAAATGCTATCGCGCCAGGTGGCGGTCTGCCTCCAGGCGAGAAAAGCCGCGATGCCGAGGATGGCGCATGCGCCGGTGGTGATCGCGGCCCGGCCAGCCGCGGGCGAACCGGCGCGGGGCAACCAGGCGCCGATCCATTCGGCGGCCTGCTCCACGCACAGAATGAAGATGCCGGTGAGGGCCACGTAGGTGTAGCGATCGGCGCGCGAACTCTCACCGATCTGGATAATGCCCGCGACCGGCAGGAGCACGACGATGAACCACGCCCAGCCGACAATGAGCCACGGACGCCGGCGCGCCTGCAATACGCATACGGCCGTAATCGCCAGACAGCCGATGCCGCATGCGGCGGCGAGCGGCCAATTCAGGGCATTCCCAGGGTGCGGATAGAAGATGGCGAGGCCGGCCGGGACGAATGTCTGGCCGAGGTAGGCGCAAAAGGAAATGGCGGCGTTCCCGATGCGCACAGGCATCGGATAGAGGATGGCATCGCCCATGGCCCCGTGATCTTCCTGCCCGAGAAAGGCGAGCAGGCTGACGCCGGCGGCGATGAGCAGCAGCGGGATCTTTTCCAGACCGATGCGCAGCGCGGAGCGGATCGAGGAAGGAAGCGAGACCGGCCACGGCAGCCGGCGCAGGGGCCAGAAATCCAGGAGGAGCAGGACGAATGGCAGGGAGACCGCCATGGGCTTGGCCATATTCGCGGCAAGAAAGCTCGCGCAGACCAGAAGGTATCGGCGCCAATCCGGCCGGGCCGCATACCAGGCATAGGCCCAAATCGTGGCGAAATAAAACAGGCCATTCAAAACGTCCTTCCGCGCGGCCAGCCAGGCCACCGCCTCCACGTGCAGCGGGTGAACAAGAAACAAAGCGGCGATGAATCCGGCGCGAACCGGGGAACGCAGCAGAGCGTTCATGGCCCCGAAGAGCACGAGCCCGGCCGCGAGATGAAGCAGCACGCTCGTCAGATGATGCCCGGAGGGGTTCAGCCCGTGGAACTGCACGTCCGCGAGACGAGTGATCAAGGTGAGGGGTTCCCAGTATTCGGCGCCGGGTTCGTGGTGCGTGAGATTCGCCTGGAAAGCCCACGCGATCCCCGGCCCGCTCCACCCGGCGGCCAGCTTGGGGTTTTCGCTGACGAAAAGATCGTCGTCGTAATTTAGAAACGCGAACTGCGTGGCCTGCCAGAAGACGGCGAAGGTGAGCGCCGCCAGGCCAAGGCAAATGGCCAGCATCAGCGGCCATCGCCGGGCGGGACCGGCAAACCGCGGGCGCGATTCGCGATCCGATATCATGCGGGAAATCTTTGCCAAGGCGCAGGTGAAGACGAGATAATTTCGCACGGCGCGGACTGCCCCGAAATTGGCGCGCTCGTTCCCTTTTCACGCGCCGTTTGCATCCGAAGAGGAAATTCGGAAGCGCGTTTTTCCAGAGAAAATCTTGGACATTTTGGTAAATCGCCGCAACTTGGAAGCCCTTCGGTTGTTACCCCATTTCACGCTCAAAAACCAGCTACCCATGAACATCAAAACCATTGCTCTCGTTTGCGCCCTCGCTTCCCTGGGCGCGCCATTTTCTGTTCGCGCCGACGACGCGCCGGCCACCGCGGCAGCCACGCCTCGACCGGAAGGACGCCGGGGAGGAGGATTTCGGAGGCCTGGGTTTGACGCCCTGACGGAGGACGAAAAGGCAAAATTCACCGCCGCCTCCGAGACCGCGAGGAAAGATCCAAAAGTGGTGGCGGCTCAGGAAAAATTGACCGCCGCCATGAAGGAATCCCGGGAGACTCTGGACGCGGCCATCCTGGCAGCGGATCCTTCCGTGGAACCCGTCCTCAAGAAGCTCCAGGAAGCAGCCGAGAAAGCCAGGGCGGCGCACGGAAGCGGCACAGCGCGATAGCTTCGCTGGGAGTTTTCTCGTTTTTCCCGCTCAAAAGCTGATGCTTTGGAGCAGGCTGGCCATTTCTTTCGCTCTCGAAATCTTTCAACTCATGAATCTGAAAACCATCGCTCTCGTCTGCGCCGTCGCTTCGCTTGGCGCGCCGTTGTCCGTCCACGCTGCCGACGCTCCGACCGCCAGTTCCCAGCCTGAGAGCGCCGGACGCTCGGCGGCATTTCCGGAATTCTCGGTGTTGACGCCCGAGGAACAGGCAAAGTTCAAGGCGGCCACGGAGGCGACCAAGAAAGACCCGAAACTGCAGGCTCTCCAGAGAAAAGTGCTGGCGGCGATAAAGGAGCTTCGGGACGGCGTGGAGGCATCGATGATTGCCGCAGATCCTTCCATGGAACCCATCCTCAGAAAGCTCAAGGAAGCCCGCGAGAAGGAATTGGCAAACGGAGCGCCGCGGCCGGCCAAATAAGCTTTCTGGCGGAAGCTTGTCGGCGGGTCTCGGCGGCGGTCTGCGCCCCAAAGAGGTTTTACAGTAGAGTTCAGTCGCTCTCGCTCAAGCGCTTTTGCTGGGCCCCGTGGAGCATGGCGTGCGCTTCGCCGAGGATCTCGACCGCTTTCTCGGCGAAGGGATTTCCGTTGAGCGTCGCGCGGATCTTCGCGGCATCGAGGGCAGCGGCGCTGGCGCCGGGAAACCAATGCCCGGCATTGCCCATGAGGTTGTAGCGCATCTTTCCCCATTCCACGAGATCGAGGGATTTGGCGAAGCTCCAGAGGCGGAGGATTTCCTGGATATTCACCTCGCCGGGAACGTCCACGTAATTTGGGAACGCGCGCCACAATTCCTTCCACCAATCCGCGCCGAGCGCGCGATCCATCTCGGCGCGCAGCCGCTGCTCGATGGGCGCGACCACTTCCGCGGCGCGATCGTAGTGCGCGAGCGATGCCACGTGCTCGTCGAAATCCGAGGGGCGCGCGGCGCCAAGGCTGAGCGTATGGACCTCGGGACGCGCGAGGCAGTAGAGGTCGTTGAAAGCGATGGGAGAAAGCGGCGCGCAGAGTTCCGCGAGTTTCGGCGGCGGCGAATAGAGCATGCCGCCTTTGTCGGTGGGGCTGATGATGAAGACGCCCATGTCCCGGGCCGTCGCCGCTTCGACGGCGGGCCAATTGAATTCGTTGACGAAATACCAGTGGAGGTTCACGTAGTCGAATCCATCGCTCTCGATGGCGCGCAGAATGAGGTCCGTAGTGGCGTGCGTGCTGAAGCCGATATGACGGCAGCGGCCCTCGCGCTGGAGCTGCCGCGCGGCTTCCAGGCATCCGCCTGGACGCAGGGACCAATCCAGCAATTCCGCATTATTGATCCCGTGAAGCGAGAGCAGATCCACGTAATCGAGCTTCAGGTAGCGCATGGACCTGGCGAACGTGTCGTGAAACTCCCGCGCGGTGGCGAACGGAAAGACCTTGGTCTGCACGATCATCTTTTCCCGCGGGAGCTTGGGAAGAACCCAGCCGAGTTGCATCTCGCTGCTTCCGTAGCCGCGCGCGGTTTCGATGTGATTGATGCCGAGTTCGAGCGAACGGAGAATGGTGGCTTCGAGATTGCGCTGGCCGTCTTCGGGCACCTCCTCCGGCGGGATGTCGTCCCACTTGTGCTGGTAACGCATGCCGCCGCAACTGAAGACGGGCATCTGGAGGTCGGTTCGTCCGAAACGGCGATATTTCATTCGCACGATTTTGATGGCGGGGAGGCAAGGTGACAACGAAGATTCCGCGGTATGCGCAAGGTGTTCGCATTTTTCATCGCGGGAGCCGCAGTTTTCCTATTGGGATATCTTCCGCCGCACCGAACGATGGCCTCCGACGATTTTCAACAACTCCCCGGCAAAGAACGCGTCGCCAGGGCGCGCGCCGCACGGGACAAGATCATCAGAGACCGCTTCCAGCAGGCCGGGCTCGGGTATCCTCCGCGGGAGATTTTTCTCCGCTGGTTTAAAAAAGAGGCCGCGCTCGAACTCTGGGCCCGCGCCGAACGCGAGCCCTTTCGTCTGGTCAACAGCTACGCGATTCTGGCGACTTCCGGCGGCCCCGGCCCGAAGCGGCGGGAGGGCGATGGCCAGGCGCCGGAGGGCTTTTACGAAATCGACCGCTTCAATCCCGAGAGCCTCTTCCATCTTTCGATGGGATTGAATTATCCGAATGCCTCGGACCTTGCGCTCAGCGATCATGACAATCCGGGCAGCGACATCTTCATACACGGCAACAACGTCAGCATCGGCTGCGCTCCCATCGGGGACGATGCGATCGAGGAGCTGTATCTCATCACCCGCGACGTATCCGATCGCGGGCAAAGCCGGATTCCCGTGCATATCTTCCCGGCTCGAATGAGCGGCCCCGAATGGGCGCAATTTTCCGCCGCTGCGATCGTCGAAAACCCGGCGCTCAAACGCTTTTGGGAGCAGCTCCAGCCCGCCTACGATTTCTTCGACAAGCGGCATCGTTTGCCAAAAATCACGGTGGCCGCGGATGGGAGTTATGTGATGTCCGCCAGATGACGGGGGAAGGCGCTGGAAAAAAAAGGAGCCGAACTGTTTCGACGATCCGGAACGGACGGGCTAGCATCCGAAAGAACGCGGCGAAGGCGACGCTTTTGCGGCGAGCGTGACCAGCGATCCAACAACCAAAGCAAAAGCATGAACACAGGCCCCAATCTCAGCAGCGGCTCGACCGGAGCGGATGTGCAACGGCTGCAACGCATTCTCGTAATGCTCATGCTGCTCGATTACACGAAAATCGACGGCATCTTCGGTCCGGTCACCGGGCGCGCGGTCAAAGATTTTCAGTCGGGCAACGGCCTGATCGTGGACGGCATCGCCGGGCCGAAGACGTGGCAAGCGCTGCCCGCCGACCCGGATACGCCAAGGCTGGACCGCGGCGCGACCGATCCCAGCGTGACCGCGCTCCAGCAGGGGCTGAAGAAATACTCCGCCACTGCGGGCGCCACGACGGACCCCGGCGCGATCGACGGTTATTTCGGGCCAAAGGTGGAGTCCGCGGTGCGCGCCTACCAGGGCGCTCATGGGCTGGTGGTGGACGGGATCGTCGGCGATCTGACGTGGTGGGCGCCCGCCGGCGCCGCCGGGGCCACCCTGGCCGCGCTTTCGGGCCTGACGACGGGGTGATTTGAATCACTGGGTTACGCCTTGTGAGGAGGCCGAGGCGCGGCGGAGCCGGCGCCATTCGACGGCCAGGAGCACGGTGAGACTGGCCAGGATGCAGAGGTCGCGCGTGAGCATCGCGGGGAAATCGGTGGAGACTTCATCTTTGCCGAAACAACCGCAGGAGATGTCCAGGCCGCGATGCCATGCGCTGCCCAGCGCGCCGAGAAAGACGATGGTGAGCCCGGAGAAAAGGGTGATCGCGCCGAGACGCAGGCGCCGGGTGAAGAGCGCGAGCGCCGTGATGACCTCCAGCCAGGGGAGATAGACGGCGAGGAGCATGGTGAGATCGGGCCAGGGCACGATCTGGTAGTGCTGGATGGCCAGCGTGAAATCGGGGGTGGCGGAGCGCCAGTGCGCGAAATCCCAGATCTTCAACATTCCCGCCTTCAAAAATATCCAAGCCAGCGCCGCGCGCAGGGCGAGCAGGATCACTTTCCCAGCCATGCGTTCCAGCCTCCTTTCAGGACGTGGACATTGCCGATCCGGAGTTCGTCCCGCATGCGGTTGGCCACGGCGGTGCTGGCTTCGCAGCCGCCGCCATCGCAATAGACGACGATCTCCTTGTCGGGATCCCAGGCGTCGAGAAACGGGCCCACGAGCTTGTCCCATTCGTCCTCGTTCAACAGCACCGCGCCGGGGATATGTCGTTTCTCGAATTTGGCGCGCGAACGGGCATCCACCCATATCGCCTTATCCCCCCACTCGCGGGCCATGGCGATGCGCACCTCTCCGGCGGCAAGCGGTTCCTCGCGGTTCCACTGAAGCTGCAGGGCCGCGGAGACGATCGCCGGGAGCAACGCAAGGCCAAGGAGGATGGCGAGTTGGCGGAAGGCGCGGGCGATCATTCGGGGGATGAGGATTTATGAGAGAGGGGCGGGAGAGAGTGGCAAATGGGCGGCGGGGGCGGCAATGGGTTTTCCACGACGAGGGCTTCGGATCGGCAGGGGCTGGTCGGACAGGTCGGACAGGTCGGACAGGTCGGACAGGTCGGACAGGTCGGTGGCGCGGGATTTAATCAACAGCGGAGTGGACGCAGGCCGAAGTCTATCGGAAACTCTCCGAACTATGATCTCCGAGCCGCCCACGAAAAACTACGAACTGGAGCAACTGGAAGAGCTCGACCCGGTCCGCTGCCCGTGCGGCTGGAGCCGGCGCGCGTTTGCTTCGCCCGATAATACGCTGGCCACGGTCCATCTCGTGGAGATCCTGGAAGACGCCCGCACGCACTACCACAAGACGCTCACGGAGACTTACGTGATACTGGAGGGCGAGGGCTGGATGGAACTCGACGGCGAACGCATCCCGGTGAAGCCGCTGACCACGATCAAAATCCGGCCCGGCTGCCGGCATCGGGCGATCGGGAAACTCAAGGTGCTGAATTTCGTGATCCCGGCGTTTGATCCGGAGGATGAGTGGTTTGATTGAGGGCTCGTGGAAGGGGAAGAACAGGGCCTATAGGACGCATGGGACCTATATCCTCCGGGGACCGCGCGTGGGTTCGCGCAGTTTGATTTGCCAAGGCATGCGGCCATCGGCGATGGAGCAGGGATGACTTTTCACGATTTCATCAAGGATGGCGACGGCTGGCGCACCGTGGCCGACGAAACGCTTTTCGAGAATCCGCATATTTCGGTGCACCGGCCCACGGTGACATCGCCGACGAGGCCGGATCCGTTTCGGTGGATGGTGGCGCATCGCAAGGGAGCGGTGGTCATCGCGCCGATGACCCGGGAGGGGGAATTCCTCCTGGTGCGGCAGGAGCGGGTTCCGATTCGCGCGACCATCTGGGAATTTCCGGCAGGGCAGATCGACGATGCCTCCGAGCCGGAAGCGGTTCGCGCCACGGCGATCCGGGAGTTGCGAGAGGAAAGCGGCTACGAACTGGCGCCGGACGGGGAACTGATCCCGCTCGGCTATTTCTTCCCCAGCGCGGGTTTTACCGACGAGCACAGCCACCTCGTGCTCGCGCGCACGGTTGTTCCGAGCCCGCTCGGCCACGCGCACGATCCGGGGGAAGCGATCACCGAGTGCCGCGCTTTTTCGCAGGCCCAGCTTCGCGCCATGATCGCCAGCGGCGAAATCCGCGACGCCAATACGCTTTCGGCCTTCGCCCGGATGGTGGCGATGGGATTCATCAAAATATCTGACTGACAGCGCCCGCAGGGAATCGCTACTCAAAGGATGTGCGCGACCGTGCTTCATGGAATATTCCCTTATTGATCGATTTCGAGTGCCTGCTGGCAGAAGATGCCAGGGGGGATGAGGAACGGCTGCGCGAGCGCGACCGGGAGATTTTTCACCGGGCGATCCAGCCCGGGCTGGCTCCCGGAGACGAGGCGAAGCGCTCCGGCATTTTCCGGGCGTGGCTGAACGAGCGGCGCACCGAAGTCGAAGGGCTCTCCCCCGGCGAGCAGATCGGCGCGGGCTGGCAGACGCTGGTCATGCTGGCCGCTATTGTCGGACTCGTGATGGGGTTCAGCGTCACGGCGGCGTTTTTGCACTACAAAGGCGCGGAGCCGGTGAACGTGTCCTGGTTTCTGGTCTGCACAGTCGGGGTGCAGATGGTTATCTTCATTGCCGCGGCGTTTCTTTGGCTCGTCCGCAGAACGACCGATCTTCTCGATGACTATCATCCGCTGCGCCTGCTGCTTTCGGGCCTCGTCTGGTCGTTCAGCGCGGGCTTGCGCCGCCTGCCTGGCGAACAGCGGGAACGGCTCCGCGGCGCGCTGGCGGCGCTCAGCCGAAAGCGGGAGATTTACGGTTCGCTGGCCGTATGGCCGTTTCTGATTGTCACGCAGGTGTTCGCGGTGGGCTTCAACATCGGAATCCTCATCGTGCTCCTGGCGCACGTGGCTTTCACCGACCTCGATTTCGGCTGGCAATCCACGTTCATCTCCAGCCCCACGGCGGTGTATCATGCGACGTGGCTCATTTCCCTTCCCTGGCATTGGGCGCCTTCCGCGCATCCGACGCTGGGCGATGTCATTGACAGCCACTTCGCCTACAAGGCGGCCGGCGCGCACTCGCCGGCGGCGCTCAAATCCTGGTGGCCTTTCCTGGCCTATACCGTCGCTTTCTACGGGCTCGCGCTGCGGAGCGGGCTGCTGGTTTTCGCCGCCGTCAAGCTGCAACGCGCGCTGTGCGGGCTTAAATTCGACCATGAAGGATGCAATGCGCTCTTTCGGCGGCTGACCGGCCCGCTGGTGGCGCCGCAGTCCGGCACTGCGGTGCTCGAGATCCCTGAAAGCGCCCCACTCCCCAAGCCCCACGCGACGAGCCCCGGAGAGTGCATCGCGCTCGTAGCGACGGACGCGGATCTCGACGAGAAGGAGCTCGCGAACTATGCGCAGACCAAATTTGGATGGCATCTCCAGCAAACGCTGCCGGCCAGCATCGATCACCCCAGCGGAAACCAGGCGATCATGGAGGCGCTCGAACGGTCATCCGCGGATCTCGCCGGGGTGCTGGTGATCGCGCGCTCCAAACGCTCCCCGATCAAGGCGATCGCGCTCTTTTTGCAAAAAGTGACCGGGGCCGCGGGGGCCAAACCGGAGACCATACTGCTGCTCATCGGGCGGAAGGAAGGCGGTTTCCGGAGCCGCGTGCCGGACGACGAGTTTGGCTACTGGAGAAACTTCCACGCGATTAACGGCCTGCGGTTGAGCCTGGAAAGGTGGACGCCCTCGTGAACACGGACACGCCGACCTTCGCGATCGTGGGCGCCGTCAATCACGGCAAAAGCTCCGTCGTTTCCACGCTTTCGGAAGACGACAAGGTCCGGATCAGCGCGATGCCGGGAGAGACTGTGGAGTGCCAGCGGTTTGAGCTGCTGGATCTCTTCGTGTTTTACGATACGCCGGGTTTTCAGAACGCCCTGGAAGCGCTGCCCGAGCTGACGTCCGCGGCGCAGGCGCGCGATCCGCTCGCGGTCTTCCGTGAATTCATCGCGCGGCATAAGGCACAGCCGGAATTCGAAGCGGAATGCGTGCTGTTCCGACCGATCGTGGAGGGCGCCGGCGTGGTTTATGTGGTGGATGGGTCCGAACCGCTGCTCGAAATCCACACGGCGGAAATGGAAATCCTGCGCCTCACCGGCCAGCCGCGACTGGCAATCATCAACCGCACCGGGGCCGACGATCACATGCTGGACTGGAAGCGCCGGCTGGGACTGCACTTTAACGCCGTGCGCGAATTCAACGCGCACCATGCGAATTTCGCGGACCGCCTGGAACTTCTCGAAACGCTCGCCGGCATCGACCAAAGCTGGAAGCCGAAGCTCAATCGCGCGGTGGCGATCTTCCGCGAAGAATGGGAAAAGCGCATGAGCGAATGCGCGGAGATCATCGTGGAAATGCTCATCGATTGCATGACGCATCGCGAGACGGCGGGCACGGAGGAATCCGTGGCGAGAAAAGAGGCGGTGGGCGAGGAGTTGAAGGCGCGTTTTATGAAAACGGTCAGCGCCCGGGAATCGCGCGCACACCAGGCGATCATCCAGCTCTTTGGGCACAGCCGCGTGCGCGCGGAAGAGGCGCATCCGCAGCTTTTCGATTCCGGGCTGTTCAGCGAGGAAACGTGGCAGGCCTTTGGACTCGATTCGAATCAGCTCATCCTGGCGAGCGGAATCGCCAGCGCGGGCGCGGCCGTGGGCGTGGAACTCCTGTTCGCGGGCCACGCGCTCGGCATCCCCACGCTGATCAGCGGCGCCGTCGGAGCCGGAGGCGCATGGCTCACGGGAAAACAGCGCCCCGAACTCACTCTGCATTTGCCCCGCGAGGCCACGTGGCTCCCTAAGAACCTGGCCACGCTGCTGCCGGGCAAACTGCGCGTGGGCGGACGGGCGCTTTCCGTAGGCCCCTACACCGCCGCGAATTTCCCCTGGATTCTGCTCGACCGGGCCCTGGGCACATTCGCCTACGTCATTCACCGCGCCCATGCGCGGCGGGATGAAGCGACGATCCAAAGCGCGCGCATGAAGGTGGCGATGGACGCCGCGGGACTCACGAGTTCGCGTTGGGAATCACCGCAGCGGAAAGAATGCGAGAAGCTCTTCTCGCTCATCAGGCAGGGCAAAATCACGAGCCAGGAACGCATCGAACTGCGCGAAATTTTGCGGAAGCGATTGCTGGAAATCAGCGCGATTAAACTGGATCGCGGGCTGGTGGATTGACGACTCAAAAGGGAACCTTGCTGACTTCCACTTTGCCGATGACGAATGGGCCGGATTGCTCGGGCCGAAAGCTGAAATCATAGCCCCACATTTTGGAGAAAGAGGCATCGGTGACGTGCCAGGTATGGGTTTGCCACGCGGAATCTTCCGAAAGGCTGAACCACTCTCCTTTGTTCCTGTAGGGCGACCGTCCCTTGCTGTCCGCAACCTCGTAGAAAAGATTCATGCCGACATTCCCTTTTTCCACGCGCCGCACTGTCAGGCGGATATAGTAGTCATTGGTCAGGATGCCGGCGAACGATGGATGGATGTAAAATGCGGCGGATTCGTTGCCTGGCATTTGGGCGCCCGCCGAACCGTCCGGGAATGTGTAGGGCACGGACGGTTTACGGCCAGTCCGGAAGACGCCGTGGCTTTCGTCAGACAAGCCAAATTGGAGGCTGACTGCCGCGGCAGCCGAATAATCACCGCCCCAGGGGAAGTTTTTGCCGGCGTGCGATTGGGCCTGGGCCGTCAAATCGGCGGGCAGGCCGACCACGAAGATGGGCGAAGCAGTCAGGGGCAACGGCTGGCCGGTTTTGAGAGCCGAGGCACCGCCGGTCTGTGGATCGATCACCTGCGCATCCGCCGTCAAGGTCGTGGAACTGTCGCTCTCCCCCGCAGGCATCCACGCAGCCATCACCGGCCCTGATGCGCCCTGGAAGACAAACCCGTAGCCGCGCCCGGTCGCGCCGAGCGCGAGCCAGCCCTGGTAGATGGGCGCCGGGCCAAGCCATTGCGTCATCACTTTCATGGCGTCGCAAGCGGCGCGCGGGCGGCCTGCCCGATCGAGCAAGCCGAAACCCTGATCTTCGCCCGCGGGATCGCGCGCCTCAAACCACAAGGTCCGCTTGACGCCTTGAGCGAGAGCCATGGTGTGGACCTTGACCAGCGCCCGCGCGGCGTCCTCTGGCGAGGAAATCTTTCCGTCTTTGTTCTCGATCCGCCGGCTCACTTCGGTAATCCAGATATCGGCATCGCGCCGATCCGGGGCGCTGACCACGAGCGCGTCGCGCAAGAGGCGCGTCATCCAGAGATACGGAATCTCGCCATTGGGATCGGCGAGACCGTCAGCGATTTCATAGGGATGGATGCAGAGAAAATCGAAGCTGTTGGGATGGCCGTCCCTGGCCTGGGCAAGGATCGCCTGGTGGAGATAAGGCGCATCGAAGCTCGCGACCGTCATGCCCACCTGCGCGTACGGGTCTGCTCCTTTAGCCGCGGCGCGGGTTGCGGTCACCAGGCCGGCGTAATCGGCAGTCGTGTTGTGATTATCGTTAAACGCGCCGTTGCCTTCGTTCCAGACTTCCCAGTAGCGGATCTGGTTCTTGCAGCGATCCACAGCGGTTGTAACAAAATTAGACCAATCGCCCAGATGGTTCATCGGGAAGGAATGACTCCCGTCCGGGGTCCAGGGTGTGGATCCCATCAAAATCGCCTCGACCTCGCAATGGTTGTCCGCGGCCGAGCGCAACATGGCGTCGAGGGAATCCCATTTCCATGTTCCCCGCGCCGGCTCGAGGCTCCGCCACTCGGGAAACATCCGGACCCAACGGACGCCGGCGGCTGACATTTTCGGAAGCCATTCGGCGCAGGTCTTCGACGAACCGGCAGATGAGGCGATGCCCCAGGGGACCGTGCCAGGAGATGGGGTGAGGGCGCTGGTTTGCGCCGAAGCGAAAACCGAATAGGAAAAAAGGAGGAAGACGATCCCGGCGAATTTGGAGAAATTCATGGGCCGCCTGCAAAGCGCTTGCGAAACCATCGTCACGCCGGCGTGGAAAACTCGACGATCGCTTCGATCTCCACGGGGATTTGATACGGACTCGAACCCGCGCCGATGGCCGTGCGCGCGTGGCGCCCGCAATCACCAAAGACTTCGACGAAAAGATCCGAGCAGCCATTGATCACCTTGGGGTGCTCGGTGAATTCAGGAACCGCGTTGACGAATCCCAGCACCTTCACGATGCGGGTCACACGGTCGAGACTGCCCAATTCATGATGCATGACCGAGAGCAGGATCACGCCGGTGGCTCGCGCAAAACCGTAGGCCTCTTCCAGAGACACCTCCCGGCCAACCTTGCCGGGATGGTCGAGCACGCCCTTCCCCGCGAGAAAGAGAAGGTTGCCCGTGCGAACGGCCTGGACGTAGTTGCCCGCGGGTTGCGGGAGCGGCTGCAACTCGATTCCGAGTGCCTGGAGTCGGTCATAAACGGTAGGCATGGGTCTTCTGTATGAAATCCCGATTATTTTCACACGGAGAAACACGGAGGGGAGGACATTCGCGCCAGTTTCACGATCATACGACGCCCCCTCTTCGTGCCTTTGTGCCCTTGTGCGAGACCCTCTGAACCTTTCCAAATCAAACCGCGCCCGGTTGCGATGCGGAGGGAGGGTCTCGCACAAAGGCACAAAGACACAAAGGCTGAAGACTGTCGGAAACTCGTCCGCCAAAGGTCTATGGAATTTTCCATGGTGAGTCCGTGGATTCCCCTGCTAAAGTTTCGCCGATGAACCCACACATCGTCCTTTACGACGACGAATGCCCGCTCTGCACTTTTCAGATGAAGATGCTGAGCTGGATGGATTGGCGCAACGCACTGGCGCTGCTGCCGCTGAGCGATCCGAAGGCGGCGCAGATCGCACCGCAATTGACGCGCGAGGATTTGCTCGAGGCGATCCACTGCGTGACGCCGGAAGGCCGCATCTACCGGGGCGCGAGGGCGCTGCGGTTTGTGGGAATGCGGTTGCCGCTCATGGTTCCGATGGCGCTTTTCCTGTGGATTCCCGGCGTGATCCAGATCGCGGAGTTCGCTTACCAAATCATCAGCCGGAACCGCCTCGTCCTGAGCAGGCTCTTTGGTTGCAAGGGCGCCTGCGCCATTCTGCCAAAACGGGCGCGCGAACAAGATAAGCTGGCGTGACCGGAGGAAGCAGCCGGCAAACCGTTCAGGAAGGGGAATTGCCAGCGGAACGGATTCGCTCCGCCCTGCGGGTGGCCACGGCGGCGCTGCTGGATGAGATGGGGTCCGATGGGCACTGGAGCGGCGAGCTTTCCAGCAGCGCGCTTTCGACGGCGACGGCGGTCACCGCGCTGGCGGCGGTCGATCGGGACGGGCATCGGGAATTCATCGCGGGAGGATTGCGCTGGCTGGCCGCGCACGCCAACCCGGACGGCGGCTGGGGCGACACCGTGCGGAGCAAGAGCAACATCAGCACCACGGCGCTTTGCTGGGCGGCTTTCGGCGCGGCGCAGGGGGATGAGCAGCACCGGGACGTGGTCGCGCGCGCTGGGGAATGGCTGGATCGCGCGCGCGGCGGCAAGCCGCTGGCGCAGGCGATCGAGGAACGCTACGGAAAGGATCGCACCTTCTCCGTGCCGATCCTCATGACGCTGGCGCTGAGCGGACGGCTGGGAGCGGATGGATGGGAGCGCGTGATTCCCCTGCCCTTCGAGCTGGCGGCTCTGCCGCATCAGGTCTTCGGCGCCATTCGCCTGCCCGTGGTCAGCTACGCGCTCCCGGCGCTGATCGCGATCGGGCAAACGATCCATCATCATCATCCGACGCACAATCCCCTGCTCCGCTGGATCCGGGAACTCGCGCGGGATCGCACGCTGGAAGTTTTGACCCAAATCCAGCCGACGAGCGGCGGGTTCCTGGAAGCCACGCCGCTGACCAGCTTCGTCACCATGAGCCTCGCGGCCATGGGATTGCAGAGGCACCCCGTGGCGCAATTGGGCTCGGAGTTTTTGCGCGCCTCGATGCGCCCGGATGGGAGCTGGCCGATCGACACCAATCTGGCCACCTGGGTGACGACGCTTTCCATTCAAGCGCTCGCCAGACAGCCGGGCGCGCTCACACCCGAGGAGCGGCTGACACTGCGCGAATGGCTGCTCGGGCAGCAATACCGGACCGAGCACCTTTACACCCACGCCGCTCCGGGTGGCTGGGCCTGGACGGACCTGCCGGGAGGTGTGCCGGATGCGGATGACACGCCGGGCGCGCTGCTGGCGCTGACGCATCTCGGCGCCATCGACCCGGAATCGCGCGCCGCCGGCCTCGCCGGGATCCGGTGGCTGCTCGATCTGCAAAACAGCGATGGCGGAATTCCGACCTTCTGCCGAGGCTGGGGCGCGCTGCCGTTCGACCGGAGCAGCGCCGACCTGACCGCGCACACGCTGCGCGCCTGGAGCGCATGGCTCCCGCAGTGCGACGCCCCTTTGAAATCGCGGATGTTGCGCGCCATTCCCCGCGCGCTGCGCTTTCTGGAAAAGACGCAGCGCCCCGATGGCTCATGGCTTCCGCTTTGGTTCGGCAACGAACACGCCGACGACGATGAAAACCCGCTTTACGGAACGGTGAAAGTGGTCCTCGCGTTGCGGGAGCTGCGCGACCGGGGATTCTCCATTCCGAATGATGCGGCCCGCGCCGCGGAGCGCTGGCTGGCTTCCGCGCAAAATGAAGACGGCGGCTGGAGCGGCGTTCGGGGAGGGCCATCGTCGATCGAGGAAACCGCGCTGGCGGTAGAAGCGCTGGCGGGAACGCGAGAGACCGGCGCGCCGGCAGCGGGCGTTCGATGGCTTGTCGCACGCGTCGAAGCCGGGGATTGGCGCGAGCCGGCGCCCATCGGATTCTATTTTGCGAAGCTCTGGTATTTTGAGAAATTGTACCCGCTGATTTTTACCGCGGGAGCGCTTGGCCGGGCCGCTTCGCATTTCTGAATGGTGTTGGGCCGGCGGAGGCTCTTTTCCCAAAGCACCCGGCCCGTCCTTCGGTCCGCCGCAAACCATTGCCCGATCACGAGATCCGGTTCGAGATGCACGTGGCCGTAGCACTTCGTCAGCGGATTTTGAGTGGAGAGCGTCCACTCCGGCTGGGGAGAAATCATGGAGAAACGTTAACGGCGCGAGGATTGAAAATGAGACGCCTTTATTCATAGCATAAATGCTTTCAGGGGCGTCCTCTCGGGGGCGCATCGCGAGCCGTCCAACACATTAAGGAATCAAAAAAAGGAAAACCCGTCTGATCGCCGGACAGCAACCGAATCCTTCTGTGCCCTCTTCGAAACGACCATGACTTTTACCTTCAGACCCGAATTGCAACCCTCGCAAAAAGACCATCAAGAATCGAAGCGGAGACGCTGGCGAAACAGCAGCGCTCTGGCGGAAGAATCCATTGCATGGTTATGGTGATCACAACAGGCGCAGCCGCGTCATCCATGGAATCTCGCAACGACATCTTCAGCCCGGAAATCACGCGTCAAAGACTGGAGCAGGAAATCCTGCCCCCCTACTTGGGACGCGCGCGCTGGTTTGGCGGCAAGGCTCGGAATCCAAAACGATTCACGGTCCTGGCCGCGCCGGCCTTGGGAAATGCGAGGCTGCTTCTCGTGCGCATCGACTATGTGGAAGGAGCGGCGGAGACCTATCTCGTCCCATTGCAGATGGCCGCAGCCGACACCGGGCGCATCGCGGATGAAAATCCACAGGCCGTCGCGGCGCGGACCGAAGATGGCGGAATACTTTTCGATGCCATCCATGACGAGGCCTTTCGATGCGCGCTTTATTCTCTGGCGATGACGGGCGGTTCGCAGTCTGGCGGCGCGGAACTCGCGGGACTGCCCGGCCGCGTGCCTCAGGATTTGACCGAAGCGCCGCCGTCCCGCGTGCTGGCGGTCGAGCAGAGCAACTCGGCGGTCGTCTATGGCGAGCGCGTGTTTCTGAAGCTTTACCGCCGCATGGAAGAGGGCGTGAATCCCGATGCGGAGATTCTGCGGTTCCTGAGCGATCACGGATTCAACCACGCGCCCCCATTTTTCGGCGCGGTGGAATTTCGCGCATCCGGGAGCCAGCCGCGGGTGATCGCCCTGGCGCTGGGCATGGTCCGCCATCAGGGCGATGCCTGGACATTCGCGCTGGCGGAACTGCGGAACTACTACGCCAAGGCGCTGGCCAAAGGATTCGACGCCTCGCCCTTTGCCTGGCTTTCGCATCTGGATCTCGCCTCGGCGCCGGAGGAAGCGGAATCGCTGGTTGGCAACGATTTTCTTTCGCGGGTGCGCCAACTTGGCATCCGCACGGGGGAACTGCACCTGGCGCTCGCGTCGGACGAACGCGACCCGGAGTTTGCCCCGGAACCCTTCGGTGAAAACGAACGGCTCGCGCTTGCGGCGGCGATCCGCGGGGAAGGAAAGCGCGTGATGGATCTTCTGGCGGAGCGGCGCGAAGCATTGCCTTCCGAGCTGGCCGATTCCGTGGCCGCTCTCCTGGAAGCGGCGCACGGCATCGACGAAACTGCTGGGCGGCTCGCGGGGGCGACGCATCTCGCGACGGCCAAAACGCGCACGCATGGCGACTATCATCTCGGGCAGGTGCTCAATACCGGCGATGATTTTGTCATCCTCGATTTCGAAGGAGAGCCCGCGCGGACGCTTGCCGAGCGGCGGCTGAAGCGATCCCCGCTTCGCGACGTGGCCGGCATGCTGCGCTCCTTCCATTACGCCGCGCACAGCGCCGCTTCCCGGTTGGGCGAACTGCGCGCATTCGCCGGGCCTCTTAGTGAACTCTGGGCGGCGACCGTCAGCCGGGCGTTCCTGGGAGCGTGGCTGGCAAAGACCGCGGGCGCGGCGTTTGTGCCGGAGCAGCCTGCGGACTTGAAGCAATTGCTCGAAGCGTTCCTGCTGGAAAAGGCGCTCTATGAGATCGCCTACGAACTCAATAATCGGCCCACGTGGGTGGGGATTCCGCTGCGCGGGATTTTGGGACTGCTGCGCGTGGGGTGAGATTGAGTTTGCGGCAAGGATGAACGATGACTCGTGACGAGTCGGCGCCGACTGGCGCCGGAGGCCGCGAAGCGGCGCTTCGAAACACATGCTGTCATGCTGAGCGGCGCGACGGGAGTTCCACGACCAGAGCAAAGTCGAAGCATCTCCAATATCATCCGGCTTCACACGCGCCACCTCGCAACCGCACGCCCAAACCTGCGAGCTCAGCAGTGAAGCGGTGCGGCATAAGAACGGCCGCTATTGGAAATGCTTCAACTCCGCGCCGGTCGTGGAACTCCCGGCGCTCCGTTCAGCATGAGAGCGTTTTTGGGTCGCTTCGCGATGCCTTAACACGTGCGAACTTCCTCGCCACGTTCGAAGTCTGCGCAAGACGAACGTTTGATTCTATTTGGCCGCAGATGGAACCCCGTAGGCCACAGACTCGAACGACGGTCCCGGCGGGATCTCGATCTTCTTCCAGTTAGCCAGATCCTTCGATATATAGAGATTTCCGCCCCAGGAAAATCCAAGGCCCAGCCAGCCTTCCCTGGCCCACGCATAACCGCACGAAGAAGGCCGCGCTTCGTTTTTCCACTCCAGGCCGTCGGGCGAACTCCATACCGTGTGGCCTCCGCTGACGAGGAAGCGCTCTCCGGTCCAGATGACTCGCGAGAAGTTTTCGCCGGCGGCCGTTTCGTGGCGCTGCCAGGTCTCGCCGTCGTGGGAGCTTTCTATAAGTCCTTCGGGGCCGACGACGACGAAGAGTCCTCCGCCGTAGGCGATGTCGCGAGCGGCGGGGGTGTCCAGGGACTTGGAGGCATAGGCGCGACCGTCCTCGGTGGAGGCGCGCCACGAGACGCGCTTTTTTTCGACCCAGAGATCGATGTCTCCAATGATCACGCAACGCGCGCCGCCTTCGCCGTCGCCAAATGCCGCACGCCGGGCGTGGGTCGAGCCCTTCCATGGAAGCTTTTCACCGGGCTCAAATTTCTCGCCGTCCGAGGAGGCGAGCAGCTCGGCATCGTGGCTGGCGATGAACCGGCCATTGCCGAAGACGATGGTTGCGACACGCCCGTGGACGGACGGCAATTCCGTCCATTCGCGGCCGTCCCGCGTGCTCAGGAGATGCCCGGTGCGGGTCGCGCCGCCGACGGCGATGAAACGGCCCTGGCCGAAGGCGACGTTGAAGAGCACGTCGTCGTTGTCGGCGGCGACGTCGGACCAGCGCTGGTCGTTTTCCCAGTGGACGCCATCGTGGGAGGCGATGCGGCGTCCGCCGTAGCCTACGGCCACGAAGAGCCCCTGCGCGGACGGCAGTGGCGGTTCGGCAAAAGCCACCGAGGCTGAAAGGGAAAGGGCTCCGAGGCCGCGGAGGAACCAGCGAATGAGCGGCTGACGGGGAATTCCGGGGAGGAGTGGGTGCATGGGGTTTCCTTCGGGCTGGCGCCGGCGCAAGGCGAGAGGAAAAGCTGGAGGGCGGCAGTGGAGTTTCAGCCAGCCGGCGGGGGAATCGTCGGAGGGATGGGAAGGATGAGAAGCATGGGAATCTTGGGAGGCATGCGCTCGGAGCGGGGCGTCTGCGAAAGCTGCGCCGGATGCGCTCTAGGCGAAGAGCTTCGCGATCACGAGGCCTTTATCGGTGATGGGGACGGGGCGTTCTTCGTTCATCAGGCTCCTGGAAGGGGAAATGCCGAGCGTGGCGACGATGGTGGCGAAGAGATCGGGGACGCTCACGGGGTCGGCGACGATATTCATGGCGAGATCGTCCGTCTGGCCGATGGCCTGGCCGGTGCGCAGGCCGCCGCCGGCGAGGACGCAGGAGAAGCACTTGCCGTAATGCCCGCGGCCGCCGCCGCCGTCGAAATGCGCGGGGCGCCCGAACTCGGTGGCGATGACGATGAGCGTCTTGTCGAGGAGCTTTTGGCGCTCGAGATCGGTGACGAGCGCCGCCACGCCCTGGTCGAGCCGCTGGATGAGCAAATGCTGCTGCTTCTGCGCGCCATTGTGGGTGTCCCACCCGGCGCCGTTGACGAAGTTCAGATTGAAACCGATCTCGACGAAGCGGACGCCGCGCTGGATGAGGCGGCGCCCCAGCAGACAGCGCTGGCCAAATTCGTCGCCGAATTCTTCACGCAGCGCGCCCGGCTCTTCTTCGAGGTGGAAGGCGCGCATGAAATCGCCGCCCTGAAGCTTGAATCCCTCTCCGATCGCGTCGTCGTATTCGCGGATGCTTCGCTCCTCGGCGTGGGATTTCACATAGTCCTCGCGCAGGCCCGCGAGGAGGCTTTGCCGCCGCTCCGCGCGGTCGGCGGAAATGCCGGGCGGGCGGGTCAGGCCGGCGGGGCCGCTGGCGGTATCGGTAAGATAGACATAGCCGGCGCGCGGCCCGAGAAAACCGGGCCCGCGCGTGGCGCTGGGATAGCCCATGAGCACATAGGGCGGCACGCCGTCGACGAGCGCTTTCTTTTCGTGAGCGATGATCGAGCCGATGGAGGGATAGACCACGCTCCCGCTGACGGGGCGGCCGGTGTGCATGCGATTGACCGCGGCGGCGTGCTCGTCGATCACGCTGTGATGCACGGTGCGCACGGGGGCGAATCGGTCGTAGAGCTTGGCGACGCGCGGGAGATGCTCGCAGACCTGGACGCCTGGGATCGCTGTCTCGATGGATGCGTAGTAGCTGCCGGGTTGCTTCTTGCCGTCGCCGCGCGTGGGCTTGGGATCGAAGCCATCGATCTGCGCCATGCCGCCTCCGAGCCAGATGAAAAGGCAGTGCTCGGCTTTCCCAAGCGGTGAAGGAGAAGGAGCGGGCGCCGTGTCTTCGGCGCGGAGCCCGCGAGGCATGGCGAGCGCTCCGGCGGCCAGGGCGGTGCGGGAGAGGAAAGCGCGGCGGGATTGGGTCGGGTTCATGGGAGATGGAGAAATTCCGGGGAGAGCATGAGCGCCCAAAGCGCGTCTTCGAGGCGCTCACGCCAATCGGCGCGGAGCCGCGGCGAAGGTGTGTCGCCCGCTTTCGCCTGTTTTTCGGCTTCAAGGATGACTCGGGTGGCTTCGGGATTGAGATGGTTGGCCCACGAGACGGCCTTCGTGATGGGAGCGGGACGCGGGGCGGGCGGCGCTCCAGTGCAGCGATCGTCGTAGCCCGGCTTGAGGAGTTCGGTGAATCGCGCCAGTTCAGCCGGGGCGGGCGGACGCGAAAGCACGCGGAGAAAGAGCTGCGAGACGAGTTCTTCGAGCGGCTGATTTTTGAGCGCGAGCGCCGTAAAGGCGCTGTCGTCGCTCAACCGTGTGATCCTCGCGCCGAACGCGCCATTGGCTAGCAGGGCAGGCTGGAGGACGCTCGGTTCCTCTTCGCGAACGCTGCGAGGTTCCGTGCGCGATTCGCGCCAGCCAAAGGTCACGAGGACATCGGTGATAGTCTGCGCGCGGGGCTTGGCCAGAGCGGGGCGGTCGCGCTCGTTGCTCAGCGGGATGAATTCCCACGCGCGCCGGGGCACACCGAAATTGCCGTGGTCCTTGCTGGATTGCCGGTCTTCGGGATCCTGGGTCAGCGTCTCGACGTTGAAAGGCTTGCCGGCGGCTGCAAACAGCGAATCCACGATTTGCTCCGCGCTCATGCGCCGGCGGGCGGGCGAGGCAAAGAGGCGCTCCTTGCTCTTCATCTGCCGCGATCCCTCGGCGGTAGGCGTCCGCTGATACGCTTCGGAGTTCAGGATCAAACGGGCGACGCGCTTCAAATCGTAATTGTGCGCGGCCAGTTCATGCCCGAGCCACTGGAGCAGTTCGGGATTCGCGGGACGGGCGTTCTCCCAGTCATCCACGGGATCCACGATTCCAAATCCGAAGAGCTCCTTCCAAAGACGGTTCGCGATCACTTGAGGAAAGCGTTCGTTGCGCGGGTCGGTGAGCAGCGCCGCCAGCTTCTCGCGCGTGTCGCCGGGCTGGCGGATCACGCCGGGCAGCGGCTCGGAAGGCAAATCGCCGAAGGGCCAGTGGGGATCGATGGACTCGCCCGGTTTCAGCGAAACGGTGACGTGCGAGTTGGCGGAGAGGCCCACGGTAAGAGACGAGCCCGGCGTTTTGACGGGCGAGCGCTGGAGCATCGCGGCCAGGCCCAGCAGGTCGGCCTGGTCGTAAGGATGGTAGGGCGCGTCGTGGCACCGCGCGCACTTCATTTGCATGGCGAGGAAGGCCGAGGAAACGATCTGCGCCTTCGCGGCCATCGGCAGATCGTTTTGAGACGCGATGCCGAAGCCGGCGGGGCCGCCATATTGCGAGCTGCCTTCCATCGAAAGCAGTTCGGTGACGAAGCGATCCATCGGCAGATTGTCGGCGAGCGCGTCACGCAACCACCAGCGGAAGGGGCCGGTGTTATTCAGCGTGCCCTTGAGCATGTTGGGGTTTTCGGCGAGCACGTCCTGCCAATAGGGCGCCCAGCGGTCGGCCCAACGCGAATCGGCGAGCAGGCGGTCGACGGCCTGCGCGCGTTTGTCCGGCGCGGCGTCGGCGAGAAACGCAGTCACCTCCTCGGGCGTGGGAATCAGCCCGATGGTGTCCAGAGTCACCCGGCGGAGAAATGCCGCGTCGTCGGTGAGCGGCGCCGGGTGGACGCCGGCTTTCGTCAATTTCGCGGTGATGAAGCGGTCGATCGGATTGCCGTCCGCCGTTTCGGGCGGCTCGGGAGCGGGCCGAAGGCTCTTCCTGGCGAGATCGTGGCGCATCTGCCAATAGGCCTCCTCGGCCGGTTGATAACGGCGCGCGGCGTTCAGGCGCGCGACATTTCCGCGCTGGGCATCGGCGAAGGCGGACAGCCCGGACTCCGTGAACGGCTGGTCATTCCCGCCGGGCGCCAACAGCGTCCACGCAGCGCCGTTTTCAATCGCCACGCAAAGGTCGCCGATCTCGGGGCGAATGGATTTCCCTCCCACAAACGCCTCGATCACCAGGACGTGAGGCTGGCCGTCTCCACGCACGGTCGCCAGCGCTTCCTTGTGCCCCGGCGGAAGCAGGGGCAGGCCGGGAACGAGCTGCTTTTCCGCCATGTCCGGCACTTCCTCCACATCGGCGCCTTTCGAATGGAGTTGCGGCGTAGCGGCCACGGGCTGGCCATCGAGCGAAAGGCGCGCCCCCGTGAGCGACCGCAGAAGGATGCGATGTTCGCCCACCGGAATGGTGACGACGGCGGCGGCTCGGACGAGGAAGGGAGACGAGCGATCCACCTTCACGCCGTGCTCGTTGTATTTGTTCGGGATACTCGAAAATGCGAAGGCGGTTTCGAGGTATTCGTCGGTCTTCCGACTTGGGATGGCCGACCAGGACGCATTCTGGTCAACCGCTTTCTTCTCCGTCTTCTCGGTCTTCTCTGGGGCGCTGTCATTGCCGCCCGTGGAGACGGTCTCCGCGTCCTCACCTTGGCCGGGCATTTCGAGGATCTCCACTCGCACCGTGCCGCGCGGCAGTTCCTGCGCAGAGAGGATGGGAGGCGGCATCGGCGGTCCCTCATCGACTGGCGTGACGGCGGCTTTCAGCTTCTTGGGCAATGGCGCAACCGAGTCGGGTTTTCCTGTTCCGCCCGCTGCCGGAGCATCGGAGGAAACCGCAGGCGGCGCCGCGGGTGCAGCCCGGGAATCATCCGCGGCGCGCAAAACCAGGGGGATGCTCGCAAGAATGCAGGTGAAAACGCGGAGGGAGAACATGGGTTGCTGGGATGAAACTATCGTTTGCGGGCAATGGTTGCACGCAAACGATGGAGCCAATCCCAGCTAACACTTTTGGGTCACGCGCCGATTCTAAAGGTGAACCGGCCTGGGGCGCACCACCTGCCCAATCGGCTCAAGGGCGTCGGGACGCAGAGCGAGCCGGCCATATTCCCGGGCTACGTGCTCCACGCACGGGAGGGTCTCCCCGAGGAAGCGGGCGCCGAATTCGGCGAATCGGGTCGAGTCTCCGGTGGAAAGCGTCCGCAAATGGCCGCTCCCCGGCAGCGCAAAACCGGGATGCCGTGTCCTCCAGTCGGCGAACCGCTCGGCCACGAAGGGCGCGGGGTTTAGGACGGTGACATCCGGAGGAACGAGTTCGCGGAAAGCATGCTCGAGGAGCGGATAATGCGTGCAGCCGAGGACCAGGGTATCGATGCCGGAAAACGCGTCGAGGTATCGCTGCACGGCCAGGCGCGCGATCTCCGTGTCTTCCCAGGCTTCCTCGACGATCGGCGCGAGGAGCGGAGCGGCCACCTCGCTGACCTGCACGTCCGGATTCAGCTTATGCACTTCCGTGCGAAAGGTGTGCGACGCCACCGTGCGGGCCGTGCCGAGGAAGCCGATATGCCCGCGCGTTTTGGCCACGGCGGCTTCGGCCGCGGGGATGGTGACGCCAAGGACGCTCGTTTCCGCGCCGCCGTAGAGATGCTGCAAATGCCGCAAGGCCACGCAGGAAACCGTATGGCAGGCGACCAGGACGACACGGCAACCTTCGCCCAAAAGCCGCTCCACGCATTGCTCGGAAAAATCCAGCAGCGTATCCACATCGCGCCCGCCGTAGGGCGCGCGGCCCGAATCGCCGAGATAGACGTAGTCCAGTTCCGGCAATCGCCGCCGCAATTGCCTGAGCACGGTAAGACCGCCAAACCCGCTGTCGTAGACACCGACGGGATGCGCCGCCTCAGGCCGCGGAGGAAATGGCGCCGTCTTCAAACGCGTCAGTTTTGCGAGGGGGCCGTCGGGGTGATGACCGTCGGCTGCGTGGTGAATTGGGCGTTGCTGTCCACTCCCGGGCCGATGCCGTCCCGCCGGGTCGAGAATTCGACCCGCGGCTCCGAGTAGATTCTCGCGGTCTCCGCGGCAGCCTGCGAGCCCACGGCGCGGCGATAATTCTCCACCGCCTGCAGGACGCAAGAGGCCATCTGCTGCCGGTAGGCCGGAGTGGCGATGAGCCGCGCGTCATAAATATTGCTCAGGAAGCCGCCTTCGACGAGCACCCCGGGAATCGTGATATCGCGGATGACGACAAAGCGCGCGCGCTTGATCCCCCGGTCAAACATTCGCGAGCGCACGACCATCGCCGCGTGAGTGGCGGTGGCGAGCGCCATGTTTTCCGCGTCATTCATATGCCCCGCGCAGGGGTCCAGGTCGGAAATCCGAGGGCCATCCGCCATCATGGACGGCACACCCCGCGGGGCCAGGGTATAGGTTTCCAGTCCGGTGGCCGCGGCGCTGCCGGAATTGAAATGGATGCTGATGAAGAGCGCGTTCTTGAATTGATTGGCGTAGCGCACCCGATCATAGAGCGGCACGAATGTATCCGTGGTCCGCGTCATGGCCACCTTGTAACCGGCCTGCTGGAGCAGCAGCCGGGCGCGTCCGACCACATCGAGCGTGAAATCCTTTTCCCATCCATACTGGCTGTAGGCGCCGTTGTCATGGCCGCCATGCCCCGCATCCAGGACGATGGTATCCACTTTTTCCGCGCCTTGAATCCGCTGCGGCCTCAAGACCGGCTCGATCACCTTCGTCAAATCCATCCGCGAGACGAGCAGCGACCCGCCCGATTCCGCGATGGGGTAGCTGAGGTTGAACTTCAGGCCGTTAATGAAAAACTCCACCGACCCCTCGGCGCCGCGAAGGCTGCGCTGCCCGGTGCTCAAAATAAAGTCGTTTCCCACGCGGCGCACCTTTCCGAGCGCATAAAACTCGCCGACATTGTCAAGCGTCACGTGATCGCGACCGCCGACTTTGACCAGCGTCCAATCCACGGCGCGCGCCGTGACGGCGCAGCAAAGAAGAGCGAAGACTAAAAGTGAGACCCTGCGCGGCATTAGGGCGCGCAACGTAGTCACGAAGGTCGCTAAGGCAAGGATATTCAGGAATGGATGGCGTTCAGCAGCCGCGCCGCGCGGTCTTGCGGGGCGCTCAATCCAGCGATATTCGTCAAATCCCACACCTTCGCAAAGGCTTTTTTCCCCGGTGCATGACGATGGGGCGCAAAACGGGTGAATCCCTGATGTGTGTTTTCACCCAATTGGCGCCAATCGTCTCCTCTGCTTGCCTCCCAAGGCTCCAATGGCTATCCCTCAGCGCCTTTCCCCGCATTCCCAATCTCCAATCCAAAAGCCGGGCGCCGCGCCTACCCGGCGCGTCTCCCCGGAGCCCAATCCGCAATCCGCAATTCCTTGAGTTCTCTTCCTCCCATTCTCGAAGTTCGCGATCTCTCAATCCGTCGCGATGCCACGCGCATCCTCGATGGCATCACGTGGACGGTGGAGCGCGGCCAGCACTGGGTGATTCTCGGCGCGAACGGATCGGGAAAAACCTCGCTGCTCAGCGCGCTGACCGGCTATCTCAGCCCGACGAGCGGGGATGTCACGGTGCTGGGGCAGACATTCGGAGAGAGCGACTGGCGCGAACTCCGCACCCATGTGGGCCTGGTGAGTTCCAGCGTGCGGCAGATGATGGCGGACCATGAGCCCGCCCTGACCACCGTGATCAGCGGGAAATACGCGATGATCGACTACTGGGGACGGGTGAAACGCGAGGACCGGGCCGCGGCTTTGCGCATCCTGAAGCAGATCGAAGCCACGCACCTCGCCGAACGCCCATGGCTCGTGCTTTCCCAGGGCGAACGCCAGCGAATCCTGATCGGGCGGGCCCTCATGGCGCGCCCGCGGCTGCTGATTCTCGACGAGCCCTGCGCCGGTCTCGATCCCGTGGCGCGCGAAAACTTTCTCGCGTTTCTCCAGCGGCTGGGCTCGCGGCGCGGCGCTCCGGCGCTGATCCTCGTCACGCATCACGTGGAAGAAATCGCGCCCGTCTTCAGCCATGCGCTTCTACTCCGCGGCGGGAACGCCTTTGCTTCCGGGGAAAAAGAAGCCGTCCTGACTTCTGCCAATCTCTCCCAGGCGTTTGGCGCGCCCCTCCGCCTCCTCCGCGAAAAGGGACGCTACACGCTGCAAATCACGGCGCACTCCTCGACATCAATCGTCTAAGCCTCCAGCACGGCGCGTTGGGCGGCCAGCAAATCGATCACGCCTTTTTTGCCGAGCTCGAGCATCGCCAGGAATTGCTCGTGGCTGAAGGTGCTCTCCTCCCCGGCGCCCTGCACTTCCACGAATTGCCCGTCGTCGGTCATGACCACGTTCAAATCCACGGCAGCGTCCTTGTCCTCGATGTAGTTCAAATCGAGCGCCGGTTCTCCGCCAACGATTCCAACACTGACCGCGGCCACGAAATTCTTGATGGGCATTTTCGGGATTAATTTGGCCTGAACCAGCTTCCGGCAGGCCAGGGCCACGGCCAGGCAGCCTCCGGTGATCGAGGCGGTGCGCGTGCCGCCATCGGCCTGGAGCACGTCGCAATCGATCCACAGCGTGCGCGGACCGAGCGCATCGAGATCGATCACCGCGCGCAAGGCCCGGCCGATCAGCCGCTGGATCTCGGTGCTCCGGCCATCGAGCTTGCCCTTCGAAATATCCCGCGGTTTCCGCTGCTGCGTGGAATAGGGCAGCATCGAATACTCGGCGGTGATCCAGCCGCCCTCCACACGCTGATCCTTCATCCAGCGCGGCACGGATTCCTCGACCATGGCGCTGCAAATCACGCGGGTGTTGCCGGTGGCGATGAGCACGGAACCGGTGGAGTGCGGAGCAATATCGACGATGAATGAAGTGGGGCGGATTTGATCGCTGGCGCGACCGTCGGGGCGAGGCATGCCGCGGAGCCTAGGGCAGCGAAAATAAAAAGGGAAAGGGAGAATCGAACGCAGTCATTTTCGCCGAAGGGAAAGGCGCCATTTCGGTGAATCCCGCGTTTTTCCTTGAGTTACGGGCCGCTTCTCCAGAGAAAACGCAAACCATATGCCCGAAGCAGCCACATTCACATCCGGCATGGACAATTCGGCCTCCGGTCTCAAGGCCCTTGTCCAGACTCACTTAAAATTCAGCCTCGCGCGCGATTCGAAAACGGCCTCGCGCCGGGATTGGTGGCTCGCCACCTCCAAGGCTGCGCAAAGTTTCATAATCGAGCGCATGATCGCCACGCAAACGGCGCATCACCGCGCAAATACAAAACGCCTCTATTATTTCTCCCTGGAATTCCTGATGGGGCGGCTGTTTTCGAACAGCCTCTACAGCGCCGGCATCTACGATGAAATGGAGCACGCCCTCCAGGAGCTGGGGCTCGATACCGAAGTCTTGCGCAACGAGGAGTACGACATGGCGCTCGGCAACGGCGGTCTGGGCCGCCTCGCCGCGTGTTTCCTCGATTCCCTGGCGACGCTCGATCTGCCCGCCATCGGGTACGGAATTCACTACCAATACGGCCTTTTCAAACAGGAGTTCCGCAACGGCCATCAGGTGGAGCTTCCCGATGCCTGGCTGAATTTTGGCACCCCCTGGGAAATCATGCGCCCCGAGCACGCCGTGACCATCGAAATCTACGGCCACGTGGAAAACGTCTTCGATGACCGCGGGAACTATGTGCCGCGATGGACGGGCACGAAGAAACTCGTCGGCGTGCCGTACGATATTCCCATCCCGGGATTTGGCACCAACACCGTCAACTACCTGCGCCTCTGGGAATCCAAAGCCTCGACGGACTTTGATTTCGACGCATTCAATCGCGGCGGCTACGAAGAGGCGGTGCGGGATAAAAACCAGAGCGAGACTGTTTCCAAGGTCTTGTATCCCAACGACAAAACGGAGAGCGGCAAGGAGCGGCGCCTCCTGCA
>Ga0302319_10003955_pt1 | contig 30646 bp, 30 predicted proteins | sample Bog_T0_2_FD_203319 | JGI IMG/M metagenome (GOLD analysis project Ga0302319, IMG submission 203319) | Peat permafrost microbial communities from Stordalen Mire near Abisko, Sweden - Bog_T0_2 | ecosystem: Environmental > Terrestrial > Soil > Wetlands > Peat | place: Sweden: Abisko, Stordalen Mire... | reverse complement strand
GCCAGGTTTACCACAGCATCCATACCTGTCGCTCCGCTGCGCAGACTGTCGAGGTCCTGCAGGTCGCCGCGATGAACCTGCACACCCGCAGCCTTCAGCTGTTCCACGCCGGCATCGCTGCGCGTCAATCCGCGCACCTGATGCCCTGCCGTAATCAGTTCCTTCACCACCTCCGTTCCAATGAAACCTGTTGCTCCAGTCACAAATATACGCATCGTCACTCCTCCTTCCGTTGTTGGTACAGCTTATGGAGGTCCCCGCCAAAGTTGACATCCGAGCCTGTGTTTTATAAAACGGGGATAGTCCCCTAATATTAAAGATAACCGGGGACACTCCCCGGTTGCAAGAGAAATTTCAGTCTACTGTTCGATGCCGAAAAAGAAGCTTTCACCACCGCAGCCTACCCGCAAGCCGCGCGCCGACGCGGAGCGCAACCGAGAACGCATCCTTGAGGTGGCCAAGGAGGCTTTCTCGCGCGACGGCGCAGCTGCGAGCCTCGACGACATCGCACGCCGATCCGGCGTCGGCAACGCCACCCTTTATCGCCATTTCCCAACTCGCGACGACCTCATCGAAGCTGTCTATCGCAGCGAAGTCGAAAAGCTTGCCGCAGCCGAAAAGCGCTTCGCTGCTACCTTGCCGCCGCTTGAAGCGCTTCGCGCCTGGATGCTTCTCTTCATCGACCACGTCGCTGGAAAAATGCTCATCATTCCCGCCATGAACACAATCGCAGGCGGCTCCCTGCGGCTCATGGAAGGCTCCCGCTCGCTCATTCACACCGCCTTCGTAGCCTCCGTCGAGCGTGCCGTGGCCAGCGGTGATCTCCGCTCCGACACCGACCCCACAGACTTCGTCCGGGCCCTTGTGGGCATCTTCCACACCACTGCTTTACCCGGCTGGGAGCCCAGCGCGCGCCGCCTCGTCGACGTCCTCATCGCGGGTTCCCGTTCGACGTCCAGTCACCCCTCCACCCCGGCCCGCACGCGGCAAAAATAGCGGGGCCCGGATCGATCTATCCGTCCCAGGCAGCGAATGGGTCGACAAAAGCGGAACTCAAGTGGATTCGCAGATCCCCTTCGGCATCTGGGTTCTTGAGATGCTGTAGCAACATCAGGCTGATGTGTACACGGAGACTTCGCGGAACCGTCCTTCGCGGGCTTACCACCAGTAAACGCGTTTACGTTAGCTTAGCTAACAGCTACTCCGGGCGGATCGTCGTTTTAAACCGGCCAATGTTCTAAGTGAGGGGTTGGCGGGGAGCAAGATAAAGCGGTATTCTTTTTTCGTTTGAAAGCTAACTTGACCGGAGGGTGAAGGCGCAGGTTGGCAGAACGAATCTTGGCAGGACGAGTCTGCGAACAAGGCCTTCACACCCGCCTTGATTCTCTTTATCGCATTGCCCGAAGGAAAAGACAAGCTGGAGTCGGGGTAGTTCCGCTGGAATCCTTACCACGGCAATGCCCGCTATGTCGAAAGCAGACGATCATCGGCAATGGACGGCGGCTTCGTCCCGCTCACGATGGCCGCTGCACTTACCCCAGCTCGCTCATCTCTTGCGCCGCGAAGATATTCCTCGTCCTCCACAACGCGTCCCGCGCGCCCTGCCTCCCTGGCAGGATCAAGCGCTCCAGCAAGAATTGCTGCGCCGCAATGATCTCGGTTCCAATGTCTTTCTGTTGCTACGTCACACCGGCATGCGCATCGGAGAAGCGGTTGATCTTTCCTTTGATTGCCTGTATGCCGCTACGCAAGATCAACGCGCGATTCACGTTCCTCTCGGCAAGCTCAAGACCGAACGCGTCGTCCCGGTCGCTTCCTTCGTCTGTGACCTGGTTCACCGTCTGCGCTTCTTTCGGTCACTCGATTCCTTGCCCCCAGACGGCCGTCTCCTCGCCCGCCACGGCAGCCGAGCGAGGTTGGTGAAACGACTCCGCTACTACTTACACGAAGTCACCGCGGCCGCAGGTATCTCCGCGCGCATCGTCCCGCATCAACTGAGACACACATATGCCACGGAGCTCGTTCGCTCCGGCGTTACCCTGCCTGTTCTCATGAAGCTCCTCGGGCACACCTCGCCAGAGATGACCATACGCTATTTAGATATTGTTTCGACCGATGTGCAACGTGAGTTCGAAATGGCCCGCTCGCGCCCCAGGCACCTTGCGCCACCGCCCAAAGCTCACGCCCTCTCGCCCCGCGCCGATCTCGACGGCGTCCTTGACTCTCTTCGCACCACGCAACATGTCATGGAAATGTTCCGCCGCACTCTGCCCGACGGTCCTGTGCGACGCAATCTCGACCGCCTTTCCAATCGGCTTACCAAAATCCCCTCGCTTACCCGCAAACTCAACATCCCGCAAAATTAGGCAGAGATTGGCCGGATAAGTCGGCCACTCGGACAAAGGTTTCTAGCCAACCCGGTTCGGGTAGCCGGTATAAAAGGCGTTGGGGGAAGCCTGACTGATCAGGAGCCAAACGTCGGCTAGCATCCTTCGATCTTTTTCCCGACACTTGCTCGTATACTCCCCGGGCCCAATCTGACAACGCAATAAACCGATTGGTCCCGTTGTTACGCGATCTCTTCCCGCAATTTGAAATTGTTCTCCCAAACTGGTTCGCTCGTATTGGCGGTTTAGGATCAACTGAGGATGCCTTGCGAACTAAACGGGGCTCGCTGGGCTCGCCTTACCCGTGAGCTCCCAAGAGTCACCGCGCGTCCAGCACCCACAGCTCGTCATCTGCCCACAAGCCAGCCAAGCGGTCGCCTATATGCCGCAGAAACCTTGCATCGCCAATCCCCGCCACCCAAGGCTTTTTGCTTGGTGGGTCAGCATGGCCTCCGCCATTCGACCTTGCGAGAATCAAAGGGTTACGTCATGACTGTTACGCTCAATCTGCGGCCACGCATCGAACAGCTCTATCTAGCCGAAGCGCAGTCGCGCGGCTTAGCGCTCGAACAAGTCATTGCCCAGACTCTCGTAGCAGCGCGGAACCCCGTCGCGGAGAGTGAGCCGACAACCCCCGAAGAATAGATGCACCGTTTTCAGGAACGGAGTGAAAGTCTCCCGCACGCCAATTTGCCGGGCCTGGCCGATGAAGCAATGAGCCGAGAGTCAATATACGAAGATCGTGGTGTGTAGTTCGTGATCTTCGTTGACATAAATATATCTCTTGCGCTCTCATCCTTCAGCAAAACTCTTCCCTGTTGTTAAGCGCGCTGATGAATTTGGGCAACCAAAAAACGAAATCCTCCGCATTGCTCAAACAGAACGCAACCGAGTATTGGGCCGTCGCCACTCGCCCTCTTGACATGAACGGCTTGGGTATGATTTGGCAACCGTTCGGAAAGAGCTGGCGGAATTGCGGGCGCTATTCCGAGCACTCCTGGCGCGAAACGGGATTCCCAGATTTACTTCCCGGAAGTCGGCGTCTACCCCGGACTCCGGCGACCGAAGCGCTGCAATGCGGACGATGTTACGATTTGGTCATGGCGGTATCGGCTGACGTATTCAATCCAGACCTTATTGTCATGGCCAACGACGGTACTGATCTGATCTTGGTAGTCGAAGCGAAGCAATCTTTGACTCGACTTGCAGACACCGAAAGCCAGCTTCGGCAGTACATGTTGGCGATGCGCTGCCCTGTTGGCCTCCTGGCTACCGTCAAGGCCTTGAGGCTATATTACGATCAATACCTGTCGGCCGGAGAAGACTCAGTCAAACTAATCGGAGACTACCCAGCTCCCTCAGTATGGGCGAAGTTTGAGGATCGAAACGGCGCGCCGGAAGCCGCCGCGGGCTTTGAAGATGTCGTCCGGGCGTGGTTGGAAGATTTAACTACGGAATCCGGGTTGAGAACTTTGTCGCGGGAGCTTCGTGAAGCTGCCGAACTTTACCTCCTCCTCGTTTTGAATCAAGGTTCCCTTCGCGCCGCGCATCCGCGAGCCGCGTAACCAGTGCTTCACGTTTTCGTCGAAACTAACTGGGCCGTCGACTACGCGGCGCCTGCGCATTTTAGGGTACCTGCCGCCGTTCGGCTTCTCGAGAGGGCACGCAATAGCGAACTGCGCTTGCACCTGCCAAGTATCAGCCTCTCTGAGGCGAGTCGTCCAATTCTCGCAAAGCACCAGTCCCGGCACTCGGATACAATTCGCTGCGTTTGGAGCCACGTTTCTGGCCTCCATACTCTTTTAGAGAACAGTTTGGCCCAGGAATGACCGCAATCCACCTGAGAATTTTGACCGCAACTATTGCCGGTTTCCCACGCATATCAACGCAGTGCCCGCTGCCCCCACACCTCTAACCCGGATTTAGCCGACCGTCCTTCCCTTCCCCGCACTCCCACGAAACTTCCAGCCGTCGCACCAATTTGCCGCCGTGCCACCCGCTGACAAATTCGAGCCGCGTGCGGCCCGCGTTGGACAATTCTCAACCTGGCCTCCGGCCTTTCAACCCTGAGATACTCAAGGAGGAACCATTCATGACCGTCACGCTCAATCTGCCGCCGGGCATCGAGCAGCTCTATCTCGCCGAAGCGCAGTCGCGCGGTTTAGCCCTCGAAGAGCCCAAACTCTCGTAGCAGCGGGGAACCCAGTCACGGAGGTGAGCAGGCAACCCCCGAAGAATGGATGTGCCGCTTCAAGGAATGGAGCGAAAGTCCTGCGCATGCCAATCTGCCGGACCTGGCGGATAAAGCAATGAGCCGTGAATCAATATACGCGGAGCGCGGTTTGTAGCTCGTGGTCTTCGTTGATACAAAATATTCTCTTGCGCTCTCATCCTTCGGCAAGACTCTTCCCCTGTCGTAAAGAGCGCGCTAACGAAATTGCGCGCCCAAAAGACAGCCTCTGCATTGCTCCACAGAACGTTGTCGAGTAATGGGCCGTCGCCACTCGCCCTCTTGACCTGAACGGCTTGGGTATGCATTTGGCAACCGCTCAGAAAGAGCTGGCGGAATTGCGGGCTCTATTCCGGGTGCTCCCGTACACCGCCGATGTGTTGCCGGCATGGGAGCGCATCGTCGTTGCTCAAGGCGTTTCCGGCAAGCAAGCCCACGACGCGCATCTGGTCGCCCTAATGCAGGTACATTCGGTGATGTCGATTCTCACCTTCAATGGCGAAGATTTTAGCCGATATCCGGGCATTACCGTCCTGAAGCCCGAGGAGATATGAAAAAATATCCGGCATTTCTTGCATGCAAGACGGACGCATTTGAGGCGATCCACTCCTCGCCTCAGCGCTGTACAAAGTGGGAGCAATCGACAAGACAACCATGCGCAGTTTCGATGCGTCCTTCTTAGCGTCAAAATCGCGGGTCACAAAACTTGCAGAACTATATTTCCTTTGTTTTCAGCAACTTTTCCAGAAACAATCGATCAAGCCGCTCACCCCGTCACGGAAAATGAAGTCGTTCCTGAGTCGCCGTCGCGCACTCCAATATCGCGCAAAGGAAAAACGAAAATGACAAATTGGCTTCGTCCCGCAAAACAACAAAATTCGCCACTCGGCCGCCACCGCTCCGGCCACCTGAAAACCCGATTCATTCCCGCGTTACGCCTATTATTTTTAATAGGCGGGAATGAATCGGTCCAGGAAACGAGTAATTCTCTACAACCGGCAGATGAGGAGTTCGCGTTCGTAGACCATTTCAGGCGGGAGATGGTCATGCAGTTCGATGAACAGTTCTTCGTGGCCCATCACTTCGGCTTTCCAGGCGGCGCGGTCGAAGGCTTGCAGATCGTCGAACTTTTCCTTGGGGAAATCGAGGCCTTGCCAATGGATGTCTTGATAGCGAGGCTCCCAGCCAATGGGCGATTCCTTGGCGGCGGCGCGGCTGTGAGCGCGGTCGACAATCCATTTCAAAACACGCATGTTTTGGCTGAAGCCGGGCCAGATGAAATCGCCGTCAACGTCTTTGCGGAACCAGTTGACGTGGAAAATTTTGGGAGTGACGGAGAGGGCGCGCTGCATGGTGAGCCAGTGGCGAAAATAGTCGCCCATGTGATAACCGCAGAAGGGCAACATGGCCATTGGGTCGCGGCGCACTTTGCCGATTGCTCCGGCAGCGGCGGCGGTGGTTTCGGAGCCCATGGTTGCGCCGAGATATACGCCGGCGCTCCAATTGAAGGCTTGAAAGACGAGCGGAATGCTCGAGGCGCGGCGGCCACCAAAGATGAAGGCGCTGATAGGGACGCCGTTCGGATTTTCCCAAGCGGGATCGATGCAAGGGCATTGGGCGGCGGGCGAAGTGAAGCGGGCGTTGGGGTGGGCAGCTTTGCGGCCGGTTTGTTGAGCGATTTGCGGCGTCCAGGGCTGGCCTTGCCAATCGAGGCATTCGGCGGGAGGTGTGTCGGTTAAGCCTTCCCACCATACGCCGCCGTCGGGTGTGAGGGCGACGTTGGTGAAGATGGAATTCGATTGGAGCGTGGCAATGGCGTTGGGATTGGTTTTGGGCGAGGTGCCGGGAGCGACGCCAAAGAAGCCGGCTTCGGGATTGATGGCGCGCAGGACGCCATCCTGGTCGGGCTTGATCCAGGCGATGTCGTCGCCGACGGTCCAAACTTTCCAGCCGTCGAAACCGCTGGGCGGAATCATCATGGCGAAATTCGTTTTGCCGCAGGCGCTGGGAAAGGCGGCGGCGACGTAGGTTTTTTCGCCGTGCGGGTCTTCGACGCCGAGGATGAGCATGTGTTCGGCCATCCAACCTTCATCGCGCGCGATGTTGGAGGCGATGCGCAGGGCGAAACATTTTTTGCCGAGCAGAGCGTTGCCGCCGTAGCCGGAGCCGTAGGACCAGATCTGGCGGGTTTCGGGAAAATGCACGATGTACTTTTCCTTATTACAGGGCCAAGGGACATCCTTTTCGCCGGGTACGAGGGGCTTGCCTACGCTCTGAATGCAGGGGACGACGCGCTTTTCGTCTTTGTCGATTTCGGCGAAGACAGGCAGGCCAATGCGCGCCATGATGCGCATGTTGACGACGACGTAAGGCGAATCGGTGAGTTGGACGCCGATTTGCGAGAAAGGCGAATCGAGCGGACCCATGCTGAAGGCGAGGACGAACATGGTTCGGCCGCGCATGCAACCACGAAAGAGGCTCTTTAACGTCTTGCGCATTTCGAAAGGATTGACCCAGTTGTTGGTGGGGCCGGCATTTTCTTTGGAGAGCGAACAGATGAAGGTGCGGTCTTCAACGCGGGCGACGTCGCCCGCATCGGAGCGGGCGTAGAAGCAGCCGGGCCAGCGGTCCTGATTGAGGCGAGTGAAGGTGCCGTTTTCGACCAGCAACTGGCAGAGTGAATCGTTTTCTTCTGGCGAGCCGTTGACCCAGTGAATGGCGGAGGGTTTGGTGAGGTCGGCCATCTTCTCGATCCAGCGGAGGAGATGTTTGTTGGTGCTGAGCGCAGACGGAGCGGGCACGAAAACGGCTTCTTGGCTAGGCATAAATGGTCAAGTTCCAATCTACAGCAAGAAAGGGCTAAGCATCTTGAACGCGGCCTTTCCAGACGCCGCCTTGGCCGCGCCAATATTGCAGGGCGGAGTGAAAGGTGGCGGCGGCGTAGAAGAGGGCGATGAGTGGGAGGGCCAGGGACCAGAGGAGCGGGAGTTGGTAGAAGCGGATCATGGGGGCGTAGGTGATGGTCATGGCGAACCAGGCGAGAAGGCCGAGGACGAGGGCAATCGGTTGACCGCTGAAGATGCTGGCGACCGGGATGACGTAGGTTAATGCGAGGCCGAGGAGAGTTGCGATTAAGAACACCGTGGAATGGCGGAGTTGATTGAAGGCAGAGCGGGAGATCATGCTGCCGATTTCCGAGAAGCCGCTGTAGGGGCGGATGCTGCGGGTGTGGGCGGTGAGGCCCAGCCAGATTTTGCCTCCGGATTGTTTGACGGCACGGGCGAGGGAGCAATCATCAATGATTTGGCTGCGAATGGCGGCGTGACCGCCGATGCGGGCGAGGGCTGCGGGTCGAATTAAGATGCAGCCACCGGCGGCACCGGCCGTGTGGTGCTTTGCTGAAGCGATCCAATTGGGTGGATAGAGCTGGAGGAAAAAATAGACGAAGGCGGGGATCAAGGCTTTCTCGGCGAAGTTAGCAGTGGAGAGGCGGACCATGTAGGACGCGAGATCGAGATGGTGGGCTTCGGCTTTCGAGACGAGTTCGGAGACGCTGTGAGGATGGTGGTGAATGTCGGCGTCGGCGAAGAGCAGGTAATCGGGTTGATGTTTGAGGGCTTCTTGCGCGCCTTGGGAGACGGCCCAGAGTTTGCCGGTCCAGCCAGGGGGCAGGGGCGCGCCGGTGATGATCGTGAGTTGCTCGGGAGAAGCAACGGCGCGGGCAATGGCGGCAGTTCGATCGGTGCTGGAGTCGTCGACAAGAACGATGTGGAGTGGGAGGTCTTGATTGATAAGAGAAGTGAGGGATTCGGCGATGACATCCGCTTCGTTGCGGGCGGGGACGACGGCGACGATGCGCAGGCTTGTCGGCTGGCATGGCGTTGTGTTTAAGGTTAACCGCCAGAAATTGCCGCGCGCGAAGAGCAGGTAAAGCCAAATGATGAGGGAGAGGGCCGAGGCGGCGATCCAGAACATTGCTTACGCGGGCTCTTGCTGGGTCATGCAGTGAAGAGTGCCGAGACCAAGGACCAAATCGGTAGCGGCGATACCGACGACTTGCCGGCTGGGAAACAATTGCGCCAATTTGTTGAGGGCGAGACGGTCGTGCGGGTCGTTGAAAGTTGGCACGAGCACGAGGTTGTTGGCGATGTAGAAATTGGCATAGCTGGCGGGCAGGCGTTGGCCGTTGAAGACGACGGGCTCGGGCGTAGGGAGCTTTTCGATGCGTAAGGCGAGGCCATCTTGATCGCGCATCTGGCGGAGCAGGGCGAGATTTTCTTTGAGTGGTTCGAAATTGGCGTCGTGTTTGTTTTCTTCGGTGGCGATGACTACGGTGTGTTCGTCGGTGAAGCGCGCGAGGTCGTCGACGTGGCCGTGAGTGTCGTCGCCGGTGATGCCGTTCTTCAGCCAGAGGGTGTGGTGAGCGCCGAGGTATTGGCGGAAGATGGCCTCGATGTCGGCGCGGGTGAGGTCTGGATTGCGGGCTTGCACTTTACTGAGGAGGCATTCTTCGGTGGTGAGAATTGTGCCGTGGCCGTTGACGTCGATGGAGCCGCCTTCGAGAACGATGCGCTGATGATCCCACTCGGGGGTGATCATGGAGAGTCCCAGCTTGGGTGCGAGTTTGGCGGTCACGGCGTCGTCGTGCGTGGAGTCGGGATATTTGGCCCAGCCGTTGAAGCGCCAGTTTAGGAGGCAGCGTTCGCCTTTGGGGTTGCGGACGAAGATGGGGCAATAATCGCGGGTCCAACTGCGGTTGGTGGGTGCATGGAAGAACTCGACGGCGGGCATTTGTGCGCCGGATTTTTCGAGAATCTTGCGGGCCTTTTGCTCGGCGTCTTTGTTGGCGATGAGAATTCTTACCTTTTCGACGCGCGATAGATGGCGCACGATTTCGCCGTAGAGCCAGGGGATGGGAGCGAACTTGCCGGGCCAATCGGACGTTTCGTGGGGCCAGGCGAGCCAGGTGGCGACGTGCGCCTCCCATTCGGCGGGCATTCGATAGGGCGGGTTCTTAAGGCGTTGCGCCATGACTTTAGGCAAGCCAACGCTTGGTAATGGGCGCATACGCATCTATGCGGCGGTCGCGGAAGAAGGGCCAATTCTTGCGGACTTCGTCCATTTGTTTGGGATCGCACTCAGTGACGAGCACTTCTTCTTGGCTAGCGGACGCTTGGGCGATGACGCGGCCGAAGGGATCGGAAACGAATGAATTGCCCCAGAATTCGAGGCCGCTTTCGGGCGTGCCTTCATAGCCGGTGCGATTGACAGCGGCGACGAAGATGCCGTTGGCGATCGAGTGAGCGCGTTGAATGGTGCGCCAGGCGTCGAGTTGCGCTTCGCCGTATTGCGCTTTTTCGGAGGGATGCCAGCCGATAGCGGTTGGATAGAACAACACATTCGCGCCCTGCAGGCTGGTGAGGCGAGCGCCTTCCGGATACCACTGATCCCAACAAACGAGGACGCCGATGCGCGAGAAGCGCGTTTCGAAATTGAGGAAGCCTAGATCGCCGGGGGTGAAATAGAATTTTTCGTAGAAGAGCGGATCATCGGGGATGTGCATCTTCCGATAGATGCCGGCGAGGGAGCCATCGGCGTCGATGATGGCGGCGGTGTTGTGATAGAGGCCGTGAGCGCGCTTTTCAAATAGGGAAGCCACGACGGCTACGCCAAGGCTTTTGGCAACTGCGCCAATGGCTTCGGTAGATGGGCCAGGGATGGATTCGGCGAGGCTGAAGAGCGCGGCATTTTCTTCGCGGCAAAAATATTGGCTGCGGAAAAGTTCCTGCAGGCAGACAATTTCCGCGCCTTTGGCGGCGGCTTCATGAATGCCGGCGATGGCGCGCTGGAGATTAAGGTCTGAATCGGTGGAACATTTGGTTTGAACTAAACCGATTTTGAATTTGTCGTCTCGATGGGCTGTCATATTACATATAGATGCCGCCGTTCACGTCCAGGACGTGACCGGTGATGAATCCTGCTTCTTCGCTGACCAGAAATTTAACGGCTGCCGCAATGTCTTCGGGCGAACCCATACGGCGCAAAGGTGTTTCGGCAATCATGCGTTGTTTCAATTCGTCGGGCAAGGCGTGTGTCATATCGGTTTCGATGAAGCCGGGAGCAACAGCGTTGACAGTGATGTTGCGGCTGCCTACTTCCTGGGCGAGCGATTTTGTTAAGCCAAGCAGGCCGGCTTTCGAGGCAGAATAATTCGCCTGACCGGGGTTGCCTTTTTCGCCGACGACGGAGGAAATGTTTACGATCCGGCCCCAACGTTCGCGCATCATTCCGGGTAGAACCTGTTGCGTGGCATAGAACGAGCCGCTCAAGTTGGTGTTGAGAACGCTTTCCCAATCGGCTTTTTTCATGCGCACAGCTAAGCCGTCTTTGGTAACGCCGGCGTTGTTGATCAGAATGTCGATACGGCCAAATTCCTTAGACGCTTTGGCGATACCGGTGGCAATGGAGTCACTATTGGATAAATCCATTTCGACGATAAATGTTTCGGCGCCGGCAGCGCGGGTGAGTTGCGCGGTTTCTTCGAGTTTGTCGAGGGCGCGGGCGGCCACAATTAGTTTGTATCCTGCCGCGGCCAGCGTTTGGGCGCAGGCCCGGCCGATGCCGCGGCTAGCGCCGGTTATAAATGCGATTCGCACGTCCATGATTTGTTTTGGGAACTTCGCTTGCGAAGTTCTTGGATTCCCTCTCATCATAATGGGTGTACCTAACTGATGCCTCTTGAAGACTTGCGCGACTTCATTCGCGCCCTGGAAAAACAAGGCGAACTCAAGCGAGTGGCCATTGAAGTAGACCCTTATCTTGAAATCACCGAGTTTGCCGACCGATCGGTTAAGAACAATGGTCCGGCGCTGCTATTCGAGAAGCCGAAGGGTTCGAAGGTGCCGCTTTTGATCAATGCGTTCGCCAGTATGCGGCGCATGGAGATTGCTCTAGGCGTGAAGAGCGTTGACGATATTGCGGATCGGATTGCAGGTTTTATTGAGTTGCAAAAGCCCGAGGGCTTGTTGGACAAACTGAAGATGCTGCCGAAGTTGAGCGAGATCAGTTCGTCATTTCCGAAGATTGTGTCGAAAGGGCCGTGTAAGGAAGTGATCCGCAAGGCGGGCGAGTTTTCCCTTGACGAATATCCGATTCTGCATTGCTGGCCGCAAGATGGCGGCCGTTTCATCACCCTACCGATGGTGTTTTCGAAAGATCCGAACACGGGCAAACGCAATTGCGGCATGTATCGGATGCAAGTATATGACGGGCAGACGACTGGGATGCATTGGCAGAAACATAAGCAGGGCGCCGATCATTACCGGCGTTTGGCGGCGGAGGGCAAAGAGACGCGGATGCCGCTAGCGGTAACGCTCGGCTGCGATCCAGTGACGCTGTATTCTTCCATTTTGCCGCTGCCGCCGTCGATTGATGAAATGTTGTTCGCTGGATTTATGCGGGGTTCGCCGGTTGAACTAGTGAAATGTGAAACGAACGAGATTGAGGTGCCGGCGAATTCGGAGATTGTGCTTGAGGGGTATGTGAATTTGGGCGAGCTGCGGAGGGAAGGACCGTTCGGCGATCACACGGGCTTTTATTCGCTCGACGACGACTACCCGGTGTTTCACATCGAGTGCATTACGCAGCGGAAGAATCCGGTTTATCCGGCGACCATTGTGGGGCCGCCGCCGATGGAAGATTTTTACATGGGCAAGGCGGTAGAGCGAATTTTTCTGCCATTGATGCGCACGCAGCTGCCGGAAGTGCGCGATATCTGCATGCCGCCAGAGGGCGTATTCCATAACTTGATTCTGGTTTCGATTCGCAAGACATATCCGGGCCATGCGCGCAAAGTGATGCACGCGATTTGGGGTCTGGGGCAAGCGATGTTCAGCAAGTGCATCATCGTCGTGGACGATGACGTGGACGTGCAGAACGTTTCTGAAGTGGCGTGGAAGGCGTCGAATAACATCGATCCACAGCGCGATATCGAGTTTTGCATGGGGCCGATTGATTCGCTGGATCATGCGAGCCGGCTGCCGGATTATGGATCGAAGATGGGGGTGGATGCGACGCGGAAATTGGCGGGAGAAGGTTTTGTGCGGCGCTGGCCGGATGTGATCAAGATGACGCCGGATGTGGTGAAGCGGGTGGATGAATTGTGGAAGCGCGCCGGTTTGAATAAATAGATGGAACGGGTGCCTTATCGCGCGACGGAAGGCGCGAGTCTTTACGACGGGCTGAGCTTGCCGGTTGCCATTTTGTTGGATAACGTGCGCAGCGTTTATAACGTGGGGGCGTTTTTTCGCACGGCGGATGGCGCGGGTGTTGAACGTTTGTTGTTGAGTGGGATTACCGGACGGCCGCCGAAGGGTGGGATTAGTAAGACGGCGTTGGGCGCTGAGGAGCGGGTGCCGTGGATGCCGGTTAGCGATATGCAGGCCTGTCTAGGCGAGCTAAGGCAGAATGGCTATGAAATCGCGGCGATTGAGACGAGTACGCGGGCGATTGATCTGTTCGACTGGCGGCCGCATTTCCCGGTGTGTGTTTTGTTTGGGCACGAGGTGGAGGGACTTTCGGCGGAGACGCTGGAGGCTTGCGATACGCATGTGCGGATTCCGATGTTGGGATTGAAGCATTCGCTGAATGTGGCAAGTGCGGGAGCGATTGTGATGTATGAGTTGCTGCGGAAATATAGGGGATTGCATCGGGCGATATCATGAACATTCGCGGATAGAAAAGGACTGCAGGACCTATCGAAAATTCGGCTCCGAGAAGCGAACGCCTTGCTTCAGCTTGGATTATTCGATGGCGCGCTTTATCTGGCGGGATACGCGGTGGAGTGCGGGCTTAAGGCTTGCATTGCGAAAGATACCCGCCGAGGAGAATTCCCCGACAAGCGTAGAGTGGAGCGCAGCCATACACATGATTTGCTTCAATTGATCAAGGTCGCGGAACTGGAGGAGGCGTGTCAGGAGGAGGCGGGCAAGGACTTGGTCTTCCAGAATAACTGGGAACTCGTAGTTAGGTCCTGGTCTGAACAAAGCCGGTATAGAAGGTATGGCGAGGGAGATGCGAGAGCGCTGATTTCGGCGGTGAATGATCGGCGGCATGGAGTGTTCACATGGATAAAACGGCATTGGTGAGTGTAGACGTCAGCAAGGGAATGGAGATCGTTGAAACACTGGAACGCTCTCAGATAAAGGTGAAAGTAGCGCTTTGGGCTGTCCTTTCCGAGTTTGAAGATTGGCGGCTGATTATCTCCGCGCCGCAGTTCAACGTGCCGGATCTAAGAGTTGCTTATGGTTTACTACACGATTCGCTCAGGCCCGCCGGTTTTGGGCCTCGGAATACGCCGCCAGTCATGATTTTCCGGACTAACGATCCTTTTGTGCGGGACCTCCGCCGAGTCTTTGCTAAGACCAAGAGCGTTGAGGGGATGCGCTTGGGCGGGCAGATGTTTGGTGACCGCTTCGTGGAAGACGCTTACGTTTACCGCATTTCCTGAATAACTGCGGTAGGAATTAATTACTTTTGGGCTAAGGCTTCGCGGGCGGCGGCCAGGGCGGCTTCGTAGTTGGGGTGTTGGCCCACTTCCGGTACGTACTCGACGTGCTTTAGGTTGTTGGCGTTATCGATGACGAAAATTGCCCGGCTTTCAATCCGCATTGCGGGAATCAAGGTGCCGTAGTTTTCGCCGAAAGAGCCTGACTTGTGATCGGAAAGCATCTCCACATGGCTGACGCCGTAGTTGCCACACCAGCGCTTCTGAGCAAAAGGCAGGTCCATGCTGACGGTGTAAATCTTGACGTCGGAAAGTTTGGTCGCCTCCTCTTCGAAACGTTTGGTCTGCGCGTCGCACACCGGCGTGTCGAGTGAAGGAACTACGCTCAGGATGCGAACTCCGCTGCCTGTGCCTGCCAGATTGACCGTCTGGAATTTGCCGTCGATCACTTCAAAATCGGGAGCCTTGTCGCCAGCTTTCAACTCGGGGCCGGAAAGGGCCGTGGGCTTACCCATCAGGACGGTTGTGCGGTTTGATTCGTTATTAGCCATGCGGCAAACAGTTTAGCATTTCCTCTTTAGTCGATGATTTTGGGCAGCTGGCAGGTGAAGTTGCGGCACTCGTAGACAGTGATGCGGCCGCGGCGCTCCAGGCCAGCGAGGAAAGACGATACGTCCTGCAAATCTTGCGCGCAACGATCGGAAATGGAGAGCACAATACTCGCGGGTGAGGACTTGCTGGTATATTCGCGCTCGAGTTGGTCCGATTCGGCGCTCAACTCGTGGCAACGGATGATCACTTGCTCGGGCTCGGCTAACCAGCGCCGGAGAGCTACCAACATTTGCGGGGCGATGCTGGGTTGAGCTTTCATTTTGGGAGCGAATGCGCGCAAGGAACGGGCGGCTTGATCGGCAAAATGGGTGCGCCCTGTGATGTGTGCGAGACGCAGCAATAGATCAGTGGCAACGGAATTGCCCGATGGCTCAGCGCCATCGTAATCGTCTTTTATACGGAACAGAACATCGCTCGCGCCGGCTTCGGTGCTGAAGAATCCGCCGGCATCCCGATCTTCAAAGCGTGTTAACCCGCGCTGGGCCAGATCGAGGGCAAACTGCAGCAGCCAGGCTTCGGGCTTCGCTTCGAAGAGGTCGAGCAAAGCTTGAGAAAGAAAGGCATAATCGTCGAGAAACGCCGGAACGGCGGCTTCGCCGTCACAGTAGCGGCGCAGCAATTGGCCATTCTCGGGCGAATACATCTTGGCGAGCAGAAATTTGGCCGCCTGGGTGGCTGCCGAGAGATAGCGGCTCTCGCCGAGCACCCGATAGGCCTTTGCCAAGGCTGAAATTTGCAAGCCGTTCCAGGATGTGAGGATTTTGTTATCCAGATGCGGCCGCGGACGCTTCTCACGGACCGCTAAGAGTTTTGCAATGCCGGGAGGAACGGCACCATTCTCGGCTTGAAACAAAATATTGCGGCCCCGGAATTCGCCTTGCGGATCCATTTCTACATTTCCCTCGGCTTCCACGCCGAAGTGCTTGCAAAATAAAGGGCTATCCTCGCCGAGCACGTTGTCGATCTCCGCTTTTCGCCAGATGTAGAAGGAACCTTCGCCCGAGTGGCCGGGGTTCTCCGGATCGGGGCTATCGGCATCTTCCGCTGAGTAAAAGCCGCCTTCCGGGCCGGTCAAATCGCGTAGTACATACTCCAAAATATCGCGCGCTACGCTTGCCAAGCTTTCGTCTTTGGCCGCCTGGTAGGCCTGCAGATAAGCGATGGCCAATTGCGCCTGATCGTACAGCATCTTCTCGAAATGGGGAACGAACCAACGCTCATCCACCGAATAACGGTGAAACCCGCCACCCAACTGATCGTGCATACCGCCGGCGGCCATTGCGTGCAGCGTATGAGTCACCATGGCCAAGGCATCCGGGTTGTTGTCTTGCAGGCTATAACCGAGCAGGAAATTCAAAACGACCGGCCGGGGGAATTTGGGCGCTCCGCCAAAGCCGCCGTACTGCCTGTCGAACATGCGCTCAAACTGGCGAAAGGCGGCGTCGAGTAATTCGCTATCGGGTTCGTGCGCTGGTTCGTGCGTCAGGACCGCGGGCGCGGCGATGGCTTCCAGTTGCTCGGCCACCTTGTTTCCCGATAGTTCCACTTTGCCGCGATCATCCTTCCAGACCTGCGCCAGATGCGTCAGCAAATCCCGGAAGCCAGGCCTTCCATAACGTGAACCGGGCGGGAAATAGGTCCCGCCAAAGAAGGGTTTCAATTCCGGGGTCAACCAGACCGACATGGGCCAACCGCCGCTGCCCGTGGTCGCCTGGACGAAGAGCATGTAGATGCGGTCGATGTCGGGCCGCTCTTCGCGGTCGATCTTTATGGGTACAAAGTCGCGGTTGAGCAGTTCCGCTACAGCATCGTCTTCGAAGGATTCGTGAGCCATGACATGGCACCAATGGCAGGTGGAATAGCCAATGGAAAGGAAAATCGGCTTATCTTCGAGGCGGGCTTTGTCAAAAGCCGCTTGGCCCCAGGCTAGCCAATTCACCGGATTGTGGGCGTGCTGGCGTAGGTAGGGGCTCTTCTCGTGAATCAACGAGTTGGTGTGCATTGAGCGCGCTACTGCTTGGCCGCGCTCGCCACCATTTTGCTCTTCGGGTGAGTGCTGGTAACCGGGCCATTGCCCATAGCGAGCAATTCTTCCAGATGCTGGCGCAAATAGGGCTCTTTCATGACGTTGTCCCAGGCCGGGCTGCTGGTGGCAGGAGTCTGGTAGTGGATGATGCCTTTACGATCGATCAGGACTAACTGCGGAACTACCATGCGGTCGACCAAGGAAAAGCCCATAAACGTCATCATTTGGATGCGCGGGATATAGCCCACGGGAAAACCGACCTGAAAATTGGTTTTGAAGCGGGTCACCATTTGATCGGCTTCGCTGGTCCCGCCCATGCCATCGAGCGCGTTCACGGCCAAGTCAATGACCTGCAAGCCGCGCTTGCCGAATTCCTCTTGATATTTGGTCATCGTTTTGGAGGCTTCCTGACAATGCGGACAGGTGGTGTAGATAAATTCCAATGCCACAACCTTGCCGCGATATTGGCTCAGCAACCGTTCCCCTTCACCGGGGATGGTAAACGCCAATTCCGGCGCTTTGCGGGGGACAACCACATCGCCCGCGAACAGAGAAACACCCGAAACCGCTGCCAGCAGGAAAATTCCGATTAAGCTCTTCACATCAACCAGTTTAGAACGTTTAAGAATAGCGATTATTCGGATCTTAATGCCTGCATGACATCCACCCGCGCGGCGCGCGCAGCAGGTAAGGCTGACGCGAGGACGGCGGCAGCGAGCAGCACCAGGATTGCGCCCACAACGGCCGCGGCATCCGGCATCCGAATCTCCGAGAAATAGCTGCCCGCGAGCCGGGCTAATGCGAACCCAGCGGCTGCGCCAACAACCACTCCGGTAGCAGCCATGATGAGCCCTTCCTTTACTACGCTAGTGAGCAAGTGCCGTGGCTGCGACCCCATGGCGAGCCGGACACCGAACTCGCGAATTCGCCCGGAAACGGAAAAGGCCAGCACGCCTGCTACGCCGACAACCGCGATGGCCAACGCGACGGCGGCGAAGACGCCGAACACAAGCGTATTCAGACGATCGGGCGAAAGGACCTCGGCGCGAATATCTTCTAAGGTTGCCGCGCGCTCGATGGGTTGGTCGATTGACCTATCGCGGATGATGCGGGTGATCGGCGTAATCAGCGAATAAGGATTCGCATGGGTATGAACGAATAGCCGGCCGCCCCAAGTGTTTTCCTGTCCGAAGGGATGATAAACATTCAAGGCCGCGCCTGGCACCACGTGTTCGTCGTCCAGATCGGCTGCGACGCCAATGATCCGGCGCGGGCTGCTGCTGATGTCGATGAATTTCATGACCGGATCGGTCCAATAGATATGCCTGTTAACCGCGTCCTGATTGGGAAACATACGCTGGGCCAGGCTCTGCGTCACAATCACGACCAGTTCGCTTCCCTTGCGATCATTATCGTTGAAGTCGCGCCCGGCGATGAGTGGGACGCCGAGAGCCGCGAAGAAACCGGGCGAGACAGTACGAAACTGGGCGCGCGGGTCTTCTTCGCCCGCCCCGCGAACGTGCCCGTCGGCGGAAAACTGAAAGCCTGGTCCGAAAGTTCCGGCATCGCGCCAAGGGACGATGGTACCGAGCGCCACGCCGTCCACACCGGGGAGCGCTTTGATCTGCCGGATCGACTCTTTATAGAAGTTAACCACCTGCTCAGGCGTTTTTCCGTAATCCATTACCGGGACATTCATGGCGAGTACCCGGCGAATGTCCATGCCCGTTTGCGCCGCTTGCAAGGCCAGTAGTGTTTTGAGCAGCATGCTCGCGCCGGACAGTAATAAGAATGATGCGGCAATCTGCGTGACAGCGAAAATTCGCAGGCGGCGGCCGGTGCTGCCGGTAATCCGCAGGCTGCTGGCGGCAAGGTTGAAGCCCGGGTTTGACCCATGTGCGCCATCGGACGAAGGGAGGCGCGGCACATAAGCAAGGAGCACTGCGGCGATGAGTGCCAAGGCTGCGCCGATCCAAAGCATGCTGGCATCGACGGTGAGATCGAGAGCGCGCACGGAGAAGCGCGCGGCGTAACGCGCCAGAATTGCCACCAACGGGCGAGCGCTAAGAACTCCAAGCGCAGCACCGGACACGCACAACAGTAGGCTTTCCGCCAGCAGCGTGCGCCGCAAGGCCGCAGTGGTGGCCCCAAGCGCTGCGCGGATGGCCAGTTCGCCTTCGCGCCGCACGGTGCGCGCCAGGATAAGGTTGGCGACGTTCGAACAGGCGATGATGAAGACCAATATGGAGGCGGCCATGAGGACCAGCAATACGGTTTTCGCGCGCGACGTGGATCTGATCACGGAGGCGGACGACTTCGATTCTGGAGTCCGCTTTTTTCGAATAGGCTTCCGGATGATCTTTGACCATGGAAGCGTAAGCGGTACGCAACTCTGCGCGAGCCGTTTCCAGATCGACGCCCGGCGCCAGGCGGCCGAACAGTTCAGTCATGCGATGGACCCGGCCAGTGACCATAGTGGCGGATAAATGGTGCGGGCTGGTGACGACATTGGCAATGATCTCCGTTTCCGCCGGATAGGGCACCTATGGCTCAAGCACTCCTACAACTGTGGCGTCGCGTGTGCCCAGCCGAATCGATTTGTTTAGTACCGACGGATCGCTCTTCAACACGGTTGTCCAGAAGCGATACGTCAAGACCGCCGCTCCGGCGGCAGAGGGCCCATCGTCCCGCATATCGAGCAGGCGGCCAAGCACCGGATGCAGCCCCATCACTTCGAAATAGGTGCCACCCACTACGCCGGCGCGCACCTCGCGCGGCTCGCCCAGTCCGACTAGGGTAAATCCGATGGTGGAGAAATCCCCGAATTTGCTGAGAGTCTTGACACGGGCGCGCAGATCCTGCAATTCGGGCACGGAAAAACCCGTGTCCTCCACGCCGATGCCAGGCGCGCTTTGGCGAATATAGACGAGGCGGTCCTCATCGCGATTCACCAGCGGGCGCAGCAGCACGCCGCGCACCAGCGTGAAGATGGCCGCGTTCGCTCCGATGCCAAGGGCGAGAGTGAGCACTACCGCGATGGTGAGCCCTTTGGTGCGAACGAGGGAGCGCGCTGCAAACTTCAAATCGTTCAGAAAGTCGAGCAAAAAACGGCCGGAAAGCAGATTTTCCATGCATATATCCTATTTCATTTCTTCGGTGCGCAAAACAATCGGAGAATCCCGCGCGTGGCGAAGCACTTTCTTTGCAGAGAATTTTGCTAACAACAGGCTGATTTTTCAGAAGAAGGAATACTGTAATGAGCTCGTTCGCCACCGCCCCCACGCGCGCGCCCGAAAAAGAAGCGCAAAAGACCAAGCAGCTACGCTTATTGACCCAAACGGAAGCGCCGTCTGAGCAGGATGCTTCGCCAGCCGAATCGGCCGCGGGCGCCGCCGATGAAGTAACCCGGGTAGAACGGCTACTGGCCCAACTCGAAGCACGCTCCATGGCACTGGTGCCGTATGGCTATGGAGCATTGCGCGAAGTTCCGGCCAAACGGCCTAACACCGGACTGATTGCGGCCATTCTGGTAGCTATGTGGCTGACCATACTCGTGCTGGGAATCGCTTATATCCGCTACAGCCGCCTCGCCCAGCCACTTGATCGCGCCACCTCCCCCGCCGCTCCGCTGATCATTCCATCGGCCGCTGATCCAGTCGATCAAAAGGTGGCCACGTCCGTCGATCACCTTACTAAAGCGCTGGTATCTTCGTCGGAACGCCTCAATGAAATGCAGGCAGCTCTGGAACGATCGAATAAGGATATTCAGCGCATTGCCGCGAAAGTGAACGATCATCCTACTAAGCCGGTTCTCACAGCCACTCCCAAGACAGACGCCTTGGAGATCGGCCCGCCGACCGGTTCCACGGCCGAACTAACGCTGCCAAAGAGTTGGCACCGCGTCCTCGACATCAAGCCGACAGACTCGGCGGTACCTCATAAGGGGGATGACGGAACGCTGGATTATTGGTTGGTCCCGCGCGGCGCGGAAAAGGTGCAGACAAAGGTTTTGCCAATCGGTACGAGTCCCGAAGGCGTGGTGGTGCATAACCTGGAGGATGGCAAGGATTATACGTTAACGCCCTCGGGCGAATGGCGGAACGGCGCGATCGCGCCAGCAGCCAATTAAAAGCATTTATTTTGCAAAAAGATGCTAGTATTAAAAGGACATCTTTGCTTAAAATGCCGTTCACTTTCGATCCAACGGGTTGTCCGCGGTGCAAGTCTGCGGATATCAAGAGGTCAAAATTCCGGAATCTTTTCGAGTTGGTGTTTGCAATTGCCTTTGTGGCCTGCCGGTGCTATAACTGCGAAAAGCGATTTTTTAGGCCTCGTTGGCACGGTCTGCCGCCCGACTGGCCGAAGCGCTCGCGCAGCGCCAGCGTCGGCAAATCGGCTTAGCTGGAAATAATACCGATTTAATCGAAAAGTTTCATTGAAATTATCTTTTTTCTTTTATTCCTGCGGCGGCTAATTCGCCTTCTTGCCAGAAATCTTCCCGCAGATATTTCGCTGCGCCATCGCAACCAATTGTCACGATCAATCCCGTGCGTCCTTGTTTGGCGAGACTCTCAGCCAAACGTCTGGCGGCGACAACATTGCCGGCAGCTGAAATGCCCAGCAGCAAACCTTCTTCCCGCCCTAAACGACGCGCCATTTCATAGCAATCTTCAGTGTCGATCCAGAGATTACCGTCCGCCACGGTATCGTCATAGATTCCAGGCACAATCGAAGCAGGCAAATGCTTGGTGCCCTCGATACCGTGCAACGGCGTGGACGGTTGCGCCGACCAGCACTCAATCCCAGGCACATCGCGTTTCAGGCGGCGACTGGTTCCCACGAAGGTTCCCGTTGTTCCCAGCAACGCCACAAAGTGCGTGACTCGCCCTCCAGTCTGCTGGATGATCTCGGGTCCCGTAGTATGAAAGTGCGCCTGCCAATTGGCGTCGTTGTTGTATTGATCGGCGTAGAAATAGCGATCCGGATCGGCCGCGTAGATTTCGCGCACTTTGCGGAATGCGCCATCCGATCCGGCGGCAGGATCGGTCAACACTAGCTCCGCGCCATAAGCATGCAGGATCAGTTTGCGATCTTGACTGGCGTTGGCGGGCAAACAAAGCTTTACCTGATAACCCTTCGCCGCGCCAATCATAGCGTAGGCAATACCGGTATTGCCGCTGGTGGCATCGAGAATGGTTTTTCCCGGCTTGAGCCGGCCCGACTTTTCACCTTCGCGAATGATGTTGTAGCCCGGCCGGTCTTTTACCGAGCCGCCGGGATTAAAAAACTCCAGCTTGACCCAAATCTCCACGCCAGGCAAATCGGCGCACATCCGCGCCAACTTCACCAAGGGCGTATCGCCTATTTGGTCCAGTAGATTCTGTCGGTTTCTCATGGCACGATTCCGCGCACGGCCAGCCGCAAACGTTCGCGCGGTTCGCCGGCCCGCTCTAACGAGTATTTGCCCGCACCGAAGATGCCGTCAAAAAAAAGCGCTACGCCCGGTTGCACTTGCCGCCATGCTTCGTCGGTATTGGGATACAAAAGCCGGTCGTTCAGAATGACTTCCAGCCGGCCCCGGTCAAAACGCAACGCACCGTTAAACTCCGGTTCGCGTTCCAGCCGCTCGCACGCCGCGATCGCGGCACCGTAAGCCTGCTGCAATTCCGTCTGCGCATCGCCCGAACCCGCGGCCTTTCGGTTATAAAGCAAACCAAGTTGGCCCTGCGCCTGATCCAAGCTATAGTTCGCTTCGTGCGCAATCAACAATACTCCGGGACCTTCCGGAACGTGCGAGTAGTCCGCGACATCGATGAGCAATTCCGGCAGATCGCGCTGCTGAATCCAACGGTGGAATACCGGGATGGCATCAGCCGGATTTACGTTCTCATTCGCCTGCGCGAAGATCTTTACGTTTACATGCTGCATGCCGATTCTCCGCCTTAAGCCGTCACCGGCGCCTGAGTCGAAAGGCGCAGCGAACAGCTATGGCAAGCCTCAATAAACAACTGCGCTTCCTCAATCAAGCGGTGCGCTGCTTCGGGTGTAAAAGGTTCTGCCGCATGCTGATGAGCGCGGAAAAGAAATTGCCCGAATTTGCCGCCGGCAAAGGGGTCGAAGAAGATTTCGGTGTCGTAGAACTCCCGCCGAAAGGCTTCGACAATGCCGTCGGGGTTATCCCAATAAAAAGCCTTGCGCCAAACCAGCAAAGCCCTTGCGCCATGCAGCATGGCTTGGTAAGCGAGTCCGGCGGCCGCCGAGACATCGCCCTTTTCTAGAGCCAACTGCGCTTCAAACGCCTCGCGCTCGCATGCCGTCAGTTGAAACTCGAGCGGAGTCACCACTTCACCCGCGCACTCGCCTATGCCTAAATCGCCCAGTGTATATTCGCGCGGATCGTGCCAATCGGTATAAGCGGCAGGATCGACATCGTGTGGCGGCATCGTGCCCAGATCATCGATCATCTTCTTGCATTCCGCTTTGCCGATGCGCCGGATAAACGCCTGGAAACCCTCGCCCGCTTGCCGCTCGGCGACATAGCGGCGGGTAATGCGGTCCACTGTTTCCGGAATGCGTTTTGAAGGCACCGCGCCAATGGCCAGCCCATAAGCGCCGCCGTTATTGCTCCACTGCCCACCCAGGACCACTTGAAAATGCGGCGTGGCATAACCGTTCTTGTTGCGGTTCACGCCGTAAAAACCAAGATCGGCCAAATGGTGTTGACCGCAGGAATTGAAGCAGCCGCTAATCTTAATTCGCAAATTGCGAACGGCCTCGTCTTGGGTGATCGGGTTCTCAACTAGCCGCAAACGCAGTTCGCCGGCCAAGCCGCGAGACGAAGAAATCCCCAGCTTGCACGTATCGGTGCCGGGACACGAGACCGGGTCGAAAATCGTTTCCGCCACCGGCGCGGCGAGGCACGCCTTTTTCAACTGGCTGTGGAGATCGGCCAAGTCGGCCTCACTCACCCAGCGCAGGACAATGTTTTGTTCTACGGTTAGGCGCACCGTCTCATTCGTGTACTTGCGCGCGATGTCCGCCAGCGCCCGCAATTGATCTGCCGTAATATCGCCTAGCGGCAGTGCAATGGTTACCGTTGCATAGCCGGCTTGCCGCTGACTGTAAACGTTCGCCACCTTCCAATTGCGGAATTCTTCCGAAGCGATTTGCAGCAATCCGGCCGGACGCTTCGGCGCTTCCTGCGCGCGTTCGATGCCTGCCAGGAAGGCAGTCCAACGCGAATCCTCCGTTAGCGCCAGACGCTCCTCTTTCACCAGCCTCTTAAATTCATCCAGCCCGAGTTTCGCCACCAAAAACTTCAAGCGTGCGGTATTGCGATTCTTCTTTTCTCCTAAACGGGCAAACACCCGCGAGATGGATTGCGTCAGCGGCAGCAATTCTTCTTCCGGGAGAAATTCCTCAAACAATTTGGCTTGATAAGGCACGGCACCCAAACCGCCGCCTACCCAAACTTCGAAGCCTCGCTTGCCAGCGCGTTCGCGGGCAATACAGCCAATATCGTGGATGCGCACCAAGCCGCAAGGATTGGTATCGCAACCGGAAAACGCAATCTTCACTTTGCGACCGAAATCCTGAACGTCCGGATGTCCAAGCAGGAAATATGCCGTTGCTTTGGCATAGGGCGTCACATCGAAGGACTGATCGCGGCAGACGCCAGCCAAATGACAGGCCGTTACGTTGCGAATGCTGTTGCCACAAGCTTCGCGCGTGGTAATTTCAACAGCCGCCAAGCGGCGCATCAGCGCGGGCGTGTCTTCAATGTGAATGTAGTGTAGTTGGATGTCCTGCCGCGTGGTAACGTGCGCGATGCCGTCTGAATATTCTTCCGCTAATTCCGCCAGCCCCTCCAACTGCGCGGCGTTCAACCCGCCAAATGGGATCTTAATGCGCTGCATTCCCGGCGCGTCCCAAAGAGTACCCGGGCCCTTGGTCAGCGTCTCTTGCGGATACTTAAGCTGCCGGCTTGCAATTCCGTCATAGCGCTGGCCGTTGTCGTAGCGCTGCCCATAAGCCCCCCGCCGTAGGCGCGTTTCAGCGAACACTTTGTCTTCTATTTTGCCTTGCTTTTTCAGCGCGATTTCATGCTCGAAGACGTCAATCTCCGCTGCTAAATCCTGTTTTATATGAGCGCCTTGACGCTGCTTCCAATGCGGATTACTGTCTTTCATGAGGTGGGGCGAACATCATCCCAAACAGACTAGGGATACACATCAATGATACCAGCCTTAGCGCGTTGCGACTGATCACTTGCAATAATCCACGGTATCGAGCGCGCCGAGAATCTCAACGGGCGCACCTTTGCGGATCACAAATTCACTCTCGCCGTATTTCTGGAAATCTGTGTCCGATTCGGCATGCGGGCCCGGAGCCCAATCGAATGTGTAGCCCAAGGATGTCCAGGGAAATGAGCTAAGCCGCGCCTGTCCGTAGGACGAATAGTACTGCCGGTAAAGCCAGTTCCGGTGATTTTCGTCGATATCGGCAGGCGGCGGACCAACCGGACAATTGGTGCTCGCGGTCAGCCGATACATGCACGGGCGGAAGATCACGTCTTGCCCCGGATGCGCCAGCCGGATGCGCACAAACTTCGATTTGCTGCTCGCAGGAGGCAAGCCAAGGCGCTGCTCCAGGCGCAGCGTCAATTGGGCCCGGTTGCCGGCGTGACCGCTCGCATAGGCCGCACAGAATTGCTGAAGATTCGGTTCGACCGTGACCCAGATATCGTACGGCGCGGACCTGATCCATGTTCCAGACGCATCCTCGAAGGTTTTGATTTGCGCCTCGCGGATCCAAGTGGACACCGTGATCTCGTGGTCTGGCGGGAACGTCACCAGATCTTTGACCGTCTCCCATGGTTCCGGCAGCGCCATATCGAAAATGGCTTTGAGGTATGTTTCATAGCGCGAACGCCAACGCTGTGCCTCGGTGAGCGCGGGGACGCAGACTTGCTCCACTTGGCTGATGTTGTTGATGTCGGAAATGAAGGGGAAGCCATCGCGGCCGCGCGAATTCGTGGCCAGGAGTATGGCGGAATCAAAGTGGCGATCGCCAAAATAAAAATCAGCCAGTTCGCGCAGTGTGTCGCCCGCCGCGACTTTGTGAACAAGAGGGCAGGGATCGGCAGCCTTCAGGCCAAGCGTGGTAAATGCCAGTACTGCAACAGCGGCGATAATTTTCATGCCTGACGATTTTGTCACATTAGCGGCCCGTCAAGCGGCCCGGCATATCGGCAAGAATATAAGCCAGCACCGCGAGCAGCGCGGTGTTCTTTTTGAAATCGGAGGGGTTCACCTTATCAACCGTGTCGGCCTGCGTGTGATGCCAGTCGAAATAGTGCTCGCCGGTGGAAATGGGACTCAAGCTCGGCACGCCTTTTGCGACGATCGGACCAATGTCCGCGCCTCCTCCGCCGTGGGTTACCTGGGTGGCTTGAATCGGCTCAAGCAGCTGACCGATTTCCTGGCAAAGCTTAAATGAGGTTTCCTGATCGCTGCCCGGTTTCTGCTCGGCAACTGGTGGCGCACCGGGCATGACTCGGCGCTGCCCACCGAATGCGCCGTAGCCAAAGCCAAGGGGCCGTTCCGCCCCTTCATCCATTTCGATCGCGGCTACATGGTTTGCTACTTTGTCGCCCACCCAATTCAGATAGGCTTCCCCGCCCCGCCCGCCGTTCTCTTCATTCACCCAGAACACCACGCGAATGGTGCGCCTCGGCTTTAAGCCAAGCTTCTTGATGAGGGCCGCCGCCTCGAGCGTGGCCATGATGCCCGAGCCGTCGTCTTGCGCACCTTGCCCGACGTCCCATGAATCAAGATGGCCGCCCATCACTACGATCTCCTCCGGATGTGCGGAGCCTGGAATTTCGCCAATCACATTTGCCGCCTCCTGGTCGGGCTCCATATGCGCTTGCATCTCCAGGTGCACACGCGGTGTGGCGCCGCTCTCTTGCAAACGGCTCAGCAGCAAGGCGTCCTCAATACTGATCGCAGCGGCCGGAATTTGCGGCGCATCGGGCGCATACTGCAGCGTCCCGGTATGTGGAATTTGCATCGCGAGCGGAGTGATGGAGCGAACCAAAACCGCGATCGCGCCTTGTCTGGCCGCCTGCGATGGTCCCGCCACGCGGTAAGCCACCGTTCTGCCATAACCTTCATACGGCGCGTTGAACACGACGATCTTCCCGCTGACTTTTGTCCCCAGGCTCTGGAGTTCTTTGAAGTCCGCCACTACCACCGCATCGGCCGTGATACCGTCCGCCGGCGTGCCGATGCTCATGCCAAGACCCAACATGTGCAAAGGTTTAGCCACAGGAGAAATAATCGTCGCCGATTCCTTGCCGCGGACCCAATGCGGCACCATCACCGGCGGGGTTACCACGTTCGTCAAACCCGCCTTCCTCATCTCTTCCGCCGACCACTTCACGGCACGCAAGAGCGACTCCGAACCGCTCAGCCGGTTTCCGATTCGATCACAAAGCGTGGCTAGCCGCGCATAACCATCGTCATCGTGCGTGGCGGCGTCTATAATGCGGTTCGCTGTGGAACCATATTGGCTGGCAATCGTCTGATCGGCGGCCTGGCCGACCAGTGGGCTGACCAGCGGTAACAACGCCAGGGGCAGCATACTGCGGAAGGTGTGTCGTCGCATGGTGGAAGTAGGTTAACACGACGAGAGTGGAACTTTCTTTCTCGTTGAACCGTACTATGGCCTATGGAACTGCGCATCCAGAATCTTTCCAAAACGTACTCCAACGGCGTCCACGCCCTCGACAATGTCTCGCTCACCATCCCGCGCGGCATGTATGGACTGCTCGGGCCTAATGGCGCGGGAAAATCCACTCTCATGCGCACGATCGCCACACTCCAGGAACCGGACACTGGCCAGATTCACCTGGGCACGCTGGATGTCCTGCACGAAAAAGAGGAACTCCGCAAACGCCTCGGTTACCTGCCGCAGGATTTCGGCGTCTATCCGCGTGTCTCCGCGCAGGACATGCTGGAACACTTGGCATTGCTCAAGGGCATCGTGAATCGGAAGGAACGAGCCGAGTTGATTGATTCGTTGCTGGTGCGCACGAACCTGCATCAGGTGCGCAAAAAAGCCCTCAGCAGCTTCTCCGGCGGCATGCGGCAGCGCTTCGGCATTGCCCAAGCACTCATCGGCAGCCCGCAACTGCTCATCGTGGACGAACCCACCGCCGGCCTCGATCCCGGCGAGCGCAACCGTTTCTACAACCTGCTCTCGGAGATCGGCGAGAACGTGATCGTTATTCTTTCCACTCACATCGTGCAAGATGTCATGGAGCTATGCACCAATATGGCCATCATTCATGAAGGCCGCGTGCTGTTTGCCGGAGCTCCCGACGAAGCCGTAGCAACTCTCGACGGCAGAATCTGGCAAAAGTTCGTCCAGAAGGCCGAGCTGCCGGATCTCGACTCGCGCTTCCGCATCATCTCCACAAAACTTATAGCGGGCCGCCCGCTTGTTCACGTTTACAGTGCCGAATCCCCAGGCGATGGGTTCTCGCCGGTTCACGCCGACCTGGAAGACGTTTTCTTCTCGCGCATCGCGGGACTGCAATAGCGGGATTACAATATGTTTCTACATTTCGTCAGCTTCGAACTCCGCTACTGGCTCCGCTCGTGGATGTTGTGGATCTTTCTGTTTATTGTTGCTCTGATGTTCTTTGGCGCGGCTTCCAGCGATCACATCACCATTGGCGGCGCGCTCGAAAACACCTTTCGCAACGCGCCCTTTGTCATTGAGAACGATTATTCTTTCGTGTTCTTCTTCACACTCTTGATGACTGTCGCGTTTGTGAACTCAGCCGCCTCGCGCGACTTCGCCTCCAACACCCACCAGATGATTTTCGCGACGCCATTGCGTAAGTCCGCTTATCTGGGCGGCAGGTTCTTTGGTTCGACCCTGATCGCCGTGATTCCCGCGCTCGGCGTCTCGGTTGGAATTATTGTCGCTAAATGGATGCCTTGGGTTGACGCAGAGCGCTGGGGTCCACTCAACTGGCACGCGCACCTAACCGGCATTCTTGTCTTCTCCGTCCCCAACACGTTCCTAATCGCCGCCATTATCTTTGCCATCGCTATCCTGACCCGCAGCACCGTTACCTCTTTCATCGGTGGTCTCGTTCTTCTTACTGCCTATGGAGTCGGTCAAGCCCTTACCTCGGACATACGCCACGAAACCGCCGCCGCCTTGCTTGATCCCTTCGCTCTCCGCACTTTCTCTCTCGCTACCAAATATTGGACTGTCGCGGAGAAGAACACAGCTACCATCGGCTACGGCGATCGCTTACTGTTGTTGAACCGTCTCATCTGGCTTAGCGTGTCAGCCTTGATTTTTACCTTTGCGTACGTCCGCTTCCGCTTCGAGGAGCGCGCCGCGAAGAAGACCGTCAAATCAGGTGCCGCGGAAGCGAGCGCTCCAAGCGCTCTTGCGCCCGGTTATCTCCACCAATCTTTTGGTTTTAGTGCACAGCTCTGGCAATTCTGGGGTTCATTCAAAATCGAGTTCTTTGGCCTCGTTAAATCCACTTCGTTCATCGTCATCACCGTCGCCGCGTTGCTCAACTGCATCCCGAGTCTCGCGCTTAGCAATACGGAGGGCTACGGCAACACCTTCTTTCCAGTCACCTATCGCTTGATCGAAGTTGTACAGGGTTCGCTTTATAGCTTCCTGCTCGGCATGATCACCTTCTACGCCGGCGTACTCGTTTGGAAGGAGCGCGATTCCGGTATGGACGACATCCACGATGCCCTTCCCAACCGCAACTGGCCCATCTACGCCTCGAAGCTCAGCGCGCTGCTGGCGAGCATTTTCATCATTTTGTGTGTTGCCGCTGTCTCCGGCATAGCTACTCAATTCTTCCTTGACTACCACCGCTATCAATTGTCTTTGTGGGTGGAAGAACTTCTTGGGATGGATTTCACTATCTTCGTGTTCTACGCCATTCTCGCCTTCTTCCTCCACGTCGTTTCGCCCAACAAGTACATCGGCTATTTCGCGTTCATCGTTTTCGCCATCCTCAATCTGTTCATTTGGCGTCCCCTCAATGTGGCGACCAACCTCTTGCAGTTCCTCGCTCGCCCTGGCACTACCTACTCCGACTTCTACGGCTTCGCTCCGTACTGGCAGAGTTGGGACTGGTTCACTTTTTACTGGTTTGCTTTCTGCGCTACACTGTCCGTCGCGAGCGTTGCCTTCTGGCAGCGCGGCCGTGAATCCGCCTGGAAGTTCCGCGCTCACGAAGCCTCTCAGCGTTTTACCGGCGCTCTCCGCATAACCGCTTTGGTCAGCATCGCGCTCTTCCTCGGTTCGGGCGCCTGGATTTTCTACAACACTAAAATCATCAATACCGTGCTCGGCGAAGACGATACCGACAAAATCGCTATTGACTACGAGAAGTCATACAAGAAGTACGAGCACCTCCCGCAACCCCGCGTCGTAGACATTAATTACAACATCGACATTTATCCCGAGCGCCGTGCCGCCACCATGCACGCCGATCAGATTATCCAGAACAAGACCTCTCAACCCATCTCGGTCCTGCACCTGACTTACCCGGATAACCACTATTCCACACAGATCTCCATCGACGGCGCGACACTCAAGTGGGATGATACACGTCTGCGCTACCGGATCTACAACTTCAATACACCGTTGCAGCCTGGCGAACAGCGTCACATGCGCTTCACCGTTGCACGGGCGCCACAAGGCTTTGAAGACGACCCATCGGTGTTGGAAGTCGTCCAGAATGGCACGTTTTTCAATAATATGATTGCGCCGCAAATCGGCTATCAGTCACGCCTCGAACTTGAGAACAAAAACAAACGCAAGAAATACGGCCT
>Ga0302319_10003953_pt1 | contig 30656 bp, 25 predicted proteins | sample Bog_T0_2_FD_203319 | JGI IMG/M metagenome (GOLD analysis project Ga0302319, IMG submission 203319) | Peat permafrost microbial communities from Stordalen Mire near Abisko, Sweden - Bog_T0_2 | ecosystem: Environmental > Terrestrial > Soil > Wetlands > Peat | place: Sweden: Abisko, Stordalen Mire... | reverse complement strand
GAATCTGGAGCTGATGATCGCAGCTTCTCTCGATGCGCTGGCGCGGCCCAACGCGCTGCAACCGGGCGCGCGTTACTCGGGTGTGATGCAACCGGAGTGGGAGAGCACGTTTACCGAATTGTCGGACGTTTCCTTCCGGTATTATCGGGAGCACATCATTGCCGACCCCGAGGTGCTGCACTTTTTCGAAGTAGCGACTCCGGTGGCTGAGCTGGAACACGCGCGCATCGGCTCGCGTCCGGCGCGGCGCGCGGGACAGATGAGCTTTGAAAATCTGCGGGCGATTCCCTGGGTCTTTGGGTGGACGCAGAGCCGCCTGCTGGTTCCAGCGTGGTTCGGCGTGGGCACGGCGTTGACAGAGTTCGCGAAGAAGCCCGGGGGCGCGAAGCTGTTGCGCGCAATGATGATCGATTTTCCGCTTTTCATCGATGTGGTGCGGAATGTCGAGATGGCGCTCGCCAAGGCAGACCTGGGCATCGCGTCGCTCTATGCCTCACTAGTGCCCGATGTTGGGCTGCGCGATCGCGTCTTCAGCCTCCTGAAGGCGGAGTTCGAACGCACGCGCGACGCGGTGCTCGCCGTAACTGCGCAGAAGGAATTGTTGGAATCGAACCCGGTTCTGGCTCGCTCCATCTGGCTGCGCAACCCCTATGTCGATCCCATGAGCCTGATTCAGGTGGACCTGCTGCGGCGCAAGCGCGCGGGGGAGGACACGGATGAGGTGAACCGCGCGATTGCCGGCACCATTAGCGGGATTGCCGCCGGGCTGCGGAACACGGGTTGAGGAGAAGCGGCCCGGAGGATTTCCGTAAGGGGAGGAAGACTCTTCATTGTTCCCATTCGGGAATGCGTCTGAGAGGATTCTTATCTTTCATTCGCCAACTGTATGCTCTGCCTTTACGCTCGGCGCATGGAGGATTTTCGCATGCAGCCGGGAACGAATCCTGACGACCTTCGCAACATCCTGAGCCGCTTCCATACCTGGGCGGAGAAGGATGGCGTCAGCAGTAATGGGAACGGGCATAAGAACGGCGCCGGCTCCGAGGGCGTCCGGGAGATTCCCTACGAAGAGGCGATTCGTCCCTACCGGAAACGGCGGACTGCGCAAAACGGGCGGGCGGCGGTGAGCGCGATCGCGACAGCTTCGTCCGAGTCGACAATGAAGCTGCAGGCCGCACCGGCCATCCAGGAGGCGCCCCTCGATTTGCCGCCAGAGGGTGGTGATAAGGCGAAGACGGAAGAGACGCCATTGCCTCTCGGGATCGCGCTCGACCCACACGCAGGCCGGGGGGCACTGGCGGCGAAAACCAGCGAGCCGGACGCAAGGCAAAAGACGACGCCGCGGGCACGAACCGCGAAGCCTGCCCCGAAATCGGCTGCCGTTCCGCGTGTGGTTCAGGTCAGCCCTCCTGCGGAGGTGTCCGCAGCTTCCGCCGCGGTCCATCTTGCTCCTTCGCCCGCGGTTCAGGCGAGCCCGCAGACCGAGCAGCGCAGCGTGCACGCTGCTGAGAAGCTTTCGATCCAGCCCTCTGAAAGGGAAAAGCGGGCACCTGCTCCGACGGGCCGCGCAGCTTACAGCAAACCACCGACAAAGACAGGGAGACCGCCTGCCACGGCAACTCAGGCCGCACACCCGGGGGCATCTTCGCGCAGAAAGAAACATCCTCCCTTTCGGCAGGTGCTGGCGAACACGGTTCAGGCAAAGCCAGTCCAGGCAAAACCGGTCCGCGCAAAAGCGGTCCGCCCGGCAAAACCAAGCTTGGCGAAGAAGCAAGCCGCACCGGATCGCAGCCGTCGCATCACGACGCGCTTTTCCACCGCCGAAGAGCGGCGCATCGAGAAACAAGCGGCCCAGGTTGGGCTGACGGTTTCCGCCTGGCTGCGGCAGTGCGCGCTATCGCAGGCGGAGACAGAGCCTCGTTCCGAGAGGTTAAAAAGCAGGAGGGCGGCCGAACTGCCTGCTCGACCGCCGACTCTCTTCAGCCAACCAACGGGGCTGGGAAGCTGGCTGACCCTGCTCAGACAGCGCTTTTTGGCATCCCCGGAAAGATTTGCCGAGCGGGCTTAGTCGAGGGGAGAGGCTGATTCAGGTTGGAAGAGAAATGTGGTCCAACGCATTCGAGAGCGGCCTATCCTGCCGTTGACGGAGTCGTCGGCTTTTGTTGGATCTCGGTCGCCTTATCATTCTCGAAGGTCACCGCCCAATGCTTCCCGCCGGCATCGTATTCGACCGTGCGATTGCCGTAGTTGGAGGAGTCCGACTGCTGCATCACGCCCAGAGCCATCGCAACTTCCAGTTCCGTCATGCCTGCTTTGGGCTGGTGCTGGTCGACCGCGTGCCACACATCCGCAGGCCAGAACTTGTACATCTGGTGTGGATCGTCGTAGTAAAAGACGTTGTCGCAATAGTAAGTCGAATCGCTTCCCTGCATGGTGCCGATGGGTGTGGCATATTGTTTCGTATCTCCCGGCATGGTGAATACGGCAAAGCTCTGCGCCGTGCCTCGGGGAATGCGCGTGGGCAGATTCGCGGGAAACTTCTGGGTGACGATGTCGTGCACGTCGAGCTGCTGGATGCTCGGCAACACGCCGGCTCTATGCGCGAAATCGATGTGATGCGCGACGTAAGGGAAGTAATCCAGCTCGTAGCCGGCCTGAACCCAGGCAGGCTTGCCGATGAGATCACGCGCGGATTTCAAATCATCGATGTAGAGTTTGCGCGGCTGCACCATCTGTTCGTCGCTGAGGTGGCTCTCCTGCGCGTGCGGCGGTAAGACCCCGGGCCGGTTGCGCACCACCTGGATGCGCCAGATGCCGATGGCGCAAATCAGCACGGCGGGCAGAACAATCAAAGCGAGCTTTGGCCAGGCTTTCATGAATCCCCGAATATTCTGATGCGCCGGGCGGGCGGATGCTGCGCGCAAAATTCAGGTTCCCGGGAACGCCCGGAACCGCGGTCGGGAAAGCTGAGCGCTCTCAAGCCAGGCCTCGTCGCGCCAGATCGGCCAAAGCCAGAGTGAGCAGGCGCGAATCGTTGAGGGACGCCGGCCTACGCAAGGTCATGCCCAGTTTAACGGCGCACTCCTGAAAACCGACGTCGATGTCGTAAAGAATTTCGACGTGGTCGCAAAGGAATCCGACAGGCTGAATGATGAGGCTGTTTACGCCCTGCTCGCGCAACGCCGTCAGCGTATCCTCGACCGTCGGGCCGATCCACGGACCGCCCGACAGCCCCTGGCTCTGGAAGGCGAAGAACCATTGCTCCTGCGTTAGTCCGGGGATGCGGCTCGCGACGAGACTCGCGGTCAGCTTTGCTTCGATCGGATAGGGGTCCGGCGGCTCGGGCGTGATCTCGGGGTTGGTGTGCGGAGCAGAGATCACCGTTCTGCAGGGAACGCTGTGTGCTGTGAAGAGGACCGGCACCGGGCCTCCTGCTTCTATGTTGAATGGCTCGCGGACAGCGCGCAGGCGCTCCGCGAAAGCATCGGCGAGCAGCGGATGATCGGCCCAGTCGTCGAGAAAATGCAGCGCCAGCGCACCTTCGGCGGCGGCAAAAACCGCGCGGCGATACAGCCCAACGCTGGTGCGGGAATTTTGTGGAGCAAGGCAAAGGACCGCTGCCCGCGTGACGCCGTCGTCGCGCATCTTCTTCACCACATCGGCGATGAAAGGCTTCCAGTTCCGCATGCCCACATAGACGGGCAGCCCCAGCTCTTCGGCCAGCAGCCGGCCCTGTTCCAAAGTGAGCCGCGTGAGCGGGCTGCCGCCGATGATCGAGAAGCGGTGACGCACTTCCTCGACGGCTGCCTCAGGAAGTTGGCGTCCCCCGGTGACGCGCAACAGGTACTCGGGAATCTCATCGACCGAATCGGCCGTGCCGTGGGCCAGCAGCAGAACTGCATCAGACATGGCCGGCCTCCCGAAGCATGCCGGGGACCGGGATACATTCGCGAACGAATTTCACGACGGCCTGCACGTTTTCGACCGGCGTGCCGGGAACGATGCCGTGCCCGAGGTTGAAGATGTGGCCCGGCCGCCCCGCAGCCTGGGCCAGAATCTGATGAACGCGCGTGCGAATCAGCTCGGGATCGGCAAACAGCGTGATGGGGTCAAGGTTCCCCTGCACCGCGCATGAGTAGTCCAGCCCACGCCATGCCTGGTCGAGCGGCGTGCGCCAGTCGAGGCCCAGCACGTCGGCTCCGGCTTCGCGCATCGCCGGAAGCAGGCTCGCCGTGTCAACGCCAAAGTAGATCACCGGGACACCCAGCGACTGCACCTCCCGCACCAGCGTGCGCGTGGCGGCCAGGACAAAGTCGCGATAGTCGGGAACGCTGAGTGCTCCGGCCCAGCTGTCGAAGATCTGAATGACGTCTGCCCCGGCGGCGACCTGTTGTGCCGCGAATTCACGCAGCACCATGACAAGCTTGTCGAGCAGACGACGCCACGCGTCGGGCTGCCGGTACATCAGCTTCTTCGTCTCGATGTAATTGCGCGAGCCGCCGCCCTCGATCATGTAGCTGGCGAGGGTGAAAGGTGCGCCGCAGAAGCCGATCATGCCGAGGCGTCCATGAAAATGCGCAATGACGCGCTGGATCGCCTCGCCGACATAACTCAACTCGGCAGCGCGCGTTGTCACCAGCGCGTCGATGGCTGCAGCATTGCGCAGCGGTTTGTGGATCACCGGTCCTTCGCCGGCTTGAAATTCGAAATCGAGGCCCATGCACTCAAGCGGGAGCAGCAGGTCGGCGAAAATGATCGCCGCATCGACGTCCAGTTTCTCCGCAGCGGTGATTGTGACTTCTGCAGCGAGTTCGGGGCGTTTGCAGATTTCGAGTAGTGAATGGTGCCGCCGCACCTCCATGTACTCCGGCATGTAGCGGCCAGCCTGGCGCAGGAACCACACCGGCGTGCGGTCGACGGGCTTGCGCAAACAGGCGCGAACAAATCTGTGGGAAGAGAGAACGGGGGCGCTGGGCGTCATGGATGGCTACGAATTGAAGGTAGCAGGAAGAGGGGCTGCACGAAAACTACGGCCCGGAATCTGGAGAGAGAATCCGGGCCGAGTGCGAAGAACCCACATCAGTGTTGGGGTGGAGTGGGCCAGGAGTCGCAGTTCACTTCTTGCCCGAGGAAGGCTACTTCGTGCTCTTTTTCACCGCGGACCTATTCTTCGGGACCTTTGCGCCAGCTTTGCGCGCTTCCGAGAGCCCAATCGCAATCGCCTGCTTGCGGCTCGTCACTTTTTGGCCGCTGCGCCCGCTCTTCAGGGTCCCGGCGTTCTTCTCACGCATCACCTTTTCGACTTTTTGGCCTGCCTTAGGGCTGTACTTCCGACCTCCGGAAGACCTCTTTGACGAAGAACTTTTCTTTGCTGCCATGCATTACCCCTTTCTGCTTCGTGGGAAGCACGCCGGGATAGATGGGTTGCGCGGAGGAGCAAGGTTCAGACTAGCCAACAACGGCTGCGGCCGGCAAAATGTCTTCCACGTCGACCCATTGCGTCGGGTAGTCGCCGGTGTAGCAAGCGACGCAGAACTTGTTGCCTTCGCCGCCGTCGCAGGCTTTACGTAACCCCTCCAGCGACAAATAGGCGAGGGAATCGGCTTCGATGTACTGGCGAATCTCTTCAATGGAGTAGTTGGCGGCGATCAGTTCCGCTTTGCGCGGCGTGTCGACGCCGTAATAGCACGGCGCGATGGTCGGGGGGCAACTGATGCGCAGGTGAACCTCCGTCGCGCCCGCCTGTCGCACCATGCGCACGATTTTGCGGCTCGTGGTGCCGCGGATAATCGAGTCGTCGATCAGGATGATCCGCCGGCCTTCGAGCAGGTTGCGCACCGGGTTCAGCTTGAGCTTTACGCCGAAGTCACGGACACGCTGTTCGGGCTCGATGAAGGTGCGACCGACGTAATGGTTGCGGATCAGTCCGAAGCGAAACGGAATGTCGCTTTCGGCGGCATAGCCAATGGCGGCAGTCACGCCGGAGTCGGGTACGGGGACGACGAGATCGGCGTCCACGTGCGATTCTCGTGCAAGCTGGCGGCCCATTTCCTCGCGGCTCTCCTGCACCCAGCGGCCGTAGATCATGCTGTCAGGGCGCGCGAAGTAGACGTGCTCGAAGATGCAGCTGGTCTGATTCGGGGGCGCGTATTGTCGAGAGGTGACGCCGTCTTCGGTGACCATGACCAGCTCGCCGGGCAGCACATCGCGCTCATATTTCGCGCGCAGGAGGTCGAAGGCGCAGGTCTCCGAGGCGAAGACGACTGTGTCGGGCCCATCGGGATTATGGATGCGGCCCATGGAGAGGGGGCGGAAGCCGTGCGGATCGCGCGCGGCGAAGATGCGGTCGCGCGTCATCATGACGATCGAAAACGCTCCCTCAACCTGGCGCAGCGAGTCGGCGATGGCATCGACGAGCGTGGTGGCCTGCGAGTGCGCGATGAGCTGGACGATGATCTCGGAATCGCTGGTGGTCTGGAAGAACGCCCCCTGGCGCTCGAGCTGAATGCGCAGATTGCCGAGGTTGACCAGGTTCCCGTTGTGCGCGATGGCGATGAGCCCTTTCGTGGATTCGACGCGGATGGGTTGGGCGTTGAGCAGCGCCGAGTCGCCGGTGGTGGAGTAGCGGGTGTGGCCGATGGCCATATCGCCCTTGAGGCGCGCAATCACATCGTCGGTAAAGATTTCAGAGACCAGGCCCATGCCCTTGATGTTCGAGAGGTGTGTGCCGTCGGCGGTCGCGATGCCGGCGGATTCCTGTCCGCGGTGCTGGAGGGCGTAAAGGGCGAGGTAGGCCTGGCGGGCTGCGTCGGGGTGGTTGTGGATGGCGACGACGCCGCAGTGTTCGCGAAGTTTGGGGTCGGCCGGTTCCGAAAAGGCCCGGGCCTGAAGGCCCTCTTTCACGGGCACGCTTTCCCCCGGGCTGAAGCCCGGGGCTTCTACCGTCGTCGTGCTGCGCGCGACCCGCTGCGCGGCAGGGGCTAAAGCCCGGACGTTTTTTGTGCCCAGATCGGCACGACTGAAGTCGTGCCCTGATACAAAAGCTGGTTGAAGAGGACTTCCCTCGGGGGCTAAAGCCCTTTCATCCTGGGCGGGTTGATGGCACGGCTGAAGCCGTGCCCCTTCAAAGCTGGATTCTTCGCCGGGGAAGCCTTCGAAGAGGAGGCGGGTCACGCGGTCACCTCTTCGGTGAGGTGGGATTCGAGCGCGGTGGACCACGCGGTTTTCAACTCGGCGAGTGTGGAAGAGATTTTGGTATCGCCATGCAGCAATATCTCTAGTGAGTCTCCAGCGGTGACGCCAATGCTAACCAGACCGCCCAGCTTGGCATCTTTGACGGTCTCCTTCACCAGTTCAACCTTTGCCCTCGGACAAGAAATGAGTATCGTACACGCGGTTTCACCGAATAATGCGATTGCCGCTCCAGTCCCATGGCCAACGCTGCCGATTTCGATCCGGGCTCCTATCCCGGCTTGGAGTGTCGCCTCGGCTAATGCCACGGCCAAACCGCCATCATGAGCATCGGAAACCGACGAAACCAAGCCTTGGTCGGCGAGGATCCTCAAGGCCGCATGTACTTGTGCATCGTATTCCAGCGCTAAGCCCGGCGGCGTGCCCCACAATTCGCCGCATACCGTTCTCGCATATTCTGAAGAGCCGAAGGTGCGCTCATGGAGCCAATCGTCGCGTTCTTGATCATAATCAGCAGAGTATGGCTGCCAGAGCAGTACGACCTCGTCTCGGCGAACGAACCCGCTGGGCACGGTCTTGGTCACATCGTCCAAAATTCCCACGACGCCGACGACTGGCGTGGGATAAATTCCCTCGCCGCGGGTTTCGTTGTAGAGGGAGACGTTGCCGCCGGTGATCGGTGTGCCTAATGCTGTGCAGGCTTCGGCTATGCCGTCGATGGCTGCTGAGAGCTGGGCCATGATTTCGGGCTTTTCGGGATTGCCGAAGTTGAGGCAGTTCGTTGCGGCTACCGGAGTGGCTCCGGTGCAGGCTACTTTGCGGGCCGCTTCGGCGACGGCATGCATCGCGCCTAGCTTTGGGTCGAGATAGCACCAGCGTCCGTTGCCGGCGAGTGCCATGGCTAATCCGCGTTCATGTCCGGGTGTGCCCGTGCCTTTGATCCGCATCACACCGGCTTCGCCTCCTGGACCCTGGACGGTGTTGGTCTGCACCATGCTGTCGTATTGCTCGAAGACCCAGCGCTTGGAGCAGATGTTGGCCGACGCCAGGAGTTTCTTCAGGTCCGCGGTATAGTCGCGCGGCTTTTTTAGTTCTTCGAGGATGTGTGGCGGCGGATCGAGCGGGACTTTGATCTGGCCGGGGCGCGACCATGTTCCGATGGGGCGGTGATAGACCGGAGCTTCGTCAGTGAGGGACTGGTTGGGAATGTCGGCGACGATCTCGCCGTGATGGAGGACGCGCAGGCGCGGCTCCTGAATGACGGCGCCGACGATGACGCCTTCGAGTCCCCACTTTTCAAAAACGCTGAGGACTTCCTGTTCGCGGCCCTTTTCGGCGACGAGGAGCATGCGCTCCTGCGATTCGCTGAGCATCATTTCGTACGCGGTCATGGCGGATTCGCGCTGGGGGACGTGGTCGAGATTGAGCTCGATGCCAACGCCGCCGCGCCCACCCATCTCGCAGCTGGAACTGGTGAGGCCGGCCGCGCCCATGTCCTGAATGCCGACGACCGCGCCGGTTTTCATGGCTTCGAGGCAGGCTTCAAGGAGCAATTTCTCCATGAACGGGTCGCCGACCTGGACGTTGGGGCGTTTTTGTTCGGAACCTTCCTTGAACTCCTCCGAGGCCATGGTCGCGCCGTGGATGCCGTCGCGGCCGGTGCGCGCGCCCACGTAGATCACCGGGTTCCCGATGCCTGAGGCCTTGGCGTAGAAAATTTCATCGCGCCGGACGAGGCCGAGTGCGAAGGCATTGACGAGAGGATTGCCGGAGTAGCAAGGTTCAAACTTCGTTTCGCCGCCGAGATTCGGTACACCGAAGCAGTTGCCATAACCGGCGATGCCGTGGACGACGCCTTCAACGATGGAATGATTTTTACGGACCACGTCTTCGGAAGCTTCGGGGCCGGGCTCGAGTGGACCGAACCGCAGCGAGTCCATCACCGCCAGCGGCCGCGCGCCCATGGTAAAGATGTCGCGCAGGATGCCGCCGACGCCGGTGGCCGCTCCCTGATACGGCTCTATGTAGGACGGGTGATTGTGCGACTCAATCTTGAACGCGCAGGCCCATCCGTCGCCCACGTCGATAATGCCGGCGTTCTCGCCTGGTCCCTGGACGACGCGATCGCTCTTCGTGGGGAGGCGGCGCAGGTGAACCTTGGAGGATTTGTAGGAGCAGTGCTCGCTCCACATGACGCTGTAAATGCCGAGCTCGGTGAGCGAGGGCGTGCGGCCCAGAGCGTTTTCAATGCGGCGGTATTCGTCCGGAGTGATGCCGTGCTGGGTCAGAAGCTCTGGCGTAATGGTCGCGGGCGGGGGCGTCGGGGTCCCGGGCACGCCCGCATTTGGCGTGGTGGGGCGCTGCGCCACTGCGGCTGAAGAATTCATGTCTTCAAGGCTATTGTCGCATGTCTGTAAAGGCCCCCTGACGCGGCTGTGGAGGACCGGTACACAATCTTCTCCCACAGCGAATCGAGCTATTCGCCCTCCCGGACCTACGCTGGCACAGGCACGGCCGCCGCCTGATGAATCGCCAGCAACGTCTCCAGCAGAGGCTTTAAATTCTTCAGGTCCAGAGCATTCGCTCCGTCGGACTTTGCCAGCGCGGGATCGTCGTGAACCTCGAGAAAAATGCCGTCGATTCCCGCTGCCACCGAGGCGCGCGACAGCAACGGGATAAACTCAGGCTGGCCGCCGGAAACTCCGTTCGCCCCGGAGGGAATCTGCACCGAATGCGTGCCGTCGAAAACCACCGGCGCAAAGCCGCGCATGATGGCGAGCGAACGCATGTCCACCACCAGGTTGTTATAACCGAAGGTCGCCCCGCGCTCCGTGAGAAAGACGCGCGTGTTACTGGTGCTGGCGACCTTCTCGACCGCATGGCGCATGTCCCAGGGCGCGACAAACTGGCCTTTCTTGACGTTGATGGCGCGGCCGGTGCGGCCCGCGGCAACGAGGAGATCGGTTTGGCGACAGAGGAACGCCGGGATTTGCAGCACGTCTGCACCCTCGGCGGCAATTTCGCACTGCGCGGGTTCGTGCACATCCGTGAGAACCGGCAAGCCGGTCGCCTCGGCAAGGCGGCGCAAAATCGCCGTGCCCTCGACCAATCCAGGCCCGCGAAAACTCGATACGGACGTGCGGTTTGCCTTGTCGTACGAAGCCTTGAAGATGTAAGGAAGCCTGAGGTCCGAGGTGATGCGCTGGATGGCGTCGGCCATGGCTCGCACGTGCGCTTCGCTTTCGATGACGCAGGGTCCGGCGATGAGGAAAAGCCTGCCTCCACCAATCCGAACCGGACCGATCTCAAATTCGGCGCTCACACAATCATTCAATCACAAGGAACCGAAGCCGCTGGAGCACAATGGCAACATGAAGAGAAAGGAAGCGAGCATCGAGGTGACAAGATTTCTCGATGCCTGGTTTGCCGTGCGGCAGTTCATTCAGGCCGCAAATTTTAACCGCTTTCAGGGCGCGGGGCTGAGCGCTACCCAGTTCATGACGCTCAACCTGCTGCCGTTTAGGGGAGCGGGGATTGCCATCGGAGAGCTTGCGCGGCGGATGAACCTGCGGCCGGCAACGGTGGCGAAGACGGTCGACAGCCTCGAGACGCGGAAGTTCGTTGCGCGCATGCGGGACAAACACGACAAACGCTTCGTCCTTATCAAGGTTACGAACGCTGGACAGGAGCTGCAAAATGCCGCGAGCGCCGGCTTCCACGCGCAAATCGCGAATCTCTTCAAAGCCATGCAGCCCAGCGAACGCTATGGCTTGATCGCGGGGCTGGAAAGCCTGGCCAACGCTGCCGTGCGCCAGAATGAACCAGCGGCGGGCAGGCTCAATCGTGCACCTGATGTCGTTCTTCCGGGGAAGCGTAGTGCGCGGCGATCTCTCCGGGTGTGATGGCGATTCTGGAGTTCTCAGAAATGGTCTTTGCGATGGTCTCGTCGCTGTGACCCTGTTTCCGCAAAGTCTCGACCTCATCACTGATCATGCCAACGAATGCCTGAACGGGGAACATTTCCTGCCCGAGGCCGGCCAGTTCGCGTAAGGCCTTCTGGGCACGTACTGCTTCTTCGACAGGGTAGGTCGGTTGCGGATCCGTCATCGGGTTTCTCCCTGAGATATCTTTCGTAGTACGAAGTAATTCTAGAACGATTCCGGATTGACTGTCCAATCGAACGAGGTGCGCAGCTATCAATCGCACTGGGCCCGCTCGAATCCCAGGCCGAGCAGCAACCGGGTTACAGTGCCGCAGGCATTCTGGTGCGCCATCGTCAGAATGCCGGCATCGAGCGCGGACTGACGCAGGTTCTCGACGGCCTGCTCGCGGACCTCACCTTCCAGAGTGGGGTCAACCGGCACCAGGAGGCCCGTGCTGCGCCGGTAGACGTGCGTCTTCTGGTCATCGAGGGTGACCGTGAAGATCTGCGCGGCAGGCAGATGAACGTGGACATTGGGGCCGGTCACCTGAACGCCGCCCGGATTGAGTTCGCCGAGGTCGACGCCGGCAATCGCTTGTCCGTGGACTTCGAGAATGATCCGGTCGCCGGTGAGAAACGCGGGGAGAACCCGCCCCTCGCGATCGCCCGTAACCATCTTGTCCATGGTGAAGGCGACGGATTCAAGGCGCGCCAGGCGGCGAATCTGCGTGACGACGGTGGGCTGCGCAGTATCGACCCGCAGCGTGCGCGCACTGAGCAAACTGGCCACGCGGTCCCAGGTGCCGCGCCTCGCCTCATGCAGGAAAAGCGTGAGAGCCGCCGCTCCCAGAAGAAGTCCGAGGAGCAGGCAGCTCAGGAAGAGGGCGCCTACGATGGCGGGGAGCGCTCGAAAACGGGGACGCACGGATTGCGATGAAGCCCTAGTCATATCGAGATTCGATGATAGCGGGAGAAACCCGTGATCGCACAGAGAGCCTCTTCGCTTCCCAGGGCTGAAAGAGGCATCGGGATTTCGGCATCAGGCTGGCTGCAGGCGGAAGCCGTCGGGATCTTTGCCCCGAACGCGCCGCCACCAAACCTGGAAGCTGGGCACGTTGATGGCGACGATGAAGAGCTTGCGCAACTGGCCGGGCGGGCATTGCAGGGGACGCACGCCATGCCAGGAATGCGGCGTTCGCTGAAAGAGCAGGCTGCCATTGCCGCTCGGCCGCAGCGAAGCCGCGACCTTCAGCTCGTCGAAGGAGGGTCCGGAATGGGACTTGAACTGCCGCTCGCTGTCGAGGATGAGAATCTCCCCTCCCCAAGTTGGGTCCCAGTCCGCCTCGGTATTGAAGTAGAAGATGTGGGTGGCCAGCTTGCGCACCGCATCGCAGTGCGGCGAGACGGCGCAGCCCTCCCACGCGTAGTACCACTCGAAGGTCGGAATAAACGTCCGCGGCCCCAGGACGCGGCGCAGGAAGTCCTGGTACACCGGGCCCTGCAGCTCCGCCAGAAATTCTTCCCACGGCTGCACGACCTTTACGCCTGGCCGAAAATGCAGCAGGAAGCGGTCGTGGGGCCCCTGCCCGTAGGCGCGCTTCACGCCGACCTGTTTGTCGGCCTGCGAGGTGTCGGGCATGCTCTGGCGCAGAGCTTCGTAGCCTTCCGACGTCAGCGTGTTGGCCAAATTTGTCCAGGGATACGGCCGCGTATTGCGAAATTTCTCCGCAGGGACGACATCGAGGACAGCGCGGTTCAGATATTCCAAGGAACCCACTTTCAGGAAGAGGGAAGTGGGCGTGCGCGCAAGGACGGCGGGTGGCGAAGCATGCGCAAACGCCATGGTCCAGATAAGTCTCAGAGGGCGCGTGCGTCAGTGACCGCAGTCACAGAAAACTCTAAACATTGACCGGTGGTTCCTCCGCGCCAGTTTCGGCTTCCGCGTCAGACATCAGTTCTGCCCGACCTCAACCTTCGCAGGCTCGACATGCGGATGTTTGTTTTTCAGACGATTCGCGTAGCTGGCTTTGATGAAGTTCGCGAAGAGCGGGTGCGGCTCGAGCGGCTTCGACTTGAATTCCGGATGGAACTGGCAGCCCAGGAAGAACGGGTGCCGGGGAATCTCCACAATCTCCACATAGGTGCCGTCGGGAGTCGTTCCTGTGATGCTCAGCCCCGCACCGGTCAGCAGTGCCTCATATTCCCGGTTGAATTCGTAACGGTGACGGTGACGTTCGCTGATCTCCGTCTTCCCATACGATTTTGCCGCCAGTGAACCCGGCTCCAGCAGGCAGGTCCAGGCGCCCAGGCGCATCGTCCCACCCATCTCCTCCACACCGGTCAGTTCGCGCAGCTTGTAAATAATGCGGTGCGGTGTCGCCGGATCGAACTCGCTCGAATTCGCCCCCGCCAGACCGCACACATTGCGGGCGAATTCGATGCACGCCGTCTGCATCCCCAGACAAATCCCGAAATACGGTACCTGGCGCTCGCGCGCGTATCGGATGGCGTTCAGCATCCCCTCGATCCCACGCTTCCCAAATCCGCCCGGCACCAGAATGCCGTCGTAGCCGCGCAGCTGCTCTTCGTACCCCGCCTCTTCGAGGCCCTCCGCTTCGATCCAGGTCACGGTCAGTTTCAGATTCAAAGCCAGCGCGCCGTGCACCAGCGCTTCTTTCAGGGATTTGTAACTGTCTTCGTACTCGACATACTTTCCCACAATGGCGATCGCGACTTCGTCGACCGGGTTGTAGCAACGGCTCACCAGATCGGACCATTTGCTCAGGTCCGGCTCCGGTGTTGAGAGATGCAGATACTTCAGCGCCAGCCGATCCACGCCTTCCTGCGCAAAGGTCAATGGTACTTCGTAGATCGATTCAACATCTTTGGCCGTGATCACAGCCTGATCTTCGAGATTGCAGAAGAGGGCGATCTTGGCCTTGACTTCACGTGACAGGAAGCGGTCGGTCCGGCAAAGCAGAATGTCAGGCTGGATGCCGATCGACAGCAGTTCCTTCACCGAGTGCTGGGTGGGCTTGGTCTTCAGTTCCTGTGCAGCGCCGATCCACGGCACCAGCGTTACGTGCACGAACACGGTATTCTCGCGGCCCAGCTCCTGTCGCACCTGGCGAATGGCTTCAAGGAAGGGCAGCGACTCGATGTCGCCGACCGTCCCGCCGATTTCGACGATGGTGACGTCGCCTTCGGCCGCCACTTTGCGCATGGCGTTGCGAATTTCATTCGTCACGTGCGGAATGACCTGCACGGTTTTACCCAAATAGTCGCCGCGCCGCTCCTTGGTGATGATCTGCTCGTAGATGCGCCCCGTGGTGAGATTGTTATCGCGAGTGAGTTTGGCATGGGTGAAGCGTTCGTAATGACCGAGGTCGAGGTCTGTTTCCGCGCCGTCGTCGGTGACAAAGACCTCGCCGTGTTGGAACGGCGACATAGTCCCTGGATCGACGTTCAGATACGGATCGAACTTCATCAGGTTGACTTTGAGGCCGCGGCTTTCCAGAAGACAGCCGATCGAGGCGGCGGCAAGACCCTTGCCGAGGCTGGACACAACTCCGCCGGTCACAAAAATGTACTTTGCAGACATTTTCGCGTCACCTTATTTGGATTTGTGGGCTGGACGAACCAGGCGGGCACGATCAAGTATCGCAGGAAGTCCTGGGGAAAGGAAGAGTGTTGCTCGTGCAAAACCGGGGACTAATCCTTCCGCGTTCGCGCCCTACTCCGTTCTGTAGGTACCTTTACCCCACTGAAAGCTGACCGACGGCGCGCAGCCCGGATCGGGCGGCGCAGGCGCATCGGATGCCTTGAGGCTGGGCGGATGGGCCATTCCTGCGAAGCGAACCGTCGTTTCGCCGGAACTCTGCCCGGAGGTGCCGGGCAGTAACGGGATCACGAGCCGTCCGTCGTTATTGGTTTTCGAGTTGAGCCTGCGCGTGTTGTCTCCCGTGATCAGGTCGATTTGGGTCTGGGCATTCGGCGGGAACCCGGTGCCCTCGATCAGGACGAGAGCTCCGTCTTTCATGCCCAGGATCACCTGCAGCTTGCATACTTTATCGGTATTGGCGATCGGGAACGGAATCGCGGAGGCGGCCGCGCCGTGCTTGCGATCGTTTCCCATCACCGCGACGCGCACCGCTTCCCCTTGCGCGACCGTGGCCTGAATCTCAACCGGCTGGTGAAACTGCATGGTTTCCGCACAGCTCGGCGCGGGGCCGCCCGTGTTGGCTGCGGCAGGGGGCGATCCGGCGGCGGGAGCCGAAGCGCCCGGTGTGGCTGGAGACGGTGAAGACTGCGGTTGCGTCTGTGCCCCACACACAGCTACCCCCTTCGTGTCGAAACTGACCCCGCTCATCACTCCTGCGGCCTCGCCGTTCAGGGGCCAGCGGACCAGAGTGAGCTTCTCGTCCGGAGAGAATCCTGACCCGGAGATTTGGTAGGTGATCTGCGTGGTTCCCTCCGCCGTCTTCGAGCGGCGGACTTCCGTTAGCACAATCGAAAGGCCGGGCGTGTCCATCTCCGGTCCCCAGTGGGCCTGAAGGCTCGCCATACGCAGCGCTGCGTTGACCGCAGCCTGCTGGCGCTGCTGCTGTTGTTCCGCTGCGGTCGGCGTATGCGGATCGGGGGGCAAATCCTGGAGGTGAAGCGATGGAGCGGCCGGCTGGGTCTGCGCCGGTGCGGATTGGGCGGGTGCCGGTGCGGATTGAGCTGGCTGAGAAGTCCCGGCGGCCGATTGTGCCTGGGAATACAAACAGAGGGCGGCTGCGACAGCAGATGCAGCCAGTACAGATCGAAAAGCCATAGGTTTGAGCATATGCGAAAAGGGCGAGGTGGCGCATCCCTCTGAAGGCGGGTGACGGATTTCACAGACCGCGTATCTAATGGGAAGCGATGCGAACCTCACGTCTCCTACCCGCGCTGTTGTTGCTGCTGGTTCTGGCTCCAGGATCCCCAGTGAGCCTGATCCTGGGTTGGGCGGCGCCCGCTGCGTATGCGCAACGGATCAACAGCAAGCGCCTCATCCTCAAGGATGGCTCGTACCAAGTCGTCACAAAATGGGAAGTAAAAGGGGATCGGGTTCGCTATTTCAGCACAGAACGCAACGAGTGGGAGGAGGTTCCCTACAACCTGATCGACTGGCCCGCCACCGATCAATGGAACAAGGACCACGAGCCTGGAGCGCATCCGGCTGCTCCGCCCGCCCCAACCACGGCCGGGGCGGCGACGCCGGGCTCCGATCAAAAGGAAGCGGCAGCCATCGATGCCGAAGCCGCCGCCGAGCGTGCTGAGCAGAGAGCGCGCACACCAGTAGTTGCTCCGGGACTGAAGCTGCCGGATCGCGACGGCATCTTCATCCTCGATAACTACCAGGGCATCCCCGAGCTGGTTCACCTGGACCAGAGCACCGGCAACGTCAATCGCGAGGCCAACCACAATGTGCTGCGCGCTGCCATTACCTCCTTCAGTGGCGCAAAGGAGCCGGTCCATATCGACGGCCAGGCGGCCAGGGTGCGGGTCCACGTCGACGACCCCGTGCTCTATGTGAGCCTCGACACCGGCAACAAAGAAGAGATCGCGCCCGAAGACGCCGTGATGGTGAACACCCACGGCGCAAGCTCCGTGAAAGACAAGGATGAATACAGCTCCCCCGACAGCCGCTACGCCATTGTCCGCGTCGATGTCCGTCCTGGCGAGCGCGTGATCGGAGCGGTGCGTATCAGCCGAGCAGGAAGCGCCACACAGTCGGCCGACATTGTGCCGACCCACTCCGAAATTCTCACCGGCAGGCACTGGATGAAGCTCACCCCGAAAGAACCTCTGCCCATTGGCGAGTACGCTTTGATGGAAGTCCTCACCCCCGGCGTCATCAACCTGGACGTTTGGGATTTTGGCGTATCGCCCAACGCGCCGGAGAACCGGCACCCGATTACGCCGGTGAAGGATGAATAGCAGGGTTCAGGGTTTAGGGCGTAGGGTATAGCGCCTCAGGCATCGTTCACAACGCAATCGTTCGAAGGCGCGGAATGGTGGTTACCCATGTGTCCTGTGATTACTAAAAGCAGGCTGCACGGACGACCCTGCTTCGTAAAACGTCAACATGGTCCGGCAGCCAATTCAATCCCATCGCGAGCTTCTTATCTGGCAACGCGGGATCCAGATGTCTGTTGCCATTTATGAGATGACGCGCAACTTCCCCCGTGACGAAATGTATGGACTAACTAGCCAGATGCGGCGGGCAGGCGTTTCAGTGCCGAGCAATATTGCCGAAGGCTACGGTCGTCTCTCGAAAGAACAATACCGCCATTTCCTGGGAATTGCGCAAGGCTCCAATTTGGAGTTAAAGACCCAGCTTGTGATCGCGAAACAATTGGGATTTGTAGATTTCCGGGAAATAGATAAGGTCGAAGCTCTTTCGTTTGAAGTTGGCAAGATGCTTACTACCCTACTGAAAAAGCTCCGACCTATACCCTAAACCCTACACCCTGCGGTCACGACGTCTTCCCCTCCATCTGTCCCAACGCCGCCAGCACGTCTTCACTATGCGTGTTGGGATTGACGCCCGTCCATACCTTCACAATCTTTCCGTCGGGGTCGATCAGAAAAGTGTTGCGCTTCGCAATCTTGATCCCCATGTAGTCGCCAAGCGAACCGTACTGCGGCACCACCTTTTTTTCGCTGTCGCTTAACAGGCTGAAGCTCAGGCTGTCCTTCGTGCAGAATTGCTTATGGCTGTCGACCGAATCGACGCTGACTCCGAGGATGACAGCATTCAGAGCTTTGTATTTGTCCAGATCGGCCTGGAATTTATGCGCCTCGATCGTGCAGCCGCTGGTCATGTCCTTCGGATAGAAATACAGGACCACCCACTTGCCCCGGTAGCTGGCAAGATCAACGGGCGTGCCTTCCTGATTGGGCAACGTAAACGTGGGGGCGGCTTGTCCCGCCTGCGGAATCGCGGCGTCATCGGCGGCGAAGCTGCGAACGACGGCAAACCCTGCCACGACCAGAACGGCGGCGACGGCAACGGCAATTGCGAAACTCTTCGACATAATTTTTCTCCTGTTTGGGGACCGAATGGCGAACCTCTGGGGAACCTGAGCGCGGCGGACCTATTTGCGCGCGCAACCCATTATCCGTTTTCCAGAGCGATTACGGCAATTCCGGCAGAATCGGCTTCGGCGCAAACCGCTTCACGATCGAAGATCAGCGTGCGATGCGCTTCGAGGGCCAGGCACGTCGCCCCCGCCTCCCGCATCGTTCGAATTGTCTGAATGCCGATCACCGGGACGTCGAAACGCAGGTTCTGTTTCGGCTTGGCGACCTTCACCACGGTCAGGCTTCGATCGAGCGTGGACGCTGGTTCCCCCAGGCTGCGCATCAGAGCTCCGGCCCGCTCGATCGTCGCGTCGGTTCCCTCCATCGCCTCGACTGCCACACAAGCCTGCGCCGCAATCACCACCGTCTGGCCCAGATCGAACGTAGCCAGCCCGCGAGCTACTTCTCGCCCATACTGAATATCGCGCAGCTCCTGCTCGTTCGGTGCGCGTGCCGTCAGCACGCCCGGCTGCGCGAGCAGCGGTTCCAGATAAGCCGTCGAAGCAATCAGCTCGATGCCCTCATCACCCAGCACCTTCGCCACCGCGCCCAGCAGCATGTCGGTATTTCTGGTCCTTAGAGACAGCAGCAACTTCGCTAAACGCCAGTCCGGCCGGATGCTCGAGAAGATTTGTTTGTGCTTCACCTGCCCAGCCATTACGGCCTTGTGAACGCCCTCAGCCTGGAAGGTTTCAATCAGCCTCGAAAGCTCCCCCAGCGACAGCCAGTGGACCCGCACGCCCGCATCCGCCGCGGCCCGCGCATCCATCTCCGGATCCGTCTCTTCCTTGATCGCCGCGACCACCACCTCAGTCCCATGCGCCCGCGCCGCATCCAGCAACAGGAAAGGGAAGCTCCCATTGCCCGCGATCAATCCCAGCTTGTCCGTCACAACACCAGCCTACTTCGCCGCGGGTTTGGAGAGATGATCGAAGTTGAGAATCGCATTGAACACCAGCGCATAGCTTCCAATCGTCTCGCCCCGATAAATCGGATTGTTCGCGAACAGAAGAACATTCCCCTGGCCGTAATGCGCATCCACCACGATCGGCTTCTCCTCGATCGACCCGCCGCCTTCCAGCAGCCCCGACAGCAGTAGTCCTTTCGACGACGTGAATCGCAGGATCACATCCGGCTTGTACTGCTCCGGAATCACGTAAGGATTGTCGCGCGCCTCCTCCTCATTCAGCGGCGTCGCCTCCCACGGCTTCGGCGAAGGCAGCGGCTCCGGCTCGACCGCAGCGCGCCCCTGCGGGATATCTTCCTCCTCAGGGCCGCCGCGTCCCGTCGCACGGTGGTAGTCCTTTTCCGTTGCCACGTGGCGCGGCACCGTCATATTCCCAATCGTGAACGCCATGCCGTCCGCGCTGTAAACCGCGATGTTGTCGCCATAGCCCCACGACGCCGGATTCTTGTGATCGACAAACTGCGCGCCCAGCACGCTTCCCACCACGTGCACGTTGCCGCCGCGATTCACAAACACCCCCGGCGCCATTCCCTCCTCGATGGCAAACTGCGCCGTGTCTTCCGACGTGATCAGCAGTCCACCCTTCTCCACAAACTCCTGCAGATGCGCGACACCCTCGAGCCCCAGCCCCGGCCGCATGTCTTCGGTCGAATCGATCGTCAGGTTCGGCGTGAGGTCCGTCTTCTGCCAAGGCAGCGGATTACCCCACATCGGCATCCCGTTCACAATTTGCTGTGTCGACGACCGCCCCAACGGCGCGAAAATAATCACGTCATACTTCGCGCGCAAGTCGGCCTGGTGCGACACCGTTTGCGTGCTGATGTAGTCGTACGGCACATGCAGCTTATCGAGAGCCTCTCTCCACCACCCTTCAGTCTGCGTCGCGCCCCATGTGTGCATCATCGCAATGCGCGGTGCCGGAGCCTCATGCATCGCCACCGAAGGCGCTGCGCCAAGGCTCACCGCTGCCAGATCTGCGCTCCGAACCGCGGACTTCACCGCATCCGCACCCGCGTTCTGAATCACCAGTGATCCCGCCCCAAAGTGCTTTCCGTCCGCGTCAAACCCCTGCTCCGCCACCGAAACCTTCGCATCCTTCAGCGCGTACCGCAATCCAAGGAGCGTAATCTCGCCGGAATTGTTGACCGCAACCACGTCGCCCGATCCGTCAACCGCCCCATTCGCCGCGCCCGGATCCGCCACCGCCTCCATCTTCGCCTTCAAAATCGAAGCATCGGTCACCCGCACCGTGGGCACCCCAAACAAGTCCGGAAACGACCACCCTGTGTCGTCGTAAGGATGCTTCTGCGGATCATCCGGGGCCCAATACTGCCGATCGAGGAGCGCATCGGCGATCCGCGAATACGGCTGATCCATCCGGATCACATAGCTCCCCGCGGAAAATGTCTGCGTCTTCGGCGCGTCAGTTGTCGTCGCGTCAGTCTTGTCCTTCGAATCCGCCTTATCCTTCCCGTCCGACTTATCGCCCTGTTTCTTCACAGCTATTTTATTTGTCACCGTCACAGCTTCGGTTAGCCGGCTCACCTCAACATGCTGCAGCGCCAGCACCCGCAACAGTTCCGCCCTGCGGCTCGGCGATTGCCCATCGGGAATCACATATGCCGCGGGGCCCGAGGTCTCCGGCTTGCCAATCGAGCGCTTGGCCTTCAAGTAGAAATTTTCCAGCCACTGCGGGCTATTCTGCGCAAAATAAGAAATCGTCGACAGGAGCGCCGTCTCTTCATAATTGTTGTTGTTCCGCTGCGACCACTCCACCACCGGCAGCGGCGGATTCTGCCTGTACCAGGTGCGCTCGTACTCCTCTGGATCCAGAATCCGTTTCTCCGTATCGGCCCCGCCGTTCCCAAACGTCTCATACAGCCGGCTGATCCCGTTGTGCATCGCGGCGAGGAACATCAGATACCCCGGGCTCCACGTGTCGAAGTCCCCATGCGTAAACACTCCGGGCATGCCGAACTCCGTCATCTGCTGCACGTTGTTCCAGCCAATCTCCGCCCACTCGCCCGCGAGAATCGGATCGATCCACGCGTTGTACGGCCCATCGCCCACGGTGTTGTCATACAAAAACGGCACCGACTCATGCAGATCATGCAGCACCTGCGCATGCCACCCCAGATACGTATCCAGCACATTGCGCGTCAGGTTCAGCGTCATCGCCATCGCGTCGCGATTGTTATCGTGCGCAACGTAATGTCCCCAATACACGAGGTGCGGCCAGTTCTGGCCCGGGTGTGCCAGATGCCACTTATAGAGGTCCACCATGCGATCGCGCCCATCCACCTCCACCACCGGCGTGATGAGCACAATCATGTGCGAGCGAATGTATTTGATGTACGGCGAATCATCCACCGCCAGCCGATACGCCAGCTCCATCAGCGCCGTCGGCGCACCCGTTTCCGGCGAATGTATCGTCCCCGTGATGTAGTAAACCGGAAACGACTGCTTCGCCAAATCCGCCGCCACCTTGTCATCCAGGTTGATCGTTCGCGGATCGGCCAGCTTCGCCAGCCGTGCATCGTTCTCCTTCTGCTTCGCCAGCAGCGACTCATCCGCAATCGCCGCAGCGATCATCTCGCGGCCCTCTTCCGTGCGCCCGATCGTGTACACCTTCACCCGCGGCGAACTTGCCGCCAGCAGCCGGAAGTATTTGTACACATCCTCGGCGTACGGCAGAATCTCCGGCGCCCCTGACACATCTCCCAACACCTTCGCCGGTGTCGGAACGGATTTCGACGCGGGAAGATAATCCGTCAGCGGAGAATTGAAATACGGCTCTGTCGTGTACTTCCTGATGTGGTCGGTGTACTCCTGATCCACCGGCTGCTGCGGATCGCGAGCATACGCGCTGCTGATTGTGGTCTGTGTATGGATTGGAAACGTACTTAAAAAGGGGAGGGCAGCCAACAGCAGAAAGGGCAGACACCGACGAGTCATCATCGAACCACAGCCTCGGTCAACAGGGATTGGCAGCGAAGGATGAAGAATATCAGGGACTGGCGGTCCCGGCGGGCGCGCCTTGCGGCGCTTAAAATCCAATCACTGAACTCTCGCGTCTTTTGCTCGCCGTTCGCTCGGTTCACGCCCTCGCCGTTCGCTCGCCTCCGGCTCGCTACTCCCACTCGATGGTCCCGGGCGGCTTCGACGTAATGTCGTAGACCACGCGATTGATCCCCCGCACCTCATTCACGATCCGGCTTGAGATCGTCTTCAGCACTGCATACGGCAGCGGAACCCAGTCCGCAGTCATCCCATCTTCCGAATGCACGGCGCGAATCGCGCACGTGTACGCGTAGGTCCGCTGATCGCCCATCACGCCCACGCTCTTGACCGGGAGCAGCACCGCGAACGATTGCCAGATGTGTTGGTAGAGCCCAGCGTTCTTGATCTCCGTCACCACAATGTCGTCGGCTTCCTGAAGCAGCGCCACGCGTTCCGCTGTGACCTCGCCCAGTATGCGCACGGCAAGCCCTGGACCAGGAAACGGCTGCCTCTGCAGAATATCCTCGGGCATGCCCAGATCGCGCCCGATGCGCCGCACTTCATCTTTGAACAAATCCCGCAGCGGCTCGATCAGCTTCAGGGTCATCTCTTCCGGCAGTCCGCCCACATTGTGATGGCTCTTGATCGTCTGCGACGGCCCCTTGACCGAAGACGATTCGATTACGTCGGGATAAAGGGTCCCCTGCACCAGCCACTCCAGATTCGTGTTCGGACCGGCTGTCTCTTCCGCGATGCGCACCGCCTCATCGTCGAACACTGCGATGAACTCGTTCCCGATGATCTTGCGCTTGCCCTCAGGATCGGTCACACCGCGCAGCTTCAGCAGGAACCGCTTGCTCGCGTCCACGGCCACTACTTTCAGCCCCAGCTTGTCGCGCAAATTCTGCTGGACCTTTTCAAACTCGTCCTTGCGCAGCACGCCATTATTTACAAAGACGCAGGTGAGCCGGTCGCCCATGGCCCGGTCCACCAGCACCGCCGCCACCGAGGAGTCCACCCCCCCTGACAGCGCGCAGATCGCGCGCCCCTCGCCCACCTTCTCGCGGATCGAAGCGACGGTGCTCTGGATGAAGTGTTCCGGGGTCCAGTCCGGCTGCGCGTGGCAAATGTTGAAGAGGAAATTCCGCAGCACCTGGGTACCCAACGGCGTGTGGTGCACCTCTGGATGAAACTGCACAGCCCAGATGCGCCGCTCCGGGTTCGCAATCCCAGCGACCGCGTTCGCCGTCTTCGCCGTCAGATGAAATCCCTGTGGCAAATCAAGCGCCTCGTCCCCGTGTGACATCCACACCTGCAGGGACGCAGGCAACTCCGCAAACAGCGGATTCACGGAGTCGACCAGCTCCACCTCCGCATGCCCATACTCCCGCTTCAGCGCCGAACGGACCCGCCCGCCCAGATGATGAGTGATGAACTGAAGCCCATAGCAAATCCCCAGCACCGGCACGCCAAGATTCAGAATTTCCGGATCGGCCAGGGGAGCATCGGCGTCGTATACCGAGCAAGGCCCGCCCGACAGCACCAGGCCAACAGGATTCAGCGAACGAATGGCCTCGATCTTCGCCGTGCAGGGCAGCACCGCCGAATACACGTTTTGCTCGCGAATGCGGCGCGCGATGAGCTGCGTGTATTGCGACCCGAAGTCGAGGATGACGATGGACGCGGGGTGCACAGCCCAGTTTGTCAGGGATTAATTGCCGTGTAAAGAAAGCACGCGACGCAATGACGCCGAAGGGGCGTCCGGCTCGACGAGCTGCCCTGAGCTAGTCGAAGGGGCTAGCCCTTCTTCCATTCCGCGTAAGAAATCCGCGGAATGTTCATGAACGCATCCCGCGTCCGCACATAGTTCCCCAACCCATTCATGCGTCCAATCGAATGCAGTTCCTCGGCCCGCACGTACGGTCCGTCCGGATCAACGTACTTGTCTTCCACATAAACCGAGACCACTCTCCCCAGAATGATGCGCGACCGCCCGATCTCCATCGTCGTAAATTCCCGACATTCGAGAGCCGCATGCGCCTGGGCGATCCTTGGCACCTTCACCTTGTTTGACGGCGCCGTTGTGAACCCGGCCATGTCGATTTCGCTTACATCCGGAGGGGCATCCGCGGCGCAGACCACCATCGGCTCCGCAATATCCTCTGTAACAACGTTCACGACGAATTCTCCGGTGTGCCGGATGTTGCGCGCTGTATCCTTCGGAGCAAAGCGCTTCTCCGGACGATTCGTCACGCCGATTCCAATGATCGGCGGATCAGTGCAGAGGTAGTTGTACGCGCTGAAGGGAGCCGCGTTCAGCACGCCCTTCTCGTCCATGCTGGTCACCAGCGCAATCGGCCTCGGCGCAACCAGACCCACAAGCAGCTTGTACGCCACGCCCTCCGCGGACTCTTCCAGATCAAAGATCATCGGCAACCATCCTCACCATCCAATTCAATGCGGCTTCGCCGGATTCACTCCAGCGCTTGTCGCCGGTGTGCCGAAGGCGCCCCACAACTCCACAAATGACACCAGTCGCGCGACATGAAAAAAATCCGACGCGACCAGATAGATCACCGTCACCACTGCCCACCAGGCGTAGAGTGCCGTCCCGTGCACGACCTCCTCAAACGGCAGTGGCGTTGCTGAAAACACCATTGCCAGCACAATGAGCGCCAGCTTCACAATGCCCATCACGAGGTTAATCTCGACCAGCCTGCCCTTGAGCGGACCGAGGCGCAAACTCCGTAACAGGCTCGCACCCGCACCGCGGCCCTCCAGCAAGCTCAGCAGCGGCGCAATCGAAAACACCCAACTCGCCAGTGCCCACGCGGTGAAAATCCCCAGCGAAAGAATGATGACCAGCGAGCAATAGAGCACCAGATTCGGATCCCCCTGCGTGTCGCCATTGGCCGAGGCGTTGGCCAGCGTGAAGTTCGCCGCCCAGCGCACCGCCATGAACCACACCGCGAACGTCGCGCTCAACGCGATCACGAGTAACAATTGAAGAACAATCATGGCCGCAGGCCGTCGCGGCGTCTCCGGCCTATACCGCCGCAGCATCGCGTTGCGCCCCAAACCCGCGGCCAGCGACCATGCGAGGGTTGACAACGGCAGCAGCCACACGGCCACATGCAGCACCGGCGGACTCAACACATCGATCGCATCCGAGATCTGCAACGCGCCCTGCATCGGGTACTGGAGCGAAAACTGAAAAATGCCGGTCGATTCCAGCTGCGCAGCATTCTGTGCCCAGATGCGCTGCCCCTCCAGCCACGACACCGCGAGCAGGGGAATGCCAAAGCTCCAGCGCCAAAGCAACTCGAGGCCGACGAGCGATGGCCGCCGCCAGCACAGTGCCAGAATCTGCACGAACGACTGCGTTCCATGTTTGGGCGCGAGCGCGACACCCGGACGACCAGAATCGGCGACCGCCATCGCCGCCTACTTCACCACAATGTTAATCAGCTTTCGCTGCACCACGATGATGCGGACAATCTCCTTGCCCGCAATCAAAGCCGCAATCTTCTCATCGGCCAGCGCCGCATTGCGCACAGCATCTTCGTCCGCATCGGCGCCAATCCGCACCACGGCGCGCAGCTTTCCGTTGATCTGCACAGGGATCTCAATCTGCTCCTCTTTCGCCAGCGCCTCGTCGAACTTCGGCCACGGCGCGCGCAGCAGATTTTCGGTCTCGCCGATCTGCTCCCACAGTTCGAATGCCAGATACGGCGCGAAGGGCGCGAGCAACAGCGTAAGGCTGCGCAAAATCTCCGTAAGCACCGCGTCTGGAACCTGGCCGGCGCCGATCGCAGCCTCCGCCGCCATCAGCGTGTTCACCAGCTCCATAATCGCCGCGATGCAGGTGTTGAAATGCCACCGCCCGGCAAAGTCCTCGGTGATTTTGCGGATGGTCTGATGCAGCTTGCGCAACAATAACTGCGATTCCGGAGATAAATCCTTGCTCGGAACCCGACCGCCGCTCTTCACCCGATCGACGTATTTCATCGCGAAGCGCCAAACACGGCCGAGGAAGCGGCTCACTCCGGCAACCCCGTCTTCCTGCCAATCCAGGTCGCGATCCGGAGGCGAGGCAAACAGCGAGTACATGCGCGTCGCATCGGCGCCATAACGCGCGATCATCTCGTCCGGCGAGACCACGTTCCCCTTGGACTTCGACATCTTCGCGCCGTTGCGGATCACCATCCCCTGCGTGAACAACCGCTCCACCGGCTCATCATTTTTTATGAGACCCAGATCGCGCATCACCTTCGTCCAGAAGCGCGAATAAATCAAATGCAGGATCGCGTGCTCCACCCCGCCGATGTACTGGTCGATGGGGAACCAATACGCAACCGTCTCGGTTGCAAATGGAGCGCGGTCGTTGTGTGCGTCCGGATACCGGTAGAAATACCAGGAGGAATCGACGAAGGTATCCATCGTGTCCGTCTCGCGCAGCGCATTTCCGCCGCATTTCGGACACTTCGCGTTCACGAACTCCGGCATCCTTGCCAGCGGCGACCCACCCGTCTGCGTAATCTCGACGTTCTCCGGCAACAGCACTGGCAATTCACTTTCCGGAACCGGAACGATGCCGTCCTTCGCGCAATAGAGCATCGGGATCGGCGTCCCCCAATAGCGCTGCCGGCTGATGCCCCAGTCCTTCAGCCGGTACGTCACCGTAGCCTTGCCAAATCCATGTTCGGCGGCGTAGGCCGCCATTTTGTGCTGTGCTTCATGGCAGCCCAGCGAATTGAAATCGCCAGAATTGATCAGCAGGCTGTCTTCCGCTGTATACGGAAGCAATGGTTCCCGATCGCCATCGCCCAATTTCTCAGCGTGATTCCGCGGCAAAATCACAATGCGCATTTCCAGCCCATACTTCTTCGCGAAATCGTAATCGCGGTCGTCGTGCGCCGGCACAGACATGATCGCCCCGGTGCCGTAGTCGAGCAGGATGTAATTGCCGACCCATACCGGCAAGCGCTCACCGTTGAACGGATTGATGGCATAGTGCCCGGTAAACACGCCGTGCTTCTCGATGGCGCCCACGTCACCCGCTTCGCGCCCCTTCCGCTGTTGGTCAAGCAACGCCGCCACCGCATCCGATAACGCCGGATCCGACGCAGCGATTTCCTTCACCAACGGATGCTCCGGCGCCAACTGCAAACTAGTAGCGCCATAAATTGTGTCTACGCGCGTTGTGAAAACCGCGATTTTCTGACCGGTCCCCGTCACCCCGTCCCGCGCCGGCAGCAGGGCAGTTCCGGCCTTGTGTGCCTTTTCTTCATCCTCTGTTGCGCCTCTCGCGTTCTCCAGCTCGAACTGGATCTCCGCGCCTTCGCTGCGACCGATCCAGTTGCGCTGCATGGTGCGGACCTTTTCCGGCCAGCCCTCCAGTTTGCTCAGGTCATCGAGCAGCTCCTGTGCGTAATTGGTGATGCGCAGAAACCACTGCTCCAGATCGCGCAGCTCCACCAGTTGCTCTTCATGCCGCCAGCAGCAGCCGTTGACCACCTGCTCGTTGGCCAGCACCGTCGCGCACTGCGGACACCAGTTCACCTTGCTCTTCTTGCGGTACGCCAGGCCCCGCTCAACCATGCGCAGAAAAAACCACTGATTCCAGCGGTAGTAATCCGGCAGGCAAGTCGTAATCTCATTGCGCCAGTCGTAGCTCAGCCCAATGCGATTCATTTGCCGCTTCATCGCGGCAATATTCTGCAGCGTCCACTGGCGCGGCGGTGTGTTGTTCTTGAGAGCGGCGTTTTCCGCGGGTAGCCCAAACGCGTCCCACCCCATGGGGTGGAGGACATTATGCCCCTGCATCCACATGTAGCGCGCCAGAGCATCGCCGATGGAGTAGTTGCGCACGTGCCCCATGTGCAGTTGGCCCGAGGGGTACGGCAGCATCTCCAGCACGTAATACTTCGGCTTGGCCGAAGAAGACGGCTCGGCGGCGTAGAGCTCCGGTTGCGCGGCCCAACGCTCCTGCCAGCGCGCCTCAATCTCGGCGGGATTGTAGCGGGCATCCTGCGTGGACGATTCCCCTGGCGCCGCTCCCGTGGCGGCTTCTGCTTGTTCTTTTGTGGCCATAACGCGCTCAGTATTGATTGTAAATTGATGCGTAAGTTTCGCCGTGTCGGCGTTAAACGAGACCCTCCCGTTGACTCCGCATCCCTTCCTGTTTCACTCCCCCCCGCAGCACCCTCCCTGCAATTTTTTCTGAGCCCTGAGCTCTGACGACTAAGCCCTTCAGGGATTCCACATTCCTCCGCTCATCGCCTTCCTGGTCCACCGGCGTTTCCGCGATAAAGGCGCAGTGCGCAAAGCGCCGGTCGTTCAGCAGGCGGCGAAACGGCTCCAGGCCGATCGTCCCGTCTCCTATGTGTTGATGCCGATCCAGTCGCGAGCCACGCACCGCTTTCGCGTCATTCATGTGCCAGACGCGAACCGTCTCAAGGCCGATGCTGTCGCGTACCCGCCCGATGGTCTCTTCATAACCTGCCTCGCTCACCAGGTCATAACCCGCGACATGGCAATGGCAGGTATCGATGCACGCGCCCACTGGAACCAGCCCGCGCAGCTTTTCGATGAGCTCCGCCACCTGCTCAAAACTTCCGCCCAGCGAAAACTCCGCGCCTGCCGTGTTTTCAATCAGCACCCGAAAATCGCGATCATCAAGCGCGATCCCGTCCATGGCACGCGCGATCGATTCGGCAGCCAGACGCAGTCCCTCCTCGCGTGTCAACCCCTTCCAGGATCCCGGATGCAGCACCAGGTGCTCCGCGCCCAATGCCAGTGCGCGCTCTACCTCGCCGCGAAACGCTACGATGGACTTCTCCCGAAACAATTCTGTCTGGCTGCACAAATTCACCAGGTAGCTGGTGTGGATCACCAGAGGGAAGCAGTGGTACTTCTGGCGCAACTGCCGCATTTGGGCACAGTGACTCGGATCGAGGCGCTGCGGCCTCCACATGCGCGGGCTCGATGAGAAGATCTGGAACGTGTTGGCGCCAATCGCATGCGCCCGCTCCGCCACGCGAAAAACGCCACCCGACGTCGAAAGATGGATGCCAATCCGCGGCTCTGCCATTGACGGCCTCAAATCTGTTTCCAAAGGTCCAGAAGGGAAACGCGTGTCAGTGCGAAATGGCTGGTATTCCTTGTCACCAGAGTCAGGTCGAAATGCAGAGCAGTTGCTGCAAGCAGAGCATCGACGCTTGCGACAGTTTTCCCTTTTCGCTTTGCCTCGGCGGAGATCGATCCCCAGCGATCTGCGACCAACCGGTCAATTGCCAGAATCCTGCCGGCGAATCGAGCTGGCAGATCTGTCTGAAGCCAGCCTTCAAGTTGCGCTCGCCGCTTCCCTGAGGCCAAGCCGGCAACTCCTTTGCGTATCTCTCCCAATGTCAGCACGCTTAAGTGGAGAAGTGCCTCATCGGTGCGATCCAGCCATTCCAGCACCCGTCGCTCAGGCCTGGGACTGACCACTTCAGAGATGCAGTTCGTGTCGAGCAGATACCCGCTCACAGCTCGATCTCCCTATCCTCATCGCGACTGCGCTCCAGATCGAGATCGGCCCCCACAAGCGGCGATTCACGAAAGAACTGGACGAGGCTCTTTGGCTGGCGCGACTTCGCCGACAACTCCTCGTAAACCTCCTCGGCCACCATCACCACGCTCTCCCGACCCTGGCGTGTGATGCGTTGGGGTCCCTTGGTGCGGGCCAGCCGGAACACCTCACTGAAGCGGGCTTTCGCCGTCTGTACCTGCCACGCACCTGGCACTGGATCAGCGGGTCGCTTCCGAGGAAGGCTTTTGATTCGGTTCGGCATGTTTTGTGTTCTCCATGCAGACTAGTCTGACTAGTTCATTATAACGAGACCCCGAGCATCTCGCACGTCGTTTTGCACACAGGTCCACCCATCTCTTCCCCTGTATTCTGACCCTTCTGTGACCGAGGCCACCACCGACACCCAGACGCCGCTCATGCGCCAGTATCTGGCGGCCAAACGCCAGCATCCCGACGCGCTGCTGTTCTTTCGCCTCGGCGACTTCTACGAGCTCTTCTTCGACGACGCCAGGACTGCCTCGCGCGAGCTGCAGCTCACCCTCACCGCGCGCGACAAAGAGCGCAACACGCCCATGTGCGGCGTCCCCTGGCACGCTGCGGAAAACTACATCGCGCGCCTCCTGCGCCAGGGCTACCGCGTTGCCATCTGCGAGCAGATGGAGGATCCGAAGCTCACAAAGAAGATCGTCCGCCGCGAGGTCACGCGTGTCCTCACCCCCGGCACTGCCATCGATGCATCTCTTTCCGCCGAGCAGGCCAATTACCTGGCCGCGATTCACCTCACCGACAACGCCGCCGGCCTCGCCTTCCTCGACCTTTCGACTGGCGATTTTCGTGCGACGGAGTTCTCTGGATCCGGCGCAGGCAATCAGGGAGACATCGCTCTTTGTCTT
>Ga0302319_10003952_pt1 | contig 30659 bp, 29 predicted proteins | sample Bog_T0_2_FD_203319 | JGI IMG/M metagenome (GOLD analysis project Ga0302319, IMG submission 203319) | Peat permafrost microbial communities from Stordalen Mire near Abisko, Sweden - Bog_T0_2 | ecosystem: Environmental > Terrestrial > Soil > Wetlands > Peat | place: Sweden: Abisko, Stordalen Mire... | reverse complement strand
CCGCGTCGTACTGGGCCTTGCTGAACGGGCAGCCCGGGTTCATCCATTCCAGCACCACGGCATGGCCCTTGAGCTTGGACAGGCTGTAGGTCTTGCCGTCCGCGCCCTTGACGCTGAACGCCGGGGCAGCCTGACCCACGGCGGGGTCGCCCAGGGCCAAAGCCAGACTGGGCAGGAACAGGGGCAGGGCCAGGGCGACGGATAGGGTGACCAGGGTGCGCATGGGGAGCCTCGAGCGGGGATGGGTCGCTTACCTGCCTCATTAGACGCAAGCCCGGGGCGTTTGGTTCGCCGCCGGCCCCCCGCCCTACCATTTGTCACAGGCCCGTCACCCTGCCGCCATGGGCCGGCTGTGGTATCCTGGCGGCATACCCCTCCCGCTGAGGCCAGTATGCGCTTTCCCCAGCCCCATCGCCTGACCCTGGCGGCCCTGCTGCTGTTGCCGCTGAGCGCCCCGGCGGCGTTGCCCTACGCCATCGTCGGCACCCATCAAGACGTTTGCTATGGGCCCTTGGGCACCCTCCCCTGCCCACCCATGGCCTCGCCCTGGTCGGGTCAGGACGCCCAATACCGTGGCGCGGGGCCCAGCTACACCGACCTGGGCGACGGCACCGTGCAGGATAACGTCACCGGCTTGATGTGGGTCCAGGCCCGCGGGCCCGAGCTGAGCTGGGATGACGCCAAAGCGGGGGCCAAGGCCTGCCGCGTGGGTGGCCATGACGACTGGCGCCTGCCCACGGTCAAGGAGCTCTACTCGTTGATGGATTTCCGCGGGCGCTCGGGCCCTGCAGCGGCGGACTGCACGCCCTACCTGGACGCCGCCATCTTCGGCTTCGCCTTCGGGGACGCGGCCAAGGGCGAGCGCGTGATCGACGCCCAGGATTGGTCCGCCGACGAGGACCTGGCCCGGACCATGGGCGGCGACCATTCCGTCTTCGGGGTCAATTTCATCGACGGGCGCATCAAGGCCTACCCCAAGCAGGACCGGCGCCGGGGCGGGCTGACCGCCAAGTATTGCCGCTACGTGCGCGGCGACCCCGCCTATGGCAGGAACGTCTTCGTTGAGCAGGATGACGGCACGGTGCTGGACCAGGCCACCGGCTTGGAATGGTCCCAGGATGACAGCGGCCAGGGGATGGACTGGCCCATGGCCCTGGCCTGGGCCCAGGCCCGCGCTGAGGAGAAATACCGCGGCCACGACGATTGGCGCCTGCCCAACGCCAAAGAGCTGCAAAGCCTGGTGGATTACAGGCGCGGGCCCGACATCACCGGCGGCGCGGCCATGGACCCGGTCTTCCATTACAGCCACATCACCGATGAGGCTGGGCTGAAGGATTATCCTTACGTTTGGACCAGCACCACCCACCGCGACAATGGCGGCGCGGTGTACATCTGCTTCGGGCGGGCCATGGGGTACCTTCGGCCGCCTGATGGCGGCGAGGGCCGCTGGGTGGACGTGCACGGGGCGGGCGCCCAGCGCAGCGACCCCAAGACCGGCGACCCGGCGGCCTACCCCCAAGGCCATGGGCCCCAAGGCGACGCCATCCGCATCCGCAACTACGTGCGCCTGGTCCGCGGCGGCGGGGTCACGGCGGTGACCGGCGAGCAATCACCCGCCGCTGAGCCCCCGCGCCGCGCGCCGCTCGGCGGCGAGCCCGGCCCAGGCGGGGCCCAGGCCGCGCCAGGGGCAGCCCCGTTCGCAGGCGCCGACGCGGGGGCGGGTGATGCATCCGGCCCGGCGATGGGCCGCCGCCGGGGGCCGCCTGCCGAGGCCATCAGCGCCTGCAACGGGCATGCCGAGGGCGACAGCGTAAGCTTCACCACGCCGCGCGGCGACACGCTGCAGGGCGTCTGCCGCAAGATGGGCGGGACGCTGTTCGCCGTGCCGGCGCAACGGCCCTGACCCTGGTCGGAGCCCCTAGAATGCGAAGAGCCCGGTCCTCGCGGACCGGGCTCTTCCTTTTCGCGGCGGGCCTGGGCTTAGCGCCGCCAGAGCCTTGCCAGCGCTGCGGACAACGATCCCGCGTCGCCATGGGCCAGCAACCAGCCCGCCAGGAAGCCCAGGAACAAGACTGCCAGCAGGGCCAGGGCTTCGGCCACCAGGTAGGCCGTCCGGCCCTGCTGCATCAAGGGCGTGACGTCGCGGGCCACCAGCATGGCCCCGCAAAGCCGGTCCAAGGCGTCGTCCACCGGGAAGACGCCGGTCACGATCACCCGCTGGCCCACCCGCTCCATGCCCAGCACCTTGCCGTCCAGCGGAAGGTCGGCCAGCACGCCGTTCCACTGCAGCTGCTTGGCCAGCACGCCGGTGTTGTCGGCCAGCACATAGACCGGGCGGTCGCTCCAATCGCTGGGCCGGCCCTGGGCGTGGCAGGCCTTGAGCCACCGCATGGGATCCAGGTAGCGCTTGTCCAGCAGAAGGGCGAAATCGTTGCCCGTGCGGGCCTTCAATTCGCCCAGGAAGCGGCCGATCTCCTCACCCAGCTCCAGGTAACCGATCACCTGCTTGCCGTCGGCGCTGCGCCAGGCGCGGACCGAGCGCAAGGCGAAGGCCGTCTCACCCAGCTCCTTGCCCTCACCGAAGCCGCCGTTGGCCACCGCCAGGCGATAAGTGCGGCGGGTGATCTTGTCGCCGAAGCTGGCCGGGTCTTGCAGCCGCAGGAAGCAGGTGGACGCGGGCGGCGGGTCCACAAAATTGAAATGGCTGAATTCGTAGCGGTCCTTCAGGCCCTGGTACTGGGGGCGGGCCAAGCTCAGCAAGCGCGCCCGGTCCCGCGCCAGATAAGCCGACCGCAGGGCCGGATCCTGGGCCAAGCGATCCAGGTTGGCGCCCATCAAGCGCAGCTCGTCGGCTTCCAAGGCCTCATAACCCGACTTCGCCGCGTCCAGGTCGCGCAACGCCTGCACTTGCAGGGCCTGGCGTTCGGAGGCGACCTGCAAGGCGGCGATGCCAGCGCAGACGGCCAAGAAGGCCAGGGCCACCAGGGCCAAGCTCTTGGTGAGGAACGACAGGCGCTTCATGATGGGGATCCCAGCAACGGAAAGGCTCTTACGTTGAGCATGGGCAAGGCCGGTGGCCGGGGCTATGACCGGAATCATGCATGGCCGCCTGGACATGAAAAAGGGCCCGCTCTGGATGAGAGCGGGCCCTTTTTCATGGATAAAAACGGTTTAGAGCTTGCCGACCAGCTCGGCCCCAGGGATCAAGGTCTTGGCGCCGGGCTTCCACTTGGCGGGGCAGACCTCGCCGGCGTGCGTGGCCACATACTGGGCCGCCTGCACCTTGCGCACCAGCTCCTCGGCATTGCGGCCGATGCCGTTGTCGTGGACCTCGCTGATCTTGAGCTTGCCTTCCGGGTTGATGACAAAGGTGCCGCGGTAAGCCAGGCCTTCATCCTCGATGTACACGCCAAAAGCCTGGCTCAGCGCCCCGGTGGGGTCGGCCAGCATGGGGAACTGGATCTTCTTGATGGACGGCGACGTGTCATGCCACGCCTTGTGGGTGAAGTGGGTGTCGGTGCTGACCGAGTAGACTTCGACGCCCAGCTCTTTGAGCTTGGGGTACTGCTCGGCCAAGTCCTCCAGCTCGGTGGGGCACACGAAGGTGAAGTCCGCCGGATAGAAGAAGAAGATCGACCACTTGCCCTTCAAGTCCGCCTGGCTGACGGCCTTGAATTGCCCGTTGTGATAAGCCTGGACCTTGAAGTCGGGGATGCTGCTGTTGATCTGCAAAGATGCCTCCTTGAGCTGGGTTATCCTATTCCAATGACTCTACGATACCGGCCCCCCTGCGGTTGCGACAGCCTTCCTTTTTTGCCCCCGCCCTCAAGCCCGGCGGCCCTTCCTCCGAAGAAGCATGGAAGAAGCATGCATGGGGCCCGCTGCGGCCCCATTTTGCGTTGCAACCCGAGGGACACCATGCCGGAAAAGGGCCGCCCCAGCACCATTTTGATCGTGGATGATGACCCCTCCAGCCGGGGGGTCCTGCGCCAAGTCATGGCCCAGGAGGGCTATGCGGTGCTGGAGGCCGCCGACGGCGTGGAGGCCTTGGCCTTGGTCAACGAGCAGGCGCCCGACCTGGTGCTCTTGGACCTGCGCATGCCCAACCTGGACGGCGACCAGGTCTGCCAGCGCATGAAGGGCGACCCCCGCACCCGCCTGATCCCGGTGGTGATGCACACCAGCGTCGACGAGCTGGCCCCGCGCCTGCGCGCGCGCGAGGAGGATGCCGACGACTACCTGCTGAAGGGCAGCAGCCTGCTGGAGCTGAAGGCCCGGGTGCGCTCGCTGCTGCGGCTGAAGCGCTACACCGACGACCTGGAAAGCGCCGCCAGCGTGCTGACCACGGTGGCCCGCATCGTGGAGAAGCGCGACCACTACGTCCGCGAGCACTGCGCCGAGGTCAGCGACATCTGCACGCTGCTGGGCCGGCGCCTGGGCTTGGGCGAGGAGGCGGTGGCCCGCCTGCGCCTGGGCGCCACCTTCCATGACATCGGCAAGATCGTGCTGGAGGACAGCATCCTGCAAAAGCCGGGGCCCTTGGATGAGGCCGAACGGGCCAAGATGATGACCCACGCGGCCATCGGCAGCGACCTGCTGGAACCCATGCGCTCCATGGCCGCCATCGCGCCCCTGATCCGCCACCACCACGAGAAGCTGGACGGCAGCGGCTACCCCGACGGGCTGAAGGGCGACCAGATATCCTTCGAGGTGCGGGTCCTGACGGTGGCGGACATCTTCCAGGCGCTGGTGTCGGAGCGGCCCTACAAGAAGGCCTTCACCCCGGGCCGGGCCATCGCCATCCTGCGCGAGGAATGCGCCAAGGGATGGTGGGACAGCCACGTGGTGGCAGCCCTCAGCGACCTTGTCTCCACCGGCAGGGTGGGGGCTCAAGCCGCGGCTTGAGCGGCCAACCCTAGCCGAGCAGTGAATCGCCCAGCTCGGCCCCCCGCTGCAAAGCGCCGCGCAATTGCTCGGAGAGCCGGGGCAGCTCCTCGCGCTGCCAGCCCAGCTCGTAGAAGGCGTCCTCGCTCAGCCAGGGGGCCACGCCCTCAAAACCGCCGTCCTCGCCCAGCTCGTGCGCCAGCAGGCTGCCCAGGTGGACCGCCTGCACGCAGCGCCGGCTGCGCTGGGCGTCGTCGGGGGCCAGGTGGTAGAGGGCCGCATCCACGGCGTCGTCGGGGAAGCGCCAGGCCTCCAGCAGGGCCGCGCCGCTGTGGCAATGGTCGAAGCCCAGGGTCTGCTGCTCGGCCTGGGCCAGCGACCAGCCCTTCTCTTGCGCCAGCTGGCGAGCGCGGACGAACTTCTCCGGCGCCTCCAAAGCCTCCACCAGGATGCCCAGATGGTGCACCAGGCCGGCGGTGTAGAACGGGTTGTCGGACAGCCCCGCGGCCGTGCCGGCGCGCCCCTCAAGCCGGGCGGCGATGCCGCTGGCCAAGCCGGTGGCCAGCGAATGGCTCCAGAACAGCTTGAGGTCCAAGCGGTCCTGCAGGCCCTGGAAGGCGCCCACCACGGCCGCGCTGAGGATCAGCCCCTTGGCCTCGGCGGTGCCCAGGCGGCCCAGGGCCAAGGACACCGTGCCCTGGCGCTGCACCCCGCCATAGAAGGCCGAGTTGGCCGCCTTGATCACCCGCGCCGAAAGCGCCGGATCCTTCTCGATCTGGCGGGCCATGCTGTTGTAGTCACCCTCGCCGCCGACGGCGTGGATGATGTCCTGGATGTTCTCCGGCAGCGTGGGCAGCTGGGCCACGCCCGCCACGAATTCACGGGCGGCAGGGGAGATGTCCGCGGCCATATCGGGCTCCAGATCAAAAAGGGCGAGGAACGGGGCCGCGTGAAAGCGCGGCCCCTCTGTTCATCCTGTCGGCAGGAAGGGCGCGGGCCTGAATAGCCCGCCCGAAAATAGCGCGATCGCAGCGGGCCGAAGGCCGTCTACTGCAGGGAAAGGCTGAATTGCCAAGTGTCGGCCTGCACCGGGCCGTTGGCGAAATAATGGGAATAGTCCAAGGCGTCCGTCCGCAAATAGTGGCCATAGCGCAGCTCGGCCGCGAATAGGCTGCCGATGGGGCCGCGCAGGCCCAGGCCCAGCCAATGGCTGCTGAAGGCGGCCAGCTTCAGGTCGCGGGTCATGTACTGCTGGGACGCCTTGTAGTCGTTCTTGAAGAAATTGGCCTGGGTCTGGGTGTAATAGCGGTACTCGGGCTCCAGCACCCAGTCATGCCACTGGCCCGACCAGCTGAAGTCCAGCGTGTTGGCCTGGATGCCCCAATCATCCTGGTAATAGCGCCAGCCCGCCTCCAGGCTGCCGGGGCCCGCCAGGGCCTGCTTGTAGGTGACGCCAAAGTCGGAGCTCTCGCGCAGGCCCGGGGCCGAGGCCGCGATGGGGATGGCCGTATTCCCGGGGCTGTCGATGAAGACGAAAGCGTAGGGGTCGGCCAGGTTGCCCTGCTCCTGGCCGTAGTCGACCAATGCGCGGATCTGGGCGCGGGGGGTGAGCAGCTGCGTCAACGCCAGCGAGCCCTTGTTGGTCATGCGGAAGCCGGAGTACCCGGAGTCGATGGTCGAGCCCACCTGGTCCGAGCCATGCTGCAGCGCCAGGCTGACGGTGGCGTCGCGGTCGGCCAGGTCCCGGTCCAGGCCCAAGTGCAGGGAATCGGACTGATAGTCGTGCTCGCCGCTGTGGTACCACTGCACGCTGGCGCGGGCCTCGCCGATGCGCCGCTGGGCCTGCAAGTCCACCGATTGCCGCTGCTCGCGGTAGTTCATCGACGCGCCGGAGAGCGCGTCCACCGAGCTGTGGCAGGCCTTGCAGGTGCCCACCGCGTGCAGGCCGTCAGAATGGCTCTTGGAGCGGGCGTAGTTGAACGACGCGGCGCTGACCGCGTCCACGTCATAGCGCAAGGCCACCTGGGTGCGCGAGTCCAGGTCGGCCTGCACGCTGGCCTGGGGCGAGGTCACCTGCACCCCGTCGCTGGAGCTGTAGGTGCTGACGCTGGTGCGGGCCTGCACCTGCAGGTCATCCCCCAGCGCTGCCGCCTGGCCCGCGCCCGCCGACATCGATCCGACCAGGGACCCGACCAGGGCCCAGCTCAGCGGCAGCCGCATCCGCCCCCCTCGCCGCCGTCGCCGCCGTCCGCCTGCTCCTGGGTCAGGAACACATGGTCCACGAAGCCCTGGCTGGCCCTCGCCTTGTCAAAATCCATGCAAGGCTGGCTGAAGGCCTCCTTGTCGGCCACGCCCACGGTGGCGCAACCGCCCAAGGCCGCCCCCGCCAACGCCAGCGCCGCGACCAGCGCGCGGGCCCTCATCGGGCGGCCCCATCCTTGGGGGGGAAGCCGAAGCGCAGCCCCAGGCTGACGCTGCCCGTGGCGATGGGGTCGGTGCTGCCGGGGCCCACCAGCAGCCAGGCGCGGACCTCGGCCAGCAGCGAGGTCCAGCCGGTCAGCGGCTGCTCCCAGCCGAAGGTCAGATGCCCGCAAAAGCTGGTCCACTGGCGGGACTGGTACAAGGCGTCCGTGCGCAACTGGGCGCCGCCGGCCCCCAAGCCCAGCTGGGCGTAGAGGTGGTCCTGGTCGCCCTGCGCCTCGGGGTCAAAGTCCCACTCGCCCACCAGGCCGCAGCCCCAGGTGGACAAGGTGGTCTGGGCCACGGATTCGTGGTTGAAGCCCGCCAGCTGCAGCTCCAAACCCAGCTGCCAGGCCGGGTCGACCCGGTAGGTCAAGGCCACGTCGGGCTGGGTGGCGCTGGTATAGGCTTGGGAGAAGCTGTTGTGGCCCAGCGGCGACAGCGGCACCGCCACGCCCGCCTTCAGGTCCAGGCCCGGCCCCAGGTCATCCGCCGCCAGGGGCGCGGCCCAGCCCAGGCCCGCCAGCAGGGCCAGCGTCAGGCGCCCCAGGGGCGTCCAAGGCGTCTCCAGCGGCCAGGGCCTCATGGCTTCCAATCCGCGGTGATCAGCAGCCAATGGCCGGTGCCATCCACCGTGCCGGTGGCGGACCCGGCAGCGTTGTTGGCGCTCACCACCACGGACGCCTCGCCCGGCACCCCGCCAAAATAGTAGCCGCTGACCTCGGCCTGCAGCACATAGTTCTGCCCGTCGCCATCCCTGGACGCGCCAGTACGGTCCTTCCAATCCCAGCCGAAGTAGAGCGGCAGGCTGAAGGGATAGGACTGGGTGGCCGAGCTATTGGCGTCGGTCAGGAAACTGGTGTTGTTGTTGTAGAGCAGGTTGCCCTGGCAGAACTGCTTCCAATACCCCGCCGTGCCCTCGCAGGGGCAAAAATTGGGGGCGCCACAGCTGTAGGTGGAGCCGCCGTTGGTGGTCAGCAAGGTGCGGATATTGGCGCCATTGCCGTTGGTGACCCACACGTGGATCACCGGGCTGCCACCGCCGTAGCCCGCAAAATACACGGTCAGATTCACCCCATGCGCCAGCGGCGTGGGCGGGGTGAATATCTGCGTGGGGTCCAGGTGCTGGCCGCAACCAACCAGGGCCAAGGCCAGGCCGGCCGCCGACAGCAGAAAACGGAGTGGGTGGGGCGCTCGCATGCAGGGATGATAGGCTGCAACTTGGCAAGGTCCAAGGCTGAAATTCGGCCCATGGCATCATACAATGGGGTCTTATCCCCTCTTCTCGGTCCAGCCCATGCCCCCTTCCCTGCGTTTACGCCGATTTGGCCTGCGCTCGCTCGGCTGGGCCCTGGGCCTGGTGCTGGCCGGCGCCCTGTTGGGCCTGGGCCTGAACAACGTGTCGCCGGTGGGCATCAACCTGCATATCGCCCTGGGGCTGGATGAACCGCCCACGCCAGCGGCCCCGGCCCCCGGAGCCAAGCCATGAGGCCGGCCGACTGGAAGGCCTGGTTCTGGCAGGCCGCGCGCCTGAGCGTGGGCTTCCTCTTCGTCATGGCGGCGGCCGGCAAGCTGCGCGACCCCATCAAGTTCATGGGCGGCATGGATCAGTACGGCTTGGTGCATGGGCCCATCCTGCCGCTGGGCGCGGTGGCCATCCCCGGCATCGAGCTGCTGGCGGGGCTGGCCCTGCTGCTGGGCTTTCGCACCCGTGCGGCGGCCGCGGTGATCAGCGGCCTGCTGCTGGTCTTCATCGGGGCCATGCTGGCGGCCATGCGCAAGGGCCTGGAACTGGACTGCAGCTGCTTCGACCTCTTAGGCGTCGACCCCTCGCTGGCGGCTCTGAGCCCGGCCCTGCTCAACGCGGTGCTGGCGGGCCTGGCGGTGGCCGTGCACAGCCTGATCACCGAGCCCGCGGCGACGCCCCGGCCCTGGGCCTGGCGCCACCTGGCGGCCCTGGCCCTGGCCCTGTGGCTGGCCTTCAGCTTGATGCGGGCCGGTGCCCCCGCCTGGAAGGGGCCGCTGCAGACGGGCCTGGAGGCCAGCCTGGTCCTATGGCTGCTGCTGGACCTGTTCCGCGGGGGCCTGGCCTCCATCCGCTGGGGGCGCTTGGGCTTCGACGCCCTGCTGCTGGGGCCCTTCCTGTGGGTGGTCTTCTACAAGCTCAGCGACGGGCCCAGCATCCTGGGCTGGGGCACGGTGGCCCGCGATGTGGCCATGCTGATCCCGGCGGCGTGGATCGTGTTCTATGGGCCCGACGAAGGCTGAGCTGCAAAGCCTTTGCCAAAGCGCGGGGGACGGCCTAACCTTGGGGCCGTCCCCCTTTATTTTTCCGGAGCCCCGATGCGCCACCCACTGCTGCTGACCTGCTGCCTGGCCCTGGGCTTGCCGGCCTGCGTGACCACCGGCACCTATCACCAGCTTCAACAGCGCACCGACGACCTGCAGAGCCAGCTCGACGAGATCCACAAGGAGGCCCGGGGCCTGCAATCGGACTTGGGGACGGCCAAGCAGGCCAACGACCAGCTGAGCGCCGATAAGAGCACGCTGACCCAGGAGAAGAGCGAGCTCGAGCGGATGAGGGACAGCCTGCAGGCCCGCACCACCGAGCTGGAGGCCAAGACCGCCCTGTTGACCAGCCAAACGGCCCAGCTGCAGCAGGCCCGATCCGACCTGGCCTCCCAAAAGGACGCGCTGGCGGCGCAGAACGCGGCCCTGGCCGCCGACAAGCAGGCCCTGCAAAAGCAGGCGGCCGACAAGCAGGCCCAGTATGACTCGCTGCTGGGCGACCTGAAGAAGGAGGTCAACGACGGCCAGCTGAAGATCACCCAGTACAAGAACATGCTGACCGTGGACGTGGCCGACAAGATCCTGTTCGACTCGGGCAAGGCCGACCTGAAGGCCGACGGCAAGGCCGTGCTGAAAAAGGTGGCCCAGGCGCTGACCAAGGGCGACAAGGTCATCCGCGTGGTGGGGCACACCGACAACGTGCGCCTGGCCGCCGGCGCCGCCTTCACCAGCAACTGGGAGCTGTCCACCGCCCGCGCCACCCGGGTGGTGCGCTTCCTGCAGGAGCAGGGCGGCTTGGACCCCAAGCGCCTGATCGCCGAGGGCCGCGGCGAGTACTCGCCGGTGGCGCCCAACGACACGCCCGAGGACCGGCAGCGCAACCGCCGCATTGAGATCACCCTGCTGGACCGCAGCCTGGTGGACGCGGTGGTGCTGGCCCCCGCCGGCCTGAGCGCCACGGCCGGGGCCGCGCCGGGGCCCGCCAGCCCCAGCGCGCGTTAAGCCCGGCATGCGCCGCGCCCTGCCCCTGCTGGCCCTGCCGCTGCTGTTGGCGGCCTGCGCCAAGCCCCAGGTCTACAGCTTCCAGGAAGGCCTGATGCACACCCGCTGGGACTTCAGCGTGGTGGCGCGCGACCCCGCCCAAGCCCAGGCGGCCGAGCAGGAAGGCGCGGCCTTGATCGCCAAGCTGGACGACACCCTGGCCATGTGGAAGCCCGGCAGCGAGCTGTCCCAGGCCAACCTGGGCGCGGCTTCGCCCCAGGGCGTCACGGTCAGCGCCGACCTGGCCGAGGTCATCGGCCTGGCGCTGGAGGCGGCCCGGCGCAGCGAGGGCACCTTCGACCCCACGGTGGGCCCGCTGACCCAGGCTTGGTACGACGCGCGGACCCACGGCCGGATCCTCAGCCGCGCCCAGGTCGCCAGCCTGCTGCCGGCCGTGGGCTGGCAAAAGGTCGCCTTTGACCCTGCGGCCCGGCGCCTGCGCTTCAAGGCCCCCGGCATGCGCCTGGACTTCGGGGGCATCGCCAAGGGCTACGCCCAGGACCGCGTGGCCGAGGTTTACCGGCACCGCGGCCTCACCGATTTCCTGATGAACGCCGGCGGCCAGGTCTACGCGGCCGGGCGCAAGCCCGACGGCAGCGCGTGGAAGGTGGGCATCGTCAACCCCCGCGACCCGCTGCGGCTGGTGGCGGTGCTGCCGCTGACGGACCAAGGCATGGCCACCAGCGGCGACTACGAGCAGTTCAGCATGGTGCATGGCGTGCGCGTGCACCACGAGCTGGACCCGCGCAGCGGCTACTTCGTCACCAATGGGGTCTGCTCGGCCACCAGCGTCCTGCCGCTGAAGGGCGACCATCCGGCCACCTGGGCCGACATCCACGGCAAGCCGGTCTTCGTGCTAGGCCCGCAGGCGGGCCTGGCCTACCTGGGGGCGCAGGGGTCCGAAGGCGTCATCCTGGTGGAAAAGGATGGGCGGTTGCGCGGTTTTGTGAGCCCGGGCTTGAAGGGCCTGGCGCTGGACCTGGGGACCGGGCGGCCTTGAAGCCCGCCTGGCGCCAAGCCTCCTTTTGGGCCTGGTTGGCCCTGGCCTGCCTGCCCGTGGACCTGCTGGCCTGGTGGCGCGGCTGGGCGCTGGTGGACCCGGCCTACCTGGGCCTCAGCCTGCTGTGGTGGCCTCTCGACGTCTTGGGCCGGCTGATGGCCTTGGCGCTGCTGCTGGGGCCGCCGGCGTCGCAAGGGGCCTGGCGTCGCCTGGGGGCGGCGCTGTCCGCCGAGGTCCGCCTGGGCCTGTGGTTGGCCTGCGGCCTTTTGGCGGGCTTGATACCGGCCATTTTCCTCCTTTCGGTGAAGGGTTTTCAGCAGCCCGCCTGGCTGGCGGCTGAGCTGGGCCTGGGCCTGCTCGGCTTGATCCCCGGCCTGCTTTACGCCTTAAGGCGGCTCTTGGCCCCGGTGCTGGTGCTGCAAGGCGCCGGTGCCGCCGATGCCTTGACCGGGTCAGCCCTGCGCTTGAAGGGCCGTTTGAAGCCCTTTTTACGGGCCTATCTTCCCTGGCTGTTGGCCGGCCTGGTTTTGGAGAACCTGAGCTTCGTCCTGGATCTGGCAGGCCTGGGCCAGGCCCTGCCGGACCCTTGGGGCGGGCTGCTGACCCCCTTGGCGACCGCCTTGGAGCTGATCGGACTGGCCAGGGGCGCGTCCACCCTGTGAAACGCCGCCTTGCCAGCCGCCGCCTGGGCCTCTAAGATATCGGCTCCGTACCTCTGTCCCCCGCCCTTACTCTTAGCCACAATGTCTTTTCAAGACTTCGGACTTCACGAAAGCCTGCTCAAGGTCCTCCCTGAGATCGGCTACGAGAAACCCACTGCCATCCAGCAACAGGCCATCCCGCTGGTCATGACCGGCAAGGACCTTCTGGGCTCCGCCCAGACGGGCACCGGCAAGACCGCGGCGTTCCTGTTGCCGATCCTGCACCGCCTGCTGGCCGAACCGGCCCAAGGCACGCAGGTCCTGGTGCTGGAACCGACGCGAGAATTGGCCTTGCAGGTCGAAGAGCAAGCCAAGGTCTACTCCAAATACACCCAACTGCGCAGCGCCTGCGTTTATGGCGGCGTCGCGTTCGGTCCCCAGGAGAAGGCCTTCGCTGACGGGGTGGAGGTGATCGCCGCCACGCCGGGACGGTTGCTGGACCATCTGCGCCAAGGCAACGTCAAGTTCGACAAATTGCGCGTGCTGGTGCTCGATGAGGTGGACCGCATGTTGGACATGGGCTTCCTGCCCGACGTGCGTTCCATCCTGCGACAGCTCCCCGAACAGCGCCAAACGCTCTTCTTCAGCGCCACGGTCCCGTCCGAGATAGGTCGGCTGGCCGAAGGCATGCTGAAGGACCCAGCCAAGGTGGCCATCGCCCCGGACCGAAAGACGGCGGAAGGCATCACCCAGCAGATCTACCCCGTGCCCGACCATTTGAAGGCGCTGCTGCTGGAGAAACTGCTGGGCCACGAGCATGTGACCAGCGCCCTGGTGTTCACACGCACCAAGCAGGGCGCCGACAAGGTCTGCGCGGTGGTGGAACGGCAGGGCCTGCGCGTTAACAGGATCCATGGGGACCTCAGCCAGAGCCAGCGGCTGCAAGCGCTGACACAGTTCAAGGATGGCGAAGTGAAGTTCTTGGTGGCGACTGACATCGCCGCCCGTGGCCTGGACGTTGATGGCATCAGCCATGTCATCAACTACGACCTGCCCGACAGCCCGGACGATTACGTGCACCGCATCGGCCGCACGGCCCGGGCCGGCGAGACCGGCCACGCGGTCTCGCTCTTCAGCCCCCGCGATGCGGCGGCGCTGAGCGCGATCGAGAAGTTCCTGAGCATAAAGATAGAGAAAGTGACCATGCCTGACTTTGATTACAGCGAGACCCTTGGCGTGCAGCACGAAGTGCGCCAGGGCCACAATGTGCGTGACTATGAGGACCTGGGCCGCCCGGGCGCAGGCCCCACGCGCCCCCGGCCCTTCAAGGACGAGGATGAGCGCGCCAGCCTGACCCTGCTGTTCAGCCCCACGGCCACCCTGGCCGACGCCGTGGCCTCGGCCGAGGACGAGGGCGACCGGGGCGGCGAGGGTGACCGGGGCGGGCGCAACCGCCGCAGCCGAGGCGGGCGAGGCGGCCGCGATGGCGAGCGCTCCGGCCGTGGCGACCGTGGTGGCCGCGGCGAGCGCGGCGGCGAGCGGTCTTCGGGCGGCTTTGGCGCGCGGACCGAGCGCACGGATCGCGGCGAGCACAGCCCCGCAGCGGCGGCATCTGACCGCGGGCCGCGGGACCGTCACCAGGCCAACGCGGCCTTGAGCGCCACCGATGTGCTGCGCAAGGCCAGCAACCAAGAGGCCGTGGTGTCCAGCGACATGATGGACCTGCGCCCCCGCGGTGAATCCGAGGATGACGGCGAGGACGAGGCCATGGAAGCGCCCCAGGGCGCGCCCCAAGCCCAGGGCCTGCCGGGCGGCGAAGGCCGCAAGCGCAAGCGCAAGCGCAGGCGCGGGCACGGCGGCGACGGTGCCGAGCGGGCTCAGGGCCAGCCGCAAGGCCAATCCCAGGGCCAGCCCCAGGGCCAGCCCCGCTTCGACGGCCCCCGCCGTGACGGGCGGCCGGCAACGGGCTCGGGCCAATCACGCGACCGCGACGGGCGTGGCGACCGCCATGGCCGCTTCGACCGCAATGGCCAGCGCCCCGAGCGCAACGACCGGGGCGTGATCAAGCCCAGCTTGTGGCAGCGCTTGAAGAGCAGCCTGGGCTTCGGCGGCAGCGGCGGCGGCAGCCTCGGCGACAAGTGGTAGACGGTCCCAAGACCGCGCTGGACCTCCACGACCTCGGGGACATCCCCCGAGGTCGTGGTTTTTTCAGCCCAGCCCAAGCCGGGCTGGTGCTGGCGGCGGCCCTGTGGCCGGCGCTGATAGCGCTGATGAGCCAACGCTGGTCGCCTGGCATCGCCGCCCCCGACGAGCTCGCCGTGCTGGCCAGCCTGGTGCGCAACGCTCAGGGCGCCTGGCCCCAATGGCGATTCGGCGGCGGCAGCGTGACGCTGACCCTGCAGGCGCTGTTCAGCCGCGGCTTGCCCCACGGCACGCTGTGGGTGCAGGCCCTGCCGTCCCTGAGCCTGGGCTTGGAAGGCCTCTTGCTGGCCCGGCTCGGAGCCCGGCTGGGCGGCCCCCGGGCGGGCATCGCCGCCGCCCTGGTGAACGCTGTGGCCGCCTTCAGCCTGCTGCGCGCCAGGACCTTGCTGGCGTTCAGCCTGCTGCCCTTGGAATTGCTCATCCTGTTGGCCCTGCTGCCCCGGGTCCGACGCCCCTGGGCGGCCTTTGCCTGGGGCCTGGCGGCGGCCGGCCTGCTGACGGACTACGAGGTCTGGCTCTGCGCGCTGCCCGGCTTGGCGCTGCTGGCGCTGCAGCAGCGCCGGCAGCGGGCCTTCATCGGCGCGGGCTTCGGGCTGGGCCTGGCCATCATCCTGGGCCTGAGCGCACCCTCCCTGGCGAACTATGCGCAACGCAGGGCCGCCCTGGGGACCTTTCATGGCGGGAATGCGGCATGGAGGGCGCTCTCCGCGCCCTGGGCCTATTTCACCGGCGCCCATGGCGGCGTGCATGAGCTGGGCGCCTGGCCGGCCTTCCCCCTGTGGGCCCTGCCGACGGCGCTGCTGGGGCTATGGCTGTGGGGCCTTCCGAGGGCGGGCTTGCTGGTGATCGCCGCCATCGGCCTGCTGCCCCTGGCCGCCGGGGACGTGACGGTCGAAGCCCGCCGTGCCAGCGTCGCCTGGCCCATGCTGTGCCTGGCCGCGGGCACGGGCGTGGCCGCGGTGCTGGCGCAGCGGCCACGCTGGACCCCCTGGCTGCTAGCCGCCCTGCTGCCGCTGGCGGGCGCCGAAGCCTGGGCCTTGCATCAGGGGCTGGCGCAGCGGGACGCCGCCACCTATGGCCTGTCGCGCCGGGCCCTGCTGGCCGCCGAAACGCTGGACAAGGCCGCGCCAGGCCCCAAAGAGCTGTGGCTGGACTTGAGCGGGACGGACCACGATTGGGAGCGCTGGTGGCTGGGCTCCACGCCGGGCGGCGAAGTGTGGGCCCTGGTGCCCGGGGCCTACGCCCTGCCGAGCCTGCGCGCCCAGTGCCTGGCCTGGATCCCCGTGCAGGTGGCCGGGGCGGCGCCGGTGGTCTGGATCAAGCCTGGCCCGGCCCTGGCCCTGCGCCTGCGCACGGTCGAGGATCAGGGGCGCGCGCTCTTTGAAGGCGACGACCATGGCCGCGGGCAGGCGCGGCTGCTGGAGCGCTCGATGGGCGGGCTGGCGCAGGTCCGGGACCCTTGGATCCGCTCCATGCGGCTGGAACTGGCCTTGCAGGCGGGCATGGAATTGGGCCGGCCCGCCGATGAAGCCTTGGCCGCCGTGGAACGCGGCCCCCTTGCCAGCAGCAATGCCCTCCTCCTGGCGGCGGCCTGGCTGGCCCCACGCGAGCCCGGCCGCGCCCTGCGCCTGGCCCGCCAAGCCACCGGTCTGGACCCCCGCCGCGCGCCGGCCTGGCGCCTGCGCGCCCGTTTGGCTGGCGCCCTGGGCCTGGATCCGGAAGCGCGCCTATGCCTGGCCCAAGCCGCGCAGGCCGAGGATTGGTAAGCGCGAAGGGGGCCGATATGATGAAGAACGCCTCGCCGTCACCGTTGAACCAGGAGCTGAGCATGCCTAGCGCCGCCCGCAACAAGGATCGCCGCCAACTGAATGTGCCTGTGCCCAAAGAGCGCCGCGCCGGCGCCGGGCCCGACCGCCGCCATTGCCCCGAATGCGGCGGCGCCCTCAGCCGCAGCGTGAAGCGCCTGGCCGGCGGCTCGGTCACGCAGGCCGAATGCAAGGCCTGCGGGTGGTCCAAAGCCAGCCGCCAGACCGATGCCAACGTCCTGATGTTGAAGATGACCTGGGCGCTGGAGCTGAAGCCCGTGGGCGGCCAGCTGGCGGCGGTGCTGCCGCCGGAGCTGGGCGACGCGCTGAAAGCCAAGCCCGGCGACGAGCTGGTCATCAGCCCGCTGACGTCCCCCCTGGGCAGCCTGCCGATGAAGTGGGCCCTGACGCTGCAGCGCAAGAAGTAGGCGTGAGCCGGGGCATTCAACCGGCTGCGCCGCGAGGCCTGGTCGCCTTGGCGCTGGTGGCGGGCCTTCTGCCGCCCTGCCTGCTGGCCTGGCGGCTGGCGCATTTCCCGGGTTGGGACCTCACCGACGAATCCGTCGGCTTGGGATACTGGCAGCACCTGCATCAAGGCCTCCGACCCTCCTGGCAGTTGATGCACGGTGAAGCCTATCGGGCTTTGATGGGCCTGGCTTTACGGGCCGACGCCTGGGACCCTGCGGCCTTGCGCGCGGCCAGCCTGGCCATCTATGCCGCCACGCTAGGGGCCCTCTTCCTGCTGGGCCGCCGGCTCTTGGGTCCCAGCACCGCATGGGCGGCCGTGGCGGTGGCGGGTGCGGCGGCCCTGCCCGCCATCCAGATGGGCAGCCTGCTGTCGCCGCAATGGCAGCCGCTGGCCTGGGGCGGGCTGGCCTGGGCCGCGTTGAGCCTCCGCCGACCCTGGCAGTCCCTGGCTTGGGGCGCCGCTTGCGGCATCATGCTGATGGACTACGAGGGCTGGCCGCTGGGCCTGCCCGGCCTGGCGGCCCTGCTGTTGCTGGTGCCGGCGCCGGCGGCCCGTTGGAAGAACCGCGCCACCTGGGCTGCCTTGGGCTTCGCCGTGGTGGCCGGCTGGGCGCTTTGGCGTGGCGCGCCCCAGCTGGCTGTTTACGTGGGCCAGCGCAAAGCCTACAGCGTTCCCAGCGGCGGCGGGCAAGCCTGGTCCTATCTCGCCGTGCACTTGAAGGAGTTCTTTCTGGGCGGCGGGTCGGCCTTGCCCACCCAGGGCGTTCCCTTGGGCGCGGCCCAATTCCCGCTATGGGCCCTGGCCCCCTTGGTCTTAGGCCTGCTCCTAAGCCTGGGCCGGCGCGTCACCGCACCGCGCGGCGCCATTCCAGCCCTGCTGCTGTCCGCGGCTTGCCCCTTGCTGGCTTTCTCGGCGCATGCCCCGGCCGTTCCATCTGAGCGCGTCCTCACCGCGTGGCCCGCCCTCTGCCTCTTGGCGGGCATCGGCCTGGCCTGGGCCTGGCAGTGGCGGCGCGCCGCGGCTTGGGTCGTGGTCGGCTTGACGCTGAGCGGCGGGGCCTGGGAGGCCCGCGCCTACATCCGGGGGCTCGAGGCGCTGGGGCCGCGCTTTTATGGCAACAGCGGGGCCTGGCTGACGGCAGCGAGAGGCTTGCGCCAGGGCCCCGCCCCTGAGCTGCTGTGGCAGTTGGACTCGCATGACCGAGGGGATCTGGCCCTGACCTTCAACGCCCCCCTGGCCGCGACCGCGACGACCAACGTCGTCGCGGTGATCCCCTGGCAATGCGCGCCCAGCCTTGACCGCTCCATGGGCCGGTGGTCGGTCTACCCAGGGGGAGAGGGTCAGGCCCCGGTGCTGATCTGCTGGCCCCTCCCGCCTCAGGCCAGCGCCCTGCGTGAGGCGCACGCAGCCTTGAAGGCTTTTTGGGATCTGCATCCCGATGGGGCGGTCTATGCGGACCTGGTCCAAGCCACGCACGCGCCCATCGCGAATCCTTGGGTGCGGGACGCCCTATGGGAGGCCCGATTCCAAGCGGCTCGGCGCCAAGGCCATCCGGAACCAGCCGAGGGCGATCAAGCCCTGTCTCTAGGGCTCCTGAGGGTCGATCCTTTGATCCGTCAGGCCCGGGACCAGTTCCAGTCCGATCCCGCCAAGGCTGAGTGGCTTTTGTGGCACGCCGTGGCCCGAGACCCTCGTCGCCGTGAGGCTTGGCGGGGTTTGCGCCAGCTCTTGAATCACGCTGATCGTCAAAAAGACTTGTTATTATTGGATAAAAAAATTGATCAGCTGACCCTGCCGACCTATGAACCGTTCTGGTTGCAAGAATAAATCGTTCAAGTTCTAACAACTATTTTTAGTGAATAAACGTACTTTTTTTATCGGAATTGACACGGTATTTATTCATGCTAGAATTATTGACCTACATCAAGGAGCCAACGCATGAGCAGCCCCTCCACGGCCCTGCCGGACCTGATCCGCCAGGAGATCGATCACTTCGCCGCCCAGACCAAAGAGTACCGGTCCGGCGCCATCCCTGACGAGCAATTCCGCCCGTTCCGCCTGGTCCATGGCATTTACGGCCAGCGCCAGGAGAACGTGCAGATGATCCGCATTAAAGTGCCCGGGGGCCAGCTGTCGGCCGCCCAGGCCCGCGTGCTGGGTCAGGCCTGCCGCGACTTCGCCCCGCGCCAGCTGGGCCATGTGACCACACGCCAGGCGGTGCAGCTGCACTTCATCCCGTTGGAGAAGATCCCCGCCCTGTGGGAGCTGATGGCCACGGCGGACCTGACCAGCCGCGAAGCCTGCGGCAATGCGGTGCGCAACATCACCGGCTCGCCGGTGGCGGGCATCTCGGGCGACGAGGCCTTCGACGCCTACCCCTACGCCGAAGCGGCCTTCCGCTACTTCCTGCGCCGCCCCGAGTTCACCAACCTGCCGCGCAAGTGGAAGATGAGCTTCAACGGCAGCGAGCGCGACTACAGCCAGACCGCCATCAACGACCTGGGCGCCACCGCCCGCGTTCGCATCATCGATGGCAAGGCCCAGCGCGGCTTCCGCATCCGCGTGGGCGGCGGCTTGGGCGCCAGCCCGCAGGACGCCTGGACCTGGAGCGACTTCACCCCCGAGGACCAAGTGCTGCCGCTGATCAGCGCCATCCTGACCCACTTCAATGAGAAGGGCGAGCGCAAGAACCGCATGGCCGCCCGCATCAAGTTCCTCATCCGCAAGGAAGGCTGGGACGCCTTCGTGGCGGAAGTGAACAAGATCCTGGCCACGCTCCCCCCGACCGTGCCCTTCCCGCTGGATCCAGCCGACACCACCGTCGTCGGCAAGGACGTGAGGCCCGCCCAGGGCCCGGCCCCCGAGGATGGGCCCGGCGACTACAAGGTGTGGAAGAAGCTGAACACCTGGCCTCAAGTTCAGAAGGGCTTCCACTACGCCCTGGTCAAGCTGACCCTGGGCGATGTCACCGCCGCCCAATGGCAGGGCCTGGCCGACTTCACGGAAGCCTTCGGCAACGGCACCCTGCGCACCAGCAACGACCAGAACCTGGTGCTGCCCTTCATCGCCTCGGACAAATTGGCTGACGCCTACGCGGCCCTGAGCGCGCTGGGCCTGGCCGACCTGGGCCCGGACCTGATCGGCGACGTGACCAGCTGCCCCGGCGCCGACACCTGCAACCTGGGGCTGGTGGCCTCGCGCGGCCTGGGCGGGCGCCTGACGCAGCTGCTGAGCTACACCGACGAGCAGAACGCCGACCTGGCCGGGACGCACATCAAGATCAGCGGCTGCCCCAACAGCTGCGGCCAGCACCACATCGGCACCTTCGGCTTCTTCGGCAACGTGCGCAAGGTCGACGGCAAGGATTCCCCCCATTTCCAGATGCTCATCGGCGGCGGCCTCGACGAGAAGGGCGCCAGCTTCGGCCGCACCATCGGCCGCGTGCCCAGCCGCCGGGCCCACCTGGCTGTGCAGGCTTTCGTGGCCAAATACCGCGCCGAGCGCCAGGACGGCCAGAGCCTGGAAGCCTGGCTCAAGGCCCTGGACCTGGCTGCGGCCAAGAAGGTGCTGGAGCCCTTCACCGAGGTGGCCAGCGGCGACCCCGAACTGTTCAAGGACAACGGCAGCGAGGAGCCCTTCAAGTTCGCCGGCGTGGGCGCCAGCGAATGCGCCTAGGCTGAAGCTCAGCCCACAAAAAGAAGGAGCCCGCGATCGCTCGCGGGCTCCTTCTTTTTTGCGGTGACGGCGGGGGCTCAGCGGGCCAACAGCCCCAGGCCCAGGGCGGCCATCAGGGCCAGCACGGCCCAGGGCAGGGGTTCGCCCCAATCGAAGCGGCGCTCCTCGATCTCGATGACGGCGCTGTCGGGCTTGGCCCCGGCCACTGCGGCAAAGGCCTCGGGCAGGCCATCCAAGTCGCGCAGCACCACGGAGTCATCCTCCAGCTCCAGGGTCAGGCTCAACAGGCGCTCACCGGGCCCCTGCACCACCTTCACATGCCGCAGCGCCTCGTAGACCACATAGCGCTTGAAGTCGCCGCGGCGCAGCTCCAACGCCTGTTCATGCAGCAGCAGCTCGCGCTCCAACAAGGGCCCCAGCAAGCGCTTGTCGCCGGCCCGCCAAAGGGCCCAGCCCAGGGCGGCCAGCGTCAGCCATTGGGCCAGTATCAGCCCCACCAGGCTGGGGCGGCTGCTCAAGCCCAGCGCCAGCAGGCCCGACAAGAGCAAGAGCTTGCAGGCGCGCACCAGCCAGCGCCGCTGCGTCACAGCTCGCGGGCTGGGGCCGAAACGGCGGGGGGCTTGGCTGGGAGCGGCAGGGCTCAGCGTCGGGGGCATGGGGCTAAGAATAGCAAAAAGCCGCCCGGGCTGGGCGGCTTTTTGACTTCATCCAAGCATGCCTTGATGTCAGCCGTTGCTGCCGATGCTGGTCACCGGGCAGGCTTCCAACTGCTCCTGGCACAGGGCCGTCTCATCGTCCGTGGTGGGCTGCTTCTGGACGAACGCGTGACCATTCTCGTCCGAAGCGAAAAAATCGGGGGCGCTGGTGTAGCACACGCTGCAAGCGATGCAGCCTTCACCCGAAGCGTCCTCGGGATGCGTGCAGAACCAGGCTCCGGGGATGTTCTTAGCGTGCTTGTTTCCGGGCTGGGCCATGAAAAACTCCTGAAAGTGTCGGTTGGTTCGGCATTAGATTAGCCCCCCAAGGGGGATTTTCAAATGATAAAAGGCTAGCGCCGGGAGCCGCGCCGCGCCCGCGTCGGCGCCGCAGGCTTCGCGTGAGGCATCAGGAGGTCCAACCCGCTGACCAGCCCGATGCTCAGCAAGCCCGTGGGGGCCCAAAGTTCCGCGAGCCAGAACACCGGTTGCCCGCTTTGGATCAGGGAACGGACATGCCAGGCCACGATGCCCGCCACGGCCAGCACGCCCACCAACATGAGGATGCCCAATCGACGTCGATCCATGGTCGCCATGGTGCCTTTCATGCCCTGACCGGTCAAGCCTTCAAGGCCTCTTCCACGGACAGGGGCAGCCAGTCCGGAACCTTCCCGGCTTTGCGGGCCTGCTCGAAGAAGTACTTCGTGATCTCCGGCGGTTTCAGCCTGGCCATCTCCAGCAAGGGCACATCGGTCAGGATCTTCCGCGTTGAGCCATCCGCGATCAACGCGCCTTCCCGCAATACCAGGACCCGGTCCGCCAATTTTGGGATCAAATCCATCTCGTGGCTCACCACTAGGAGCGCGTACCCATGGTCCCTGTGCAGATGCTGCGCCAGGTCCACCAGATGCGCCGCCGCCGCCGGATCAAGCCCGGCCGTCGGTTCATCCAGCACCAAGATGGGTGAACGCATGGCGATCAAGCCGGCCAGGGCCACACGCTTCATCTCCCCGCCCGAAAGGTGGTGGATGGGCCTGTCGCGCAGGTCTTCAGCCTCGGTCAGTTGCAGGGCCAGCGTCACTTGGTCCCTGATCTCCGCCTCGTCCATGCCAAGGTTCGTCAATCCGAACGCCACGTCCTCAAAGACGTCGTTGCAGAAGAGCTGATCCTGGGAATCCTGGAAAAGGAATCCGATGGTCCTAAAGGCCTGTTTGGCCGTCCGCGCGTTCAACTCCATGCCGCCCAGGGCGATCCTGCCGCTCTGCGGCAGCAGCAGCCCGCTCAGTAGTTTTAAAAGCGTGGTCTTCCCGGAACCGTTGGGACCGCACAAAGCCACAGCCTCCCCCGGCCGGATCGCGAAACTGACGCCAGCCACGGCCTCCTTGCCGTCATGGTAGCTGAAGTGAAGGTCTGTGCATTCCAGCGCACTATCGCCGGCCTGCAGCGGCAACGGCGAAATATCGCAGGCCTTGGGGCAGGACTCCGATTGCATGATATCGAGGATTCTTTTCGAGGCCATACCTTCCCTGTCAAGAAATGAGCCCGGCCCGTGTCAACGTTCCACCGTTGGGGGCGTGGATCCTGGGGCGCTTTCCGATCCGCGCGCCTGCATGGCCATCTGTATGCGGTCCGCCCGGTCATAGGACCGGAGGAATATCCGGCCCGCGATCATCCCGGAAGTCCTACCCGTGCTCCGGAAATTCGCCAGCCCACCCCGCGCCTTGGCCGAATTCCGCATGGCTGAAAATTCATCGAAAAGCAGGAACGCATAGCGGTACATGAATGCAAGGGTATCCACGAGGACCCCCGGCACTCTCATCCATCGCAGCACCCGGAGTATGTCCGCGAAAGGGGTCGTGATCACCAATAGGCTGGCCCAGGCCAAGTCCGTAGCCACCCGCAGGCCGGCATTGAGCCCCATCGCGATGCCTTCCCGGTAAAAAGTCAGGGGCCCCATCCGGAACACGGGTTGCACTCCGAAGCCGAAGGACATGCCCAGTACCAGTACCAGGACGGCCCAGCCTGGAGCGAACAGGAAGAGCAGGATGTGCTTCCAGTGGCAGCGTGAATAGACCATGCCCAAGGCGGCCAACCCGATCAGCGTCCCGGAAAGCCAGGGCCTGGCGAACAGCACGTTGGCGGTCATGGCCACCAGCGCCAGCACCACCTTTACCCGCCCGTCCCAGCGCCGCCAGCCATAAGCCGGGCCCTCATACTGGGATTTTTCCACCCGGAAAAATTCTTGCAACGATAACTGGCCCGCCATAACACCCTTTCCTATCCCCGCCATCCGTGGCTGTCACTGTTTCCGGCTTAACGGCCGTTCCGGCGCGTCCTAGCTCCTCGGCCGGCTGGGACGCGAACGTTTCTTTTCAAGGCTCTTGGCGGCGGCAACCGGGACCCGGGACTCCCCGCCTTCTTTGATGAACAGGAGGTGCCAGTAGCGCCCCAGGACGAATCCAACTGCCAGTCCGGCCAACATGCACAGGCTGCTCCAGATGTCGTGGTAGCCCTCCAGGTCGATCCAATATGGTTTGGTGGGGGTCCCGGCTTTCTCGGCCATGCCGTCGGTGAGGTCGTCGAGGGCGCTGTAAGTCACCACCGGGGTGGGCGCCACCACATCGGACACGGCCGCCGGCTGGCGGGAAGGGGGGGAGTCGGCCGCACTGACCCTAGCCACCCCGCACAAGCCCAAGACCAGCAACAGCACCGCCGCGGTCTGGCCCGCTCTTTTGGAACCCGCCTTTTTAGGGTCCGCCTTGTCGATCACCCCCAGCGACTCCAACACTTCCGGCCGTTGCCTGAAGATGGCCTGGATCGCGTAGCCCGTGACCAACATCTCGACGACGGCGAGCGGCCCCTGCACCGGCAGGTAAGCCAACCCCAGGACCTTGGCGTAGCCCCAAAAAGTGTATTGGGGATGAGGGGCCACGTAGGCGAAGTGCAAGCCCAGGATCACGATGTTAAGCATGTAGGTGGCGACGTCCCCCACCAGGCCCGCCAGGCCCGCCGACACTCCCAGGGACCAACCGAGCTTGCGCCCCAGCTTAAAGGTCAGGTATCCGGCGCTCCCTCCGACGAGCCCCAGAGTGAGCGTGTTCGCCCCCAGGGTCGAAATCCCTCCGTGGGCGAAGAACAAGGCCTGCAAAAGCAGACCACAGGCCGCCAGCCCCGCGGTCACCCCCGGTCCCAGCAGGATGGCTGCTAAGGGCGTGCCGCAGGGGTGCGAACAGGTCGCGCCCCCGAAGGCCGGGATATGCATGAGGGACACGAAAAACACAAAGGCTCCGGCCATGCCCAGCAACGGCTTGCGGGACGGCTGGTCCTTGACGAACTTTCGCATGGAGCTGGCTCCCCAGGCGATGACAGCGTATCCCAGCACATCCGTGATGATTACGGAGGGTCCTGTCAAAACTCCTTCAGAGATATGCACATGAACTCCAGATGAAAATTGATTTCAATGATATTAGCCGTGCAGGCCCAGGCTGTCAATGCAGGGGCCTAGCCCTACTGGCATTGTTCTAGCAAAGCTTGCACGGTGTTCCAGTTGCGCAGGGTCACGGTGGTGCCCAGCTTGGCGTCGATATGGGCGTTGGTCAGCTTGGTGCCGGCGACACCCAAGGGGAAGCGGACGAAGAGCTCGGCGCCACGCAGCAGCACCGCCTCGTCAGGGCCCAAGGGGGGCTGCCAGGCCTTGGCCAGGGCGGGCACGGGCACCCGAGCCAGGAAGCCCACGTGCAGCTGCTTGGGCCCGGCTCCCGGGACCGTCAGGGGGTGCTTGGCAGGCAAGGCCGCCAGCTGGGCGGCGCTGCGGACGATGACCGGCACGGCCAGGCCCTTTTCCTTTTGTAATAGGGCCGCCAGAGCCTGGGCGAAGCCCGCCGCCCGGGCCGGCGCGGCCGTGAAGACGGCGTTGCCGCTCTGGATATAGGTCTTCACATCCTGGCCGCCCGCCTTGGCGCAGAGAGCCGCCAGATCGGCCATGGGCAGCTTGTTGTGACCGCCCACGTTGATGCCGCGCAGCAGCGCCACATAAGCCTGCCCTCCCCCCGCCTTGGCCATGCATCCTCCTTGGGCCCCCGTCGGGGCCGTCATCATTTCTTAGCCGACTTTCATCATCCATTCCCGCGGGCTTGACGTAAACTAGGCGCGACTTCAACCGCACCAAGGAGGATCCATGCTCAAGCGTTCCCTGTTCGCCCTGGCCCTGGCGGCCGCCGCCCTGGCCCACGCTGGCGCCGACTACGACTACGCCGACGGCAAGACCGCCCTGCAAGGCTACCTTGCCGGCGTCGAGCTGACCGGCAAGCACCCCGGCGTGCTGATCGTGCACCAATGGATGGGCCTGACGGGCTATGAAAAGGGCCGCGCCGACCGGCTGACCAAGGAGCTGGGCGTGGTGGCCTTCGCCGCCGACATCTACGGCAAGGGCGTCCGCGCCACCGACATGAAGGAGGCCGGAGCCCTGGCGGGCAAGTTCAAAGGCGACCGGGCCCTATACCAGCAGCGCGTCGCGGCGGCCCTGGCCGTGCTCAAGGCCCAGCCCAATGTGGACCCGAACAAGGTGGCGGTGATCGGCTACTGCTTTGGCGGCATGGGCGCCCTGGATCAGGCCCGCCTCAACGCCAAGGTGGCCGGCGTTGTCAGCTTCCACGGCTCGCTGGAGCCGATCAGCCCTGCGGCTGCCGGGGCCATCAAGCCCAAGGTGCTGGTGCTGCACGGCGCCGACGACCCCTATGAGGACCGGGAGAAGGTGGCGGACCTGGAGAAGGAGCTGAGCGCGGACAAAGCCGACTATCAGGTGACCTTGTACAGCGGGGCGGTGCACGCCTTCACCCAGCCCGAAGCGGGCGACGACCCCAGCAAGGGCATCGCCTACAACGCCGAAGCCGACCAGCGCAGCTGGAAAGCCATGCAGGCTTTCTTCGCCGAGATATTCTAAGGCTTGTCCTCGTTGGTCCCACGAAGCCCCGCCGATCAAGGCGGGGCTTTTCTTTTGGGGTGGGCTTGGCCTATCCTATTGCCCTGTCACGCTGCCCCAGCACTTTGGACCCCCATGACCCATGAGATGACCGGGTTGACCCAAGCCCAGGCCGAGCTGCTGCTGCACCAGCACGGGCCCAACGACCTGCAACGGCCCCAGAAGGCCGCCTGGCTGCGCCGCTTGGGGCGGGTGCTGAGCGAGCCCACGCTGCTGGCCTTGCTGGCGGTCCTGGCCCTCTATCTGGCCATGGGCAGCCGCGGCGAGGCCGTGCTGTTGGGGCTCTTCGTGGCGCTGGTGCTCTCCATCACCTACGTCGAGGAGGGCCGCACCGAGTCCGCCGTCGAGGCCTTGGGCCGCTTCGCCAGCCCCCGCGCCGTGGCCCTGCGCGACGGCGAGTGGCACCGCATCGCCGGCAACGTGGTGGTGCCGGGCGACCTGCTGCGGCTGGCCGAGGGCGACCGGGTGCCCGCCGACGTGACGCTGCTGGAAGCCCATGACCTGCGCGTGGATGAGAGCCTGCTGACCGGCGAGAGCGCGGCCGTGTTCAAGCGCGAGGGCGCCGGCGACGAGGCGCTGGCCTGGGCCGGCTGCCGCGTGCTGGGCGGCCAGGGCCTGGCGCGGGTCGACCGCACCGGGCTGGAGACCCGGGTGGGCCGCTTGAGCCGGAGCTTGGCCCACATCAAGCCCGATCCCACGCCTTTTCAAGCCGCCGCCGAGGGCGTGGTCCGCTGGCTGGGGTGGATCGGCGCTTTCGCCTGCCTGGGCGTGGTGGCGCTCAGCTGGGGCCACGGCCTGAGCCTGGTGCAAGCCCTGCTGCCGGGCCTGACCTTGGCCATCGCCCTGGTGCCCGAGGAGCTGCCGGTGGTGCTCACGGTCTTCATGGCCATGGGCTCCCGCCGCCTGGCCCGGCACAAGGTGCTGGTGCAGCGCCTGCCCGCCGTGGAGACGCTGGGGGCCATCTCGGTGCTGGCCGTGGACAAGACCGGCACGCTGACGGCCAATCATATGCGCCTGGAGCACGTGCTGCCCGCGCCCGGCGTGGCCGAGGCCGCGCTGCTGGCCGCCGCGGGGCGGGCCTGCGAGCCCGAGCCTTTCGACCCCATGGAACGCGAGATCCTGGCGCGGGCCGGCGAGCCCGTGGGCCGCATCGCCAAGGAATGGGAGCTGCAGGGCCTGCCGCCGCGCATGGGCCACCTTTTTGATGATGGCCATTTGGCCATGAAGGGCGGCTTGGAGGGCGTGTTGGAGCATTGCGCCCCCGATGACGCTTGGGCGTGGGCCCGCGCCGAAGCCGGCCGCCTGGCGGCCCAAGGCCTGCGCGTGCTGGGCGTGGCCGAGGGCGCCATCCTGGGCCTGCCTGAGAGCCTGCCCACCGGCCTGAAGCTGTTGGGCCTGCTGGCCTTCCACGACCCCCTGCGCCAGGGCGTGCCCCAGGCCGTGGCGGCCTGCCGGCGGGCCGGCATCCGCGTGGTCATGCTCACGGGGGACGCGCCCGAGACCGCCCGCGCCATCGCCGCCCAAGCCGGCTTCGAGCGGCCCGACGCCGTGGCCCTGGGGCGCGACTTGGAGGACCCCGCCCGCGCCGAGGCCCTGGCGCGCGACCACGACATCTTCGCCCGGCTGGCGCCCGAGCATAAGCAGACCCTGATCAAGCTGTGGTCGGGTCAGGGCCAGGTGGTGGCCATGACCGGCGATGGCGTCAACGATGCGCCCGCCCTGGCGCAGGCCCATGTGGGCGTGGCCATGGGCGAGCGCGGCACCGACGTGGCCCGTGAGGCGGCCAGCGTGGTGCTGGTGGACGACAGCTTCATCAGCCTGGTGGAGGGCGTGCGCTTGGGCCGGGAGACCACGGCCAGCATCCTGCGGGCGGCCGTGTTCGTCCTGGCGGTGCATGTGCCCATCGTGGGATTGGTGCTGCTCTGCCTGCTGCTGGACGTGCCGCCGCTGGTGTCGGCGGCCCAGGTCGCGTTCCTTGAGCTCTTCATCGGGCCCGCCTGCAGCATCGTCTTCGAGCGCTCGCGCTTGCGCCAGGACGCCATGGCCCGCCCGCCGCGCGACCCCCAAGCCCCGTTCCTCTCGGGCAAGCGGGTCTTCTACAGCGTGCTGCAGGGAGGCCTGATCCTGGCCATGGTGGCGCTGACCTACCTGTGGGGCATGGCCCACCTGCCCGTGGCCGTGGCCCGCAGCCTGGCCTTCACCGCCCTGATGCTGGGCGACCTGGCGCTGTGCTGGACCCTGCTGAGCCCCTCGCCCTTTTGGAAGGCTGAGCGCTGGATCAATGGCTGGTTCTGGGGCGTGTCGTTGGGCGTGATGGGCTTGTTGGAGCTGCTGCGCCATCTCAGCTTCGCTGAAAAGGTGCTGAGCATGCCGCCCCTTTCCCTGGCCCACTGGGGCTTGGCCCTGGCCCTGGCCCTGGCCGCCACGCTTTGGTACGAGCTGCCAAAGCTCTGGCGCATGAGCGACTGAGCCGGGCCCCGCCCATGAAAATTGAAGGCCCGGAACCAAATGGCTCCGGGCCTTTTTTTGTCCGCACTCCAGGCGACCCTGCTATTCCAGCTTGGACAGCACCCAGCCCAAAGGGCTGCCCTTCTTCCCCGGCGCGTAGACCGCCTTCAGCTCCAGCGTATCACCCAGCTTCAACCCAGCCACCTTCATGAAATCGGGCTCCAGATCCAAGATGGCCTGCCTGCCCGCGCCATGGATGGTCATCTCAAAACCGGTCAGGGCCTTCAGGCGGGCCTCGTCCACTTGGCGGCTGGTGGCCTGCCAGGGGCACTTGGTGCAATAGCGCCGCTCCTGGGTGCCCCCCGGCGCCGCTGCGCGGGCCGTGCGGATGCTGGACCCGCACTCGGGGCAGCGGCGGCGGTCGGCTCCACGCCCTCGGCGGTCGGCTCCCACAGCCTGGTTCACTTTGCGGCGCTCGGTATTGCGCTTCTCCATCGGGCCTCCTACGGCGGGCTGAGGGCCCATCCTAGGGCATGGGGGCCGGGAATTGAAGCGGGCTAACGCGTCACCGCCAGCTTGATGACCTTGCGCTCCTTCAAAGCCTCACCGTGCCGCCAGGTGAGCTCGACCAGATAGATGCCCGCCGCCAACTTTTGGGCGTTGTAGAGCTGCAGCTGGCCCGAAGCGCCGTCGGCCCAGCCCTGCAAGACCAGCTCCCCGGGCATGTTGTAGACCCGCGCCACGACTTGGTCGCCCGCCGGCACCGCCTGGAAGGCCACGGCCAAGGGGCCCCCCGCCCAGGGCTGGGGCCATGCGTGAGGCTGGCCCAGCGTCATCCCGCCGGGCACCTTCAGCAGCACCAAGCCCTGGGTCTGACGGGTGGTGGAGCCGGGCTCCTGGGTGGTCAGCACCAGCGTGTAGTTGCCCGCAGCCACCAGCTGGCCCTGGTCGTTGAGTCCGTTCCAGGTCACCGAGCTGGCGCCGCCGCCCGGCAGGGAGAGGTTGATCACGAAGCCGCCCATCGGCTGGCCCGTGACCGGGTCCAGCGTCAAGGCCTTGCTGGTCTGCGGCACGCTCATGCGCACCCCGGGCCCGCTGCGGATGGGAAGATGCGCCACCGCCTCGCCGGCGCTGTTGAACACCGTCAGGTCCTGCTCATAGGGGGCGTCGACCACCGTGATGGACTTCACCAGGCTGGTGACATTGCCATAGGGGTCCACGATGTCCAGCTTCAGGTAATAGGTGCCACCGGCCACCACCTGCCCGCCATTGCTGTCACCGGCCCAGATCAGCGTGCTGGTGGGGCCGTTGCCGATGCCCTGCATGCCGCCGTTGAACACGATGCCCATCAGCTGGGTGCCAGCTGAAAGGGCATTGGTGGTGGTCTGCAAGGACGTGGGGCTGAACTCGGCCCTCCCATCGAACATCGACTTCACCAGCTCGCCGGCCGCGTTGTAGAAGGCCAGGTGCAGGGTGTAGGGCATGGGCACGGGCGTCGGCGTGATGGTGGGGCTGGGCGTATTGGTGGACGTCACCGTCTTGGTGGGCGTATCGGTGGGCGTGGCGGTCTTGGTCGGCGAAGCCGTGGCGGTGGCCGAAGCCGTGGCGCTGGGCGTGGCGGTGGAACTGGGGGTGTCGGTCGGCGTCACCGATGGCGTGTCGCTGGGCGACAGGGTCGGCGTGAACGTCGGGCTGGGCGAGCGGGTCAGCGTGGCCGTGGAGGTGGGCGTATCCGTGGGGCTGGCCGTCGCCGTGACTGATTGCGTCGCGGTCGGTGACGGGGTCGGCGTGGCCGTCTGGCTGGGCGTCTCGGTGGCCGTGAGCGTGTCGGTGCTGGTGGGCGAATCGGTCGGCGTGGCGCTGGGCGTGGGCGTGGGGCTGAACGTGATGGTCTCGGTCGGGCTGTCCGTCAGCGTGGCGGTGTCGGTGAAGGTCGCGCTGGGCGTGAAGGTCACCGTCTCCGTGGCCGTCGGCGTCCATGTGGGCGTGTCGGTAAAGGTCGCGCTGGGCGTGAAGGTCACCGTCTCCGTGGCCGTCGGCGTCCATGTGGGCGTGTCGGTGAACGTCGC
>Ga0302319_10003951_pt1 | contig 30660 bp, 18 predicted proteins | sample Bog_T0_2_FD_203319 | JGI IMG/M metagenome (GOLD analysis project Ga0302319, IMG submission 203319) | Peat permafrost microbial communities from Stordalen Mire near Abisko, Sweden - Bog_T0_2 | ecosystem: Environmental > Terrestrial > Soil > Wetlands > Peat | place: Sweden: Abisko, Stordalen Mire... | reverse complement strand
TCCCCTGTCAACGCTTCGTCGCCGCCCTCGCGAGCGGCTCCGCATGACTCGGGGCCGTTGTGGTTCGCTACTCCTTCAACGTATGAAACTTCCATTCACTACACCTTGCCGGTTTAACCGGCGCACGGAGGTTCGATGAAGTCAACCATGATGGCGCCTCCGTTGTCGATCTCCAGCATGCTCGATCGGGCCGGCAAGCTCTTCCCCAACGTGGAGATTGTCTCATCCCTCCCTGACGGTTCCCGCCACGGCTAGCGATGGAAGTCGAATCTCCCAACTACGAGCAGGTCCTCGACCTCCCAGCCTCGGCAGGCCCGGGAAATAAGCGGGGGCAAGCCCCCTTATTCCATGCCGCCTGGCTCTTCGCCGCCGGAATCACCATTGCCCGTTGGCTCTGGCTCCGTCCCAGCCTGGTGCTCGTCGGGTTCGTTCTCGTAGCCGCCCTCTGTGTCCTTGCCGCATTCCGCGCGCAACGCATTGCCTGGCTTCCACTGGCCGCCTTGTGGGTTCTGCTCGGCGCCTGGTGCGCGGAAATGGAGCCCCGCCCCGCTCCCGCGCCTGCCCTCGCCGCTTTGTCCGATGGTCTGCTGCGCACCGTCGAAGGAACAGTCATCGATGCCGGCCCCGTCCAAGCTGAGCTCGAACAGGATCTCGACGCGCCCGCAACCCTTGAGCGTCCCTCCCAACGGATCGACCTCCGCGTCTCCACCGTCGAGGTCGTCAGCGACGAGGCCGACACGCAAGCCCCAACCGCAGGCAGCGTCCGCCTCACCATCCGCTGGCCGGCCAACCCATCGGCCCAACCTGCTCCACAGCCCTTCGGTTGCGGCGAACGCCTTCGTGCCGTCGTCCGCCTGCTTCCGCCGGAGACCTACCACGACCCCGGAGTCTGGAGCCGCGAAGACTACCTCCTCGACCAGGGAATTACCTCCGCGGCCACCCTGAATTTCGATCGGGTGGAACGCATTGACGGCTCGCCTGCCTCCTTGCTCGCCTGCAGGCTCAGCACGCTACAGCACGCCTCCGCAGCGCGCCTCTTGTCTTTGCCGGCTGCCATGCGCCGCCTGCCCGCGCCCCTGCGCCTCTCGCCCCAGGATGCAGCCATGCTCTCCGCCATGGTCGCCGGAGACCGCACTTACCTCACCCCGTCGCTGCGCGTCGGCTTTGAGCGCACCGGTTCTTTTCACATGCTGGTTGTCTCCGGCTTTCACCTCGCTATTGTTGCCGGATGCATCTTCTGGCTCGCCCGCCGCCTGCGCACCCCTCACGTCCCGGCCACGCTCATCACAATAGCCGCCTCGTTCGCTTATGCCCTCTTCACCGGCTTCGCCACGCCCGTGCAGCGCTCGCTCTGGATGGTCACCCTCTACCTGCTCGCCCGCCTCGTCTACAGAGAACGCAGCCCGCTCAACACTATCGGCTTCGCTGCTTTCTGCCTGCTCGCCCTCAGCCCTCGCAGCCTATTTGACTCCGGCCTGCAAATGACCCTGCTTGCCGTCATCGCTATCGCCGGCATTGCCGCCCCGCTGCTCCAAAACACCATCCATCCCTACCTCACCGCCACGCGCGATCTCCGCTTCACCGCCATCGATCCCAAGCTCCCTCCCGATCAAGCGCATTTCCGCGAAACCTTGCGGGTCTTTTCCGCAGCCTTCGCACGCACACGGTTCGAGCGCGTCGCCTGGCGTGTCTTCCCGTTCGCCGTCCGCTTCGTTCTCCGTCTTGTCGAGTTGCTTGTCGTCTCCTGCGTCGTCGAACTGGCCATGACACTGCCCATGGCCCTCTACTTCCACCGCATTACCGTCTTTGCGCTTCCCGTAAATTTGTTCATTCTGCCGTTGCTCGTGCTTCTCATGCCTGCCGCGCTGCTCACGCTCATCGTTGCACTGGTCTGGCCCGCCGCTGCCGTGGTTCCTGCTGTCTTGGTTGCCCTGCCGCTCCACTTCGGAGCCTGGCTTGTCCGCCTCTTCGGCTCTCTGGCTCTCGGCGATTTCCGCGTCCCCGCGCCGCTTTTCATCCAATCCGCCGCGTTCTGCGCATTGCTCGCTGCGGCCGTGGTGCTGGCTCGCGGATCCCGATGGCAGCGCCGAGCATCCTGGGCCGCACTGATTCTCGCTGCGCTCGCGGCCATCGTCCCACGCCCCATCGAACACCCCCGCAATGCGCTGCTGATGGAAGCCATCGATGTCGGCCAGGGCGATTCGCTGCTCCTCATCGCGCCCGGCGGAAAGACGCTGCTTGTCGATGGCGGCGGCTTCGGAGGCGGCCCGCACCAGGCTCCGCAGGAATTTGACATCGGCGAAGAAGTTGTTTCGGAGACTCTCTGGGCACGCGGCATCCGTCATCTCGACGCCGTAGCCCTCACCCATGCCCACTCCGACCACATGGGCGGCCTCCCCGCCGTATTGCGCAATTTCCATCCCGCCGAGCTATGGGTGGGCAACAACCCGCGCTTCGGCGCATACGACGCCCTGCTCAGTGAGGCCGCCGCTCTCCATGTCCGCCTTCGCTCCCTCCGCGCCGGCGACGCGCTCACCTTCGGCGACACCCAGATCGTTGTCCTCGCGCCGTTCCGGGGCTACCAGCCAGGCCCCGAGCCGGCCAACAACGATTCGCTGGTTCTGCACGTCGCCTACGGTGCAACCTCCGTCATGCTCGAAGGCGATGCCGAAGCCCCCATCGAGCAGGCCATGCTCACTGAATCCGGTCTCCAGAGCACGCTGCTCAAAGTGGGCCATCATGGAAGCATCTCTTCGACGCGCCCCGAATTTCTCGCCCGTGTCGCGCCGCAGTGGGCCGTCATCTCCTGCGGACTCCACAACCGCTACGGCCATCCCCGCTTAGAGGTTCTCGAAGCGCTCGAAGCCGCCAAAGTCCGCACCTTCTCCACCGACATCAACGGCGCAGCCTGCTTCCTGCTCAATGGCGAGTCAGTCACCGCAGATCCATTTTGCGGCTGGATGGAGCCGCCGAAGCCTCAATTCTAACCACCTGCCCAAGAACTTCAATTCGCTCACTTCCAACCCCTGCAAAAACGCTCCGTACCCCATCCATTCGCGTTTTTTTAGGAATGGGTGGGAGACCCCAAACCTCAAAAGACCGGCAAGTTTCGCGGCGCCAAACCTCATTTCGAATCTACTGCACCGTCAGCGTCAGCAACTGCGTTGCTGTCGTCAATCCCGGCCCGGAGGCTGAAATCGTCAGCGTCGAGACGACTGGGGTCGGCGGATTGTTCGAATTGCTGCCGCCACCGCACCCGCCCGCCGAACTCAGCAGCGCAGCCGACGCCACAACAACGATGGTCATGACAGGCCACTTGCTACGCAGAAATATGGCTGGAACGAGAAACAGGGCAGCCAATGCCAGCATTCCCTGGAAAGGCACGTGTGCCGCACTCGCCGAAGCGGCTGCAGTCCGCACCGAAACGCCGATCGGTGTTGTGCTGCCTTCCAAGGTAACGGTCACCGGCGAAGGCACCGTGCATGTGTCTCCGGCTGGCGCTCCTTCACAGGAAAACGTGACGGCGCCTGAGTAATTTGCGGATGTCAGCACAAGCTGATAAGTAGCCGTCTGCCCCGCGGTCACGGTTGCCGAGGTCGAACTGCCCATTGCCGTCGCAAGCGTAATCGAGGGCTGCAGCGTGGTGGCGCTGACTTCAATCGAGCCGGGTCCCGGCCCACTGGAATTCAGCGCCGCCACCTCGTAGAAGTATTTCGTTCCCACCTTCAGCGACGTATCCGCATACGTCGTCGCCGTCAGTCCGGTCGCCACCGCCGTTCCGGATTCTCCGCCCGCGGCCGTCCCGCGAAAGACACTGTAGCTGGTCACGGTTCCAGAAGCCGCAGTCCACGCGAGGTCGATCTCCGCACCTGTGACAGCGGTTGCCGTCAGCCCCGTCGGCGCGCCCGGGAGCGGCGGACCCGCCGGACCCGTCCCTACAAACTGCCCATAGACGAACGAGTTGCCGCTGAACCCGACGTAGACTTTGCCAAATGTATCCTGGCTAGCCGCCATGGCGCGCGGAACATCGTAAATGCCGGTAGGGTAGTAAGAAATCCGATTCCAGCTCGCGCCGCCATTCGTGGACTGGAAGATACCCCACTGCGCACTGCTCGTCATCAGTCCGTAAAAATAAACGGAATATTTAGCGTCCCCAGCGTTCCCGCTGCCCGCGCCCACCGCAATCGTGATTGCATTGCTGATTCCCGGAAGCTGCTGAAACGTCTGTCCCCCATTCGTCGAATGAAAGACTCCGTGCGGAGACGACCCCTGGAATCCATCCGCATACCACAGATCGTTCTGCACCTTTCCGTTTACAACCAGCTGCCCGGACCACGCGTAGTCGGGAAGATTCGCGTTTGCCTGACCAGCCCAAGTCTGTCCGCCGTCGGTCGAAATGTAGAGCAAATCGGGTGCATGGGTGAACTTGAGATAAAACTTGTCTGCGATGAACGGATCGGCCCGCAGTAAATGCTGATTCAGCTCTGGATAAGCAAAGCTGTTGTAGTTCGTTGGATTGATCGTGAGCCCATCGGAATTCAGCGGAAACGAACTCGTCACATGCCAGGTAGCGCCGCCGTCCTGGGAGTATTGCGGCGCAAGGTCGTTGGGCGGATAAATCACGATATGGTCGCTGCCCAAGGCGCGGCTGCCGCGAACACTCACAGCAATCATCCCCGCGGGAATATCGCATATGCCGGTGCCGCAGCTGTATTTGAGCGCCGGCCCGAACCGTGTCCAGCTCAAGCCCCCATTCGTCGAATACCCCGAGTAATTCGTACCATTGCTGAACACGTTGCTCGAAGTAACAGCCACATAGCCGGGCGTGTCCGGCGAGTAAGCCACCGAAGTCCCTTGCGAGATGATCTCCTGCTGAAGCGGAATCTGCACCGCGCTGAAGTTATCCGGGTTGGGAATATAGAAGCCCGTCGTATCCATGGCCATGGCAATGATCGTGTCATTGCTGCCCGGCGGCACCGTCATGTCCATCGAAACCAGTTCCTCAATGCCCGTCGACAGAATTGTCCACTTGGGAGGATTGGCCGCAGTTGCCCCGCTCGCCGCCACAGCCGAAATCGTGATCGTGCCCTCCTGCCCGGTCGGCGACCACAGATTGCCGTTTGCATCCACCTTCAACCCGCCATTGCTATGCCACTTGCCGCCGCTCATGCCCACCGTTTGCGGCAGCCATCCAAGCGTGTTTGCGTATTGCGGCGACCCCAGGTTGACCCATGTCGCGCCGCCGTCATCTGACCGGGCCAGGCTGGTGTCCACGCCCAGCGCGTAGATTTGCTGCGCATTTGTCGGGTCTACCGCCACGCTCGTCAGCGCCTGGTTGATGGAGCCTTGCAGTGAAAATCTCGTCCACTTTCCCGCGGCATATTTCCAATAGGCGCGCAGGCTCCCGTCCGTCGCGGGGTTCTCCACAACATAAAGCGCATCCGTCGCGTCCATGCTCGAACTCAGCGCCTGGTGGCTCAGGTTCTGCCCGCTCGCCGAGTCGGTCACGCCCGTCGAAATGTCTGTCCAGCTCTCGCCCCCATCCGTGCTTTGGTAAACATCGCCGCCGGCATCGCTGCCGTTGTGGATGCTGACGGCATAAACCGTCTTGCTCACCACAACGCCGTTGACCGTCACCGCGCCCGGCCCCTTGGCGAATTGGATATTCACGAACTCGACATTCGCCGGCGGCCCCGCAGATCCGCTCAGCGGAAACTGCGTCCATGTGCCCCCATCGTCGAGAGATCGCCAAAGCCCCTGGCCATCGCTTCCGTAATACAACACCGCTGAATTGACAGGGTCCACCATCAGCTTCTCCCCATCCATCCGATTCGGTCCGTTGGGATTACCTAGAATCGCAGCCGCGGACATCTTTCCCGGAGTGAAGTTATTCCCCCCATCCACGCTTTTGTAGATCTCCACATCATTCGTCGGAGTCTGTATATCGGTGCTGTGCTCCGTGGGAAAAACCATGTAAACGATGGTCGTGTTGGTAGGATCGACCGCAATGCTGTCTACTCCATAGCTCGAAGGCGCATCCGTTTCCGCAGCCGATTGCACGCCCGATCCGTTGGCGTTGCTCACCCTCATCGGAATCCACTGCTGCGTCGCATTATTCCAGCGGTAAGGGCTGCCCACATCCGTTCGCGCGTAGCGAACCGTCGGGTCCAGCGGATGCACCACCATCCCCACCACCCATCCCCCGCCGCCAATGCGAACAGGCTGCCAAAGGTATTGGGGAGAGAGGTCGGTCTGTGCCCCGGCCAGGGCTGCCATCGCCAACGTCATTCCCGCAGCCGCCCGCCGCTGGATCGCCGCAAAATTCATGCGACAAATCATAACGGATGCAATGCCGCCCTGACTGTGACCTGAGCGAGGCCCTCGCTAGGGAACCCCTGATCAAGTCGCCGTTTTGAAAGGGCACGACTTCAGTCGTGCCGTAAAGGCAGCAAAATGAACGCGGGCTTTAGCCCCTGAGGGAACGTTTGCTTCACCGAGACACCTCTGCAGAGGTTCCCTAGATGACCGGGTCTGCCCGCCACATCGGCGATCGGGGCGGCGAGTCAGAATCTCATCCTCAAGCCAAGTTGTATCTGCCGCTCCCGGTAGAAGTTCGTCGCATTCACATTCAGCGGCTGCCCAAACGCCGTCGTTGCCAGTCCGGTGGTCGCGTTGATTTTGAGGCCGGTAAGGAAATTCAAAGTCGGAAGCGATCCCGCCGCGCCCAGCTCGCTGGGTGGAGTGCCGGACTCAATGAAATAGCCGGTCGTTTCCAGTTCCGTGACATTCTGGTGGTTGAACAGGTTGAAGCTCTCCGCCAGCAGTTCCAGCTGCCGCATCTGTCCCATGTCGAACTTCTTGCCAATCCGCAAGTCAGCCTTCCAAGTCGCCGGATAACGAAACGTGTTGCGGCCGATATCGTAAACCTGGTTGTCGCTGCCCACCCCGTAAACCCGGTTGTCGCCTCCGGACCCATTCATCCCCGGCCCCAGACCCACAATGGGAGAGCCGCCGCTCGTGAATTCCTCGGCCAGCGAGCCTGAGGTCCGCATCGTATACGGCAGCCCGCTATGGAAATCCCAAATTCCGGAAGCCATCCACCCGTTTGCCAAGCGCCCCGCCTTTCCCCTCAGCTTCCAAGGCGGCTCATAGATCACAAAGGCCGCGGCCGAATGGCGGGTATCCGAATCGCTGGTCCCATACTCCTGGCTGAAGCTGTTCACCGCCAGCGCCGCCGGGTTCAAGGGGCTTTCGTTCGGGTTCCAGTCCATGGCGTGCGCATAGGTGTAATGAGCGTGCAATGAGAGCCCGCTGCGGCTATACCGGACCACCCTCAGCGTTCCCGCTTCATAGGTCGAATTGGCCTTGCTGGTGTATTGGTCAATCTGTTGATAGTTCGGATTGCACCATCCGAACTGCCCGGCGAGATACAGCGGCGAGCCGCTGGCGCAACCCGACGAACTCAATGAACCATAGAAGGGAACCGTAATCCGCGCAGCCTTGATGGGACCCAGGCCGCTGTTCCCGCACTGGCCGATGTCGGGGCCGGTGGGCGTCTGGTCGCACACGTTGTAGGTGATTGTCTGCGTCGGTAACCCGAGATTCGCGTCGACGGCAACCGGCAGCCTCCGCCCCAAACTCACCATGGCGCTCGCCGTCACCTCCACGTGCCCCGGCAGTGCCTCTTCCATAGCCGCCACAGCCTGGTGAACCTCCGGATTGCGAAAATTCGATGCAAACTCGACCGCCCCCGGCTTCACCTCGCTCGCCGGCAATCCGCGCAGCACATAGGGAAAAGGCGGCGCACCGCCGGAGCAGAATTGGCAATCGTCCGTCGGCCGCAGAAAGAACTTCAGGTCGCCGTTCGCGCTGCCCGTCTGCGTCAGCGCCGTCTCCACGGTCGCATTTTCGGTGCGCCCGAAATACATGCCGTAGCCCACCCGCAGCACCGGCCAGTGGCGCTCAAGACTCCCCAGCGCCAGGCTGATCCTCGGTCCCCAGTCATTCCCCAGGCTGGGGAGCTTTCCCGTCGATTGCAGATCCGTGTCGACTGTAGCCGCAATCGGCGGCGGCAGTTGTTCCCGCTCCCAGCGCAACCCCCCGCTCACCACCAGCAGTTTGCGCGGCTGCCACTGCACCGTGGAGAAGCCGGCCCAGTCATTGGTACTCAGGTTCCAGTGGGTCGGCCCCAGGGTCTGCGAGTAGTAGGAATAGCAGGGCAGAGAACCCAGCCCGCGCAGATTGTCGCTCGAATCGCGCCACACCTTCCCCGTCGCGTCGCAGTTGTGCAGGTTATAGGGGTCCAGTTGCCCGGCCAGCCCATACGCGGCGAAAACCAATGCGTCCGATGCAAAATTCTCCACGTTGGAGTAGCTGTATGTGCCCGTTTGATTGCGCAGCAGGCCGGTTGCGTCGGCGTTGTGGCTCAGCGCAAATCCGCTCTTCACCTGCAGGTTGCCGCGCACCCATTCTACCGTCTCCTGCGCTTGGATTACACGCTCGTCCGGATAGCTCCCCGAGCCAAACCGCGAGGGATTCCCGATGGTAAATCCGTAGCGATTGTCCACAACCATCTGCGGCAACTGCCCCCACGCGTTCGCCGCCAGAAATGTCTGCTCAAAGGCTGAAGGTGTCTCCGCATGGGCGCTCAGGATGCTGCGCCCAGCAGAGCCCTGCGTCACGGCGAGGAGGTTGGGCGTCAAAAACGCCTCCCACCGCCCCAGCAGCAGCTCTTCGCTGGCCTCGCTCGACCCAAAACTGTTTGCCCCATACGTCTCTGAAACCCGCGTCAACCCGCCGCCTGGTGAATCCCATCGCGCGCCCGTCCCCTCCAGCGTGAACCGATGCCGTTCCGCCGCCTGCCAGTCAAGCCGCCCAAAACCCACCCACTGCGCCGCCTTCCGCGGAGCCGGCCCCAGCAGCCCGTCCAACGTCGTCAACATCTGGGAATAAGCCGCCAGCCCTTCGACCACCGGATTCGCGCTGCTCAACCCAAGCCGCCCGCTCAGCGCCTGCATCTGGTCGTTTGAGGGCTGCGCAAAGAACACGTCCGGATACTTCACCGTAGCCAGCCCCGGATCGTCGCGCCGGTAGCTGTCGAGCGCTCCAAACCAGAAAAGCTTGTCGCGCTTGATCTGGCTGCCCGCCCCAAGGCCCCACACCATCTCCCGGTCCGGCGGCGTGTACGATTCCGCCGTAAACTGCGGCGTCGTGGAAAGCGCCGCCGGTGCGCTTTCCTTCACCCACTGCGTAAACGGGTTCTGCGCCCCCCATGTATTCTGCCGGTCAAAAAGAAATCCCTGTCCATGCAGCCCGTTCGTCCCGCGCACCGTCTCCACGTTTATCTGCCCGCCGGCCGTGCGCGCACCTTCCGCCTCGGCATTTCCGGCCACCGTCTCTACTTCCCGGATCGCCGCCTCCGCCACCAGCGGCCCGCGCCCGCCTGCCCATTCCGGCATCACCCCGTTCCCGCCATGACCGTCCGGCCCCGAACCGCTCGGTTCCCGCTGTGGGCCTTCCTGCCCGCCGAATGCCAGCCGGGTGTTCACGCCGTCGATGCTGGACTCCTGCGGCTCATTCCCGGACCCTCGCAACAGCATGGGCGACGCACCTCCCGCCGCACTCGCCGTTGTCGGGGTATCCAGCACGAAGTTCTGCCATCGCCGCCCCGCCGCGGGAAGCCTCTGCAACTCATCAGCCGCAATCGTTGTCGACACCGCCTCCGTTACCGGATCAACCTTCGCGTCCGATGCCGAAGTCGCTTTGCCAACCTGCTGAAGGGATGCAATCGCCGCCCGCGCAGCCGAGGCCGCGGCCTGTACCGACGCCGCGTCGCCGACTCCAGCCATCGGAGTAGCATGCGCGCTGGCTGCTGCATTTGGATTCCCAGTTCCTGAATTCCCGTGCCCGCTCACATCCATGGCTTTCAAGGGCTCAATCGCCACCCCGTCCGTCAGCACCTGCGCCTCAGCCGCCGGAATCACCCGCTTTTCAGCCGGCAACAGCCGTGCGCTCAGCGGCAGCCCGCGAACTGCCTCCGCGTTCAGCGGCGCCGACAAAGCCGCCGTTTCGGTCCGAGTCCGCTCCCACCCCAATTCCGCCGCTTGCTTTTCCGTCATCGCCAGTGCCCGCAATGGGTCAATCAGCGCCGGCGCGACTGCAACTCCCGCTGCCACCGGCTGCGCCACAACCGGCTCAAACGCCATCGCCGCCTGCACATGCGCCTCGTGCCCGGCGGACACCACCACACCCTCCAGCCGTCCGCGCCCCAGACGCTCGCTCTCGGCCTCCACCGTGTAGGCGCCCGGCTCCAGCCCGGCAAAGCGAAAGCTGCCGTTTCTTTGTGTTTTGGCCTGAGTTTGCGCGCCGGTCGCCTCGTTCCGCACCACGACGGTCGCATCCTCAAGAGGAGCGGAATGCAGATCGGTCAGTTTGCCTGTCAGAACTCCCCCAAGGGCGCTCGAAGCCGTCTGCGCCCCAGCCAGCCGCGCCGGACCCACCAGCAGCAAGGTCACCAGCACCGGCCTCACCCACATCCGCCCTATCCCTGCCATGCGATACCTGCCCGCGGCAGATCGTGGGAAAAAGCGCAATACCTTCGCTCACCGGCCCGCTCAAGTCGTCAGGTCCGGCAGGGGCAAAATCGCAGATTGGGGAAGACCTCCCGATTCAATCGCCCCGTAGAGCCAAAAACGAAGTTGCAAACGATCCTACGCCCGATTCGGTAAACTGAAAAGACGGCATCACGCATTTGCAGCCGTTTGTGCGCCACCAGTCAAGCTGTTCCCTGTTCCCTAATCCCTGTTCCCTGGTCGTCCATGTTTATCGATGAAGCAAAAATTCGCGTCAAAGCCGGCGACGGCGGCAATGGCTGCATGGCCTTCCGCCGGGAGAAGTTCGTCCCCCGCGGCGGCCCGTCCGGCGGAGACGGCGGCCGCGGCGGCGACGTGGTCATGGTCAGCTCGCAGCGCCACAACACCCTCATCCATTTCCGCTACAACCCCGAACACAAGGGCCAGCGCGGCCAGCACGGCATGGGCTCCAACTGCACCGGCCTCGACGGCGAATCAATCGCTCTCCAAGTCCCTGTCGGCACCGCCCTTTACGACCAGGACACCGGCGAGCTGATCCATGATTTCGAGACCCCGGATGAGCGCGTCGTCATCGCCAAAGGCGGACGCGGGGGCCGCGGGAACCAGCACTTTGCCACCCCCGTCCACCAGGCCCCGCGCGAACACGAACTCGGCCGCCCCGGCGAAGAACGCAACTACCGCCTGGTTCTCAAGCTGCTCGCCGACGTAGGCCTGGTCGGCTATCCCAACGCCGGCAAATCCACCCTCATTTCGCGCATCTCCGCCGCCAAACCCAAAATCGCCGATTACCCCTTCACCACCCTCGAACCCAACCTCGGCGTTGTCACTGTCGGCGAGGAGCCCGACCAGTTCTCCTATGTCGTCGCCGACATGCCCGGCCTTATTGAAGGCGCCCATCTCGGCTCCGGCCTCGGCACCCAGTTCCTCCGCCACATCGAGCGAACCCGCCTGCTGCTTCACCTCGTCGATGTCAGCGACGCCAGCGGCCGCCCCGACCCGGTAGAAGACTTTAAAGTCATCAACAAGGAACTGGCCAGCTTCTCCGTCACCACCCCCGAGCAGCCCATGGACGATAATCCCGGCCCCACCATCGAGTTCCCGCTGGCGCACAAGACCATGATCGTCGCCGCCACCAAAATCGACTCCGCCAACCCCGATAAGCTGAAGAAACTAGCCGCGCACGTCAAGCGCAAGAAGCTCGAATTCCACGCCATCTCCGCCGTAACCGGCCAGGGCATCGAAGAGCTGAAGTGGTCGCTGGCGAAGCACCTGCGGGAATGAGGCCGGCCCCATGATGTGCGTCGTCTGAATGGAAAGGATGGCCAATTTTTGACAAAATTTGCCATCGGTGCTACGTTGACACCAAGGGACATCACGATGCAAACCATGAATATCTCGCTTCCCGACCCCATGAAGCAGTACGTGGAGGAGCAGGTCACGGCGGGGGACTATAGCAGCGCCAGCGAGTATATGCGTGAGCTGGTGCGCGCCGACCAAAAGCGCAACGCGAGAGAACATCTAGCGCAGACATTACTGGAATCGCTGCTTGAGGGTGAACCGCAAGAGGCCACTCCCGAATTCTGGGCCACGCTTCGCAACGAACTGAGCAACCCGTCCAAGGCGCGTCAGACGCTTCAAGAGCGCTAAGTTGGCGGAAGTCTTTGTCCGTGCTCGCGCGCGCAGGGACATCCTGTCCACCGCTGAATATCTCGACGAGCATGGAAGCGCAGAGACTGCTCAACGATTCTTGGACGCAACACATAGCACATTTGAAGCGCTGGCAAAAATGCCGAAGCTTGGCTCACTATGCGCCTTCCATAGACCAGTTCTTCGCCGCATTCGCCGATGGCCAGTGAAAGGCTTCGAAGACTGGTTGATTTTCTATCAGCCGAGACGCAATGGAGTCGAGATCGTGCATGTCATCCACGGAGCCCGTGACGTCGAGAGCCTGTTGGAGGGCTAGTCCGGCGTATGTGCAGATGATCGGGAAGATTAAGACGGCCGGGGCGAGTGGCCTCCCACCCTCTTGCCAAGCGCGCGAAAGAGTGATGCGCACATTCTTTATCTGCATAGCAAGGCCTGGCAAACCCCATCCGCCTCTAAATCTTGCCCATTCGGCCATTCCATTCCAATCGATCCGGAGACTCATCAACAGGTCATCGGAGGTTAGGCGTCGATGGAAAGGCTAAATGCGGAGACACGCACGATTGGCGCAATCCTAAAAGAAGAGTTTTTCTATAGGATTCCGGAGTATCAGCGCCCATTCTCTTGGGACACCGACAACTTTGAGGATCTCATCGACGACATTGTCGACGCGAACAAGGAGCAGGAGTACTTTCTCGGGACGATCGTTTTGCATAGGCAAGATAAGGAGGGCGTCTACGATGTTGTCGACGGCCAGCAAAGGCTGACCTCACTCAAGATTCTCCTCGCCTGTCTTCGAGACGCCGTTGAGAAAGACAAATTCAAGTCGGACATCCAGAAGAAGATTCTGCAGGAAGAGGACGTCGTCGACAACATTCCTCTCAAGATTAGGCTTGAGGTCAAAGACCGCCAGCTCTTCTCTGAGGTCGTGGTCACTTCTGGAGGCACAAACAAGACAGAAGACAAAGACGGTTTGCCTGAGCCTGAACTTCGATATATCAATGCTGTGAACATATTCCGTTCAAAGTTAAAGGGACTGAACCAGGGAGACATCGAGCAGTTAATAAAACTCATAAGCCAAAAATGTGTAGTGATCTTCCTGGCGACGCACAACTTCGCAGTCGCATTTAAGCTTTTCACAATCGTGAATGATCGGGGGAAGCAGTTGCGAAGAATTGACATCCTGAAGGCGCTCAACATAGCCCCTGATGTCATCATCAAGAACACTGTTAGGAACAAGATCTCCCACGACTGGGAACAGATCGAGAAGGATCTTGGCGAAGCCAAATTCGAGAGTGTCTTTCACTTGGTCCGCCTCATACTCCTGCGGGACAAGCCCCAAGGCGATTTGCTCAAGGAATTTGAGGAACGCATATTCGACAAAAAGGACGGCGTCACGAAGGGCGAGCCCTTCTTCAACCTAATCTTCGAGTACGCAAGGCTCTACTCAAAGATCTTTGAGGAACGGGAGTTCGTTCCAGAGGACAAGCCAGATCACAACAGATACCGAGCGCTCATACACATTATGGATTCGGAGTTTATTGCTTCGGAATGGCGGGCCTGTCTCTTGTACTTCGCCAAGCAATTCGGGCCTGAAAAATTCTATCCATTCTGCTTGAAGATGGAGAAAGTATACCTGGCCCAATGGGTAAAGGGCATGCGAAAGGACGAGCGCTATAAGGATTACTCGACCATTCTGGCGCTTATAAAATCCTCAAAAAAGGCAGAAGAAGTCCTCAAGGCCGTGACCTACGATCTGGCCGCAATTTCGGATGCGACACAACGTAGCGACCTATACGACGCCGGATTTGCAAAGTATCTCCTCCTGCATATGGAACTCGTTGCCGGGGAGCACGACGCGCCAAAGGACTTCACTCCAAAATCCGTAGAGCATGTGTTGCCGCAAAATCCGGCAGCATCCGGCTATTGGGCCAATAATCACGACCTCACAAAAATCAAAGAATACGTCAATAAGATTGGAAATCTCGTCTTACTGAGCAAGGGCAAGAATTCTTCCGCAAGCAACCTCGACTTCTCCGAGAAGAAGAAGAAATACCTGGAAAAAAGGGTTAGTGACTATCCTCGAAGTATCCAGGTGCTAGCCTACGATGATTGGCTGAAGAAAACGATTGAGGACCGTACCGCGGAGGCAAAAAAACTTGTCCTTCAGGATCCCTAGTCACGCGGAATTGACTGTGGGTGGTTTTGGGTTCGCACTAGCACCGCAGGCAAAGCAAGGCGGCCCCTGAGTAATCCGGGGCCAACCTTGCTATTTCGCGGTTTCACCGCTCGTCACTCCTCCACTTCCTCCACCGGCCGCTTAGCGTTGGCCAGAATCTTGTCGGCTACAAGTTGAGGAACGATGTCGTAGTGGTCCATCTCCATGCGGTAGCTGCCTTTGCCCTGGGTCATCGAGGTCAGAATCGTTCCGTAGGTCAGCATTTCGGACATCGGAACCTGGGCGTTGATCACCGTGGTCCGTCCCTTGGACTCCATGCCGGCTACGCGCCCGCGCCGCCCGTTCAGGTCGCCCATCAAGGCTCCGGCAAACTCGTCCGGCGCCTCAATCTCGACCTTCATGACCGGCTCCAGAAGGCAAGGCTTGGCCGTCTCCATGGCCTTGCGGAACGCCAACCGTCCGGCCATCTTGAACGACATTTCGTTGGAGTCCACATCGTGATAGCTGCCGTCGTAGACGGTCGCCTTGAAGTCCACCACCGGGAAACCGGCCAGATAGCCGCGCGCCGCCGACTCCACAATGCCCTTTTCGATCGCGGGAATGAAATTGCGGGGAACGGCGCCGCCAAACACTTCGTTGCCGAATTCGAACCCGCCGCCGCGCGGCAATGGCTCCATGCGGATCTTGCAATCGCCGAACTGCCCATGCCCGCCGGTCTGCTTCTTATGCCGGCCCTGCGCCTCCGCCTTGCCGCGAATGGTCTCGCGATAAGGCACTTTGGGCGCCTTCAGCGTAACCTCGGCGTGGTACCGCTTCTTGAGGCGGCTCACAATGGCTTCGATATGCGGCTGGCCCGCGCCCGCAATCAGGAACTCGTTGGTCATGGGGTCGCGAAAGAACTTGATCAGCAGGTCTTCTTCCATCAGCTTGTGAATGGCGGGCGCCAGCTTGTCCTCGTCGGCGCGGCTCTTGGGCTCAATGGCATAAGTCATCGCAGGCTCGGGAAGCGGCAAGAGGTCCACCTGAATCTCCGCGCCTTTCGCGCCCAGCGTATCGCCGGTGAGCGTCTCGCGCAGCTTGGCCACCGCTCCCAGGTCGCCGGCATGAAGCTCTGCAACTTCCACCGCCTTGCGCCCTTGCATCACCGACAGATGCGACAGCCTTTCCTGCCCGCGCCGGGTATAGTTCTCCACGGTTGCATCGTTCTTGATCACGCCGCTGATCACTTTGAAGAAGGTGATGCGGCCGGAGAAGGGATCGGTCATGGTTTTAAATACCACCATCGCCGCCGGCTCGCTGTCAGCAACTCTGCGGAACGTGCGCGCGACGGCTTCGGCGTCCTCGGCGTTCTCCTCGACCGCGGAAGCAACCGCAGCCAGGGACGGAACGCGGATCGGCATGGGCGCGCGCTCCACCGGCGAGGGACAATAGACCTTGATAAAGTCCAGCAGGTGGTCGAGCGCCATGTTGGCCAGCCCGCTCGAAAACAGCACCGGGAAGATGCGGTCTTCGCGAATGGCCTCATGCAGCGCGGCAATCAGGTGGTCTTCGGGAATGGTTCCTTTCTCGAAGTACTCCTCCATCAGCTCGTCCTTGCCCTCGGCCACCAGCTCCACCAATGCTTCGTGGCGCGCCTTGGCGTCCGCCGCCAGGCTGGCCGGAATCTCGCCCGTCACCTTCCCGCGTCCATCGCCGCCCGGCGTGTAATAGAAAGCTTCCATGGTTACCAGGTCCACGACGCCATGGAATCCTTGCGAATCCGAGATCGGCAACTGTACCGGCACGCAATTCCGTCCCCACCGATCCACCAGGTCATCGATCAGGGCGCTCAACCCGCCCCCGCCGCCGGCCTTGGGATGATCCATCTGGTTGACCACAACGACGCGAGGGACATTGGCCTCTTCGGCATATCTCCAAACGCGCTCAGTCACAGCTTCAACGCCATTCTGCGCATTCACCAGCACCACCGCAGCCTCTACCGGCAGCAGCGCCGCGCGCGCTTCGTGCGAAAACATATGAAAGCCGGGAGTATCGACAAAATTGATCTTCACGCCCTGCCACTCGGCAAAGGCCACGGCGTTCTGCATGGTTGCGCCGCGGGCAATTTCTTCTTCGTCATAGGCGGTAACAGCGGTGCCGTCGGCCACGCGTCCCTGGGTCGGGGTCATCTTCGCGGCATGCAGCAGGGCGGCAATAAAGGTGGTCTTGCCGCTGTGCGCATGCCCCATTACAGCTACGTTGCGGATCTCACTTCCCTGGTACGTTTTCATGGGTTTCTCCTCGAGAACGCGAGCTTTTGCTCATTGAATTCAGAATGCGGACTTGAATGGCTTGATATTCGCGGTGGGCACAGGGAAGGCTTGGGGACGTCTTGGGGGGCGTCCAGGTGGCCGAATTGGATGGCCACGTGTCCCGGTCTGCCGTCTACCTCGTCCATAAAGAGGTTCGGACCGGCGCCCGGCTCAGGAACATGCTTCCGCCAGGCGTCTATCGCTAAGAAGCGGATGCTATCACATGCGGAGTGTGAACGTCCTGTGAAGTGCCTCACAAGCTGGTGTCGGGGTTCACTGGACTTCGGGCTGAAGCCTCCTTTTGCAAGGCTCCGGGCAGCCGGCGACATGAAATCCGCGTGGACCCATTCGGCCTCTGTGATAGATTCTGCTTACTCCCGCGCGACCGCCGTCCGCCTTGCTCCGGAAACTAAACCAATCTCAACGAGGTAAGCGCACATGCACGAACCGCGCGAGACGCCCGACCCACCGCATCCCGATCAAGCGCAATTCGACGCCATCGGAAAATCGGCGCAGCGCAAGGCGAGCCTGCGGCTGCTTCCCGTCATCGGCATCGGCTATGGCCTCGCCTACATGGACCGCATCAACATCAGCTTCGCCTCCCTGCAGATGAACCGCGATCTGCACTTCAGCGCGTCGGTCTACGGCTTTAGCGCCGGGCTGTTCTTCATCGGATACGCGCTGTGCGAGGTTCCATCGAATCTGCTCCTTCTGCGCTTTGGCGCCAAGCGCTGGCTGGCGCGCATCATGTTTACCTGGGGTTTCCTGGCCGTGGCCATGATGTTTGTGCGCACGCCGCTTGAATTCAACATCGTTCGCTTCCTGCTGGGAATGGCAGAAGCAGGCTTTTTTCCCGGCGTGATCTATTACCTGACGTTGTGGTTTCCGGCACACATGCGAGCACGCGCAGTGAGCCGCTTCTACATTGCCTTACCGCTCAGTTCGGTGGTGATGGGCTCGCTGGCAGGGTGGCTGCTCGGCCTAGGCGGGAAGCTGGGATTGGCCGGTTGGCAGTGGCTCTTCCTGATTGAAGGCCTGCCTGCCGTGCTCTTCAGCTTCGTCATACTGAAGATGCTGCCCGACGGACCGGCCAAAGCCGCGTGGCTCACACCCCAAGAGAAGGCCTGGCTGACGGGCCAGCTCAAGACTGACGGCGAGCAGGCTCACCTGGGACATGAGGCGGGAGTCATGCAGGCCCTGCTTTCGCCCAAAGTATGGATGATTGGCGCGTACTTCTTTTGCGCGCTGACAACCAGTTACGCGTATGGCTTCTCTGCTCCGGCCATCCTGCAGGGAGTCACCGGATGGAGCGTGGCGAATGTCGGCTTTCTGGTGGCCTGTTTCGGGCTCGCAGGCGCGGCCGGCATGCTTCTTAACAGCGCCCACTCCGACCGCAGCGGCGAGCGGGCTTTGCACTGCATCGTTCCCTGTATCGTGATCGCTGCCGGATATGTCACAGCAAGTTATGCGCGCGCGCCGTTCATGGTCGTCGCGGCTCTGGCGGCAAGCTTCATCGCGTTTCAATCCGTGCAGGGCCCGGCGCTCGCATTGCCTTCGCAATTCCTCGCCGGCAGGGCCGCGGCGGCGGGCATTGCCGCCATGAACACCATTACCATGTTCAGCGGATTTGTCGGTCCATACTGGATGGGCCTGATGAAGGATGCCACCGGCAGTTATCAGGCCGGCCTGCGCGGCTTGGCGCTTCCTGCTCTCGGAGCTGCCGCGGTGATGTTTGCGTTAACCCAGAACCTGAAGAGACGGATCAGCATTCCGCTCATCAAAGCGAGCGAGTTAGCGGGTTAGTCGACAATGACGCAAGATTGGCCTGAGAAGTTAGACGCGCTGATAGCCGCGCCACGGCATCATGCGCTGCTGTTTGAGAACGAGCATGTGCGGGTTCTCGACACCAGGGTCGCGCCGGGAGAAACGGTTCCGGCGCATACCCATCGATGGCCGAGCGCGCTTTACATTCTGAGCTGGAGCGATTTTGTGCGGCGAGACAGCACCGGCAACATCCTGGTTGATAGCCGCACCAAAGACACATCGTTCGAAGGGCAGGCATTGTGGTCAGCGCCGTTGGACCTGCATACCCTGGAGAATGTAGGCCAAAAGGAGCTTCGAGCGATCAGCGTGGAAGTGAAGGGACCATCGTGAAAGACGAACTCAAGAAGTAAGTAAAGGTAAGCCCCGCGGCGAGCTGCTACCAGCGCAGCAACGGCAACAGGCTCGAATAGTCGTCGGTCCATAGGCGGACTTTGGTATCCTCGGTGGGTTTGCGTGCGCGGCTTGCAACTTCAGGCTGCGTGAAGAATCTGGAGTCGCTGGTCAGCAGCATCCAGGTGGCCGTGAATTCGCCGCGGTCATGATTCTCAAAGCTTGATACGCGGCGCACATTCATTCCGGAGGCCTTGGCAAGCAGCACAATCTCCGGCGCAAGATCGACATGGCTGTTCGAAATGTGAAACGCAAGAATCCCGCCCGGCGCGAGATGACGCTTGTATAACTCGACCGCCTGCGTGGTCAACAAATGCAGCGGGATGGCGTCGCCGGAGAAGGCGTCGATGATGAGCACATCAATTCCCATTGGAGGTTCGCGGCTAAGCGTAGACCGGGCGTCCCCTTCTACGCTGTCAACTTGAGCTGCCGAGTCGCGCATATACGTGAAAAAGTGCTGCGCGATTGGATAGACGGCTGGATTGATTTCGTAAAAGCGAATCTTATCGCCGGGCCGGCCATAGGCAGCGATAGTGCCCACACCAAGGCCGACAACGCCGATATTCCGGGCGCGTCCATGGCAGCAGAACCGCAGCGCAAGTCCCACTCCCGAGTCTTCAGCGTAATAGGTCGTAGGCGTCTTGCGTAGCTCAGGCGAAAATATCTGCGTGCCGTGCTGGATGGTTCCGTTGGTGAGCGTGCGCATGGTTGCGCCGGGATAAGCCGAGAGCGATTGCCGCACGCGCAGGCTGGCGTAGAAATTGCGAGTGGCAAAGGGCGTATCTCGCTGGTAGGCCAGGTGCAGCATGACCACCAGCGCCAGAAGAAGAACGCTGGCCGTGGACCATAACAGGCGCTGCGCCCATCCGCTTGACCAGGTAACTGCAAGCGCCAGCAGCGCCGTAACAAGGAAGGTAAGCGCCAGATCGTAATTGAAGGAGAAAATAAGCGGAGATGCAACGCCGATGAGAAACGACCCGAGTGCACCTCCGGCGGCAAACAGCAGATAGAAAAGTGTCGACTCCGAATCTCGCTGTGGCCGCAGCGCGTAGGCCTCGGTATGGCAGAAGAGGCAAGCGAAGAAGATTTCAACAAGAAAGAAAGAGAGGCCAATGCGCAACGGCACCGATACATCGATCTGCGAGAGCATGTAGCCAAGGCCGGCAAGCATGACAACAAGGAATCGCACGATGATCCCGCGCGGCAGCAACCTGGGGAACTGGAACGCAAGAATCAGCGTGATGAGATAGACCGCGAGCGGAAGGATCCAAAGTAGCGGGATTGCAGCGATGTTTTGAGTAAGATAGCTGGTAACTGCGCATAGCTGCATCGCCGCGCCCATGGATAACAGCACCCAGAGCAACCTATGACTCATCGGCGCCGGAGTTATGCCGGATTCGTTCTCCATTTCCTCTGGAGCGTCTGTCGCGGTTGCAGACCGGGTTCGCCAGGTGAGGATGACTGAAACTAGAGCAAATGCGGCAAAGCCGCAACACCACACGAGCCGCTGCGCTCTCAAAGTCAGATGCGGCTCAATCAGCGTTGGATAAAGCCCCAGAGCAAGCAGCGAAGCGAGGTTGGACAACGCAAAAAGCCGATACGGAATCCCACGAGTCTCAATCCGCGCAAGCCACACCTGCAGCAGTGGGCTGGTTGCGGCCAGCATGAGAAAAGGAAGTCCGATTGATGGACCCAGCGCGGCAAAGATGGAAGAGACGGGATGCTGCGATGCGCGGTTGAGGTCAACCGTCTCCGCCGACCAGCCGATTGCAGATGCGGTTGCAAGCAGCAACAGGGCGAAATGAAGAATCCAGCGCGAATGGCGCACCAGCCAATGCGCATAGAGGTAGCCCACAAGCAGTGCCGTTTGGAAGAAGACAAGACAGGTGATCCACACCGCGGCCGACCCGCCAAACACCGGCAGCAGTTGCTTGGCCGCAATGGGTTCGACGAGGAAAAGCAGGAAGGAAGCCAGAAAAACGGCGCCGGCAAACAGCGTTCGCAACCGGGTCATGCGCAACCTCAGGCATCCCGGCTCGGGACGCGGAATCAACCCTGATTCTACTTCGGCTCGTTCGGTCAGGACGCCTTTTTCAGATTGTCGCTGCGGCGGGGAGAATTTCGTCCACATCCACCCACTGTGTGGGATAGTTTCCCGTGTAACAAGCGGTGCAATATCCGGTTTTCTCTTTGGTCTCGCAGGCCTTCAAAAGGCCCTCAAGCGATAAATAAGCCAAAGAGTCGGCCTCAATGAATTGGCGGATCTCTTCGAGAGACTTGTTCGCGGCAATTAACTCCCGCTTGCTCGGCGTATCTACGCCATAGAAGCACGGCGAGATTGTCGGTGGGCAACTGATGCGCAAGTGCACTTCCGTTGCGCCTGAGCCGCGTACCATGCGCACGATCTTTCTGCTCGTCGTCCCGCGAATAATCGAGTCGTCGATCAGCACCACACGCTTGCCTTCAAGCAGATTGTGAACGGGATTCAGCTTCAGGCGCACCCCGAAGTCGCGCACTCGCTGCTCGGGCTCAATGAAAGTACGGCCCACGTAGTGGTTGCGGATGAGGCCCATGCGAAACGGCAACCCGGCCTCTTCCGCGTAGCCCAGCGCGGCAGTGACCCCCGAATCGGGCACGGGCACAACCACGTCCGCGGGCACACCGGACTCGCGCGCCAACTGGCGCCCCATCTGGTCGCGGCTCTCCTGCACCCAGCGGCCGTAGATGCGGCTGTCAGGGCGCGCGAAGTACACATGCTCAAAGATGCAACTGGTCTGCGGAACGCCGGTGGCATACTGCCGGCTGGTCAGCCCGTCTTCCGTGACCATGACCAGTTCGCCGGGCAGCACGTCGCGAATGTACTCGGCGCGGAGCAGGTCAAATGCACAGGTCTCGCTGGCAAAGACGATCGTGTCCGGCCCGTCCTGATTTTTGATTCGCCCGATGGAGAGCGGCCGAAACCCGCGTGGATCGCGGGCCGCGAAGATTCGGTCGCGCGTCATCATGACAATCGAGAATGCGCCTTCCACACGGCCCAGAGAGTCGGCAATGCAATCGACAAGCGTGCCCGCCTTGGAGTGGGCGATGAGTTGCACAATGATTTCCGAGTCGCTTGTAGTTTGAAAGTAAGCGCCCTCGCGTTCAAGGCGCGAACGAATGTTGCCCAGGTTGACCAGGTTGCCGTTGTGAGCAATCGCGATGAGCCCCTTGGTGGATTCAACGCGAATGGGCTGCGCGTTGAGTAAAGCCGAATCTCCGGTGGTGGAGTAGCGCGTGTGTCCAATAGCCATGGAGCCGGGCAGCTTGGCCAACACATCGTCGGTAAAAATTTCGCTCACCAGCCCCATGCCCTTGATGTTGGCCAGGCGCTGTCCGTCGGCCGAAGCAATACCGGCCGACTCCTGGCCGCGGTGCTGCAGCGCATAAAGCCCTAGATAAACCTGGCGCGCAGCATCGGGATGGCCGTGAACGGCGACAACGCCGCATTCCTCGCGGAGTTTAGGGTCCTCCAACTGACCCGTCGAAGAATCCGCAGTCTTAGAATCGAGACCTGGGACACCCAGGTGTGCTGCATCGATCTCGCCTGGGACGCCCTGGTAAAGGCGCTGGATCATGCCGGGACCTCGTCGTGGAGAATGGCTTGAAGCGATTCGGCCCAGGGCTTGCGAAGGGCGCTGAGTGGAGCGGAGATGAAAGGCTCGCGATCCACCGAGATTTCGAGCTTGGGTCCGCCCGTGGTTCCGATGCGTGCAACGAAGAAGCTGTATTCCACGGCCAGCTTTTCAAAATCGGAGACTTTTTCAGGGTCGGCTGTGACCACTAAGGTAGAAGCCGGTTCTGCAAAAAGGCCAAAGAATGGATGGACCATGAGCGACTGGTCTTGCTCAACCGTAGCGCCAATCGACATCGGAAATGCAGCCTGGGCAAGGGCAACAGCAATTCCCCCGTCGGAAATATCGCGCGCGGAACGAAGCAGGCCCCGGTCAGCGAGGACGGCGAGCAGCGTGTGCAGGTCGGCTTCCGCATCCAGATCGAGCGGCGGCGGTTGCCCCCAAACGCCGCCCAGCACAGCCTTCGCGTATTCACTCGACCCAAGCACCGCGAGTTCAGTTGCGGCCGTGGCCGTGGTCGCTGTCTCGTCCTCGGGGACCACGATTGAATCTTCCGTCGTGATTTCGCGGATCGGAACCTGCCAATGCAAATTGCGATTATCCAGGGGAACGCGCAGATTGGGGTTTGGCTCCTCGCCGCGTGGAATCGGCCAGAGCAACAGAATCGCATCGCCTGCGCGCTGAAAATGTGCCGGGACAGCTTTGGCAACATCGTCGACGATGCCGACAATGCCGAGTACCGGCGTGGGATAAATGCCTTCCCCGCGCGTCTCGTTGTAAAGCGAAACATTGCCCCCAGTGATTGGGGTGGAAAGCGCGGTACAGGCTTCCGCAATGCCATCGATGGCCGTCGAAAGCTGCGCCATGATCTCCGGCTTCTCCGGATTGCCGAAGTTGAGGCAATTGGTTGCGGCCACCGGGGTTGCGCCGGTGCAGGCCACCTTGCGCGCCGCCTCGGCAACCGCGTGCATGGCGCCAAGCTTGGGGTCGAGATAGGCCCAGCGTCCGTTGCCATCGAGCGCCATGGCCAGGCCGCGCTCGTGACCCGGCGTACCCGTTCCCTTGATGCGCATCACGCCCGCTTCTCCGCCCGGCCCCTGCACCGTGTTGCTCTGCACCATGGTGTCGTACTGCTCGTGAACCCAGCGTTTTGAGCAGACGTTGGCCGAGGCGAGCAGCTTCTTTAGATCGGCGGTGTAGTCGCGATCCCTGGCCAGCTCAGCCACGATTTCTTCTGGAGGTTCAAGCGGCAGCGGACATTTCCACGTGCCGACAGGACGATGGTAAAGCGGCGCGTCGTCTGTGAGTGACCGATTCGGAATGTCAGCCATCAGTTCGCCGTGATGACGGATGCGCAGCCGCGGCTCCGGCTGCACGGTTCCCACGATCACTGCGTCCAGTCCCCACTTGGCAAAGACGCTGAGCACCTCGTCTTCGCGCCCCTTGCTGGCCACCATCAGCATGCGCTCCTGACTCTCGGAAAGCATGATCTCGTAAGCAGACATGCCCGTCTCGCGCTGCGGAACGAAGTCAAGCTCCACGTCTAGTCCAACGCCGCCGCGAGCACCCATCTCGCAAGTCGAGCACGTCAAACCCGCAGCACCCATATCCTGAATGCCGACGATCGCTCCAGTCTTCATCGCTTCAAGGCAGGCCTCAAGCAGCAGCTTCTCCATAAAAGGATCGCCCACCTGCACATTTGGCCGCTTGGCCTCAGTGCCGGCGTGGAACTCCTCGCTGGCCATGGTAGCTCCGTGGATGCCGTCGCGCCCCGTCTTAGCGCCCACGTAGATCACCGGATTCCCGGTTCCGGAAGCCTTGCCATAGAAGATCTCGTCGATGCGCACCATGCCCAGCGCGAAGGCGTTCACCAGCGGATTACCGCTGTAGCAGGGCTCGAATTTCGTCTCCCCGCCCAGGTTGGGCACGCCGAAGCAGTTGCCGTAACCCGCGATGCCGCTCACCACCCCTTCCACAATGGAGTGGTTCTTCGCCAGCAAATCCCGTTCCGCGTCTCCCGGTTCAATGGGCCCAAAGCGCAATGAGTCCATCACCGCCAGCGGCCGCGCGCCCATGGTAAAAATGTCGCGCAAAATGCCGCCAACCCCTGTGGCCGCACCCTGAAATGGCTCAATATAACTGGGATGATTGTGCGACTCTATCTTGAATGCGCAACCCCACCCGTCGCCCACGTCGATGATACCCGCGTTCTCTCCCGGACCCTGGACCACGCGGTCGCTTTTTGTGGGCAGGCGCTTCAAATGCACGCGGCTCGACTTGTAGGAGCAGTGCTCGCTCCACATGACCGAATAAATGCCCAGTTCGGTGAGCGAGGGTACGCGGCCAAGAGCTGCCAGAATGCGGTTGTATTCCTCCGCCGTAATGCTATGCTGCGCCAGCAGCTGGGGAGTGACCGCAACCGGTGAAGGAACTACTGCAGAAGAGGCGGGGTTCATCACGGTTGCCTCCATTGTCGCACGGCGGCTGCGCTGCGGCAGGCGCCTTTGCCGCGCAAACCCCAAAAAGCTGCTTGCGCCGGACTGGCGACCGCTCCGGGGCTCGAGCAAGCGGCGGCAAGGCTGGAAATCCCGACCTGATCCCCAAATGAGCCTTTTACCCCCGTGCCAAAGTGGTAGCGGATGGAGCAAGGCCTGTGCGATACTTTTTGAGCAGTCCTACCCCCGAGCCGGGATGGCGGAACTGGCAGACGCAGCGGACTCAAAATCCAACATTAGAGTAGTTAACAAATTTATAATCAACCATATAGAACTTTACTTTCCCTTCCACATCTGCTACACAATTACACATGCACGGCATTCCTGAGGCACGAAGGAGCTATCAATGTCCGAAACCTTAGAAAGCCCAAAACCGAAAACAGAAACCCACAAAACCATGGGCGGCAAGGTCAACATCTACCGCCGCGAGAACAGCGACAACTGGCAGTGCTCGACCTTCCTTAACGGGCGCAACTGGCGCGTCTCCACGCACGAAGACAGCCTCGGTCGGGCGAAGGACTTCGCCGAAGACTGGTATCTCGCCTTGCGCGGCAAGGCGCACGCCGGACTTCTTCCAAAGGAGACACGGCGACAAGGCAAGAAATTCAAAGAGGCCGCCGCGAAATTCCTCGAAGAAGCTCTCATTCTCACCCAGGACCAGCGCGGCCGAACCTGGCTAAGTCAGTATAAGTTGAAGCTGAATGGCGTCATCCTCCCGTTTCTCGGCGACAAGCACCTTGCCGAGATCACATCCGGCATCATTCAGGAATACCGTGTCTGGCGCGCGCAGAATTGCAAGACGGGCGGCGTTCCGGCGCGGAGCACGGTACACAAGGAAATCGTCTGCATCCGTCAGGTACTGAAAACGGCTAAGCGACATGGCTGGATCGAGTACCTCCCCGACATGTCGGCACCCTACAAGACTTCCGGAAAAATCACGCACCGGGCATGGTTCTCTCCGGAGGAATACAAGAAACTCTACGAGGCAACGCGCAGGCGCGCGCATGAACCAAAGCAGGAGCGATTCAAATGGGAATGCCAACAGCTGCACGACTATGTGCTGTTCGCCGTAAATACTGGACTCCGACCCGATGAGGCCTGGGGGCTGCAATTCCGCGATGTGACCGTTGTCGAGGATGAAGCCACTGGCGAAACGATCCTCGAAATCGAGGTGAGAGGCAAGCGCGGAGTGGGCTATTGCAAGAGTATGCCTGGTGCTGTGAAACCGTTCGAGAGGTTGAAGAGCCGCGAGCGCCCTAAGCGGATCGGCGACAAGAGTATACCTGGCGCTGTCAACCCGTCCGAGCCCCTTGAGAGCGGCCCGCGCCCGGACCAGATCGAAGAGCCGGGGAAAGGAGGAACAAACGAAAAGGCTACCATGCCCAAGCCCACAGACCGTCTCTTCCCAAAATGGCAGCGCGAATTATTCAACACCATTCTCGACGAAGAACAGCTGAAGACCGACCGCGATGGTCAAGCGCGCACCGCTTACAGCCTTCGCCACACCTACATCTGCCTGCGCCTCATGGAGGGGGCGGATATTTACCAGATCGCCAAGAATTGCAGGACATCGGTCGAGATGATCGAAAAATACTATGCCTCCCACATCAAGACGCGCTTGGACGCTGCGGCCATCAACATCATGCGAAAGAAGAAGGTGGCCAAGACGGTAGCGAAGGAACTTCGCACCGGCACCTGAGCCCTATGTATAAGGTGGCCACGCGGGCGTGGCGAAAGTCGAAATAGGATGAAAATCCGCAGGCCGCAAGGCCGTGAGGGTTCAATTTCTTCCGCCCGCACCACACCCGCTTTCTAAGCGGACCAGGATGGAACCATCCTGGTATGCTTTTCGAGCGCCGGACTAGGGCCGCTTCGGCCCTCGCTCGGGACGGCGCTGCAAAGCGTTTCTGCATACGAACGTATGCAGCGCTCCTCGTCGCCCTCCACTTCTGCGTTTTTGGTCCCTGAACTCAGTCGTGAGAAGCAGAAAGACCATGCAACTGATCCAAAAATTAAATAATGGCACGCTGACGGACAAAGTATTGATCCATAATGAGTTCATCGTACTGGACATTTTTCCCCTTCGAAGTTCACAGTGTAGGGCGCAAAAGGGTCGTATGACGTTGAATCCCGTTGATTTGGTAAATTTCGTCGCATTGGCTGATTATGGAATACCGCATGAAGCACATACCTTTCTTTCATCGGCTCGGAGCGGCGTCTCTGGCGAAAAGTGCATTGGTCGTTCTACTAACAATGATCCTTTGCCCTGATTGCGCCATTCCACAGAACTCTGACACCGACTTTGTATTATCCGGGAGGGTTCAAACGAGTGGTGCACAAATGCTCGATGCCGTCCAGTTACGCGTTGAAGAATCGGGATCACAGATCTTTCAGAAGACTATCGAACTGACCAATGATGGATCATTTACAGTGCATTTAGGTTCTCTCCATTCAAAACAAATCATGTGTACGTTTTCCGCACCTGGTTTCAATCCTCAGCGAGTAACAGGTCTGACTGGCGGAACAACCGCAGTTTCCCTGGGATTGGTTCGATTGAGCCCTTTTGTTGAGTTGGGACCTGTTTCCGTTGCCAGAGGAGAAGACGGTTATGCAGTCGTCGACTTCTGGGTAACGTCTCACATCGCAAAATCCTTGACCTTCGTCAACGTTTCCATCACGTCATCTCAATCTATTGCAGGTCCGTGTTTCGATTCAGACCCGATCCTGACACTGCGATTCACGATGAGTGCGCAACGAACATCTCAATCACAATCTGTTTCGACGGTCCTTCACATCGACTCAGGGGGCTCAGCAGGGACCCATAGCCAGCCGACATTACAAGTGAACGGTGAAATTGAGAGAGACTCGTGTGGGCCACTGATGCTTCGTCTTGCCGCTCCATACTCCTTCACTCTCACGACAGATGACCAGTCAACCCCAAGAAAGATCAGGCTCGAAGTGCCGGTCACTGTTGCAGTTCCTAAACTAGGTATTGTTCATCCAGACTGGGATCACGCGACAGTGACAGCTGAGATGGATACCCTGGAGAAGATTAGTGGCTCACCCAAGTAATGCTCCCATGAAAGACAGCGCTACGCCCAATTTGCTCTCCACGTTGAAGGCAGTTGGTCCTGCTATCGGTGCCGCTACTGCATTTGAGGTCGCGGCGAAAACTTACTTCGGGACCAAGGGGTTCTTTGGCCTCGTAATTCCTATCGCTTCGGCAGTCGGCCTTCTCATCACTAGCGCGTATCTATTCCTTGCAAAAGTTCGCCTTGACAAGAAGAAGTCTCAAAAGACTCCGCGATTCTCGGATGGCGTGAGGGTGGTTGGCCTCACTGGAGCAGTGTTGTTTACCGCGCTCGTGTTCCTTCGTGTTTGGAATGCTCGACCGAATGCAATACATGGGGAAACATACGAGGCGGGCTTTTTCTGTGACGCAGCAAGCGGATTGCCAATCGGAGATGCAAATGTGGTGGTCTTAAGTCGCGGGGGGAGACCGATGTCAAGCAGCCAGGATTTGGATAGTCGGGGGTTCTTTTATGCGGAGCTTGATAAATGGTCCTTTCTTCCGGGATCAATTCAGGTCTTTGGTAAGAACTGCAAAGTCTCAGAACCTGTTGACATTGAGTCCGGAGGCAAAAATCTCTGCTCTGCGTCACGGGATGCGGATAATCCCGCGTCCCTCGCAATTCATCAATGGAGGGTTAAATGCCAGTAACCTCTTTTCGTTTCGCCACGATGATTGTGATCGCAATTCTTGCTAGAACTGTCCCGGCTCACGCGCAGGAGATGGCTTCAGCAAACAATGACACCTCGGCGTTGTTTGACGCGCAAGCATACCTTCGCCTTCTCGGACCAGCTTCAGAAATTGCCGCTCGAATATTGGCTGGGTTAGGAAATCCCATCTTTGTTCCCGACAAACCTGTGGCGCTGCAAGCATTAACAAGTCAACCGGTTTCAGTCACGGTGCTGTTCCCCACGGAGAAGCAGTTCCCTCAATATCTTCCGTTGCTGCGGAGTTCCACCCACAGCTTTTGTCAGATTATTCCACCCACACCGCCTGACAATATCAAGAATTTAATCGTTTGTGATCCCGACACACTGCGACAACTCGATATTCTGATTCGCATCTCACATTCTCCGGCATACGTAAACCAGCAGATGAAAAATGATTGGACCTATATGCGGCTGCTGAGGCGGATCCAAACAGAACCAGACAAGGTTTTGAGCGAAGCGAAGCCGACCGTAACTGACGAGCATATGCAGGAACACATGAGCTTCATTCTAGTGTTCCTGCTTGCGCATGAAACTTGGCACTTAACGCATGGCGCGGGAACAAATTTCGAATCCGACGCAGATCGAGTCCAATCCTCAACTGACATCGAGCTTACGGATAAGTTGATGTGTCGCAACTACGAAGCTTTTCCGAGACAAGGTCTCAGCCTTTTTGCTGTGAACCACCCTACACCTCTAGCCGAGGAAGGAACGACCGAAGACCCCTCTTTCAGAAGCACTCTCAAAACGACACGTCAAATTTGGCAGGAGGAAGAAGACGCGGATCATTTCGGCGCGGAGACAATGGTGAAACTGGTTGCCTTCATCAAAGATAAGGATGGCACCGCAAATATCGACCACCTCTCCAGCGAGATCATCCAAAACTTCGGAAACATGATGCTGCAAATTTGGCTTTCGAAGATGCAGCCGTTTGCGCAGGATCATTGCGCAGCGTTTGCCAATCAAGATTTCTACTTGACAAGGTGCATGTGCCAAGACAAATCGATATATGCCCAGGTTATAAACTTGTTTGGCGCAACCCACCCACCGATAGTACTCAGAATGCATACAGCAGCTTTCTATTTTGCTTCGCAGTTAAAACAGAATATAGGGGTCGACCTTACTAAATCCAAAGAGCCAGACGCCTTCGTAGCGCTTCTCTGGCTTCAACTGATCGATGGCCTGAGCGACGTTCCTCTCAAACTATCAATGGCGGCTTGCATGAATTTCCCAAAGGTGGTTGTAGAGCATGGGAATATCGTTCAGGTGTTACCAGACCTTGCTGGCTTTGTCGGTCCGGACGCCAGTACCCAACACCCCGGCTATCCCAGCGATGAAGCGAAATTCATGGAGAGCTGCCTTACCCCTGGCCACGATTCGGTTCATCCAACCAACAATCAACCTAAGACGTCTCAATCGACGAATAGTACTCTCGATGCGGACCACGCAACTGAGAGACAAGGAGATTTGTTGTCGACGCGGAAAGATGTTGAGAAACTCCCTCCAACCGCTGTCAGAGACTGCGCCTTTCGGATGGCTGGAATTGCCGAGGAGATTGCAACTATGGACCAATTGGACAAAGACATGCTTTATATGAGAGCAGCATGGGAATCGCCTTCGGAATTTGCAGAGAAATATTCTTCGCAACTTTCCCCGGACAAGCGTACCAAATTGCAAACGATCATTAAATCGGACATCACTTGCAATGAACCGCAGTTGCCGAACCTTTAAGCCACTGTCAGGGGTCTCTTGAGAAAAACATGACGTAGTCTGCAGGGGGCGTGATGCCTTGGCGGCTAGGGAACAAGAGGAAACGGGGCGGAGGGTATAATGCCTTTCAACTTCGGGAAGCCAGAG
>Ga0302319_10003946_pt1 | contig 30679 bp, 18 predicted proteins | sample Bog_T0_2_FD_203319 | JGI IMG/M metagenome (GOLD analysis project Ga0302319, IMG submission 203319) | Peat permafrost microbial communities from Stordalen Mire near Abisko, Sweden - Bog_T0_2 | ecosystem: Environmental > Terrestrial > Soil > Wetlands > Peat | place: Sweden: Abisko, Stordalen Mire... | reverse complement strand
ATCATGAAATTGCTCCAATTAACCACATCCTCACGCATATCCAAAAATACAAATATATCTGTCGGCCTTGAAATCTGCGTGGCTTTGGAAAAAATTCGATACGGATCGGCCCAGGTCCAACCGCCATCATTGCCGGGGCCAGGGTCCGGCGCGGGCGAGAATCCGCCGACGTATAGGTTCATGGACATGGTCAAAATTCGGGGAACAAGCTGACCCGTTGCGTTAGGGATCGTTGAACGATCAGAAGGGCATTTGTAGATACCTGTCGAACCGTTGTACTTCCACAGCGGACGTTTTTCCATGTCATACGTAGGATCCCAATTCGCGCGGTTGCCGGAGCCGGGGGTGAAATCCATATGAGCTCCCGACCAGGCGAAATTGTTTGGATCACCCAGGTTGGCGGTATCCATGGGAACGCTGGGGCCCGCCCGCATGCCACCCGTGGGACCGCCGGTACTCGCATAGAGCATGACATCGTTGTTGTCTTCGTTATACATCCGCCAGCAAAGCGCAAGCTGGCGGTGGTTGTTCAAGCACTGGATGCCCTGAGCCTTTTGTTTGGCCTGGCTGAGAGCGGGCAACAAAAGCGCGGCCAGTATGGCGATAATGGCAATAACCACCAGCAATTCAATCAAAGTGAAACCTTTCTGGGAAGAAGCGAGGGCAGAACCGTCAAATCGGAACTTGGCAAACCTGCTGGAACAATTATTAGTCAACTTCATTGCTTTCTCGTAGCTAATGGAAACATTAACCACACTAACTCTTTGAGCTGTTATATCACACTTCCAAATTCTTATCAAGTGATAAATTCAAAGTTGTCACCTATTTTTTACAATTTTGTTTCCGGATGCCGCTGGATCGTAAGATCGAGACCGTGGCTCAGGCTAAGGGCCTACCTTCAGGCGGTAGAATTGCTGCGGATAGTTGGTGGCCAAATAATCCATGAACAGCCATATGCCATTTGTGTTCAGCGTGTTGGTGGCAACCGGATGCCAGTCCGCGGGCGTCGCGAGATTGGTGGTGGCCTCCAGTACATAATTTGAGCCAGGCATGCCCAGCAGGTTCAGGCTGAAAGTTCCGTTTGGATTGGCCATGGCATTGCTGATGCCCGGCGGGATAATCACGGTGAGCGTGGCGATGCTGCTGGTCACCGAACCATAATTATTGGTCACCACCAGCGCGTAATTGCCGGTATTGGCGAAAACCGCTCCTGAAATCGCGAGCAAATTGGAATTGGCGCCCGAAATATTTCCGCCGTTGGCCAGCAGGGCGCCGTTATCCAGCCATTGGTAGCCAAACGGGCCACTGCCATTGACCGCTCCGCTGAAAGTGGCGTTGGCGCCGGCGGAAATCGTCAGATTGGTGGGCTGGGTGGTGAAGCGAGGGGGCGAAAGCGAGTCTACGGTGAGGTCATCCAAGCCAAAGCCACCGGGAGGATTCTGCGCGACAAACTGAAGCGTTGTGTTCGTGCCGGTTGCGCTGACCAAGGCAATCACGTTGGTCCAGGTCAAGACCGGGGGATTGGTGAGCGCAAAGATTTGGCCGGTGCTGCCGCCGGTGATCCAATTGGCGGTGAAAGATTGTCCGGAACCCTTGACGGGATTGTCGACCCAAAACGACAAACGGTAGTTCTGGCCGGGCGTGGTCGGAAAGGACTGGGACAAGGTGGCCAAATTTGTGTCGCCCAGAAACATCCCGAAGGCGCCGGAGTGAACATAATTTGAGCCAGTGCCATCGCTCAGTGAACCGGCATTCACCACCGCATTAAAAATGTTGCTCCCATCCGCGGTGTTACCGACCAAAGTCCAGTCCGTTAAATCGCCGGTTTCAAATCCTCCGTTTTGCACGATACCAACCGAGACCATCGCGGTGAGCGCCTGCACAAACTGGCTCGCCAAATTGGTGAACTGGATGGAGTTGGTATACAACCCGTCGGACAAGTTCGCGGCGGCTGGCGCGAGCGTGACCGCGACGCTGACTTCCGCGCCCGGGGCCAGGCTGCCGCTCGCGGGCGATACGTTGAACCAAAGGGAGGTATTATTGACACTCCAGTTTAATGGGTTGGGCGATGGATTTGTCAAAACGATGCCATTGGCCGCCGGGAGAAACGGGCCGCCGGGCGGGCCATTGAAGTAAAAATTTGCGGGCGGCAGGATCACGAGGGGATCGCTGGTTACGAGCGTAAAGAAGCGGGAGTGTCCGACGTGACCGGTAATATTGGTGAACCACACATTGGCGGTGTAGGTTCCGGCGATCAGGTTGGTCGCCACCGAATTTAAGCTGACCACCACGCTATCGTTTCCTCCCGGCGCGAGCGTGCCACCGGTGTTTGATATGGTTAGCCAGGCCGGGGAGCTGGTCAGCGACCAGGTCAGCGGGAATGCGGCGGTATTTGAAAGCGAATAGGCTTGGGAGACAACGTTGAAAGAGCCGCTCGGCGCGCGAACGCCACTGAATCCATAGTTGGAAACCACCAGAAGCGGGTCGGGGGCGACGAGGAGGTTGATCAGGTTGGTTCCTTTGGGCGTGCCTAATCCGGTGCAAAGGTCATAGCCGGGCACAGCGTAAAATGCGTTGGGACTGCCGGGCCACGTGTTGCTGCCAGTAGTGATGTCAAAAAATGCCGAACTGTAGGTGGACTCATTGGCGATCTCGTAGATAGCAGGGTTAATGAAGCCGGCGGCAGGCTGGCCCAAGGCCGCCTCCCGCTGGTTTACGAGGGCCATCAAACCCGCCCATAAAGGCGCCGCGCAACTGGTGCCGACTACGGATTCGGAGAGGCCGTTTCCATAGGTTATATAGATATCTGCCGCTGTCAGCGCGACATCCGGGCCGTTTCGCGCGCTGGCGGAGCCGCCATTGGTCAAGAATGAATTGATGCCGAGCTGCCAGGCGGGAATCGCATAATTTTGGCTGACGCCGCCGCCGGTGCCAAGGTAATTGCCGGAGGTTGGATCCAACCCCTGGTTCCAAACCGTCTCGGTGGAACGGGCGCTGCTACGGGTGACGGTGGTGAGGGATGTGCCGCCCACGACGGTGAGGTTGGGACTGTCATCGGGAAAGGAAACAAAGCCGTTGTAGGCATCATTGTCTCCCGCAGAGGTGAAGAAAGACTGGCCCTGGGCGGCCATCTGCTGGAAAATCTGCTCGGCTGCCGGATCCGGTCCGCCGCCGCCTTGGAACCACGAACAACTGATTTGGGCGGCAAGGTCGTCGTCGGCAATCCCGGCCAGGATGGCTGACCAGGAGGTGCCCAAAGGGGCTTCATAAACCAATACCCTCGACATATTGGTGGCCATGGAAATCGCCATTTCAATGTCCAATGAAACCTCACCACCGCCGCTTCCCGGTGTGGCAACGCCTCCGTTTACCAGGACATTGGTGAGGGAAACGGCGGGCAAGCCGGCCAAAGTTTCATAGGCGGTAATGTCGTTGGAATAATAGCCGTCAAATTCCAATAACGCCACGGACTGTCCCGCGCCATTCAGGTGGTTATTATGAAGGTACGCGTAGCGGAAGTCGTTGCCGATATATAGGCCGCCGGGGCCGCTTCCCGCATTGGGCTTCACCCCTCCGTCCGGGTGGGGCGCCATCACGTGAAGACTCGCCGGCTGCGGCAGCGAATAATTATCCAGCCCGCCGACGCTTAAAATTTGGAACGGCAGGCTGGGATCCACCGAAGGCCGGGTGTCTGGTGAATAAAAAGTGCGGGCCTCCGTCGGATGCCGGTAAACCTTCATCTTCACCTGGAAGCACTTTTCCACAGCCGAAACCGGTCCCGATACGTCCAATACGGTGCGGCCCGGGTGGGTGCCCTCCACTTTAAAACCGTTGGTTCCCGCAAATCGGATGAGCGCCTCATAGTCTGAAACGGCCGGCCCGAATTTCCCGGTAAATTGGCCGGGCGTCAAATATTGGTGGTAGTTGGCGTTTCCCGGGGTGTACATCCCTTGAAGCAACGAATGCAATTCGTCCGGGTTCCGGAGCGGCAACGCCAGGGAGAAACGCAGTTGATTTGTCCCCGGCAATTCGCCCAAGGCGGCCGACTTGACCCTCGCCGCGGGTCGAGATCCCGCCAAATACAGCCGAGCTTCCTTTGCCAAGTCCACGCCGGGATTGCCCACAAACAGGCACAATGCGATCGCTATCGCGGTGAGGAACCGCAGTCGGCCTGGAATAGTCATATAATGGGTATCTTTGATTATTGCTTATTTGCAGGATTTGTGTTACTAATTCAGTCTGACAACATTCGAACACGCGTAAATAATACGCAAATGGTACATTGTCAAACCCGGACTTTGGAGGGGACATATTTCCGTCTTTGTTTTCGGCTGATTTCGAAGCTTCTGCCGTCCACGATGATTCATCCTTGATTAAGACCCCCCCTCCGGCGTAAAAGTTTCATTTTATAAGATGAAAGGCTGAATCCCATGGCGGAAAACAAAACCAAGGAAACCGGATCGTCGGTCCAGCGATTCATTGAAGCTCTTCCGGACGACCAGAAACGGGCTGACGCCTTTGCCATCATGGAGATGATGGCCCATGCCACCAAGCTTGAGGCCAAAATGTGGGGCGCCAGCATCGTCGGCTTCGGCAGCGTGCATTATAAGTACGAAAGCGGCCGCGAAGGCGACATCTGCCTGATGGGCTTTTCCCCGCGCAAACAAAATTTTGCCCTCTACCTTCCCGGCGGTCATCCCGCGTATGCGGCCGAACTCATAAAACTGGGAAAATTCGAAACCGGCAAAGGTTGCTTGTACATAAAAAAAATCGCGGAAATCGACAGCGCCGTCCTGAAAAAAATCCTTGAAAAGGGCGCCCGATCCGCCGCGAAGTCCAATCTCGAGTCACGATGAAATGGCCACGTCTTCTCCCCGGTTTTATCGCCTTGGGCCTGGTTCTTACCGCTTCGGCCGCGCCGACCGATCCGCTGGAATCCGGCTTTGCCAGTCCCCCCGACCTGGCAAAACCGCAGACGTGGTGGCACTGGATGAATGGCAATATCTCGAAGCCCGGGATCACGGCCGATCTTGAGGCCATGAAGCAGATTGGATTGGGTGGCGCCACCATCGTCAACGTGGATTGCGGGATTCCGAGCGGTTCCGTGCCGTTCATGAGCCCGGAATGGCAGGACGATTTCAAGTTTGCGGTTCAGGAAGCCGACCGATTGGGCTTCAAACTTTGTGTGGAGAATTGTGCGGGATGGTCCAGCAGCGGCGGTCCGTGGAACACGCCGACCAACGCCATGCAACGGCTCACCTCCAGCGAAATCAAGGCTGACGGTCCGGCGCGGTTTGATGCGGTGCTGCCGCAACCGGCGGTTAACCTCGATTTTTATCGCGATATCGCCGTGCTCGCCTTCAAGGTGGCTGAGGCCACGAATCCTCCCGCCGCCGGGGCAGGGCAACCGCCGGGCAAATTGGAGATTAAATCGGCGTTCTACGAATCGAAAGAAGGCGGGGCCGGTGCGAACGTCACGGCGAAGGTCGTTGCCCTGATTCAGGATGGCCATAAGTCAATCGACGCGCGAAGTGACGAACTGGGTGGCGATCCGGCCTCTGGGGAAGTGAAGCAGTTACGGGTGCAATTGTTGCTTGATGGAAAACCCGCCACCGTCATTGTGGACGAAGGTGATACGCTGACGTTGCCCGCCACCTGGGGCGAGCTGGCCGCTCTCCAATCCATCGGCCGGACTTCGGCCAAACGCACATTTGTCCAGCCGCCGCCGGCGGCGGCGCCCGCCGACGGCTCCGCGGTTCCCCTCGATCAAATAGTTGATTTGACGACAAAGCTCGATCCCGATGGGCACTTGCGCTGGAATGTTCCGCGGGGCAAATGGATCATCCTCCGGCTGGGCTATACGCCGATCGGGGTAAATAATCATCCGGCACCGAAGGAGGGGACCGGTCTGGAATGTGACAAGCTCAGCAAGACCGCCCTCGACGCCCACTGGGCCGGATTCATGCAGAAAGTCCTGGATGATGTCGGACCACTGGCGGGAAAGTCGTTGAACGCTTCGCTGATCGACAGCTATGAAGTCGGCGGCCAGGACTGGACCGGGGATTTTCGCGCGGAATTCCAAAAACGGCGCGGCTACGATCCGTTGAAGTTTCTGGTGACCTTTACGGGCCGGGTGGTGGACAATCCCCCGGTGACGGAGCGTTTTCTTTGGGACATGCGCCGGACGGTGGCTGATCTATTTGCGGAAAACTATTATGCCCACTTCGCGGAGCTTTGTCGTGAACATGGTCTGCTGAGCGCGGTGGAACCTTACACCGGACCCTTTGAATCTCTGCAGTGCGGCAAGGCGGCGGACGTGGTCATGGGGGAATTTTGGACCGGCAGCCAGGGGCATCCCTCCGTGAAAATGGCCGCGTCCATCGCCCACATCTATGGCAAGCCGGTCGTTGGCGCGGAATCTTTCACGGCTTCGGGCGGGGCGGGAAAATGGCAGAACGATCCGTATTCACTTAAGACGCTGGGTGACCTGATGTATTGCCAGGGATTGAACCGGTATTACTTTCACCGCTATGCCATGCAGCCTTGGACCAACCGCTGGCCCGGTATGACGATGGGCGAGTTCGGTTTTCATTTCGAACGCACGCTGACGTGGTGGAAGCAGGGGAAGGCGTGGATCGATTACATTTCCCGTTGCGAGTTCATGTTGCAGCAGGGCCGCGCGGTCAACGATGCCGCCTATTTCACGGGTGAAAGCGCGCCGGTGGAAATGCGGGTGGGCAATCCCGCGCTGCCGGCCGGCTACGATTTCGATGCGATCAATGCCGACGTCCTGCTGCACGGCGCCACGGTCAAGAATGGCCGGATCACGCTGGCCAGCGGCGCAAACTATGGCGTCCTGATCCTGCCGCCCGGCGATACGAATATGACGCCGCAGCTTTTGCGGCGCATCGGCGACCTGGCGCGCGCGGGCGCGACAGTGGTGGGCGCGCGGCCCCAACATTCGCCCAGCCTCGCCGGGTTTCCGGAGTGCGATGAGCAGGTGAAAAAATACGGGGAAGAGCTGTGGGGCGAGTGTAACGGAACCAGCGTCCAGGAGAATCAGTTGCACGTGTCCGCCGACGGCTCCGCCGCCACCGGCCGGATTGTTTGGGGCAAACCGCTCGCGAAGGTGTTTGCCGAACAGAAACTAAAACCTGATTTTGAATTTCCGGCGGCGGACGGGCGGCTTGCCTATACCCATCGTGTGGCCGGCGACGCGGACATTTATTTTGTTTCCAACCAGCGGCGGCAGTTTGATTCGGTGGAATGCACTTTCCGCGTCAGCGGCAAGATACCGGAACTCTGGCATCCGGACACCGGGCTGACGGAGGCGGCGCCGGTTTGGAGCGCGCAAGACGGGCGCACCACGGTGCGGGTGAATCTTGATCCGGCGGGATCAGTTTTTATCGTTTTCCGGCGGACGGCCGACCAGGCCGAGCATGTGACAGGGGTCGTCACTACCATTGGTGCGGGATCGGCGTCGAGTCCGAAACTTGTCATTAATCAGGCAATTTACGAGGCCACGGACGGAGCGGGAGAAATGAACGTAACCGCCAAGCTGGCGGAGCTGGCCCGCGGCGGTCAGTTGGTGGTTGCCGCAAACAACGACACCCTGGGCCGCGACCCGGCGGAAAACCACAACAAGGTGTTGCGCGTCGACTACACGCTGGATGACAAACCGGGCGAGGTGACCGTCCGCGAAAACGAAACACTGACTTTGCCATCCGCGCCGTCGATCGGCCTGGCGCCACAGTGGGAGGCGAGCGTGGGCACCGACGGCGTTTCCACGGTAAAACTATGGCGCAACGGCGATGTCAATTTGCAGACGGAGGCCGGCGCCGTTTTGCATGCGACGGCCAATGATGTGCCTGCGCCCCGGGAAATCACGGGGGAATGGAACTTGAGCTTTCCGGCGAACTGGGGCGCTCCGATGTCGGTGACGCTGCAAAAACTCGTTTCCTGGACCGATCACCCCGATAACGGTGTGCGTTATTTTTCCGGTACCGCCGCTTACTCCAAGACCATTGAGCTTGGCGCGGACCGATTGAAAAGCGGCCGGGAACTCTGGCTGGACCTCGGGACGGTCAAGAATTTTGCCGAGGTGTCCTTGAATGGGCAGGATCTGGGCGTGCTGTGGAAACCTCCTTTTCGCGCGAACCTCACCGGCGCCGCGCACCCCGGGGCCAATGCCGTGGTGGTCAAGGTGACAAACCTTTGGCCCAACCGGTTGATTGGCGACGAGCAACTGCCGGCGGATTGTGAATGGGACGGTGACCAGCTGAAGGCTTGGCCGCAATGGTTGCTGGAAAACAAGCCAAGCCCGACCGGAAGGCTGACCTTCACCACGTGGCACCATTGGAAGAAGGATTCAGCGCTGCTCGAGTCCGGCTTGCTGGGGCCGGTGACCCTGAGAACTGCCGAGCTGATTTCCGCGAAATAGGCCTGGGAGCGATCGTCTTTGGTCCACGGTTGCGCCTGCGGAGTTGGCAAGGGGACCCTTAGTTTCATTCCTGGCTTGAAGTTTTAAGCCGACTAACGAATCATGATCGAATCCCCCAGCTTTTTTCCCAGAGAATTTAGATATGTGTCGATGGTCGAGGTATAACCAAAGACGAACCGCGAAAGGAAGCGGAAGAACACATTATAGACTTCGCCGTCTTCCGTAATGGTGACCTTGCTGCCGGTGCCCGACGGCTCGAGGTGATAGGTCCAGGTTCCGCCGAAAGGTAGTTTGGGATCGGCGATGCGAGTGACCCAACGACCCGGCGGCGTCGCTTCGACGATTTCGAAGGTCATGGCGCCTTGAGACCCCTCCTCGCGCCAGCGTTTTCCTTTCGAATCCGGCAAAATCTCCACTTTGGTCACACCGTCGCGCCACTGAGCAAAGGCGGCGATATTGGTAATGACGGGCCAAATGGCCGCCGGTGGCGACTTGAACTCCGCAGATCGGCGGGCCACATGGCGTTTGGGCAAACAGGCTCCCACCAGCGCGACGAGCAAGATCAATCCGACCAAAACGGCACCGGTTAATAACAACCATTTCATATTATTCCTTTTGGTTCAGAAACGTTTGTCAATTCACTCCTTTTGATTTTCCCGCGAGCATCGCTTGGCCGGCGGCTTTGGCGAGCAGGGCTAACCCGGCGAGGGCTGAATCGCGCTCCGCCGCCGTCAGCTGGCGGAGCAAGATCTCGACCTTGGCGTGGTCGAGCACCGAGGCCGCCTGCATCGCGTTTCGGCCTTGTTCGGTTAGTTGAAGTCCGATCTTGCGATGGTCGGAAGGATTCTTTTGCTTCGCGACGTATCCGAGCGCGATTAGCTTTTTCAACGCCTGCGACATCGTCGAGCGGGCGATTCCCAAATGGCGCGCCAATTTTGAAGGCTGCACATCGACGGCATCCCGGAAATGCGCCAGTATCCCCGAATCGCGCGCCGACAGATGCACGTGGGATGAGGCGGCCTTGACGTGGTCGACGTGGCACGCGATATAAATCCGCGGATACAACTGCTGCACCTGCAAAATCTGATCCTGCATGCCGCGCACTTTACCTCGGGATAAATAGTTCGTCAAAACGAACGAATTTTGAATCCTCCAGGACCCCTCCACAACTCCCGCGCCGGGAAAAAAACGTGGCGGACTGAAAAAATGAGTTGAAAAAATAAGAAGCAGGACGAAAATGGCCAAAATCACATGAAAGAGCCCACGCTATTCGTGGGCATGCAACCCTATGGAAAATCCGAGGATATTCCAAAATTTTGGCGGGCGTTGTTTTGCTTTCGGGCTAAAATCCTTCGGGAGACACAGCAACTCCCCGACGGGATGGCCGGTCCCAGCATGGCGTATCTGGGTCATATTTACACTCTTAACCTTGCTGGCGCAGGTTGAAGTGCACGCCACGGTTACACCACCGCCATTTGTTTTTCCGCAACTGACGATCAGCCAGCCAGCCGCGGGTTCCATTCCATTCCGCACCAACAGCGCGACCATCGCATTGGCCGGAACGGTGAGCGATCCTTTCGCAACGGTGACGGTTCAGGGCAATCCCGCGACCAAGCCCGATCCCACGAATTGGGTCATGAACGGAGTCAGCCTGACGCAGGAAGGCGATAATCTAATCACCGTCAGTGCCACAGACCCTGACGGGGCCCGAACCGTCCAAACCCTGGTTGTCAACCGCGACACGTCGGCCCTTCAGCCAATGGGCCTGCAAGTCTTGCCGAATTCTTCCTCAACCAATGAAATTCTCTGGCTGGCCGCAGGCGAGTCAGATTTGGATTATACCCGTATTTACCGGCGTTCGAACCGCGCAAGCAGTACCAACGAGACCCTCATTGGCACAGTACCGGCGCCGGCTACCCGCTTTCTCGATACCAATATCGCCGGGACGGCTTTCTGCTATAAAATCCAAACGGTCGACACTCTGGGCAATCAAAGTGCTTTTTCGGATGAGGTTTGTCCGGGGACATCCGGGGCGGGCGGTTCAGGAGCTTTTTATCCTGCGGGTGGTAGCATCGGTCCGGGGAATATCAGGTCTTCGCCAATCGCCAGCACCGCTCTCAGTGTGCCGCGCCCCATCCGGGAGACCAATGGGGATGTGCGTGTTCGTTATATCGATGATTGGAGTTCGGGCCTGTTGGGTTCAGGTACAACCTCGGAATGGGGGGGACCCCATTGCAAGTGCTGGAACCCGGGGTACATCGAGTCCCTGCCCGTTTTTGTCGAGAAATCGGGAGGATTCGGCGCGAAGCTGCAAGTGACGATCACGCCCCCCGCGGGGTGGATCATCAGCAGCAACAATTTTATCGGGTACGGCAGCTTTGTGCTCAATTCCCCGGCGGCCGGCGGCTTTTACAGTCTTGGCTCAAGGGGAGTTTTCACCTGCGGACAATATCCCAAATATGGAAGTTCCGGGAAGCCGGCTTCAGCGGCCTGGGATGCTTCGCAGTCCGCTTCATTCATGGGGGATGTATGGCATGACACCAATTCAAGCTATACGATGAGTTCCAACCAGCTCACTTTTTCGGTGTCTTCGTCGGGGATTTTCATCGGAACAGATCCACAAGGGAATCCCATCTATTCGGGGCCGGGCAATATAATCGACGTTGCGTTTTATTTGGACCTGCAACCGCTGGACCCGTTTCAGATCGCGGGCGACCGGGCGCCCAAGGCGCAAATCACGGCCAATGGGAAGCAGGTTGAAGAGGGGCTCTTTTTAGAGCTGGATATAGATCCCGCCGCGCTGTCCTGTCTTTCCCGGCCGATTGATGATCAAGGCGGGGCGGTGGACCTTTTCTCCGGTGATTATTCATTTCAAGTACCTCTCTTTGCGGGGCAAGGTTCCGGCCTGAACGTGGACGGTATCCTGAGCTATTCTTCCATCAACAGCTCTTGGGATCTGGCGGCGCGGCAACAACGGAGCGCGACCAATTACTCCCAGATGCCGCTGGGCCCAGGGTGGGGTTATCCCTATGGCATGAAGATTTTCCGGGAGGACAAGATCGTCTGGAACCAAGGCGTCCCCTCGCCAACGAACGACGCCCTTCTGCTGGCCTGTCCGGATGGGCGGGTGACACAATGGTTTTACGATACCACGGCCAACCAATATGGCATTCAAGGAGGCAGTATTTTCAATTCATCCATCATCCACGGCCCCGCGCCCAGTTGGGCCGAGTTCGTCGCCGCGGTGATTGTGGCGACACCTTCCGGATATGTACTGAGGGAGGCGCAACCGACCAACTCCAGCTATCAAGAAATCGATTTTGATACGCGGGGACGAATGACACAGATTTTGCCCCAGGGCGGCAGCCGGCCGATCCGCATCACCTATGCGGGAGCCAAACAAATCGTGACCGACTCCTCCGGGCGCATCACCGAGTTTTCCTTTGACGCCTCGGGCAAAATCATCCAGATAGCCGACCCGGCGGGAGGGGACTGGGAGCTGGGCTATTCCAGTGGCGGCGCGCTGACCAACATACTGGAATCAGCCACGAGCTATGGCTGGCAGTTCGCATATGACGCCACCAACTATTTTTTGACGGAGAGAAAATTTCCCAATGGTTTTGTCCTCCAGTCATCCTACGACACGGACCCCATCTCAAACGGGCGGTTTTTTTGGGGGGCACTGAAATCGACCTGCTGGAAGGAAAACGCCGCCACCTCAACCCGCGCCATCACCTACGACCGGAATGACGCGTTCGGCCTGGATTATGCCGGTCTGCTAACCTTCACCACCAATTCCGTCCGCGTCGCAATCACCGCGCCTTCGGGCCGAAACACCAGTTTTTTCGATCTTGACCCGTCCTCCGTTTCTTCAATCCTTTATGGTTCCGGGGCCGTGACGGTTACCCGGTCGGATGAGGTGGAGGGTAGCCCCAAAACCTTGAGATATCTGGGCGGTGATGAATCGGACGTGGCCATCGCCCCGCATCTGGACCAGGAAACGCGGATCAATGCCTCGGGGGACCAACGATATTATGTGCGGAACGGCCCCTATCCCGTGGACCTTATCCGGGAAGATGGGACCGCTTATCTGTGGCAAAGCACCGGCCAGACCACGCTGGCTTCTCCCGCCAGCGTGACGGGATGGAGGGGATATAGTACGCACTACGACTATTATGACCCGCAATCTTCCCATGAACGATTAAAGGCCGTATTCCCGGCCGGCCAGGATCCATCGAGTCCGACGGCGCATAGCATCCAGTATGGTTATGATACTGCCTTCCGCGTCCAATCGGTCACCGACATGGACTCGAACACCACGCAAATCGTTTATTATAATACGCCGGGTAAACTGGGGCTTCCCTACCGGATTATTCCGCTCGCCAATCTTGCCACCCCGACCACCACCGGGCAGTCGAATTTATACGCATGGACCTTTGACTACGACGGTCTGGGTAGAACGACTTCGGTGACGGACCCGAATCAAAATGTAACCCTTTGTTTTTATGACCGAGCGGGACGGCTCAGGGAGATTCTCGGCCCGACGAATGCAGCGGGCAAACTGGCTCCTCCGGAAACGGATTTTAGTTATCAGGGAGATTTACTGATCCAGGAAACTTCGCAGAATTCCGGCAGACCCAACCTGACGACGAGCCATGTCTATGACAACCAAGGCCGGCTTTTGCAGGAGATCCGCCAGGGCAATGATCCCGCCGGAGCTCCCAACACCACTGCCTATGCGTATGATGCGGACAATAATTTAACCAACATCCTCTATCCGAACGGCGGTTCGGCGGTACGCGACTACGACAACCGGGGGCGGCTGACGAATTCCATCGAGCCGATGGGCGAGACCACACAGTACACCTATGATGATGCGAACGATCAGGTGGTTGATACCTGCCGGATGGACGGCGGGGAGAAACGAACCTGGACCGTCGCTGGGCGTGACCAGCTCCGGCGTGTCACCCATCTCCAATTGCCAACGGTGACTCAAGGGGGCATCACGGGCAGGCCCAATTTTTATTATGGTTACGATCCGGACGGTAACATGACCAATCAGACCTATTCTTTTGGAGGCAGTACCAACGGCGTAGCGTCCTACTTTGGGTATTTTGACGAGGCTTGGGGAACCGCCACTGACATGGGCGGAGGCCAGGCCGCCGTGGAGCGGCTGGACAGTGACTATCAGGGCAGAACCATCAGTTACTATGGGATCTATACGGTGGCGAATGGCAGCGTCGGTCCGGCCTATATTCAAAGCGAAACCAACCGCACCGGCCCAACCATCGTAGCGTTGACGTACAGTCCTTTCAGTACGATCAGCAAAATTCTTGACCAGTCGGGAAACCAGCGGGCCGGCTTCGGTTTGGATTACTGCGGGCTGTTAAAACAAATTTTCGTTCCAAACCCGGCGGTTCCGCAGGTGGGAGGGGGCATCCAAGCCAATACGAGCGCCTTGAGGCTGACCCGTGACAACTTCAGCGGGGTAAAGACGGTGAGCGATGTTTTCAACGCCACCAGCACGATCACCCGGGACCAGCTGGGCCGGGTGCAATCGGCGACCGATCCGGCCGGCACGCAAGTCGTGAATAGCTGGTCGCCGGCTGGGGATTGCGCGACCACCACGACGACCGCCGGGGGCGCCGCCCTGGACGCAACGCGCGCGGCCCATGACGACCAGGACAATTTAACCCAGGTCATTGCGCCGGGAAACAATGGGTCGGGCACGTCTTTCCAATATGACCGATCCGGCCGCCTGACCTCACAAACCGATGCCGCAGGGAAAACCACGGGCTACCAGTACAATGCCTTTGGCGAGTTGACCAACCAGATATATCCCTCGGGCGCCCACATCACTTATGTCCATGACCCAATGGGCCGGGCGACCCTCTCGACTGAGTACGGTCCAAACGGGAATGTCACGCGCACGGAAACGACACAGTATGACTGGCGGGGCAATGTCAGCTCGGCTGAGGATGCCAATTACCGGCTCGAATACGACTGGGACAACCTGCACCGGATGCTGGCCCGCCGGACGATCTTTAAAAGGTTGAACGTCACCAATGAATTAGATTACCGCTACGGTGCATACGGCGATCTGGTCTCAGAACAGGACAGCGAAGGCTACGTCACAAAATATGATTGGGATGACGCCGGCAATTTGAGGGCGACTACACTGACGCCGCCGACGGCAGATCCCCAGCAAGTACAACGGGTAAACATTTATCCGGACGCCGTCGGGCGCGTGACGGGTTGGGGTTTTGTGAGCGGTTCCAATGCCGTGGTTAGCGCCGCATTAAGCCGCGACGAGAAGGGGCGTTTGACGAAGCTGTCCTATTCCGGCTCCGGCGTTTCCGCCGCCGCGCTGCCGTCCATTGGTTATGGCTTCGATGCCCGTGATTTGGTCACCAACATCACGGATTATTCCAAGGGCCTTTCCGCCGTGTTGGGATATGATCCGCGCGGCAATCTGAGTTCGGAGACTTGGAGTCAGTTATCCGACGGATCCCAAGTTTACCAGGACCAGATCGGCTACGATCCGGCGGGGAACCGGACCTGGCGGCAGCTTAATGGCAACCTCTCGACTTACAATTACAACGCCATTTACCAATTGGCCGGGGAGACCGGGCAATCGGTGCTGCGGGTGGCAACGAACCTGATTTCGGTCCGCGCGGATTCGACCAATAGTTCCGGGCGATATGACCCGAATCTGGCTGACGGATTATTTTCGCCTGACAGCGACGTATCGGGAACGGGCTGGCGCAGCGACACCAATGCGGCGGATCATTGGATCGAGCTGGACCTGACGAACACCCCGCCGATCTCAATTTGCTCCGTTGAAGTTTCAGTGCCAACCGCCCGGGGCGGATTGGACAATTTGCAAGTCGAGGTGGCTTCTTCAGCCGGAGGAAGTTTCCAGCCGGTGGCGCTTTACCAAATTATCCAGGGTTTCCGGGTGTCAACGAATGCCGTCGGCACGCATGACCATACCGTGCGGGTGACCTTCCTCTCGCCGCAACTGGCCGCCGCGATTCGCATATTCATTCCCCTGGGCGGCACGGCAGTCAATCCCGTGACGCACGTGCAATTGCCGGATGTCGTCATGAATCAGGTGGCGCTCTACCAGATTGTGAACCAGGTCATCACCCGGAGCTACGATCCTGATGGACGATTGATCAGCGACGGTGCCTTTACCTGCGCGTATGATGTGCAAGGCCACCTGACCGGCATCGTTGGACCGGGCGTGAACAAGACTTGGACGATCACGCCGGACGGATTAAGGGGATCGGAAACGGACAACCTCACCGGCGAAACACGGTATCTGGCGAATGACGGCGCCAATGCCTATTTGGAGTTCAGCGCAACCGGCGGCAAGGTATCACCCCGGCTTCGGCATTTCAACGGCCCCGGTTTGGACGACCATATTGGTTTCTTCGAATACACCAACGGCCAGGCGCAGTTTCGCTGGTCCTTAATCCAAGGGCAGGGCGATGTCCGGCAAGTGATTGATACCAGTGGGAACGTGCTCGATGACCGGATTTACACGGTGTGGGGCCAGGACTTGATCTCGCCAAAAGTATCTTCGGCAAATCCGTATGGCTTCGCCGGCGCCCGGCAGGATTCTGGGACCGGTCTTTGCTATAATCGGGCGCGGATGTATGACCCGCGGGCGGGTCGTTTCCAGGCCACGGATCCCTATGGGATGATTGACGGGCCCAACCTTTACCTTTATGCCGGGAATAATCCGGTCAGTTCTTGCGATCCTTCGGGACTTTTGGAGTTTGATTTCTCTCCGGAAAACTTGAATGAATCCAAGGAGGTTCTGATCGGTGAAGGCTTGGGTGTGGTCAACGTGGTCGGCGGCCTGGTCAACACCCTGTGGAGCGCGGCGACCCTGCCCAGCCGGTTGATTCTGAATCCGGTTGGCACCATCCAAGCCCAAATAGATTCGGCGGCGGAGACAATTCTCGGGGCTTATGAGGGGACGAAGAATTTCGCGAACGACCCCATTGGTTCCGGCCGGCGGTTCAATGCGCATTACAGTCAGATGTCCACACGCGAATACGCGAGCGTCATTTCTGAAAATGCGATTCAGATTGCAGGCGGGGAAATTCTGGGGGCCGGGCTTGAGGGAAGGGAGGCGAGTTCGCTCCTGCGCGAGGAAGGAGTGGCGGCCCGTGAATCGATCGTTGCCGAAGAAGCGGTCGCGGAGGAAACCACCGTATGCCGGAAGGGCATTCCGGGCGGATGCTTTGCGGCCGGGACACCGATCGCCACGGCGGAAGGTTCAGAGCGCATCGAATCCCTGCACGTTGGTGATCGGGTGTTGAATTCGGATGAAGATTCTTCGCCCAGTGCAGTCGACCCGCGCGGGTGGCGGAAGATTGAGGTTGAACTGCCGAACCCCGATTGCCCGGCCGACATCGTACACATTGAATTGCTCAGGCCACTGGCGTGGATAGCGCAGGCGGGCGCTCAAACGGGGAGCACCTTCTGGCTGGATCTGGATGAAATGGGCTTGCGGGGGCCGGCGGTGGTCAGATGCGTGACCAATTGCCCGGCGATCGCGCCCGGAGAGGGGCGGGTGATCCTGTCCACGGTCACGGATCTGAGCAGTTTCATGTTTGAGCTGAAATTCCGGGGCCACGACGAACCGCTGGAGCTGACCGGACGTCACCGGCTGTATTCCGCCTCTCAAAACAACTGGGTTGCAGCGGCGACGCTCCGCCCGGGCGAATGGCTCCGCACATGCCATGGCACCGTCCAGGTTGAATCGGTAACACCGGAGACGGGAACCCATCGGGTCCACAACCTCGAGGTGGAGTCGCAGCATTGTTACTTCGCCGGTGCTGAAGGGGTGTTAAGTCATAACGTAGAACCCTGTTTTGAAGAGCCGGTGCTGGGGCCCAAGGGGACCACGGTTAAGTTCCAAGAAGTGGAATGGAAACAAAGGAAGGTCAAGGGCAGGACCGTGCTCCAGCGCATGGATCAATTTGATCCGGCGCAATTGGAGACCCGGATCGTGGACGGAGAGCCCATAACGAAGGCAAACCTTGAATGGATGCGGGAAGGAAAGCCTCCCCGTGGATATGATGGCCGGTCGATCGAACTGCACCATGAGAACCAGATGAACAATGGACGGATCGTTGAAATGCAGCATTTTCCCCACAAGAAATTATCCGAATTTTTGCACAAGAGTAAGCTCGCATCGGAAATTGAGCGAGCCGAATTTAATACCTGGACCCGCAGCTATTGGAAGGAGCGGGCGTTGGATTTTTGAGCGGGAATTGGCTTTCCCGCCCGTCTCATTTCTGGTAGGAATAACGGCCAGTTGGTGGAAAGCCGCGCCGGTGCAGTACCCGCCGCAGTTCATTTTTGCAGCAACTGTTTACAAAAATTATCATATGGAATCATTGCCTACGGTCTTGTTGAAACCCGGAGAAGCGGACCGTCTGGTCGCCGGACACCCTTGGATTTATAACAGCGAGGTCATGCGCCTCACGCAGCCGGCCGCCGATGGCGAACTGGTTCAGGTGAAGGATCATCGCCAGCGCCTCATGGGAACCGGGTTCTTTAATTCCCATTCCAAAATCAACGTCCGCCTCCTATCGCCGGATCGGATCGAGGTGAATGAGAAGTTTTTTGAGGATCGGATTTTGGCCGCGATGGAAGTGCGCAAGCGTTATCTGCCGGATGCCACCTCCTTCCGAGTCGTTAATGCGGAAAGCGACTTTTTGAGCGGTCTGATCGTCGATAAATACGAAGACGTGCTGGTCATGCAGATTTCGGCGTTGGGCATGGACAAACGCAAGGACCAGATTGTGGTGGCCCTGAAGAAGATCTTTTCGCCGCGCGCCATTTTGGAGCGGAGCGATGTGGCGTCCCGCAAGTTCGAGGGATTGGCGGAATCGAACGGGGTTTTGTTTGGCGAGGTGAACGGCCCGGTCACGGTTCATTTGAACGGACTCAAATTTGAAACCGATTTGATCGGTGGTCACAAAACGGGCATGTACCTCGATCAACAGGCCAATTACGAAGCGGTTTCGAAGTTCGCGCGGGGCGGCCTGGTCCTGGATTGTTTTAGTTTTCTGGGCGGTTTCGGATTGCATGCGGCCCGGGCGGGCGCAGCGCAGGTGCGGTTGTTGGATCAAAGCGCCGATGCCATTGAAGCGTCCAAGCGCAACGCCGCAGCCAACGGGCTGAAGCAATGCGAGTTTGAAGCGATCAACGTTTTCGACTGGCTGAAGGCCAACACAGCGGTGGCGCCTCACGAAAAAGTGATTCCCCGCTTCAATTTGATCATCCTGGATCCGCCCTCCTTCACGCGCAATCGCGCGTCCGTGCCGGATGCACTGCGCGGCTACAAGGAGATTCAATTGCGGGCGCTGAAGTTGCTGCGGCCGGGAGGGGTGCTGGCGACCTTCTGCTGTTCGCACCATGTTAACGAAGAGCTATTTCTCGACTCCGTGCTGTCGGCGGCGTACGACACCCGTCATATATTGCGTCGCGTGGCGACCTACTCCCAGTCGCCGGATCACCCGATTATTCCGATGATCCCGGAGACGTATTATCTCAAAGGCTTCGCGTTCGAATTGGTTCGGTAAGGCTATGATTATCGAAAACAAGTTCAATTCATTCATTCGGTGCGCGGTGGCGGCACTTTTGTTTCTTGTAGCCGGGCCGGTGCGGGCGGATCTCGCGTCGCCCTGGCAGCGGGTGGTGGTCATCGGAGCGAGTGCCTCGGCGGGATTTACCCTTACGGAACCGCTGGGGGGCCCAGATTCGTTGAAATACCGTTTAGCGTACTATTGGGAATCCGCGTTAACCGCGCCGCATGAGCCGATCCGCAATTATGCCATGGCGTTGCTATTTATGAACCCAGAAGTGTTGGGTCAGCAACAGGTGGAGGTGGCGGTGAAGACGGATCCCACGCTGGTGTTTGGGGTGGATTTTTTATTTTGGTATTGTTACGGGGATGATCTGAGCGACGAGGACCGGCGGTTGCGCTTTGATCACGGTCTCCGGCTTTTGGAAGAATTCAAGTGTCCGGTGGTGGTGGGTGATCTGCCGGATGCCTCCTATGCGACGAATTCCGAAATTATCAGTGCGAGCCAAGTGCCGAGCGCGACGGTTTTGAGAAGATCGAACCTAAGGCTTAGTCAATGGGCGGAGACGCATACCAACGTTATCATCCTGCCGCTGTCGCGTTTGATGAAAACGATCAACGGGCACCAGACGGTGGTCTGCCACGGGGTCGTTGCGACAGCGCAGCAAGCCGCGGCAATGGTCCAGAATGATCATTTGCATCCGACACCGCTGGGGGCGGCGTGGCTGGCGTTGCAGACGCTGGATGTTTTCACCGCCCAGGCCGATCATGGTTTGGCCAAGGATATTCTTTGGAATCCGGCGGAGGTTTTCAAATTGGGATATGCGCTATCCCAGAAACCGCCGCCGGCTGACGCCCAAACGAACAAATAGATTTGGGCTGCGTTTGGCGGTCAAAGCAGGAGGGCGAGCTGCCACTTCATCAGGTCGGGCGCATATTTATCCCAATCGCGAGCCAAATCGCCCATGGTGGAGCGGGAGGCGATGATGGTGGGATCAATGCCCAATTCTTTTGCCTTACGGTCACGGCGGTCGGAGATTTCGCTGAACCGGCGGAATTCCGCCTCGGATGGGCGGATAAATTTTTGCCGGATCAATTCCGGGTGATGGGCGGCGGGAATGCTCACTCCCGCGTGCAGCGCCTTGAGCAAGGCTTCGCGGCGGCGCGGAGAAATACGCAGTGGAATCAGGGATTCGATTGGCTGTCCCAAGGCGGCGGTGGTGGCGATTTGGACCATGGTTTCATGCGCCAGGATAAAGAACGGGGGACGATTGGCGGCCAAGGCCTCCTTTTCGCGCCAACTCCATAGTGCCCGTAGAATCGCCAGGGCGGGGCGCGACAACTTGCTACTGCCCTTGATCCGCCAGACGGTGTTTTCATCGGAAACAGAGGGCTGCGAACAATCGGAAATCAATCGGGCGCACGATTCCTCATGCCACACGAGGCGTTCCTTTTGGGCCAGCTCGGCCCTTAACTTGTCGGCCAGCGGTTTGAGATGCCGGGTGTCGTTCCGGGCATAATTTTCCATGCGCTCCGTCAGGGGCCGACGCGCCCAGTCGGCCTTTTGCGGTCCTTTATCAAGCTGGATACCCAGAAACTTTTCCACCAGCGCGCCCAGACCGAACTGGGGTTCGCCGAGCAGTCGGGCGGCGATCATGGTATCGAAAATGTGGGAAACCAGGAAATTGTGGTGCTTGCGCAAGAGTCGGAGGTCGTAATCGGCCGCGTGCAAAATGAGTTCGTGAGAGTTGAGGGCGTCAAACAGGGGGTTCAGGTCGATCGCAGCCAGGGGGTCGATCAGCTCATCACCTTGGGCAGTGCTGATTTGAATGAGGCACACTTTTTCCGGGTACGCATGGAGACTGTCCGCCTCGGTATCGAGAGCGAGCCAGTCGGCGGCAGCGATGGTTGGCAGTAAAGAACTGAGCCTTTCGTCGGTATCAATCACACACTTATTAAACCAGATTGCGCGGCGGGCACAAATTTTTTGGAAAAACTTTGCCAATAATTCAAGTTTGTTCAAAATTACCAGGTGAACCTTGCACATGCATTTGCAAAATCCGTTCAATCGCGTCCGGAAAAGGTGGGTTTGTATTGGGGCGAGAGTGAGTTCAAATATGCCGAACTGCTAAAACAGGCCAGTTGGGTGAGCGCCCGTTTGATTCAGCAATTCGGCGTCCGACCGGGCGATCGCGTCGGTATTTGGCTGAAAAACCGGCCGGAATTTGTTCCGGCCGTATTTGGCATACTGGGCGCCGGGGCGGTAATGGTGCCAATCAATAATTTCTTAAAAGCCGCGGAGGTCAGCTATATTCTCGCGGACGCGGGGATCGATGTTTTGATCACGGAAGCGGAGCTGGCGGCGTTCGTTCCGGCACTGCAGGGGGATCGGCCTGGCCTAAGAATTTTTTCCGTGGAATCGTTTTTTTCCGAGCCGGAGGACGGCACATGGGAATACGGCGTCAATTTGCGGGCGGAAGCGGATCTGGCCGTAATTATTTACACGTCGGGCACGACGGGGAAGCCGAAGGGGGCGATGTTGCCGCACGGCAATTTGCTGCATAATGTCGAGAGCTGCCGGATCGTGCTGGAAACCGTGGATCAAGACCGAATGGCCGTGGTGCTGCCACTATTTCACAGTTACATGCTGACGGTGGGAATGTTCCTGCCGTTGTTGGTGGGCGGAACGATGGTTTTGGTTAAATCATTGAACCAGCAGCGCCAGATCATTCAGGAGCTTTGCCTGCGACAGGCGACGATGCTGCCGGCCATTCCTCCGCTGTACCGGGCGCTGGCGAGCTCGCCGGTGCCGCTCAAGTTGCCGTTTCGTATTTGTATCAGCGGATCGGCGCCGCTGCCGCTTCAGGTGCTGAACGATTTCGAGAGCAAATACGGGATTCCGCTGATTGAAGGGTACGGACTGAGCGAAGCGAGTCCGGTCGTGGCAAAAAACCCGATTCACGGCCGACGCAAGGCGGGTTCGATCGGCATCCCGATTCCGCATGTGGAAATGAGCATCCAGGACGAGGAAGGCCAATTATTAGCGAGCGGCGTGGTTGGAGAAATTTGCGTGCGGGGAGGAAATGTCATGCAAGGCTATTGGAACCATCCGGAAGAAACGGCTCGGGCATTTCGGGGCCAATGGCTGTTAACGGGGGATGTGGGATACCGGGATGAGGAAGGCTATTATTTCATTACCGACCGAAAGAAGGACATGCTGCTGGTGAATGGAAACAACGTATATCCACGTGAGATTGAAGAGGTTATATATCAATTTCCCGGGGTCAAGGAAGTGGCGGTCATCGGACTTCCGGATGTCCGGCGCGGCGAGCAACCGGTGGCTTACGTGGCGGCGATGGAAGGCCAAACATTGCAGGAAGAACCTATCCTACAATATGTTAAGGAGCGGATGGCGGACTATAAAAACCCGAAGAGGATCCTATTTTTGCCGGCGTTGCCGCGAAATGCGATGGGAAAAATCCTCAAAACGGAACTACGAAAGATTGTAACAGATTTATAAATAGATATTTGCGCAAGCGGTGTTCGTGGGATGATGGCGGCTTTTGGCCGGATTCCTTTCCGATTGACGCTACCAGACAGTGACGGCTAAGATAGGGCACCGTCTGGCGCATGAAGCGCACGACGGTAAACATTTTTATGGCCGAAGGATATTGCGTCAAATGCAAAGCCAAGAAGGAAATTGCGGATGGCGTTGAAGAGACCATGAAGAATGGTCGCAAAGCCATCAAAGGCAAATGCCCGACTTGCGGAACCGTCATGTTCAAGATATTGGGCAAATCCTCCAGCACGCCCACGTCCGCTCCGGCTGCTCCGACCGCTCCGGCGGCACCCACCACACCGCCACCCCAAGTTTAATTTAATATGTCTCAACAGCTCGCATACGTCATCGTTACTCCTTATTCCCTGTATAAATCCCGGACCGGGGGCATTTTGAGCCGGCTGATCTCCCGGACGGGGCTCGACCTCGTCGCCATGCGGATGTTCGCCCCGAGTGCCGAACTGGCCAAGGAATACGCGGACACGATCGTTTCGGCGCATGATCCGCAGGATCGAAAGATCCAGGAGATGCTCAAACAATATGTTCTGGAGAATTTATCACCTGACGCCAAGACGGGGCTGCGCCGTCGCGTCATGGTTTTGCTCTTTCGCGGTGACGAAGCGGTTCGCAAGGTTCGTTCCGTGGTGGGCAACCTGAGCCCGGACCGCCGCAGCGGCGAGACCATTCGGGACACCTACAGCGACCTGATCATTGACGACAAGGGGACGATCCGCTATTTCGAGCCCGCTGTTTTTGCGGCGCCAAACGCGGAAGAAGCCGAGAAGAAGCTTAAATTGTGGGCTCGCCATTCCGAGAAAGACGGCGGGGTGTTGGAGAATATTATTGGATATTCTCCCAATGAGACGGGCGAACGGACGCTGGTGCTGATCAAGCCGGATAACTTTCGTTTTCCGACCGGCCGTCCGGGCAATGTGATTGATTTTTTCTCCCGCACGGGCCTTTACATTGTCGGCGCCAAGGTGCTGCGGATGAGCACGGCCCAGGCGATGGAGTTTTACGGACCGGTTCGCGAGATACTGCGCACGAAGCTGAAAGATGCTGTCGCGGGGAAGGCTTCAGTGTTATTGGAAAAGGAGCTGGGCTTCAAGATTCCGCCAGCCGAACAGAAATCGCTTGGAGACATTCTGGGGCCGCTGCACGGCGACAATCAATTTGACAACATTGTCCGGTTCATGTCCGGCCACGCGCCCGGTGAAATTCCGCAGGCGGACTGGGGCAAGCCCGGCACGGAGAAATGCATCGCATTAGCCTATGAAGGTGTCGGCGCGGTGAATAAGATTCGCGACGTCCTGGGACCGACCGATCCGTCCAAGGCCCCTCCCGGAAGTATCCGTCGGGAATTTGGTTCCACGATCATGGTGAATGCCGCGCATGCAAGCGACTCCGTGGAAAATGCCCGCCGCGAGTTTGGAATCGTCAATGTTGGCGAAAACAATTTCAAGAACGTGGTGGAAGAGGCTTACGGGAAGATTTAGGGGCGATTTAGGCAAACGACCACCCCTCACCCTAACCCTCTCCCCTCGGAGGAGCGAGGGAATCCGATGGTTGACAATGCTTTGCGACCCAATCAGTTCCAAGGGTTCAATCGATCCGGCCAGGAAAGTGTCATACGTTCTGTGGTTCGGGGTGATAGCAGTGACCGATTTGGCTGGCCGGGCCCCCTTGGACATAATTTGCCGGGCATCGGGGGAAGCGGGGGGGGTGAAAAATCTGCTGGTAATTTGGCCCAAAAAAACTAGTGTCAGGGCATGATTGCGGCGGTAACAGAAACCCATCCAGCTTTTTCCTTACAGCATCTGCCATTTAACTGGTTTGATATAGCGCTCATTGCGGTGCTGATTTTTGGTCTTTATCGGGGGCGCAAAAACGGCATGTCGAAGGAATTTCTGCCGTTGCTGGAATGGTTGCTGGCCATTGTGCTGGCCACGCTTTTTTATTCCAAGGCAACGGATATTCTGGTGAATGTTGCCGGCATGAAGCGTGGGGCGGGAGCATATGTGACAGCGTACCTGACGCTGGTGATGATAGTTTTTTTTGTTTTCTATTTCATAAAATATTCCCTTAAACCCAAGGTGGGCGGCAGCAGTTTTTTTGGTGGGGCGGAGTATTATCTGGGGATGTTGGGGGGAATGGTCCGTTATGCCTGCATCGTAACGTTATTTTTGGCGCTATTAAATGCGCCGATTTATTCCCAGAGCGACATTGCGGGGCTCAAGGCTTACAACAAAAAGAACTATGGCGGCGGCTTGTACGAGGGAAATTATCTGCCGGACATCCCCTCGATTCAGCATTCGGTTTTTGAGGAATCGTTTTTGGGACATTACATTCGGGATTATTGCGGGGTGATTTTAATTCATACTGACGACAACGGATTCCAGAAGACGCCCAAGAAAGTGATCGCCGCAGGCGGGTATTAATCCGCCAGGTGGGCGGCTTCCACGACCATGGCAGGCAAGTTAACTCCCGAGATTCGCGAACGCATTCGATCGGCGAGCGACATCGTGGAAATCATTGGTTCCTACGTGCCGCTGAAACGGAATGGGGCCAACTTCACGGCCCTATGCCCTTTTCACAAGGAAAAAACCCCCAGTTTCAACGTCAACGCCCAGAAACAGATATTTCATTGTTTCGGCTGCCACAAGGGGGGCGATGTTTTCAAGTTCGTGGAGGACTACGAAAACATTGGGTTTATGGATGCCGTGCGACGGCTGGCGGACCGGGCGAAGATTCCGCTGGAATACGATCAAAATCCCGGCGAGCAGCAAAGCCGCCACATCAAGGAGCAGTTGCTGGAGATTCACGAACAAATCACCCAACGCTGGCAGAACTGCCTGCAGTCGGAGGCGGCGGGGCAGGTAGCCCGGGATTATCTGGAAAGGCGGGGTGTTTCGTCCGACGGGATCAAACTGTTTCGGATCGGGGCGGCGCCGGAATTATGGGATGACACGGTCAACTGGGCGAAGGGCAAAGGCTATGACCTGGCCGTGATGGAAAAGGCCGGGTTGGTGATCAAGAAAGAGGAGACGGGCAATTATTATGACCGGTTTCGGGGCCGGTTAATGTTTCCCATTTGCAATGAGCAGGGCCGGGTGATCGGGTTCAGCGGCCGGGTTTTGACCGGGGATGAGAAAACGGCGAAGTACGTGAATTCTCCGGAAACGCCGATTTTTACGAAGAGCCGGGTTTTCTTTGGTTTGGACAAATCCAAACGGGCGATTCTGGATGCCGGATTTGCCATCATTTGCGAAGGGCAGCTGGACTTGATTGCCTGCTTTATGGCGGGGGTGCAAAACATGGCGGCGCCGCAAGGAACCGCTTTTACGGAACAGCATGGGCGGATCATGAAGCGCTACGTAAATGAGATTGTGCTTTGCTTCGATTCTGACAACGCGGGGCAGAATGCCGCGGTGCGGGCGTTGGACCATTTGCTGGCGTCGGGATTGGCGGTACGGGTGGCGATCATTCCGGCGCCGCACGACCCGGACAGTTTTATCAAAGCTTACGGGGGCGAGGCTTTCCGGGAATTGATTCAAAAGGCCCAAGGTTTTTTTGACTATTACCTAAACCGTCTCTGCCAGTTGAATGATGCGGCAAATGACCGCGGCCGATTGACGATTCTCCAGAGCATGGCGGAGGCGATTTACAAGACGGGCAACGCGGTATTGATCGATAAGTACGCCCAAAAGACGGCATTACGATTGGGGGTGGTCCCGGAATCCGTGCGCAACGAGTTCCAGAGAAGCCATAACGCCGCGCCCGAGCCGTACGCGGCCGATGAGGAAAGTTTTGAAGCGGCTGAGAACAGCACGATGGAGCGGCCGGCGAGCTTGGAGCTGCATCTGCTCAAGCTGCTGTTTTTGCATGAAGAGCTGATGGGTACAGCCGCCGTCTACCTAGACCCGGCATGGGTGCCGCATAGTTTATTGAGATTGGTGGTCGAGCAGATATTTGCCCTGGTCGAATCCGGAAATTGGCAGGGGGTACCGGCGTTTTTGGCGGAATGTGAGTCGGCGGACATGCGCGGCCTGATCACTGAGGTGGTAGCGGAGGACCGCAAAATGCCCAATTGTGAGCAGCAGTTGACGGATGTGATTTTGAAACTGCGCAACCAATGTTTTGATCGTGAGCAGGCTGCTTCGCTGCAACGGGCCAACCAGCCGGAACTGACTGACGCCGAGCGCGTGGAAGAATTACGGCGGCAACAGCAATTCCGGGCGCTCAAGCGAACTCCGCTGGCGCCCCTGCAAAAATAAAAAGCGCAACCGGTCCGGGTTGCGCGGCGAATGAAAAAGAAGGTAATTATTTTGCGCCTTGATCAATCCAAGCGCGGATCAGGCCAATCTGGTCGGCGGTCAGGGGTTTGATGCCCGCCTTGTTTCCCAGCGGCGGCATCCAAGTCATGTCATCGTCGGTGGCATGAGACGTAATCAAGATAATCCAGCTTTTGGCGCTGTTGCCATTGACAATGATGGATCCCTCTTTGCTGCCCTTAAGGACACCGGCGAGCGTATCCATGTGCAGACGGGCTTTGGCGCGGTCGCCGTTGTGACATTTGACGCAGGAGGCATCGAAAATGGGTTTAATGTCGGTGGCGTAGGTGACGCCGGGTTTGGTCGAAGCGGGCGGCAAGTTGACCGTTGGCTTGGCATCGTCGGCGCGACTGGGCGAAGCCAGGCACAGGGTGAACAGCAGGGCGAGGGCGGTCAATTTGCTCATAATCGTTATCAACATCGTTTATCTCTCTTTCGGCCCACATTTGGCCTGAAAATTCCCGCGGGGTCAAAAGTTTTTTGGAAAAATAGCGGCTACGACTTGCGAATTGGCTTTGCTTGCATTAACTGGTCCCGGTGCAATCTGATAATTTTTTGGACGCGACGCTCATTGTTTTGGGGCATGGAACGGAGCTTAATGCCGGATCCGCCCTCCCGGTTAACCAGCATGTGGCCGAGCTCCGCCGGCGCGGTCTTTTTGCCGGGGTCCAGCCGGCTTTTTGGAAACAGGAGCCACAGGTTACCGCTGTTTTGGCGGGAGTGACCACCCGGCGGGCTTTTATTGTGCCCCTTTTCATTAGCGAAGGATACTTCAGTGCAAACGTGATACCGCGGGCGCTGGGCTTTGATTATCCCAACCGGCTAAAGTTGGTGCAAAACGATTCCGCCGTGGTGTATGGTCGTCCGGTGGGATCGCACGAAAGCATGACCCAGGTGATTCTGGCCCGGGCGGCGGCAGTGGTGGCACAGTTTCCATTTCCGCGAGCCGCAAAACCGCAGGAAATCACGCTCTACATTGCCGGTCACGGAACGGGACGGAATCCCGAATCGAGGAAGTCGGTGGAACGCCAGGTGGAAATCATTCGGGCTTTGAACCAATACGCAGCGGTGCATGCGGTATTCATGGAAGAAACGCCGCGGATTGAGGAATGTTACGGGCTATCGGCCACCCGGAACATCGTCGTGGTTCCGTTTTTTATTAGTGATGGGTTGCACACGGTGGAAGATATTCCGGTTTTATTGGGGGAAGCGCCGGCGCTGGTGAAGGAACGCATCGCGGCCGGGCAACCCGCGTGGCGCAATCCCACGGGAATGAAGGGGAAGCTCGTCTGGTATGCGTCCGCGGTTGGGACGGAACCGTTGATGGCGGAGGTGATTCTGGAACGGGTCCGTGAAGCGGCCGGATATGGCTCCGCAGAATAGAGGGTGGCGCGCCGGGAAGATTGGTTAAATCTTGGAAGTATAACCTTGAAACGCAAATCAAAAATGAAACCGCTACGATTTGGAATTGTAAGCACGGCCGGCATTGGCAAAAAGAACTGGAAGGCAATATTCAGTTCAGGCAATTGCGTAGTTTCTGCAGTTGCCAGCAGGAGCATCGCGAGCAGTCGACAATATATTGCGGATTGCCAAAGGGAAGCCGCTTTTTCCGCGGTTCCAGTGGCAATGGGCAGCTATCAGGAGCTCGTGGACTCGCCTTTGATCGATGCTGTCTATATTCCTTTGCCCACCGGTCTGCGGGGCGAATGGGTGGACCGCGCCGCCGCTGCCGGGAAGCACGTGGTCTGTGAAAAGCCGTGTGCGGTGAACGCCCGCCAATTGGAGGAAATGCTGCAAGTCTGTCGCAGCCACAAAGTGCAATTCATGGATGGCGTCATGTTTATGCACGCGCCGCGCCTCGAAAAAATGCGGCGAGCCTTGGACGACGGGGAAAGCGTCGGCCCGATTCGGAGAATCAGCTCCAGCTTCAGTTTTTGCGGCACGGAAGATTTCTTCCGGCATAATATTCGGGCGGACGGACAATTGGAACCAACGGGCTGTTTGGGCGATTTGGGCTGGTATTCCATTCGGTTTACCTTGTGGGCACTCCAATGGCAGATGCCGCAAGAGGTATCCGGGCGAATTCTGGCGCAATCGGAACCGACTAACGGGCGGATTCCGGCACCGATGGAATTTACGGCGGAGCTGACTTTTGCGGGCGGCGTTTCGGCCTCGTTTTACTGTTCTTTCCATGCCGCCCACCAGCAGTGGGCCATCATCGGTGGTAAAAAAGGATTCCTGAGTTTGCCGGATTTTGTCCGCCCGTTAGATAGTTATGCTCCGGCCTTCAACATCAACAACAAGGTGGTTCGGCTCAAAGTTCCCGGCAAACGGCCGACGGGAGTTGATTGTGGATCACAAGGACATCGCCAGGCGCAGGACACCTTTATGTTCCAGAATTTTGCGCGGCAAGTGGCGAGTGGTCAATTGGAGGCCACCTGGCCGGTTTGGTCGTTGAAGACCCAACGGGTGATGGATGCCTGTTTCGAATCCGCGAAATCGGGCCGATCCGTCAAATTATGAGAGGCGGCGGATTTGATCCGCCGCCGGTCGATTTTTCGCCATCGAACACCGATTACTTGAGCGAGGCGATTCGAACGCAGCCGGGCATGGAGGTATTGGAACTGCAAGCGGCCACGATTTTCGGGCTGCCGCTCATGGTTTTCTGGCATATCCAGGCGGGATTGACGTCGCTGAAGATACCTTTGACGATCTGAATCTGGCTGGCTTGGGCGTGAGGCGAAAGCAATGTTGGGGAGGCGGATGTGACGCAGGTAATTAAATCGCCTTGGGTGGTGATGGAACTGGTGGCGACCGGGATCCGATTCGCCTGGGCGCGAGGGGAAAGGAGCGGTCCAGCGGCGAAAGAGGTCAAGGTGAACCCGCTTACGACAGCGCCGAGGAGGAGAAGATTCATTTTCATAGATAAGGTTTTCTTTCTTTTCAGCATCGCTTCATTGCGTGCTGCTGATAGTAATACCCCCGGGAGTTAAAGAACACGCAAAGAGACTTTGGATAATGAATTAGGAAGATTAAATTCGTAATTTTCGTGGTTTATCCGGCGGGGCGATTCCGCTATCTTGCGGCCCGTGCAATTCCGGAAAATATCCATCATTGGTGTCGGTTTATTAGGCGGTTCGCTTGGCTTGGCGGTGCGCAAGCACAAGCTGGCGGGCGAAATAGCCGGTTTTGTCCGCCGGGAAGCGAGCCTGCGCGACTGTGAGCTGGCGGGGGCGGTGGATTACGCGACTACGGATTTGCTGGCGGCCGTATCGAATGCGGATCTGGTAATCCTTTGTACGCCGCTGGCGCAAATGGCGGAATTGACCCGGCAGCTGGTGCCGGGCTTGAAGCGCGGCGCCATTGTTACTGACGTCGGCAGTGTGAAAGCGGATGTGGTGCAGGAGTTGGAGTCGATCATCAAAAAGTCCGGCGCACATTTTGTGGGTGGCCATCCCATGGCGGGCGGCGAGAAAATGGGGGTGCTGGCCTCGCGGGTGGATTTGTACCAGGATGCCGTCTGCATCATTACGCCGACACGGCATTCGAATCCGGCGGCGATTCGGAAGCTGGAGAAATTCTGGCATGCGGTTGGATCGCGGACACTTTTGATGGATGCGGCACACCATGATTTGCTGGTCAGCCGGACGAGCCATCTCCCCCACGTGACGGCGGCGGCGTTGGCGACCTTAGTGCTGCGGCCAAGCCAGCCGAAATCGCAGGCGGAACTTTGTGCTGCC
>Ga0302319_10003943_pt1 | contig 30701 bp, 29 predicted proteins | sample Bog_T0_2_FD_203319 | JGI IMG/M metagenome (GOLD analysis project Ga0302319, IMG submission 203319) | Peat permafrost microbial communities from Stordalen Mire near Abisko, Sweden - Bog_T0_2 | ecosystem: Environmental > Terrestrial > Soil > Wetlands > Peat | place: Sweden: Abisko, Stordalen Mire... | reverse complement strand
TCATCTTTGGTCTGGATCTTCTTCGTCAGATACTCAATGCGTTCCCGCTCGGGTTGATGGTTGGTGCACGCTTTCGTCTGGAAGGCCGCCGCCCCGTTCTCGAAGACTTCCTTTTGCCACCGGTAGAAGACCGTTGGCTGAAGCCCCAGTTCATCGCACAGCTTCGAGATCGGCTCGTGATCCAGCAAATGCCGCCTCAGAATGGCTACTTTCTCCTCGGCTTGAGTAATGATTCCGCGTCTTTTTCATGCGCTCTCTCCGTTATCTTAACGGCGGAACGCTCTCTCCATTTCCAACTGAGGCAAAACAATCCAACCAAGGAGGTATACCAGCTTCAACCTAACTCCATGGGATCCCAGCGCTTGGCTCATGCCGGTAAAATTATTAGTTTCACTTCCTGCGACGAGACGGCTGAGTAGGAATTCCTTGAATAACTCGTCGAGCACCGCATCCACAACGCATACCGCGCCGCGATCAGTCTCAGACTTGATAGCCCCGACCAACTCGTCAAGGCGCTGTGACCGCGCCTCCAGGGCGGCTGATCCAGGTTCTGCCAAAGTCTCGTGCAGCACGGACGAAAATCGGAATTTCATAGCCGCCTTGTGTCTATCAGTGCCGGACGATCAGGAGCACCGACTACAACAGCTAGCCCTCGCCACCAATGATCGTCAGCCACAGCTTCAAAAAAAGAGATAGCGCAAGTTGCGCGTCGGCCCATACTTCATTCCTGGCCCCGTCCGCGTAGCCACATTCCTACATCACAGTCTTCGCGGCCACTGCCTGCGTCCATCGAATACCGCAAGCAACTCCAGTCGTTCGCGCCTGACACGATAAGGAACGATGTACGGCGTTCCCGAAACCACAAGTTCTCGCGTTCCAGTCAGCCGACCCGGTCTTCCCATCTGCGGCTGAGTCGCAAGAATCTCGATGGCCTCCAATATCCGCCCGGCCATCATAGCCGCGTTCTGCTCCGAACCCTTTTCAATGAACTCTCTGATCGCAATCAGGTGGCGGATCGCCCTCGCCGACCAGACGACATTCATCGCGGAGCGTTCGTTTCCTTCGCCGTTCCCCAGGACTTCAGCCACGCAGAGACCTTCTCGTGACTCACACCACCTCCGGCGTCCAGTTCCTCCATCGCAGCGCGGATTTCACCAAGCTGCCATTCTTCCTGCTCCACATATGCAGCAATGGCCTCGGCGGCCAGGAAGGACTTCGAACGCTTCGAATGTTTGGCCAGTGCAGTCAGACGGTCCTTTGTCTCTGAATCAAGCCGAATAGAAAGTGTTTCTGTCATGCTTTGTGCGCGCCTGTATACAAGTTAACATGTTCACTTGGTGCCTGGAACGGCATTTTTCCACCTATTCCCCCTTCCCTTTCCCCAAAGCCCTTGACACAAGCATAACTCCAATACTATCATCAATTTGTCTGGGTTCCGACGCTCGATTCGGAACTGGGGGACGCCTTGATCAAACTCGACATCATAAACGAAGTTGTCAACAAGACAGGAATCACCAAAACGAAGGCCGAAATGGCCGTGGAAACTGTCTTCGGGAAAATGAAGCGCGCACTCGAACAGGGTGACCGCATTGAACTGCGCGGTTTTGGCGTCTTCACCGTCAAGCCCCGAAAAACCGGCATTGGCCGTAACCCGCGAACCGGCGCCGAGGTTTCCATCCCTCCCGGCAAAGCGGTGCGCTTTAAACCAGGTAAGGAACTCCAGACGCTGCAATAGCTTGCCGCGCGCCCTCCGGCGCTGGCACGCCTTTGCGTTTGGACCCGAAGACTCGTGTTTCCAGAAGATCCGAATGAAACCGCGCTGACTGGCACAGACCGCGCCCCTGAAGTCATCCCCTACCGGTACGAACGCCCCGTCTCGCGCTTCGAATACCCGCCCGACGAACCCGACGACCCTCCCAACAAGCGACTCTGGCTGCACATCCTGCTCTTCATCGCGACCCTTTTCTCCACAACACTGGTCGGCGCGCACATGATGTTCAACTTCCGCCACTCGCTGCCGGTCTTCGATTTCGAAAGCCTGCTCGAAGTCTTCCGCATCGGCCTCACCAGCCCCGCCGCTTTCGCCAGCGGCCTGCCTTTTTCGCTGACCTTGCTCACCATCCTGATGGCCCACGAAATGGGGCATTACGTCGCTTGCCTCTGGTACCGCGTCGATGCGACGCTGCCATTCTTTCTGCCATCGCCAGTACCGGGCACGGGAACCTTTGGCGCTTTCATCCGCATCCGGTCCCACATCCCCACCAAGCGTTCCCTGTTCGATATCGGCGTCGCCGGACCGGTGGCGGGCTTCCTCTTCCTCGCTCCGGCGCTGTTCATTGGCCTCGCTTTTTCAAAAGTCGTGCCCGGCATCGCCAGCAGAGGAACCTGGCAACTGGGAGTGCCCCCGCTGCAGTGGCTGGCGCAAAAGCTGGTCTTTCCCGGCGTCCGGGCGACTGACATTTACCTGCACCCTATGGCGCGCGCCGCATGGGTCGGCATGCTGGCGACAGCCATTAACCTTCTGCCCGCCGGGCAACTGGATGGCGGCCATGTCGTCTATGCGCTGTTCGGCCGCGCCCACAAATGGGTGACCTGGACCGTCATCGTCATCCTCCTTCCCATCGGCTGGTTCTATTGGTACGGCTGGCTGATCTGGGCCATCCTGCTTTTCTTCTTCGCGCGCCGCCACCCGCCGGTATACGATCATTCCGAGATCGGTGTGGGCAGGGTTCAGATCGGGGCGCTGGCTCTGGTTATTTTCCTGCTTTGTTTCACGCTCGCGCCGGTCAATAATTAACCGGGATGAAAATCAGCGCAATGATCGTAGCGTTCAATGAGGAGCGCAACATCGCCCGCGCGGTCGCGAGCCTGACCTCGTGCGCCGATGAGATCGTCGTCGTCGATAGCGGCTCTTCCGATCGCACCCGCGAAATCGCCGCCGCACTCGGTGCCCGCGTTGTCGAAGAGCCCTGGCGAGGCTATGCCGCGCAGAAGAACTTCGCAGCTTCCGTTGCCGCCTATCCATATATCCTCTCGATCGATGCCGATGAAGAGCTCACTCCTGCGCTGGCCATGGAAATCGCCGCGCTTAAAAACCAGCCGCCGCAATTCGATGCCTGGACCATGCCTCGCCTCGCCCGCTACCTCGGCCGCTGGATCCGTCACAGCGGCTGGTATCCCGATCGCAAGGTTCGCCTCTACAATCGTGACCGCGCGGCCTGGCAAGGCGACTATGTTCACGAGAGCGTGCAGGTATCTGGTTCGACAGGCCACCTGAATGCCGATCTCCTCCACTTCACCTGCGACTCTCTCGCCCAGCACGCGCGTACCATAGACCGCTACACCTCGCTCGCCGCGCAGCAACTCGTCGCAAGCGGCAAACCACTGCCCTTCCACCGCCTGGTCGTCGATCCACCCTGGACCTTTGTGCGCTCCTACATCCTGCAGCGCGGCTTTCTCGACGGCACGCATGGCTTCGTGATCGCCGGTATGGCCAGCTTCTACACCTTCATGAAGTACGCCAAGGCGCGGGACGCCGTACGAGAGGCGCCGAAGGAATCGCCGCGATGAAAATCCTCCACCTCGATACCGGACGCGAAATGCGCGGTGGCCAGTGGCAGGTTCTGCGCCTCCATCACGCGCTGCTGGAAGCGGGGCACCAGTCGTTCCTCATGGCCCGCGAAGCCGCCCCGTTGCTGGACCTTGCACAAGAGCGCGGCCTACCCTGCGATGTGCTGCGACCCCTCCGGCTGCTCATCCGCTCCCGCCGCTTCGATCTGGTCCACGCGCACGACGCCCACGCGCACGCCTCCGCCGCCGTCTTTTCGCGCGCTCCTCTGGTGGTCTCGCGCCGCGTCGCGTTTCCCCTGCGCGATTCCGCGGCATCCCGCTGGAAGTACGCCCGCGCCCGCCGCTATCTCCCCGTCTCCCACTACGTGGCGCGCATTTTAATTGACGCGGGCATCGACTCTGGCCGTATCGATGTCGTCTACGACGGTGTGGAGTTTCCGGAAACCGCCGCCACCGGCGACACCATCCTGACCCCTTACACCAACGATCCTGCGAAAGGCATGGCCCTGGCCGAGCAAGCCGCCGCAACCGCGGGCCTGCCGCTGCAACTCTCGAAAGACCTCGCTCGCGATCTCCCCCACGCGCGTGCCATGCTTTACCTCACACAGGCGGAAGGCCTCGGCTCCGCGATCCTGCTGGCCATGGCCCATGGCGTCACAGTGATCGCCAGCAACACCGGAGGCATTCCGGAAATGATCGAAAACGGCGTCAACGGCATCCTCGTACCGAACGATTTGGATTCGGTGTCCGCCGCCCTGCGCAAGCTCGACCCCGAACGCTGCTCCGCGCTCGGCGCCGCCGCCCGCGAAACCGTTCGCAATCGCTTCACCGTTACTCACATGCTGGCGGCAACGCTGGCTTGTTATAACAAGGTTTTGAATGACTGAAACAGCGCTATACGCAGCCATCGCGGGAGTTTTCGGCCTCCTGATCGGCAGCTTTCTCAACGTCTGCATCTACCGCTGGACGCGCGATCTATCCGTAGTCAAACCACGTTCCGCCTGCCCGGAGTGCAACCACCCCATCGCAGGGTACGACAATGTTCCGATCCTTAGCTTCTTCCTGCTCAAAGGCAAGTGCCGCCACTGCCGCGCACCGATTCCCTGGACCTATCCCGCCGTGGAACTGCTCACCGCCCTGTTCTTCGCCTACTTCGTTGCGATGCTGGGTGTGAACCTCCTGGCCGCCCGCGATTGCCTGTTCGCCGCCCTGATGATCGGCCTGATCTTCAGCGATCTCGACACGCGTCTGCTCCCCGATCAATTCACGCTGGGCGGCCTTTTCCTCGGCCTCGTGTTTGCGCTCTTTGTTTACCTGCCCATCACGTTTTTCTCCCCCAGCTTCCATCTGGCTGGCTTTCGCATCGGTCGACCCGGCGCATCTCTCGCCGAAGCGCTTCTCGGCTCCGCCATTCCGTGCGGCGCATTCTGGCTTCTCCGCTGGATTTTCGAAAAAATTCGCCATGTCGAAGGAGCTGGCCTCGGCGACGTGAAAATGATCGCCATGATGGGTGCATTCCTCGGCATCGGCGACTCGCTGCTCGCCCTTACAACCGGCTCCGTCCTCGGCTCCGTCATCGGAATAGCCTACATCAAAATCGCCGGCAAGGATCACGCGACATATGGGCTGCCCATGGCGACGTTTCTCGGCATCGGCGGCCTGGTTATGATCACGCTCAGCGCCGGACCCCCATCCTGGCACCGCCAAATCCTTTGACAGCGGATGTTACCATTCGTTGGCAGGCAACACCGGTAGCGGCACCGCTGGCAACACCGGTGGCAACACCGGTGGCAACACCGGTGGCAACCCAGGCAAAACCCCTGTAATCTTAATAACGGATGTTAATTCCCGCGTTGAAACCGCGCTCCACACATGCTGGTTGAATTCGAACTGCTGCAACAGGCTCAGCGGGGAGACGCAAGCGCCTTTAATCAGGTGGTGACCGCGTATCGCCGCCGGATTCTGGGCACCATTTCGCGCCTCATCGGCAGGCCCGAAGACGTGGAAGATGTCGCTCAGGAGGTCTTTCTCCGGCTCTATTTCTCCCTCGATCAGCTGCGCACCCCCGAGGTTTTCGAACCCTGGCTCTACCGCCTCACCGTCAACGCATCTTACGACTACCTTCGCAAGAGTAAACGCCGTCCCGAATCCCGAATGTCGGACCTTTCCGAACAACAGGTGATGATGGCCGACGCCGCCGCCGGGTCCCGGGCGCAGACCGAAGAAAGTGAGCGGCACCGCGTTCGCGATACCGTGCAGAGCCTGCTCGCCTCGGTCTCCGAGGAAGACCGTATCTTACTGACTTTAAAAGAGGTTGAGGGGCTGTCACTCAGGGAGCTGGAAAACATTTACCATGTCAATGAGAATTCCCTGAAGGTACGGCTTTTCCGCGCCCGTCAGCGAGTATTAAAAAACGTGAAGGGCGTAACCAAAAGACGGGATAATAGCGCCTCTTCAGGTGACAGATTGTAAAAGAAAGTAATAACATATATTTACGTTCGGACTCCCAGATCCGAGCGTGAAATGGACGAAAGCACTATGAATGACCGCCAGTTGGAAAACCGGGACCAAGCCCAGTCGCCGGATGAAGTTTGGCTCAATGACATGTTCCACGCCTACCGCGACGCGTGTCCTGACCCGGAACCCTCGGTGAACTTCATGCCTGCCATGTGGGCCAAAATTGAGGCACGAGAGGAATCCAGCACCATCTTCAGTCGCGTCGCGAAGGGCCTCGTGACGGCGGCGCTCGGCGCTTCGGTGCTGATGGGTCTGCTGTCGGCATCGTCCAGCCAGCCTGTCGCTACGTCGGAGGGCTCTTACATCCAGGCCCTGGCTGCCGATCACGCATCCACCCTTGAACCGCTGCAAGTGGAACGAATCTCCGAACTGGAGCAATAAGAAATAATGCCCCGTACCCGGCTAAGCGCTATCTTCTATCTTTTGCTGGTTTTTGCGAGCGGAATTCTGGTTGGTGTGGTTTCGACGCGTCTGTATGCCGTCAAGGCCTCCGTACCCGCCAGCACAGCGCCGCGCACCATGGCTGAGCTTCGCACGAGCTACATGTCGGAAATGCGCAAGCAGATCCCCGGCGTGAATGACGAGCAGGCCGCCGCGGTCGCGAAGATTCTCGACGATACGAAAAAGAAGTTCGACGATATCCGGCGCGAAGAGCGCCCGCAGCGCGATCACATCCAGCAGGAGCAGATCGATGCCATCCGCGCCGTCCTGACGGATGCGCAAAGGCCAGCCTACGATGCCTGGCGCGCCGAGCGGCAGAAGGCGCAGCAGAACCAGAAACAGAATCGCGCCAAGGCCACCAACACGCCCGCCCAGTAACGCGACCGTTTTGTTTGCCATTGCCACATTTCCCGTCATGTTGCTTGTCGGGATTTCCACAGCTACGGCCGCTGAAACTCCAACCAGCGTTCTCGACTCGTTCCTCGGAAGAGATCTAATCAGACAAAGGCCGACCGACAGCCAGCGTCGGCAGGTGAATGAGATCCAGGGAAAGATTCCATAAGGTTACGACAGCCAACCGTCCCCATGGCATATATGGAAGGCAGGGAGTCCCGGTCAGAACCGTTATATCGTTTTGCTGGGAGGGCTGCCGCCGTCGATCCCGGGTGGGGCGTCGGCTTGTGTACTTTTGCTCGACTCCGCTGGCAACCGAATCACCATTTCGTCGTTCGAAATCGGCTGGCGGACAGTCCTCACTGGCGCAACCATGGAGCATCCGAGTGACCTTGGCGGCTACCTGATCGATATTTCCATCAGTCCTGTCATCAACGGCCGGCCCATCGCCAATGAGTATTTTGCTGTGCGGAACAACCGCGTGCAACTTGTTCGTCTGGAGGATGACAAGGGCAAACCCGTTCAGAATTCATACGAGTATCCGAATTCACAAATCGGCCCAATCCCCGACGCTATCAGTATTGAGGACTGGAGAGCTCTGCTTGAATCCAGCGAACCGTCGGAGGTTCTTTCAGCGCTGGTGTTTCTGGGCGGCAAGCACTTCGAACGCAATCCCTTTCCAGAGAATATTGCGCACGAAAGCAGCGCACAGGTGCAGCATTACAAAGACGCGATTGGCGACCAGCAAATCTGGGCACTGATTACGAAACTCGAAAGTTCGGGCAACAAATGGATCAGAGAGGCGGCATAGAGTATCGGCCCGTGGCCATGCAAAGAATACGTCGCTCGGTGAACTAAAAAAAGGCGGCTGCCCGATCCGGGAGCCGCCTTTTTCATTTCAAACCTATTTCTAACCTACTTCGCAACCAGACTGGCAGCCTTTTCAGCCCGCTGTGTCTTGTACTTTCTCTCGAACTTATCGACGCGGCCAGCCGTATCGATCAGCTTCTGCTTGCCCGTAAAGAACGGGTGGCAGCTCGAACAAATTTCGACGCGGATGTCATTCTTATTCGTGGTCCGTGTCCGGAACGTATGTCCGCACGCGCAGACTACGTTCACCTCATTATAGGCAGGGTGGATTCCAGCTTTCATAGCATTAACCTCGGCAAACTTTCTTGGGAAACTCCATGTTACCACGCGCGTCAAGCGCGTTAGCAGAGAGGCGTCAAGGCGTTATCGAATTGGCACCTCACCATACCAGCAGCAGCTTCCCGATATGCCCGCTCGCTTCCATCGCGGTATGCGCCTTTGCCGCTTCCGCCGCCGGGAACACCTGATCCACCACCACCCGCACCTTCCCCGCCCCGATCAGCGGCCACACCACATCATAAAGGCGCCGCGCAATCGCCGCCTTAAACGCCGGAGTTCGCACTCGCAGCGTGGAGCCCGTGATCGTCAACCGTCGCCTCATCACCTTGCCCAGGTCGACCGTAGCGGAACTACCCCCCAGACTGGCAATCAGCACCAGCCGCCCGCCCTCGGCCAGCGCATCCAGTTCGCGAGGCACATAATCGCCCGCCACCATATCGAGAATCACATCGACGCCGCGCCCACCGGTCCACGATTTCACGCGCGCCACAAAATCTTCCGTCTTATAGTTGATTGCCCTCGCGCCCAGCGCTTCACACGCGCGGCATTTTGCGTCGTTGCCCGCCGTCGCGAACACCGTGTGCCCCAGCGCGTGCGCAAGCTGTATCGCGGTCACGCCAATCCCGCTCGACCCGCCCTGCACCAGCAGGCTCTCGCTCTCGCCGCCTTCGCCGCGACCCAGTTGCCCGCGGTCGAACACGTTGCTCCATACCGTGAAGAAGTTTTCCGGCAGCCCCGCCGCTTCTACCACGCTCACGCCTTGCGGCACAGGCAGACACTGCACCAGCGGCGCCACTGCATACTCCGCATAGCCTCCGCCTGTGAGCAGCGCGCAAACCTCATCGCCCCGCTTCAGCCCGAAAGGATTATCGCCCGAAAAATCGCCCTCCACGACCCTGCCTCCTACTTCAAGGCCAGGAATATCCGATGCTCCAGGCGGAGGAGGATAGTTTCCCTTTCGCTGAAAAATATCCGGACGATTCACGCCCGACGCCGCAACCTGAATCAGCACCTCTCCCACACCCGGCGCAGGCCTCGGCCTCTCCGTCATCACAAGTACGTTGGGACCACCAGGCTGGTTGATTTCAACTGCACGCATTCGCTTCAATCATGTCACGAAACATGCCATAAACCGGCAGTTCGGAACTTGCACCCCACCCGAAGCGTCTGTTAACTGTGGGACGCATACTGATCTTCGCCGGACTCGCTCTCCTGGCTGCGGGCATAGTGGTAACTCTGGCCGAACGCGCGGGCATACGCCTGGGCTCGCTCCCGGGCGACATCCGCATACACGGCCGCCGCGGATCCTTCTACTTTCCGGTAGTTACCTGCCTGCTCGTGAGTGCCGTATTATCCCTGCTGGCATGGCTCCTGAATCGTCGCTAAGCCTATTGGCCGGATAAATAAAAACTTGCGCGCATTTGGCCCCCGATTTGCTACTCTTCTGTGCAAGGGAGCTTATATGGACAGTCTTTTTGAAGAACTGATCGCCGTTGACTCCAATGCGGCACTGAACTTTTTCGTGAATAACCTGAGAGATTCGGCGGGCGGCGAAAGGCAGCGGGAAGATGAGACGCTGTATGTCGCCAGCATCCTCGCACACTACTCGCAGACCTCGCGCGCAGATACCGCATCTATTCCGTCCATGTCCAGTCTGTCTGAGGTCTTCGATAATTTCATCCTGCACACCAGCCTGTTGAGCGATGCGGAAATCCTGGAGATTGGCGGTTCGCAGATCCTGCTGTTCGCCGGCTTTTTCCGCGATCAGATGTCGCATCGGCATAATGTCCGCTGGTATGACCAGGTTGGTCAATCGATGTACGAAAAAGCCAGCCAGTATTCCCGCGATGTGAAGAAGCGCGAGTTTTTCGATCGCATGTCCGGATCCTTCCCGGCCTGGACGCAGATCTGCAGCAACATGAGCCGCGCGTGCCGCGATAACCGGCTTCTTCTGCGCCTCAACTAGGCGGCCGGAATCAGCACAAGCTTCGTCTCCGCCCGTCCGCCAGCTACGTCCCGATAAGCGGCAACGGCATCCGCCAACGGCACCGCCTTCACATGCGGAGCTGTCAGCGAGCCGGATTCGAAACCACCCCGCAGCTCATCCAGAATTTCGGCCGTATCGCGTGCCGTGTAGCTATAACTGTCGAACCCGATCAGCCGCGATAAATTGTGATAAAAATCCACCAGACTGAAACTCACCCTCGGCTCTCCGGCACTACTGATCGCCACCTGCCGGCCGCCCCGGCGCAAACAGTGTAACGCCGCCTCAAACAGAGGCCCCCCCACCGTATCGAACACCGCGTCCGCGCCCTTGCCATCTGTCAGTTCGAAGACCCGCGCCCGCATATCCCCGGCTGTATCGATCGCCGCCGCCGCGCCAGCCGCCGCCCCGCCTCCGCGCGTGGCCCCAATCACCCTCGCGCCCTTCCAGTTCGCAATCTGCGTCGCCGCCTGTCCCACCGCACCCGCTGCTCCCGTGATCACCACGGTCTCGCCAGCCTGCAATTGCGCGCTGCGAATCAGCGCACCCCAGGCTGTCGTAAATGGTACCCCCACGGCCGCTGCCTGTTCCGCACTCAGATTCGACGGCGCAATCGAGATCGCCTCCTTCGGCGCCACAGCGTACTCCGCATGGGAACCGTCGCGCGTAATACCGAAACCGGCAACGCTGCCCCACACGAACTCGCCTCCCGGCGCCAGCACGCCCGCGAAATCGCGGCCCGGCACGCGTGGCAGCGTAGTCGCCGGAAACCGTCCCGCCACATTCACCACATCGCTCGGATTGATTCCCGCCGCTTTGATCTGAATCAAAACCTCGCCCGCACCGGGGGCGGGCCTGGCGACTTCCTCAATGGCAAGAGCCTCGGGCGAACCAAAGCTGTGGAAACGCAGTGCCTTCATGAATGTCATTCTAAGCGAAATCCGCACATGACGAATGGCTTCGTCATTATGCGCTTGACATGACGAAATATTTCGTCATATTGTGAAGGTATGAAACCGACACTCCTGGCGGTCACCCTTCTTCTCGCAGGCTCACTCGGATCGCTGAACCTGGCGCAAACGGCGCCTGCCGCCGAACCAACCTGGCAAAATCCGGGCGAATCCGAAATCGGCCTCGCCGCCGATGCCGAAACCGATCCCGCAAAGAAACTCGAACTCCTGAAAAAGTGGGAGCAGCAATATCCCACCTCCGCTCTATCGAACCAGCGCACATTTATGACTACGAAGACGCTGATCGCGCTCATCACGGCAGCCTTCGGCAAGCCCGATGGCGCCGAACTACAGGCCGGCACCAAGGCCGCCCAGCAACTGATCCGCGGCCTTGGCGACTACTTCAGCGACTCCCTGCGTTCGCTCTCCGCTCTCGCGCAAATGTCGCCGGCCGACTGGGCAAAGGCCCGCGCCACATCGGAAATGCAGGCCCATGCCGTGCTCGCCTACGCCGCCATGCTGAAGAAGGACGATGCCGCCGCGGAAGCCGAATACCGCCGCGTCCTGGTTATCGATCCCACGCAGGCCGCGACCTCGTACCAGCTCGGCGCGCTCCTCATTCATGAGATGGCAGCCAGCAAAGACTACACGCGTTTCCCCGAAGCTCTCTACGAGCTTGCGCGTTCTCTCGCCGTCACCGGTGCCAGCGCGCTCCCGCCCCCAGGCACTGCCGCTGCAACGAAGGCGCTCACGGGGAATTACACCAACTATCACGGCGATACCAGCGGCATGGATAGTCTGATCGCACAGGCCGCCGGGTCCGCCTTTCCACCAGATAACTTTCAGCTTCTGAGCGTCCAGCAGATTGCGAACCAGAAACAGCAGGAACACGAAGCATGGGCCCTGAAACATCCGGACCTGAATATCTGGGAAACCATCAAAGACTCGCTCGATCAAAAGGGCGACGACTATTTCGCAACCAACCTGAAAGGCGTGGGCATGCCCGAATTTCAGGGCACCGTGGTTTCGCTCCCCTCCTCCAGACAAATCCTCGTCAACATCAATAACGCGGCCGGCGACGCCATCCTGAAGTTCGACGACAACATCAAAGGCGACATTCCTGCCGGAACTACCCTGCACTTTAAAGGCGTGGTCGACGCCTGGACAAAGACTCCGGCTTACATCGTGACACTGGACGTCCTCGATCCCAAAACCGACATTACCGGTCTTCCCGAAGGCGTCACCTTCGTCCCCGATAAGGCCGGACCCCGAACCCGCAGGTAGCCCGAAACTACGCATGACAACTATGGAAACTACCGGTTGACATGACGAATTTATTCGTCATAATGAATCTATGAAACCGGAACGCCCGCGACCCACCGAGGCGGAACTCAGCATTCTGCGCGTCCTCTGGGAAAACGGTCCCCTGTCCGTCCGCGCCGTCTTCAAGAACCTGAACGGCGCCGGGAACGGCGCCGACAAAGTGACCGGCTACACCACGGTCCTGAAGCTCATGCAGATCATGACCGAAAAGGGCCTCGTGGCCCGCGACGAATCCTGTCGCCCGCAGATCTATCGCCCCTGCGACCCGCAGGTCAAAACGCAGCGGCAGCTGCTCCGCCACATGCTGGATCGCGTCTTCGGCGGTTCCACCCGCGCCATGGTCCTGCAGGCGCTCTCGCAGAAGAAAACCTCCGCGCGCGACCTCAAAGAAATCGAACGGCTCCTGGACCGTATGGAAGGAGAGAAAAGATGACGCCCCTCGCGCAGGCGATCAGCGAAGCCCTCGTGCAGTTCGTCTGGCAGGGCTTCCTCGTCTCGCTCGTGGTCGCTTTAGGGGCTTTTCTTCTCCGCAAACACAGCCCGAATATCCGCTATCTGGTCTACTGCGCCGCGCTGCTCGCGCTCGCCGCACTGCCCGTCATCACCGCCATCGAACTCTACGATCCCCTTTCCGCCAGCAAACCGGGCGCGGCCGCCATCACTCTGACCATTCGCGCCGTCTGGAACGGCTCCCTGTCGCCCGTAGCCAGCCTCATGGAACAGTGGCTCGACGTAACTCAACCCTGGGTGCTTCGTGCCTGGCTACTGGGCGTCGCGTTTCTTTCGCTGCGCCTCGCCTGGCTCGGTGCGAGCGTTCGCTCGCTCCGGCACGCCGGTCAGCCCGCCGGTGACCCCATCCTCTCGCGCGCCACGGCTCTCGCGCGGCGCATGGGCATGACGCGTACGCTGCGCGTTCTGGTCTCCGCCATCCCCGATGGACCGAGCGTAGTCGGCTGGTTTCGTCCCGCTATTCTGCTGCCCGCCGCGACCATTCTCAACCTGACTCCCGATCAGCTCGAAGCCATCCTCGCCCACGAAATCGCCCACCTGCGCCGTTACGACGACGTCGTCAACGTCGGGCAATCCGTGATCGAAACTCTGCTCTTCTATCACCCGGCCGTCTGGTGGGTCTCGGCTCGCATCCGTCATGAGCGCGAGCTCTGTTGTGACGATCTTGCCGTGCGCACAGCCGGCAATGCCCTCTGTTACGCACGCGCCCTGACCGCCCTCGAAAATCTCCGCGTCGCGCCAGTCGGGCTCGCAATAGGCGCCGCCACCTCGCCGCTCGAATACCGCATCCGCCGCATCGTTGGAGAAAGTGCGCGAAATAATCTGCCGTCCAGCCTGCCCGGCATGTTAGCAATCGGCCTTGCCCTGACCTCCGTCGCGATTTATTCCACTCCCGCCCACGGTTCTGCGCCCGCGCCGCCCGCGCCCGTGATCTATCCGGAATCCGCTCGCGCCAATGGCATTCAGGGCACGGTGCCCGTGGAAGTCAATGTCGACGATCAGGGCAACGTGAGCCACGCCAAGGCAATCGGCGGCCCTCGTGAGCTACGCCAGGCCGCCGTCGATTCCGCTTCCACTCAGCACTTCGCTCCCGACGATTCCGCCACCGCGAAACAAGTCAACGTCGTCTTTCAACTCGACCGCCCCGCCCCTCCGCCGCCCGCCTCCACTGCCACATCAACCCCGGCTCATACCGGACCCAGTTGGCGCGATGAAGCCGAATCCAGCCTCGGCAACGCCGCCACCAACGAACAGGACCTGGCCCTGCGCCTGCAGCTTCTGAAGCAATGGGAGCAACTGTATCCGGCCTCCGATTTCAAAGCCCAGCGCGCCGTGATGATCGCCCGCACCTTGCTGGCTGTGCTCTCCACCGCCTACGGCAAGACGGATCCCGCCGTTCTCGACACGGCAAAGAAGGCAGCTCAGGAACTGGCCGATCACTTCAACGAATACCTCGATGATTCCGTCAGGCCCGCCGCCCTCACACCCGAGGAATGGACCGATACGCGCAAGACCTCCGAACTGCAGATTCACACTGTGCTCGCCTGGATCGCGCAGGCCAACCGTGACGACAACACCGCCGAAGTGGAACTGCGCATGGTCCTTGCCATCGATCCGGAGCAAACCGCGAGTCGGAATCAACTGGGAGAAACGATCCTTCGCGAGCTCGCCGCAACAGGCGACGTTTCGCGTTATCCCGAAGCCATGGAGTACCTCAAACAGTCCGGCGCAACGGCAACAACCGGCGCACGCGAAACTCTGTTCGAGGGACTGCTCATCAACGCCACCGTCGTTTCGCAGCAATCCGCCAATCGAATACTGGTCAACCTCGGTAATGCTCCGCAAGGCAACGCCATTCTCCTTTTCGATGCCGCTCATATCGGCGCCGTCCGGCCCGGCGCCACGCTGCAGTTTCGCGGCGTTCTCGATTCCTACACCACCAGCCCCGCAACCCTGACCTTCGTCATCCGCAATCCGAAAAGCGATATCGTCTGGCTCAGCAATAAACACCCGAAGCGCGGCAACATTCTGGCTCGTGTTTTCCGGGGTTTATTCCACTTCGTGCATCATCTGGCATAAAAAAGCAAAATCTGCCCCATCATTTGTTGCGATGTAACTTGTTCCCGTTCCGTGAGAAAATAGAACTTCCAGGGCTACGCAGGTCTGGAACCTTCAGGCACCCTCGTCAGACGCAAAATCTAAAAATCAGGGAGCTATCTGTTTATGAAGACGTTCACGACACGGCTGTTTTGTATCTCGACGCTGGCAATGATGGCACTGAGCATCGCAAGCGCCGCAACCCCCTACGAATTAACTCTTCTGGATACCTTCTCGGTAGGCAAAGCCGAGCTAAAAGCGGGCGATTACAAGGTGGAAATACAGGGCGACAAAGCCGTCTTCACCATCGGCAAGAAGACCGTTATGATTCCAGCGACACTGGGCAAAAGCGATCAGCCCTTTGCTTCCACCGTCTTCGTTTCGCAGAAATCGAAGCTGCGGGAAATCGATCTCGGCGGCACTCAGGACAAGATCGTCTTCGCCGGCAACTGATCGGACGGCGCTTCGTTTCCGTAATATAATCGGGACCGAATGGAATCGAAGCGCCGTCACTTTTTACTGTCCGCACTGGGCGCCGCCCTCGCGCCGCGGCTCCTCGGTCAGACCAGCGCAGCCGACCAGGGCATCAAACTCGCCCAACGTCTCAATGCCGATTCCGTAACCGACGACGACCTTCTCTTCCTGCGCCAAATCGGCCTCAAATGGGTGCGTCTCGAATTCGGCGAAGCCCCCGTCACCTTCGAAGCGCTGCAGGCCACGCAGCAACGCTATGCCCGCTTCGGCATGAGCATCTACTCCGGCGTTCATTATTCCTACCGCTCCCTCAAAGTACAGCTCGGCCAGCCCGGCCGCGATCGCGATATCGAAACCTACTGCCAGTTCCTGCGCGATCTCGGTCGCCTCGAAATCCCCGTCGCATCTTACGATTTCCACCCCGGCAACACCTACACCACCAGCACCGTCGAACGCCGCGGCTACGCCGCCCGCCAATTCGATCTGGATACTTTCCGCAAAACCGAGAAGCAGGAATTCGGCCGCGACTACTCAGCCGATGAGATCTGGGCCAACTACACTTACTTCGTGAAAGCCGTTCTGCCCGTCGCCGAAAAAGCGGGAGTCAAACTGGCCCTGCATCCAGACGACCCGCCGCTCGCCAAAATGAACGGCGTCGCCAAACTCTTCACCAACTACGACGGCTATCGTCGCGCCGAACAAATCGCAGGCGGCAGCCCCAACTGGGGCCTGACATTCTGCGTCGGCACCTGGGCCGAAGGCGGCGCGCAAATGGGTAAGGACGTTTTCGAAATGATCCGCGATTTCGGCGCGCGCGGCAAGATCTTCGAAGTACATTTCCGCAACGTCAGCAGTCCCCTGCCCCGCTTTGTCGAAGCCTTCCCCGACGATGGTTACCTCGATATGTACAAGGTGATGAAGACCCTCCGCGAAGTCAACTTCACCGGCGCAGCCGAGCCCGACCACGTGCCGAAACTCGCGGGCGACACCGGCATCCTGCGCGCCGGAACGGCTTACTGCCTCGTCTACATGCGAAGCTTAATGCAACGCGCCAGCGAAGAATAACATTTATGGATAGCCACCAGATCCCACCCGACCAATGCGCCAACCTCGACGAAATCCGCGCCGGCATGGACGCCATCGACCGTGAAATCGTCGCCCTGATCGCGCGCCGCGTTGCCTACGTTCGCAAAGCCGCCGACTTCAAAACCAGTTCCGCCAGCGTCGCCGCGCCGGAACGTGTCGCCGCAGTCCTGAAAACCAGGCGTCAATGGGCCGAAGCCGCCGGACTCGGCGGCGACGTCATAGAAGCCCTCTATCGCGATCTGGTCGCCTACTGTGTGTCGGAAGAGCACAAACAGTGGGAAGCCAACCACGCAGGATGAATGCACCGGCCAGCAGGCCGGCGTTCACCTCACCTCGAAGTCGATAGTGCGCGTCGCGGCCTCCTGACTCGCAGGGATCACCGCGCGCACTTCCAGACGGTATAACCCCGCAGGTAGTTGGGCCACCGGCAAGTGTGTCCCGAAAGGCACCACCGGATCGCCGGCACGCACAAAGTTCTCCAGGCTAACCACGTCGGAACATCCCACACGGTTGCCAGTCGTCTGCTCCAGAATGCAATACTCCATCTTCAGCACCGATGGATCGATCATCGGCGGATTCGCGCCGCCCAGCACCGGATCGTAGAACTCCGTGTAGAAGTAAGCTGGACCCGATTTCTGAAAAACGTTTGCAGCCGCCGGAACGAATTGTTTACCCTCTGCAATCAGCGGACCCTGTCCTTCCAACATCGGCGCAAGCGATGCCGCCGGGTCCACTGGTTGAGCGTCCGTGCTCAACGCGAGACTCCCCATCGCAAGACTGCCGGGCTTCCACGGATCCACTTTCAGCGGCAACTCCACCTTGCCGACGGCATTCGGACCCGCACCGATTTCGAGCCGGAAAACATACGTTCCCGGCGTCACGAAGAATTGCTGTTCGTAATGATAGTGCGTCTTCATGAATGCATCGGCGCTTTGCCGGTTCTCCTGGTCGATGTCGACCGAATCCGCGAAACGCGCGGCCGTGCTGCCGTCAGGCCGCAGGGCCGTGCCCACGATATCGATCTCGCCATGCAATCCCTTGCTGGCATCGGTGAACTTCATGTCGGCAGGCACGAAGTCAGCCGCCAGACGAACGCTCGCCCGGTTGGTTCCGGTATAGAAGTAGGGAAGCTGCATCGCAGCGTTCAGCGTACTGGCAGCCCCACCCGCCGCGCGCGTTTCCAGCGACTGGCCGGCGATCTTGCCGGCCACCACGTCCGGCTGTTTCTCCGTGCAATATTCGGTCCTGGCTCTGGCAGAGAGCCCGCGCACGTTCACTGAAACGCGCAGGTCGTGGCAGACGCCGTCTTTTGACGGCGGAGGCGTATAGAACACGCGATAGTAGTCGTCCTGCTCGCGCGCCACGGCCGCCAATTGTTCCTTGAGCGCGGGTGTGATGCCGAACGCCAGGCCACCGGTTTGTTCGGCCAGGTCGGACTGCGGGGAAGCCAGTGCCACGCTCGGCAAAACTCCAGCCCCTCCCATTCGTCCGCCGTTGCCCCCGGCATCCACCACCGGAGAAAAATATCCTTCGATCGCATAAACACCGACATTGGCGCGATTACAGGCCTCTATTCCCCCACCACGGTATGTCGAACGATCGAGAGCAGGACCGTCCGAATAGTACGTCCCGAAAAAGAGCACCGCCTTCCGCCCGGTCGCGGGTGCCATCGACCGGCACACCGCTGCGAGCGAAACGGAGAGATCGTAACGCTGCGGCCCTACGCGTATCGGCGCGCGCGCCAGCCCGACACCCGCAATCGCTTTGCTTAACGCGGCGGGCGAGGTCGTGAAATCCTGAAGCACCCGTGAGCCGAGAGTGCTCATATTCACCACTGCCATATAACGATCGGGACTGGCCATGCTCTCGACAAAGCCTGTGGCTGCATCTTTACTGGCCTGCTGATCGGCCATTGTCATCGCGCTGGTATCGAAATAGAGGACGAAGTGTTTCCATGATGTCTCGGGATCGGCTGCCGCCGGCTCCACGCTGTTGATCTTCTGCGCCGTGCCGTCTTCCCGGATTGCGAAATCTTTAGCGGTCAGTTTGCCCGCTGCGGCCGCCTTCCCCGTCACGATCACGTCGACCGGAACCTCGCGGGATTCCACCTGGATAACCGAAAATCCTGCATCCGTCTGCGTTTGAGCCTGCAGGAACGGCGTGAAAGCCCCAATCCCAAGTGCCGCGACTCCGCATAAAACGATCCCTGTCTTCACCATGGAATTTCAACTCCTGTGCTCTGTTCGGCCATCGACGCTCCCTCCGAATCCCGCACCACCACCCGCACCAGGTATCTGCCCGGCGCCACCCTGAAATCGGTCGCCGTGGGGATGCCGGATTTGATCCAGGCATGGAGCGTCGCGTCTTTTAGCTGCATCTTTATATCTTTCTGGATCGCCGAAATGAAGTTGCCGTTCTGATCGAACAGCCCCACCACCAGCGTCAGATTGTCGAGATTGCGTCCGTCCTCTTTTCGGAACGTCAGCTTCGAAGCGTCAACATTTGTGGTTACTGTCAAAGTGGCCGCCTCACCGTCTTTAAAAAATTTCGTTCGCGCACGGACCGGCACATCGGTCATTTCTTTGCTCGAGAAGAACGCCTCCTCAATTTCACGCCTCGCATCGTCCGCGGGATCCGCGGACCAGGTATCGGCGAAATAGCCGTTGCGCGCCTCCAGAGTAAGGCTGCGGGGATTCTTCAAAATGACCTTCAGCTTGTGCCGCTTGCCGTCGAACCTGAGATCGGAGGGCGTGAACGCGAGCAGATAGACATACTCGGGAATCGATTCCGCACGTTGAATCCCGCCATCCAGATCGTTGCCGTGATCATAGAGTCCCCCGGTGCCAGAAGTGATTTCGTCCAAAAAACCCCGGCCCTGCTGCTCATCGAGGACAATCGGAATGCCGCCGGGCGCAATGCGCTTCTCCGCGCTGTAGGCATCCGAGGCGATCACGCCGCGAGGATCTATCGCGCTGATGACGACCTGCGCATGAATGGCGCCAGCCAGCACATCCTTGAATTGCTGGCGGTATCGGGGCGGCACATAGATTCCGGGCGAAAGGAGAACAATCGAGCGCCAGCCCGGTAACACCGACATCTTTGCCACCAAGTCCTTCAATGCCTGGAAGTATGCAGTCTCGTCTTTCTCGCCCCAGTTCTGCATGATGTACCACATTTCCGCAGGCGATCCGCTACAGCCCATAACGGGTGCGTATTGATAAAGCACCATGTCCAGGTTGTAATACGTGACATGGCAGGAGTGCATGCCGTCACCCAGGCGGTAATGGGAATTTGCATCCACCGAGTTGATACTCTCCAGCGTTTTTCTCAGCTTCTCCCGATCACCGGTAAAATCCAGCGTGGTCTTGCCGGAGGCTGAGTAGACAGCGACGCGCTCGTCGGGACGCAGGGTGTCCACATAGTGGAGCGCGGCGTTGCGTCCCTCTATAAAGTCGGTAATACTGAGGCTCACGTCATCGAGCAGCATGGCCACGTACCGGTCTGCCAGCGGAGCCGCTGTAATCGGTAAGGTCGCCTCCACGCTCGCACTTCCCTGGCCGCTCGTCCGTTTTTCCCCTTTTTCAGCGATATCGAAATTTTCAACCGAAAAGCGCGAGATCGTCTCCGGTTTGCCGTTATCGAAAACTTCAAAATCTTCTGCCTTGAGCGTGCCCACTGCGTGGCCGCTCGCGTCCCGCACCACCACCGGAACCTGAACCAGATTGGAAGACGACCTGAACACAGCTGGCGTCTGGCTGGAGGTAACTTCCGATGACGACGGCGGTGCACCCGTCAAAGAAAACGGCAGTATCGATAGCGCGACGAGCAAACTAACCCTCACTGCCGCCTCCAGTAAAGACCCTACAACATTTCACGAAAACGTAAAATACCGCCGCGCCAGTATAATCGCACCCTGTGTCAAACGCGTTCACCGTTATTTTCCTTAATAGAATCAGCAACATCCATATCCGGCTTTTCGAGCCCGTGCTCTACCTGGATCAGGGAACGGCTTTCCACTGGTGTTCCCGATAGTTATTTCCCGGCCGGGAAGTGTCGACATCAACGCCGTAAGCGGCCTGGTCTTATAGATACTGGTCAATTCATGAGCGGGCTGGCGGGGAGGAATAACAAGCCTACCGTCCAGCCGCAACGCCATAGTTGAGTCTTTAGCTCGAAGATGTTTTTTTGACGGCCGTCTCCGACGAGGAGCTCCGGCCGACTGGTCTTTGCCTCGAAAATATCTTCGAGGTGCAACACGGACGTTGTACTCAGTCGCCGACAGGCGACCGGAGACAAGCGCCACAAGCGCCACTGTTTGACAATTCGAATAACGGGCTCGCAACCCGTACTTAACCACGCGGCCGGATTAGTGCACCCACACGTCGGGCTACCCGTCATTCTCATCCGCGGGGTGCCCCTGGGTGCCCCGGGCCAAAGAGGGTCTCAACCGAATATTGACCGGCATCGGCGCCTCACCCGAAGTGTACCTATTCAAAGGGAGAACCGTTCAGCCTTGATGGTGGACCGGATCGGGTTCGTTTTGTAAAACGCGCCGCGGCCCGAGCCGCTCTACCGCCGCACCCGCCCGCGAATCCGCTTCGTGATCTTATCCACGTCGTCCAGCTTCTTCAGCAGCCCCAGCGACAACACATTCTGATCGTTCTTATCGAAATCCAGTTCGATCGATTTCGCCAGCGCCGTCAGCTCCCGCGCATCCTTCACATTCTGCTCGTAATCGGCCTTCAGAATCGCGTCCGATTGCAGCTGTCCACCCGGCAGTCGCCTTTCAGCCGGATCGTCGGACGCAGTCTGCCCCCTCAACAAACCAGCCAGCGCCGCCGGAGCCAGCGCCAGACCCGACCGCAGCACCGCGCGCCGGGGACTGGTCGGACGTTCTGTTAAGCCCATATCGCTATCATAGTGCAAATGAGTGATGTCAACGTCGGTGTAATCGGGCTGGGCAATGTCGGCTCCGGCACCGTTTCCATTCTTGCGGGCAATGCCGCGCAGATTTCCCAGAAACTCGGCTTCAACCTGCGCGTGGCTGCGGTTTGCAGTCTCGACGCCATGGAAAAAACGCTCCCCGCCGGCCTCGAAAACATCGTCCGAACCACCGACTGGCGCGAAGTCGTCTCCAATCCCGACGTGCAAATCGTCGCCGAACTGATCGGCGGCACCACCCTCGCCCGCCAGATCATCGAAACCGCCATCGCCAACGGAAAATCCGTCATCACCGCCAACAAGGAACTCATGGCGCTGGCCGGCGCCGAGATTTGGGACCAGGCGATTCGCGCCGGCGTCAACCTCGCCATGGAAGCCAGCGTCGCCGGCGGCATCCCCATCCACACAGTACTGCGCGAAGGCATCTCCGGCGACCGCATCGTCGCCATCGCCGGCATTCTCAACGGCACCAGCAACTACATCCTTACCGAGATGGAGCGCCGCGGCGAATCCTACGACAAAATCCTCGCCGAAGCCCAGGCCCTCGGTTACGCCGAAGCCAATCCCAGCGCCGATGTCGACGGTTTCGACGCCCGCTCCAAACTCGCCATCCTTTCCGCCCTGGCCTTCGGCGAACGCATCACCCCGAGCGACATCTTCGTCGAAGGCATCCGCCGCATCACCGCGCAGGATTTCGACTACGCCCACCAGCTCGGCCACACCATCCGCCTCGTCTGTTCCGGCCAGCTGACCGAGCGCGGCCTCGTGCTCTCCGTGCGCCCCGCCCTGATCAATCAAAACACCATTCTCGCCGGCGTCAAAGGGGCCTACAACGCCATCTGGGTCAAAGGCCAGTACGGTTCCGATACGTTCTACTACGGACGCGGCGCAGGCTCCAGCCCCACCGGCGTCGCCGTCGTGAGCGACATGATGCGCGTCGCGCGCGAGATCACCTGTGGCAGTCCGCAGCGCGTTTCGCCGTTCGCGCATGAGCGCCTCGGTGAATACGAGCCCGTCTCCATCGCCCTCCAGCGCCGTCCCTACTACCTTCGCTTCCGCGTGGACGATCGGCCCGGCATCATCGCCGAACTCGCCGGCATCCTCGCCTCGAAGCAGATCGGCCTCGAAGCCGTGTTGCAACTGCCCAGCGATACCAAACACGATCTGCCCTTCGTCATCACCGTCGAAGCCACGGCCGAGCAGGACATACAGGATGCGGTCGCTCAAATGACCAAACTGGATTTCCTCCGCGAACCGCCGCTCGCGCTGCCTATGGAACCGCCGCTCTGACGCGGTGCCTATAGAACCGCCGCTCTGACGCGGTGCCTATAGAACCGCCGCTCTGAAATGTTGCATACTGTCTTCATGGCGAAGATCAGTCCTCTCGAAGTCTGGATCGGCACCCGCAAAGGCGCCTTCGTTTTCCGCACTCGCGATCGAAGGAAATGGGAAGCCGACGGCCCCTTCTTCGGCGGCCAGGAAGTCCACCACGTAGCGCAGGATCGCCGCGACCCCAAGCGCCTCTACGCCGCTGTCGGCAACGCCTGGTTCGGCTACCACCTCAATGCCAGCACCGATGGCGGCAAGACCTGGGCCGTCTCCGAAAAAGGCCTCTCCATGGACGCCCTGCCCGGCACTTCGCTCACCCGCATCTGGCACATCTGCGCGGGCGCGGCCGATGAGCCCGGCGTCGTCTATCTCGGCGCGGACCCCGGCGCGCTGTTCCGCAGCACCGACAACGGAGCCACCTGGGAGATGGTGGAAAGCCTCACCAAGCACGCCACCCGCGACCAGTGGCACCCCGGCGCGGGCGGCCTGATGGTGCATTCCATCCAGGCGCTCGGCAAAGGCCGCGTGATCGTCGGCATCTCCGCCGCCGGAGCCTTCCGCACCAACGACTCCGGCAAGACCTGGGAACCCTTCAACGGCAAGGTGCTCTGCGACTTCCAGCCCGATAAATTTCCCGAAGTCGGCCAGTGCGTTCACAAACTCCTCGCGCATCCGCGCCGCCCCACCGACCTCTACCAGCAGAACCACTGCGGCGTCTATCGCTCGAAGTTCACGGCCAACAACTGGCAGGATATTTCCCAGGGCTTGCCCACGCGCTTCGGCTTCGCCCTCGCCGTGCCCGCCGCCGAGCCACAGACGCTGTTCACCATTCCGATCACCTCCGCCGCCGAACGCTTCGTCCCCGGCGGCAAACTGCGCGTGGCGCGAAGCCGCGACGCCGGCAAGACCTGGCAATTCATGACGAAGGGCCTGCCGCAATCGAACGCCTACGCACTGATCCATCGCGAAGCCATGACCTCGGACGAGCACGATCCGGCCGGCGTCTACTTCGGCACCCAGGGCGGCGCGGTCTTCTACACCCGCAACGCCGGAAACTCCTGGCAGCCGCTCGCCGAGTTTCTGCCACCCGTCTACTCAGTCTCCGCGGCAGTCCACGCCTAAGACCACATACACCTTACCGAGCCGCTACTGTAAAGGAGCGGTGGCACCCATTTCCCCGGCGGCACTCAAGGCGGCGCGGTCTTCTACATCCGCAACGCCGAGTTTCTGCCGCCCGTCTATTCAGTCTCCACGCTTACCAAGCCGCGGCCGTAAAGGAGCGGTGGCACAACGGCCGGTAAAACACGCGCCTACGAGATCCGCTTCGCCCCAAACCCGCCCTTCGAGCGGTCATAAAACCAAATCGCGCCAAACACAATCAGCAGCAACGCCGGCAATATCGCCACCATCTCAAACGAAGTCTGCGCCGCAATACCCTTCACGCGATCCAGTTCCGCCCCGCTCAGCCTGTTATAAGCCGCCGCGCCACCCGCCAGTTCCATCGCCTTGCTGTCGAAAATCCGCCCCATCGCCGGCAGCACGAAACTGATCGAAAGCGTTCCCGCCGTCCCCATCAGCCCCATCAGCAAAGCGCCGCCGCGCGGAAAACGCTCGGACGCGTTCGCCAGCATCGTCGGCCACATGAAGCAAACGCCGCAACCCCACACCGTCGCCGCAAGCACTCCCGTGACCGGCGAGTTCGCAAAACTCAGCGCCACCAAACCAAGCGAAGCCAGCAGGCACGAAATCCAGAGCAGCCCGATCGAAGACAGCCTCCGCACCAGCGGCCCCGTGAAATGTCGCGCCACAAACATGATGCCGCTCACATAAACCAGCAGCAAAATGCCCGGCATATGCACCGTTCGCGACAGCGCCAGATCCACCCACTGCCCCGGCGCCAGTTCCGACGCCGCGGTCAGAAACATCGAGCCGAACAGCACCAGAAACATTGGCTGCGCCAGTTCGCGGAACATCTCCCCGGCCGAAACCCCCGCCGCCACGCGCTCGGTAGGCGGAAACTTCACTCCGATGCACATCACAATCACCGCAACCATGGGGATCATGGAGCAAACCAGCTTCGCCTTCCAATCCAGCCCCACATGCGACATAACCACTCCAAGCAGCCCGCCGATAATCAGCCCGCCCGGCCACCACGCATGCAGATGATTCAGCCGCGTCGTCTTTTCTTCCGGATAGAGCGTAGCCGTCAGCGGATTGATCACCGTTTCCACCAAACCCCAGCCAATCCCGGTGACAACCGCAGCCACGTAGAGAACGTTATAAATCGCCGGCCCCGAAGCCAAACTTCCCGCAAAAATAAACAGCAGCGTGCCGATCAGAAAGAGCACGCCCGCCATCGGCAGCAGCAGCCCCATCCCAATCACATCCAGCAACGGACTGCCGATAGCAATAGTCAGCGCAAAACTGGCAAACGGCACGCCCAGAATCGTCGCGACCATCCCCGCAGAGTGCGCTCTGTCGATCGGATCGAGAAACACCCTTTGCAGATCGCTCGCAATGTTCGAGCGCAATGACGCCGACATCCCCGCCATCACCAGCGCGAGGACACTGACCAGAAAAATCCGCGCCTTATCGTATCCCGCGTGACGATCCACCCCGGTCTACGCGGCCGCTGATTTCGCCATCGGCATCGCAACCACCTTCGGCTCCATGCCCGCCTTCGCCGCAAGCCAGTAAACGATGAAGCCCGCGATCAGGCTATACAAGCCCGCAGGCTGCGTACACGGCTTCAGATCCGCCGAAATCGGCAGAAACGGCAGGATTCCGACAATGAACCCAACGGCCCACGCCAAATAACCCGCCATGTTGATGCCTTCCCGCGGGCCGGCCCACTTGCGCCCCGAAAGCAGATAATCCGCAATCATCGCGCCGATAATCGGCCCGAACGACGCGCCGACAATGTTGAAGAACCCAATCAGATTCGCCGCCACTCCCGTGACCGCCAGAATGATACCCACCACCGCGCCCACCATCGACGAAGAAATGCGCGGCACCCCGGGAATCATCGTGGAAAAGCTGTTGCCCGCAATGAACGAACAGAAGCACGTAGCCGGAATCGACGCAATGGCGAACAGGAAGAACATCGCGGAACCCATCGGCCCGCCGATCGCCTGCACCACATCGGCGTAATCCCATTTGTCCGGACCCACCAGACCAAGACCGTGCGCTCCGGCGATGGAGATCAGCGGCAACCCGCCAGCCACCAGCACCGCCAGACCCACGCCAACCAAACCGCCCCATTTGACATCGGAATCGTTACGCGCATTCGATACGATATCGGTACCCGCCGCGCCAGCCGTTGCGAAGAAGCCGATCACAGCGGCAAGAATCGTGGTCACCGCAGCAAAATTATTGATCGGAGCACCGGGCGCCAGATGCGGGTGGCCAACGCCGCCAGCCGTCTTGAACAGAACCAGCAGCAACATCAGCAGCGGAATCCAGTTGAGAATCTGCCCCACTTTCGCTACGTATTGAATGCCTTTCGCCGCAATAGAGGCCATCACCAGGCCCCAAATCGTACCCGTGATAATAAACGATGCCGTCATCGGCTCCGACACCATGCCGAATCCCTTCAGGATGAAGTCCGCCGCCACAAACGTCGCCACCGCGAACCAGCCGATCTGCAGCAGGCCCATGAGCAGGCCCGGCATCAGATAACCGCCCTTGGTGCCGAACGTGGAACTTCCCACAACGTACAGCGGATACCCCGTCTTCATGCCCAAAGTGGCGGGCACGCGATAAAACAGTCCATAACAAAAAACGCCTGCCAGCACCAGCGCCGCCAGGCAGATCTTCAGGCTCGCCTGTGTCAGCGTGCCCTCGGCGATCTGTTTGTAAAACGCGACCCAGAGGAAGATACCGGCATAAGTGGGGGCCGTGTTCGCATACCACGGCGCGCGGTTCGACGCAGGGTTCGGAGTAGCTTTACTAAGATAGTCGGGCAACATAATTTTTCCTTGTCGGCGATCTTTACAGACCAGTCCGGTTTTACGCTCTCACGTCCGGAGACCGTTTCACATCTTGTTGAGCATATCGCATTACCAGCGACGGTGCCACACTATTTCCGGTTTCGCGAACGGGCATCAGCGCAGTATTTTGTAAAGATTGCTGTAGTCGTCGGTCCACTCGCGTAAACCGGGGATCGGCTCCACCTTCGTGGCTACCGCCTTAATTTCGTCGCGGTCGAAAAATCCCTTGCGTGAAGTCACCAGCACCCATTCCGAGCCGGTTTCCTGCCGGTCCTCGGCGCCATCGTAGTAAATTTCCATGACCTGCTTGCCATCCGCCGCGGCAGCCAGCGCCACTTCGGGCGCCAGCTTCAGATATAAATTCGAAACATGCACCGCAAGCACACCATTCGGCAACAGATGCTGCCAGTAAACCTTGTAAGCTTCCCGCGTCAGCAGATGAACCGGAATCGCGTCTCCCGAAAACGCATCCACCGAAAGCAGATCGAATCGCCGGTTGATGCCGCGCTTCAGTTCGTCTTCGAGCGATAGCCGCGCATCGCCCAAAATCACTTCGTGCTTGCCATAGCAGTGTTCGAGAAACGAAAACTGCGTCGTCGCGATAATCGGCACATTCGGATTGATATCGTAAAAGTAATAATGGTCGCCCGGACGCGCATAGACCGCGGTCGTGCCCGCCCCCAGCCCAATCGACCCCACATTCAGATTGCCTTCCACCCGAAGACTACGCAACGCCAGGCCCAGCCCTGATCCTTCGGCGTAGTAAGTGGTCGCGTGCCGCAGATTCTGCGGCCAGAGAAACTGTTCGCCATGATTGATGGTGCCGTGTCGCAGCACGCGGACCGGACCCATATCGCCCGGCGTAGCCTGATCGTAAACCACCAGCGCACCGTAAAAATTCCGCTTCAGCAGACGCGCGCTGCCGATGTTATTCCACGTCTCGCGCGCCATATAACCCGTCAGGCCAAACGCCAGGCCCACCGCGATAAAACAAATGAGCGAGCTGTTATCGAAACGATCCCGGCTCCGCCAAACCAGATAAATAACCAGCAGCCCGGCAGGCACCAGCGCTCCCGGAAGATCGTTCCCGTCGTTCGCGATCAGAAATTTACCGTTGCGATTGAACGCCAGCGCCACAACGGTGGCCGCAGCCAGTAACACAACGACCACAATATCCCGCTTCTGCGCGCCCGCATCCACATCGCCGCGGCTGCGCCACAGCATATACAACACGAAGATAGCGGCAAACGATATCAGTACCGGCTCATCCCAGTCGCCCTCCAGCAGCGAAGCGGCGCCCGAATAGATCGACATCGCAACCCGGATCGCCACAAAAGCGACCGCGCCCACCAGCAGCACAATCATCACGAACTTATCGCGCGGCTCATTCAGAAATTCGTCGCTGGTGCTCTTTTCCTTCGGCCGCGAGTTGTAATCGCGCCAAAGCAGCCACGTAAACAGGAACGCCGTCAGCGAAAGTATAATCGGCAGATCGATCAGCGCCGGCAGCACATACGTAAACACAAACCCCACCAGCACCCCGCCAATCGCCCCTCCCACCGACACCATCAGATAGAACGACGTGAGATAGCGCGCCGCCGGCCGTCGCAGCGCCAGTTCGCCGTGGCACACCATGAAGAACACAAATAGCGCCGCCGACAACATCGCCACCGCCACTTTCAGATTCGTGAAATTGCCGCCTTCTGACATCGCATACGCCATCGACCCCAACTCCACCGCCGCCAGCTTCGCAAACAGCCCGCGTCTGTACCAACGGTCGCTGTCGAAGCAAAGAATAAAGCTCAGCAAATACAAACTCAGCGGCAGCACCCAGAGAAAAGGAATAGCCGCTACGTTCTGCGTCATATGATTCGTCACCGCCAGCAGCAGGGCTGATGCGCACGCGGCCAAACCAGTCCACAGCAGCTTGTCGGACCATGTCGGCGCGTTGCCAACCTGGTCGGCAATCGCCTCCACCCGCGCACTCTCCTCATCGCGAGCGTTGCGAGAGCGATACGCCACCACAATAAAAAACGCAGCAAACGCAACGAACCCGCCAGACCACATCCACGCCTGATGACGATTCGTCAAATTCGGTTCCACAAACACCGGATACGTCAGAAGACCGGCCATCGACCCCGCATTCGAAAGCGCAAAAAACCGGTACGGCATCGCCCCGCCATTCGCACGCGAATACCACGATTGCAGCAGCGGACTCGTCGCCGAAAGCAGGAAGTAAGGTAGCCCCACAGTCGCCGCAAGCAGTCCCAGAATGCCGAGCAGCGGGTCATCCCCGCCCGCCGGCTTCCAGCGCACCGAGGGAATAATAGGAAGCACCGCCAGGCTCACCAGCAGCAGACCAACGTGCAGCACGATCTGCCGCTTCAGCGGCTGCTCGCTCAGAAAGTGAGCCCACGCATAACCAGCCAGCAGCGCAATCTGGAAGAACAGCATGCAACTGGTCCAGACAGCCGCCGAGCCGCCAAACCAAGGCAAAATCTGTTTCGCGATGAGCGGCTGCACCTGAAAAAGCAGGAACGCGCTCAGCACAATCGTGACACCAAAAAGGATAGCCGGAACGGCGCGCGGCGAGTCCGGCACGCCAGCCTCAGTCGACGAAAGCGGATACGAAGTCGGATTGTTCACGTTGCATTATAGGATACTCGCCCGCCTTTGCACCTGATGAACATACTCGCGGCCCGCCGCTAGCCCGAGCACTGGTACCCGTCATAGTGCTTCCTCCCGGGAACTGACTCGAAATAAGCCTTACTCGGCACCTCGCGCTATCCTGGCGATATGAATTGGAGGGGCCGCATCGAAGTAAACCCGGACGGTGCTGTCTCGATTCGGTAAATCCGGCGAAGACAGGCCTTCTGGCAACTGGTTAGAAGCTTCAGAGCGGTTGAGTAAAGTGTTTGACGGAACAGTGCCGGAATAGCAAATCAGCGGCGAACACTTGTTGGATTTGGGAGACGGGAAGGGAGACCATTCAACAGCACGGCGAAGTGCTTAGCGTCCAATAGCAGCGCCGGGACTTCCTCCACGACGCGGACAAAGTAGTTTTCGTAGTCCGCACGCTCCCGCTTGTCCTTCAGCCGAAAAGCAATCACCGCTAGCCTCTTGCAATCAGGTTCAGGACTCTGACTAAAAACTCGCCATAACTGTGCGTGCGTTGCTTCGCCAGGCCTCGCCCGATATGAGTTGGCCTCCGCTCTCGCCAATGCCAGATGATACACGTAATAATATGCGCGACTGATAGCGCTACGGAGTGAAGCCTCATCCGAGCGACTACCCAATTCGTTGGCTAGGCTGAAATAACCTGACCAATCAAAGGGAACGGCAGCCATCAGACCAACTCGTAGGTGAACGCCAGATAGCCGGATGCCTGCGCCGAATGCTCTATCCACCAGGCTTCATCAAATGCAGCCAGAGCCCGCCGCACATCTCGAATGCTGCCTGGCCACATTGCAACCACGTAGAGAGTTTGCGCCCCCGATTCGTCAGTCGGCGCGCGCAAAACAAAAACGGCGCCGGCGCCAAAACAGCCCCCCAATTGGCCCACGGCCTCCAGCAGCAATTGCGAAATCATTCGGTGTCCCGATAGAAACGCGGAAACCGATGTATCGGGTGGCAAGACAAAATACCTGCGCACCTCGTCCAGAACGGCGACATTCTCCGCCGCGAATTCTCCCATCTGTTTCTCAAGATCGTCCAGAACCGCGATGGGCTTTAGCAGTTTGACCTTGCCCTCGGTTTCCGTATCCCTTAATAATTTAGCCCCGTCGCCGTCGTGGCTGTGGGAAAGTTGAAAAACGTTTTCTGTTTTTCATCTTTTCCACGGCCGTTTTGCTTCTCCGCATCGCTGCTGCTCATTTCGAACTGCGCCGGGCTAACATACCCCAGCGTGGAATGCATCCGCGTCTGGTTGTACCAGCGGATCCATGCAAG
>Ga0302319_10003940_pt1 | contig 30716 bp, 22 predicted proteins | sample Bog_T0_2_FD_203319 | JGI IMG/M metagenome (GOLD analysis project Ga0302319, IMG submission 203319) | Peat permafrost microbial communities from Stordalen Mire near Abisko, Sweden - Bog_T0_2 | ecosystem: Environmental > Terrestrial > Soil > Wetlands > Peat | place: Sweden: Abisko, Stordalen Mire... | reverse complement strand
TCCGAAAGCAGGCTTTCCCGACGAAGCGCAGCACCTCAAAAACTCCCTCGTCGAAGACATGGCCATCGCAAAAAAAGACTACCCGAATCTCCGCATCGCCTATCTCTCCAGCCGCATTTACGCCGGCTACGCGAACACTTTTCTAAATCCAGAACCTTACGCCTACGAGGGGGCGTTTGCCGTACGCTGGGCGATCCAGGATCAGTTGAAAAGCGGCTCGAAACCCACAAACGATGCCGCAAAACCCGGCGGCCAGCTTCCACTTATGCTTTGGGGTCCCTATCTCTGGGCCGACGGCCTCAAGGGAAGAAAAGCAGGCGACCTCGTCTGGAAACGCGAGGACTTCGGCCCCGACGGCACCCATCCCTCTGAACTCGGGCGCCAGAAAGTGGCCATAATATTGCTGGATTTCTTCAAGACCGATCCCGATGCGAGAACCTGGTTTGTGAAAAAATAATCCGTAGGAATTCAGAAAACTTCCAAAGGGATTTCGCCCTCCGGCCTGGGGTTGCCGCTCGCCACCGCAAGGTCACCCGCCTCCTGCCTCAAATCAGACTTCGATCTAAGCAGCCTCTTCCAGGAGTGATTCCAGGGAAATCCGACCGAATCCAACCTAAAAAATGAAATCGATCCAGGCAAACGAACTCGGTCATCACAACTTGCTCCTTATCAGTCCCATTGGTCCTATAAGACCTATTCTGCATTCGCGACCCGCAACAACTTCCTGAATCCTAAGCATAAAAGTGAACAAATATTTAATTTTGTAGCATTTGACGCCACTTCGTTCCCAACCTAAAATGCAGCGCTCTTCACAGGAAATGACTTTATCCCCACGTTTCAAATTAACAGGTGTTCAATTTAGCATCTTCGCTCTGGCGTTACTCTGTTTTTTCTCAGGGTTTTCGGCGGATGCACAGACTTTCTACGTCTCATGCGCGGGCGACAACACCGTCCAAAAATTCGATGCCACAGGCAAATCGCTGGGCGCATTGTTTAACTTTGGCGAAAGCACGCCGTCCGGCCTGGCCTTCGATAAAAGCGGCAACCTCTGCGTCGCCCAGCTCGGCACAAACGTCATCCAGAAATTCTCGCCGGCGGGCGACGACCTCGGCATCTTCAGCCGCGTGAAACTGTCTGCCGCCACGGGACTTGCCTTTGATCCGAACGGCGACCTCTATGTCGCAAACAGGTTTATCGGAAAGGTTGGAAGATATTCTCCGCGAGGGGGGTTTATCGGCATGTTCGTAAACAACGGTTTGAATACCCCCGTCGGCATCGCGTTTGACGGTTCAGGCAACCTTTTCGTCGCAAACTGGGCGGCGAATACCATCGAGAAATTTTCACCCAAGGGCACGGACCTCGGTGTGTTCGCCAGCACCGACTTGAACTGGCCCAACGGCATTGCATTCGATCCGGATGGCGCGCTCTACGTGGCAAATGAGGGGGACAATGCGATCCGGAAATACTCGCCGAAAGGGGAGCTCCTCAAAACGATAACCGGCAAACACCTCGATGAACCAACAGGCATCGCGTTCGATGAAGGCGGCAATTTCTATGTGGTCAACCATGGTAATAATACTGTGGTCAAATTCTCGCCAAAGGGGGAGAACCTCGGCGAGTTCATCAGCATGGGCCTGAACAAGCCCACCTACATCGCGATCCTGCCCGCGTCAAAGCTTTCACCCTGATATTGGGGCTGAAAACGGAGCGAGCCCCCTTCCCAACGCCGCGCTTCCATTTATAAAATTTGGCGCTAATGTGGTGCCCGCTCAACCAAACACGAACTTGAAAACAGGGATCAACGGTCGCGCGCAAACCATCTCCACGCTCACAGCCACGGCCATCGTGGTGGCGAACATGGTCGGCACCGGCATCTTCACCAGCCTCGGATTTCAAATTGGCGATCTGCCCACGGGCTTCTCGATCATGGCGCTCTGGCTCGTGGGCGGAGTCTGCGCGCTCTGCGGCGCCCTCTCCTACGCCGAGCTTGGCGCAGCGCTCCCCCGCTCGGGAGGCGAGTACAATTTCCTCGGCGCGATCTTCCACCCTTCCGTCGGTTTCCTCGCCGGCTGGATCTCTGCCACAGTCGGGTTCGCTGCGCCCGTGGCGATCTCTTCGATGGCTTTCGGAAAATATCTGGCCGGTGTCGTGCCCAATGTCCATCCGCTTGTTTTCTCGCTGGCCGTGGTCTGGCTGGCCACTTTGTTCCTGCTCCGCGACCTGCGCCTCGGCAGCGCTTTTCAGGACGGCGCGACATTTTTAAAAATTGCGCTGATCCTCGTGATCATCGGCGCCGGCTTCTTCGTCAAATCGCCGCAACCCATTTCATTCCTGCCCGCGCATGGCGATGGCGTATTGATCATGAGCACCCCTTTCGCGGTCAGCCTCTATTGGGTGATGTATTCCTATTCGGGCTGGAACGCCTCCACCTACATCGTAGGCGAAGTGCGCAATCCCTCCCGCGCCATTCCCATTTCCGTCGGCATCGGCACAGTTCTGGTGATGGGCCTTTACCTCGCGGTGAATGCCACCTTCCTGCGCAGCACACCAGCGGGGGAATTGGTCGGCAAAGTGAACGTCGCCCAGGTCGCGGGCGCCCATCTCTTCGGTCTGCACGGCGCAAAGATCATGGCTGTATTGATCTGTGCCGGGCTCGTTTCATCCGTCAGCGCGATGATGTGGATCGGCCCTCGCGTCACGGCCACCATGGGCCAGGATTTGCTCCTCTTTCGCGCGCTCGCCAAAGAGAATTCCCGCGGCATTCCCGTCGTGGCAATGCTCGTCCAGTTTGCGATTGTAAATGTCCTGCTGTTGACCTCGACGTTCGATACCGTGGTCAGTTACGTGCAATTCAGCCTCACCCTCTGCTCCACCCTCGTCGTTATCGGCGTTTTCGTGTTGCGCTGGCGGCAGCCGGATCTCCCCCGCCCATATCGCGCATGGGGCTACCCGTTCACTCCTTTGCTTTTCATCGCTGTAAGCGGCTGGATGATCTGGCACATGCTTGAGGATGCCTCCACCCGCAGCCCTTCCCTCTGGGGGTTTGCCACCATGCTGCTCGGCCTCGTGATTTATTTTGTCTCCCCGAAAACTTCGGCTATCATCGTTCCTGTCCTTGCCCATGAAAACTAACACGTCTGCACTCATCGCGCTCGCGTTGACATTTGCCGCGCGTGCATTTTCACAACAAGCCACGCCGGTCGATCTCAATGCGACCGACACCGCCCTCTTCCTGGCCGGGCTTCCTCCTTCCACCGGCTCGCATCTTGCGGAAATCGCAAAGGATCCCGCATGGCAGCAGCATGCGAAGTTTTTCGATACCGCATGGGCCAGCCTCGATAAAAACCAGCTCTCCAAAATCCGCGCATGGGATTCCACCTACATCCCGGATGCCTCCGCCGGCAAGACCCCGGTGTTTTACATGTTCAGTGGGCCCGACTACCTCTACGTGGACGCTTTTTACCCGCACGCTTCCACCTATGTGCTGTGCGGCATCGAGCCGGTCGGCACTATTCCCGATGTCACAAAAATCCGCCCCGGCTCCCTCCCGCAGGAATTGCAAAATCTCCAGACCTCGCTCAATTCCGTGCTGAGTTTCAGCTTCTTCATCACCAAGGACATGAAGAACGACCTGCAAAATCACGAGCTTACCGGCACCCTCCCCATCATCTACATCTTCCTGGCGCGCTCGAACAAAACCATCAACGAAGTCAGCTTCGTGGGCATCGATTCCTCCGGCGCATTGCACGCCATGGACGATTCCACGCAGGATCGCAAGGCGCTCACGCCCGGTGTGAAAATCACCTTCTCCCAGCCCGGCGCGACCGAGCCGCAGACCCTCTATTATTTCAGCACGGACATCTCGGACGACGGCATCAAGAAAAGCGGTTTCCTGAAATTCTGCAAGGCGCTGGCACCCGGGAATAGTCTCGTGAAATCCGCATCCTATCTCATGCACGAAAGTTATTTCTCCACTATCCGCAACTTCCTCCTGGAAAACAGCACCACGCTCATTCAGGACGATTCCGGCATCCCGGTCGCCTACTTCACGCCGGACAAATGGCTCGTGCGCTACTTCGGCAGCTATCCCGGCCCGATCCCCATTTTTGCCAAATACATGCAGCCCCTGCTTTTCACCACCTACCAGAAGAGCCACCCCGTCCCTCTCGATTTTGGAATCGGCTATCGCCACTACGCAAAACAATCCACCCTCATCGTCAGCACGCATAAACAACCGCCGCAGCCCGAAGCCAGCCCCTCTCCGGCTGCGACGCCTTCCGGCGAAATACCGGTCGCTCACGCCGTCAGCGCCACTACGCCGGCGGTCGATTCCGCCGCCGCGACACCGGCAATGCAGTAAGATACGTCCCATCAACGGCCCAGCAGCGTCCTGAGAAAAGTCGCGTCCGAAAACTGCGCATTCTCGCCCTGCCGCACGATGACGAGGTCGAGCGACGGGATCACACAAAGCCGCTGGTAACTCGAACCCAGTGCCACCACCATGTCCGGCGGCGCATCCCGGCAGATGCAGACATTCCGCCAGTCCTGCTGCTGCCACTTTTTTTCCAGCATGTCTTCTATATCCGGATCGCGCGCCGCAGGGTTGGATGCCTCGCTATTCAGCCACAATCCCATGCCAAATGCGGGGTTAGCCGCCGTGCCGTGAAAACATTCATCCAGGAGCGACGCAGGCACCACCTCATGCCGCGCATAGTTACCGTGATGCAAAACGAGCCAGCCAAATTTCAGCCACTGTCTCGCCGTCAGCCTGAACCCGGTGGCGATCAACGGATTGCCCATGGCATCCTCCTTGTGCTCCACCACGCCGAGACCGAGGGGATCGAGCACCTTGCGCTGCAGATACATATACGGTGTTTCATTTCTCGCTGCCAGTTTCCTTCGCAGCACCTCACAAAAGACCTGTCCGTGACTGGGGCCATAGAGAAAAGCCGTGCCCGGCCTTGCAACCACCGGTACACGGAGCGCGTATCCGTTGCGGTCCTGGATGGACTCGCCGTGCAACTGGAATGCCGGGTCGATGCCGTCCGTGAAGTTCAGCAACTGCCGCACCGTGATCGTGCGCTTGAGCAGATCGCTCCTCCACGCAGGGATCGTGTCGCAGACACGTTCATCCAGGGATAGTATCCCGTCATGCACAGCCGCCAGCGCGGCCATCACCCAGAAACTCTTCGTGCCGCTGTAAATCTTGTGCGTCGCCCCTATCGAGCTCCCGTTTTGGTATTCCTCGAAGATCACCTTGTCGTGCTGCATCACGATCAGGGCGTAGCCGCGCCGTTCCCGGGAGTAATCCGCCGCACGCCGCATGCTCTCCTCGGTGACCGCCCCCTGCGCCGCCACCACCGGAAGGACGCACAGCAACAGCGCAAAAATTTTGAGCGCGTTTCGTTTGGGCGTGATCACTCACGAAAAATTTCACCATTCGACACAAGCGCAAGTTAATTTTTACTTTTCGCTCAGGATCAGCTTCGCCTGTGCCAGCGCCGCATCGACATTCCCGCAGATCTTGTGCAACCCGATCCGGTCCACAAACCCCGATTTGAAAAGCACCTCCATCGGCTGCGGCTGCAATCCGCTGAAAAGGATCTTCACCCCCTGCCGGTGGAATTTATCCACGGTGACTTCCAGCGCCCGCAACCCCGTTGCATCCATCGCCGGCACATGGCTCATGCGAAAAATCACCACGCGCGGCAGCCCGCCGGTATATCGCCCAAGCGCCGTCTCCAGCTTCTCCGCCGCTCCGAAAAAGAACGGTCCCTCGATCCGGTACACCACCACATCCTCCGGCACATCCTTGTCCCGGATCGAATCCGAGCCGGACTCCGTCTCGCTTTCCGGGGTAACCAGCCGGATGTGTGTGATCTCCTCCATGCGCTTCACAAACAGCGCCGCGGCCATCAGTAACCCCACACCCACCGCGATGGTGAGATCGAACACGACCGTAAGCCCGAAGCTCGCGATCAGCACGCAAAAGTCGCTCTTCGGCCCGCGGAATAATTCCTCAAAGTTATCCCACTCCCCCATGCGGTACGCCACCACGAGCAGCACGGCGCTCAATGCCGTCAGCGGGATGAACTTCGCGAGCGGGGCCGCAACGAGCATGATCCCCAGCAACGTCAGCGAGTGGACGATTCCCGCAACCGGCGTCCTGCCACCGCTGCGGATGTTCGCCGCCGTGCGCGCGATCGCACCGGTCGCCGGGATGCCGCCGAGGAACGGCGTGAGAATATTCGCGATTCCCTGCCCGATCAATTCCTGGTTCGAGTCATGCCTCGAGTCAATCATCCCGTCCGCGACGATCGCCGAGAGCAGCGATTCGATCGCCCCCAGCATTGCGATTGTCAGCGCGGGCATCATCAAACTCTGGATGCTGTCGAACGATACCGCCGGCATGCTCAGCGCCGGAAATTGACGCGGGATGCCGCCGAACTTCGTGCCTATGGTTTGCACGTCCAGCCCGCACAGCGCCACCAGCACCGTCGGCACTATGATCGCCACGATGGAAGGCGGAAGTTTGTGCCATTTCTTCGGCCAGAAGATCACGATCGACAGCGCCATCAATCCAAGGCCAAGCGCCTGCCACTGCGTCTGGCCGAGGTTTCCGAAAATCGCGGCAAGTTGAGGCGGCGTGTGTTGCGGCATTGCAACCTTCAATCCGAGAAATTCCTTGAGCTGCCCTACGAAAATAATGACGGCGATGCCGCTGGTGAAACCCGCGGTGACGGGATACGGGATGAACTTGATCAGGTTGCCGAGCCTCAGCACACCCATCATCAGCAGCATCACGCCCGCCATCACTGTGGCAAGCGCCAGTCCCGTGTAGCCGTGTGTCGCGACGATCCCGGCGAGGATCGGCACGAACGCCCCTGTCGGCCCCCCGATCTGCACCCTCGTGCCGCCGAATACCGAGATCAAAAATCCCGCAATGATCGCCGTCCAGATTCCCTGTGCCGGCGTCACCCCCGAGGCGATGGCAAATCCTATGGCAAGCGGAAGTGCGATCACACCCACGGTGAGGCCTGCGATCGCATCCGAAATAAAAGTCGCGCGGTCGTAGCCTTTCAGCGCATCCAGCAATTTTGGTCTAAAGATCAATGTCGTTCCTGCCTGTCACGATTGCACAAGCAGGACGCTGCGGGAATAAAAAAATTGTGCCATTTCCGCGCGGCAACTAAACCGCAGCTTCACGCCCCGCCAGTGTTTGCAGATACCACCGGTAGGTTTCCTCGATTCCATTGCGCAACGGAATCTGGGCGGACCATCCAAGCGCGTTGATCTTTGAAACATCCAGCAACTTTCGCGGTGTCCCGTCCGGCTTGGTGGCATCGTACGCAATCTCCCCGCCAAACCCGACCACGTCGCAGATCATCTCCACGAGCTGGCGGATCGTCACATCCTCACCGCACCCGACATTCACGATCTCAGGCGAATCATATTTCTCCAGGAGAAACCGGCACGCCTTTGCAAGATCGTCCACGTGCAGGAACTCCCTCCTCGGCTTCCCGCTTCCCCACACGCTCACTTCCCGCGCGCCGCTCTGTTTCGCCTCATGCACCTTGCGCAGCAGCGCCGGCAGCACATGCGAGCTTTCCAGGTCAAAGTTATCGCCGGGCCCGTAAAGATTCGTCGGCATTGCGTTGATGTAGTTGTCCCCGTATTCCCGCGCATAAGCCTGGCACAGCTTGATGCCCGCGATCTTCGCCAGCGCGTAGGCCTCATTCGTCGGCTCGAGCGCTCCGGTCAGCAGCGATGACTCGGCGATCGGCTGCGGCGCGAACTTCGGGTAAATGCACGAGCTTCCCAGGAAAAGCAGCTTTTCCACGCCCGACTCATGGGCGGATTCGATGATGTTGTTCTGGATCTTCAGGTTATCGAGCATGAACTCCACCGGAAAATCATTGTTCGCCTTGATCCCCCCCACCTTCGCCGCGGCAAGCACCACCATCTCGGGACGCTCCTGCTGGAAAAAACGCCGCACACCCGGCCCATCCGTGAGATCAAGCTCGGCACGGGTCTTCGTGATGATTTTATATTGCCCGCTCGCCTGCAAATCCCGCACGACGGCGCTTCCGACCAGCCCCCGGTTGCCCGCTACAAAAATCGATTTCATTCCTTTGATTATATCGCAAAACTGTTTCGTGGCGACAGCTTTGATTTCAACATTTAACCACCGCCCTCGCGCGCTTCGATCACCGCCGCATTCTCGCTTTTTGCGAACTCGCCCAGCACCCGCTGGAGCTGGTGAAAGTCAACCGGCTTGGTCAGGTGCGTGATGAATCCCGCCTCATGCGAACGCGCCACATCCTCCTCCATTCCGTAGCCGCTCAACGCGATCCCCTTGAGGCCGTGGGATGCCCGCAGCCTGCCCATCAGCTCGGTGCCTGTCCCGTCAGGAAGTCCGAGATCCGATATCACCAAATCAAATGCGTTCATCTCAGCGGCAGCGAGTGCCTCCGCAATGGTGGTAACCGTGACCACATGATGCCCTTCCTTCATCAACAGCCGTGAAAGCACCCGCAGCGTGGATTCGTGATCCTCGACCAGCAGTAATCGCAGCGCCGCATGGGCCTGCACCGCGCGTTCCGGCGTCCCCCTGGCGGTGAACGATTCCGGATAGGCATTCGGTCCATCCGCGACGCCCTCAGGCGGCTCCGTTGCACCGGGTAAATCAACGACAAAGGTGGTTCCGCGGTTCAGCCCGTCGCTGTGGGCGCTGATCGTGCCCCCATGCGCGTCGACGATTGCACGGGAAATGGCGAGCCCGAGTCCGAGTCCTCCCATCCGGTGATTCAACTGCTCAAAAGGCTTGAAGATTTTACCGAGCGATTCCTGTTCAATGCCGATCCCGGAATCAGTGACCTCGATGTGCAAAAGTCCAGCCCCATGTTCCCCGGCCTCATCAGCCGTGCGAATGAAAATCCGCCCCCCGCGCGGAGTGAATTTGACCGCATTGCGGAGGAGATTCCAGATGACCTGCTGAAAACGCGCCGGGTCTGCCACGAGACCGCTGTGGCGGGCCGCGAAATCGCGCTCCATTCTTATTTCCTTTTCTATGGCATCGTCGCGTACGATCTCCAGCGCCAGACCTATCAGCGAATGGGCATCGCACGGCTGCGCGAGCAGCTGGATCTGCCCTCTTCCGATGCGGGTAAGATCAAGCAGATCGTCAATGAGACGGGCTTCCAGGGCGATGTTGCGCTCCATCATTCCCAGTTGCTTTCGTGCGTCCTCCGGCAGGCGCGCATCATCACGCAGCGAGGCGGCGCTCATCAGCACGGGCGTTAGGGGAGTGCGCAGTTCATGCGACAACACGGCGAGGAATGCGTCCTTCGCCCGGTTCGCCTTCATGGCCTCCCTCTGGGCGGTTTTGAGATCGTGCGTGTCCGTATTGGTGCCGAACCAATGCACGATTGTTCCTTTCTCGTCGCGCATGGCTTGGGCCCGCACAAGAAACCACCGGTACATCCCATCGTGCCGCTTGAGGCGGAATTCCACTTCGTATCGCGCGCCGGTGGCGAGGCATTCCGTCCAGCGCTCCAGCGCGTGGGGTAAATCATCCGGGTGCACAAATTGTGCCCACGCATTCCCGAGGATGTCTCGCTCAAGGTCCCCCTTGAGGTAGTTGATGCATTCGAGATTTGCCCAATCCAGTTCGCCATTGGGCTGTGCCGTCCATACTTGCAGCGACACCACCTCTGCCAGCAGCCGGAACCGCTCAGCCGATTCCGCCAGCGCCCGCTCGGCTGTCTCGGAGGCCTGCCGCGTCCGGGTCAATTCTGCTTCCGACCGCCTCCGGTCCGAGATGTCGCGCGTGATGTTTGACACACCCACAATCGTCCCCATCTCCGTTTTGATCGGTGAAACCGTGAGCGATACCGGGACCTGCGTGCCATCCTTCCGGACTCTCACCGTTTCATAATGCTCGATGCGTTCCCCGCGCCTCACACGTTCCAGGATGTTTGGTTCCTCACCCTGCCGGTCCGGGGGGATCAGCACCAGGAGCGGCCTGTTTATCATCTCCCTCGCTGTATAGCCGAATAAGCGTGTCGCCCCTTCGTTCCAGCTCGTGACCCGCCCATCAAGGTCTTTGCCGATGATCGCATCCTCGGAAGACTCTACGATCGCCGCCAGGCGCCTCATGGCTTCGTCGGCTTTCTTCAGCTCCGTGACCGCCCGTGCCCACCCGATCACCATCGTCACTCTCTGATCTTCGCCAAATTCGGGAATCAGGCTGTATTCGTAATAGCCTTCCTCCCCTTGCAAATTTACGAATGGGATCTCGTTGTTCAGCACATGCCCGGAATTAATCACCTCCTGCACCTGCCGCTGGAACTCGTCGGCAAATCCTCCGGCATGGCCTAATTCCGCAAATTTCCTGCCCGCTATCGCGCCCAGCGTTGTCTGCCACATCTTGAGCAACGCCGCATTCGCGTAAATAAAGCGCCCCTCCAGGTCGAAAACACACGCCAGCTCTGTGACATGCGAGAAGGCAAGTTCAAGAATATGAGAGTCGGTCTTCACTTCTTCTTATTTCAAAAGCGTTACGTCATTCATCCTCGGCCAAGGCTTTGCAGACTATCCATTACATTTCCATTTTGTATAATATTTTAATTCGCCGTCCCACAATTTCCGCTCTCCACTGCTATTATCTGGTTGCTTCGAGACATCCACACCGCATGCCATCTGCGATTTCCTGTTAGAGTGGAATTACTTCCGTTCCAGAGACTTCTGAAAAATCTCTTTGGCGGAAAGTTTCCGCCAATTAACTAAAATGAAAGGTCTCATATGCTTGGAACAATCTTAATCGTTTTGCTCGTTTTGATGTTGCTCGGCGCGATGCCCACCTGGCCTCACAGCCGGAACTGGGGTTACTACCCAAGCGGCGGCATGGGCTTGGTACTTCTCATCCTCATCATACTTTTACTTACCGGCAGGATTTAGAACGCAAAAATTACCTGGCGGCCAGAAACGCCGCCACCTGTTCCGCCAGCTTCCTTCCGATCCCCTCCGTAGCCGCGATCTCATCCACAGTCGCCTTGCGCAGCCGGGCCACGGAACCAAACTGGCTTAGCAGGATCTGCTTGCGGTTGTCACTCACTCCCGGGCAATCATCGAGGATGCTCTCCGCAATGCGCCGTTTCATCAAAAGCTGGTGATACCCGTTCGCAAAGCGATGCGCCTCATCCCGGATGCGCTGGAGCAACCGCAACGCTCCGGAATCCTCCGGCAGCAGCAACGGCACCGGACGCCCCGGCCTGTAAATCTCCTCGAATTCCTTCGCAAGCCCGATGATCGGCACCTCGTGCAACCCAAGCCGCTGGAGTTCCCTGCAGGCGCTCCCCAACTGCCCCTTCCCTCCATCGACAATGATCAAATCCGGTATGCGCACCGGCGCAGGTGAAATCTTGTTCAACCGCGTGGCAGTTTCCCCCGCATTCTCCTGCGAAAATTCAGGTGCATAATCAATGGAAGCATCCGCCCCGTCACTCTTTCCCTCCGCCCTTTCTTCCGCATGTTCCCCCACTTCCAGAAGCACCCGCGCATATCTCCTCCTCACCACCTCCGCCATGCTTGCAAAATCATCCTGCCCCGGAACTGTCTTGATGCGGTAACGGCGGTAATTCGACCGGTCGGAAACACCATCCTTGAAGCTCACCATCGAGGCAACAATGTGCGTGGAGGAAATGTTCGAAATATCAAAACATTCCATCACAGTCGGTGGACCGGGCAGTTGCAGCGCGTCCTTCAGTGCATTCAAATCCGCGATCGGATCAATCGCCCCGGGCAGCGAGTGCCGTGTGAAACGCCTCATCGGCTTCATCGTCTGCCGCAGGTCGTCCACCATCGTGCGCAACTGCGCAGCCCGCTCGAAGTCGAGCTTCACCGCCGCCGCGCGCATTTCGTTCTCCAGTTGCTCGATCAATTCCGGCGTTTCCCCCGCAAGAAAAGCGGATGCCTGTTTCACGCGTTCCCGGTATTGCTCTTCTTTGATATCGCTGAGGCGCGACGGAACCTGGTAGCTGGAATATTTCAATTCCTTCTCGCTCGGCTCCCCGCGCCCGAAGGTAAGCACGCCGAACTTTTTGCGCATGAAATTGATCGTCTCGCGCAATGCGCCGGCATTCGCATACGGGCCGAAATACCGCGCATTATCGTCCTTCTTGATGCGCGCAAAGCGGAAGCGCGGCCAGTGCTCCTGCTCATCCACCTTCACCAGGAGAAACCGCTTGTCATCGCGGAAACTTACATTGTATTTCGGCCGGTATTCCTTGATCAACCGCCCCTCCAGCAGCAGCGCCTCCGGCTCGCTCTTCACGACATGGAACTCAAAATCCCACACACTGTCCAGCAGCGCGCGCGTCTTGATGTCCGCCCTCATCTTCTTCGAGGGCATGAAATACTGCCCCACCCGCTTGCGCAGATCGCGCGCCTTTCCCACATAGATCACCCGGTGCAACCGGTCCCGCATGAGATAAACCCCCGGCTTGTGCGGAAGCTCATGCACTTTCTTCTGAAGATCGGTTTTTTCTTTGTGAACAATGGTGGACATTTTTGTGTTTGCCTGCCGGATTCGCCGCCGGTCCCTGAGGTACCAGGATAAAACACTCTTGCTCGCGGAACATTCTTCGACTCGACGCATGGCATCGATCTCCGGGGAGCGCACGCGTCTCGCGTGCTGGTTGCGGTGTCTCGCCGCAACGAACTTTTTCTAAGCGTATCTTGGTATCATTCGTGACCGGCCGTTTCCAAGACGCACAGTAATTCAAAATGCGCACCTCGGATCAGCATATTCCATGTATCATAGTCCCGCCCCTCTAACGCGCAAGGTCGAAAGCCCTGTCACGGGGAATCATTACACGGAATTTACTGCGCGGTATTTACAGCATTGTTCATGGCTCGTTCCGCAATGCGGCGGACGACGGTATATGCCTGCAGCAGGAAGACGGTCGCGAGAAGCGCCAGAAAATACCAAAACGTCGATTGCTGTCCGCCCCATTTGAACGCCCAGTTGTCTCCGTTGCTTGAGAATCCAATCACCATTATGGCCAGTATTCCCCAGGGGAGCATGTCGAAGATCGTGGTGACTCTTGATGCCAGGTAGTGTTTGGCGACAAGCGTATCCTGAATGGCAAGGAATGAACGATAGACCAGAACCATACATATAATAACGCACACACCGATGCCAGTGACAGGGCCGTTCCACGTGGTTGTTGAAGTCACCCGGTTGCCGGACATGGCATGCGATTCGTAATCAATGTTACACAGGGCAGCAATGATGAATGCCGCAGTGAAGGCAATGATCTGTTTTGAATTTTTCGAAAACCGAAGTTTTTCAGCCTTTGTAAAAAATGACTTGAACTTTTCTACTTTCCCATTGGGTTTCTTGCCAGCCCGCAATCGTAGGGGTTGCCGGAATCCTTTCCCCACCAGAAACAAACGATTCACCGATAAAAGAGTCAGCCACCTTTCGGTGTCCCAAAATTTCTCTTGCATTCCACACCGAAAGGAGTTAACATATAATGAAAGTATAAAAACCGTACTCCCTGCAACTCTTTCAGCAAAAATACCGCCTTTCTCGTTTTCTTCATCAACCCCAAAACATGCCCGAATTGAACAAAATCAAAGTGACCTCCCTCAGGGTAAATCAAGCTAAATCAAGGTAAATCAAGCCAATTTCAATTAATTTTGATCAAGCTTCAAAGAATCCAGCCAAAATCCACCCCGCCCATCAGAGTAATCCAACCTAATCCAAGCAAATCCAACATAAAAAAATTCAAACAAACCACCCGCTCCGGGCATACTTCCTAAATCCTAGATGATCTTTCTCACCATTGCGGCCTTCGCGCCCTTGGCGGTAATTTCATAATCCTGAATAAATAACGTCACCCTCCCGTCCCATACGTCGCGCGGAGGTTGCATCCCGCAGGCCAACAGGTAATATACACCCGCACTCCATGAAACTCACCGCATACTCACTGGCTGCCCTCTTTTCCACATCCACGCTCTGGGCGCAGGATGCCACCACGACCCTCTCTCCGGTTAAAGTCCCGTCCACACTTCTCGATCTCGTCAAATCCGGCGGCTACACCATGATCGCCCTGGGCGCGATGTCGGTGATCACTGTGATGATGGTCCTCATCTACCTCATCACACTGCGGCGCGGCACGATCGCCTCCGCCCATTTCATGAATACCGCGGATGTACTTTTGAAAAAGCGCGACTACCACGGCCTGCTCGCGATCTCCAGCCGCCACGGTGAAATGGTCGCACGCATCGTCCAGCGCACGCTCGATTTCGCGACGCGGAATCCCTCCGCCTCTTTCGCAACCGTGCGGGAAATCGCCCAGACGGAAGGCTCCACCCTCGCCGCATCGCTCCAGCACCGGATCGTCTACCTGGCGGATATCGCAATGCTCTCGCCCATGGTCGGGCTGCTCGGCACGGTGATCGGTATTATCAAATCCTTCGGCACTCTCGCCAGCAACACCTCTCCCAGCGCCCGCCCGATGCTGCTCGCAGGCGGTGTTTCCGAGGCTCTCATCTGCACTGCCGCCGGCCTCATCCTCGGCATCACGGCGATGGCCTTCTACTCCCTCTTCCGCGGGAAGGTGCAGGGCCTCATCTCCGACCTCGAAATCGCCTCCTCGCACATACTCGGGCTGCTCGCGCTCGATTATAACAAAAAGCAGGATACCGCCTCGAAGGCGTTCGCCTCGGAGGACGAATTTTAGCCGCAGGCGCTTTATGAATTTCCGCTCGCGCCCAACACCGCAGGTCTTCGGTTTCCAGATCGCTCCCATGGTGGACGTCCTTCTGGTGCTGCTCGTGTTTTTCATTGTGACATGGAATTTCGCCCTCAGTGAGAACGAGCTCGACGTCAAAATCCCGAGCGCGAGCAAGGCAAAGCCGACCGAGCAGTACGTCGGCCAGGTGGTCGTGAATGTGAAGACGGACGGCACCATCGTTTTCAACCGCAAGGCTCTTTCTGCGGCCGAGCTTGAGACCAAGCTTACGGAGCTCGCGAAACTCTATCCCGACCAGGCCGTGATCCTGCGGGCCGATGAAAACGCCAAGTATGAGTACGTCGTCGATGTGCTCGACATTTGCCGCAGCTCAAACATTTGGAATATCGCCTTTGCAACGGCCAAGCAGGAATGAGGCTGAAAGTTTTCCTCCCACTGGCTTCCGCCGCGCTGGTCTCGATGCAGCCTCTCCACGCCCAGGAGGTGCGCCGCGCCATTCCCGTGGAGCCCCCTGTGGCGCCCGCCGTGCCCTTCGACACACCGGTGCCGACGCCAACTCCGACCCCCACCCCTAGACCGCTTCCTCCGGTCCTGCAGCCCGTGCCGCAGGCACCCGAGCCCGCGCCCACGCCGGCCCTCATCCAGTCGGAGACTCCCGACAAGGAGGAGATCGACTACGCGAACAGTTTCTACGCCAGGAAGGTTTACGACATGGCCGCCCCGGAATACGAAAAATACCTGGGCCTTTACCCGACAGGTCCCGACCGCCAGATGGCCTACTTCCGCCTAGCGGAATCCTACCGCGCTCTCGGCAGCATGAACGCCGCGAAGAACGCCTACGACACACTCCTCTCGACATTCAACGATGGTGATTTTATCGGCCCTGCCGCCTACCGACTGGCGGATATATATTTCCAGGAAATGAATTATGACATGGCGCTCCCTCTCTTCCGCAGGGCCTCCGTGCGCATGACGGACAAGGCTGCCATCAATGCTGCAAAATTCTTCACAGCGCGCTGCCTCGAGAGCACCCACTCCCTCCCAGAGGCAAAGACCGCCTACGACGAACTCACCGGCATCGTGGACAACAACCAGTTCCGCGAGGCCAGCCGCCTGGCGCTTGCGAGGATTTTGACCCAGGAGGGCAAAAAAGTGGAGGCCCACAAACAATACGAGCAGATCGCCAGGGAAACCGACAAACCGGAGATCCGCATCGAGGCGCTTGTGAAGGCCGCCATGCTGAAGATCGACCTCGGCCAGACCGATGCCGCCATCATCGACTTGCAAAAAGCGCTGCAACAACCCGAGATTGGCACCTGGAAGGAAATCGCCCAGATCGGCCTCATGCATGCCTACTACGATTCCGCCAAGTATAAGGTCCTCGTCGATTTCTATAATCAAAACGCAAAGGGCTTTTCCACCGATGCTCTTCCAGAGGTGTTGATGATGGCTGCTAATGCCAGCCGCAAGCTTGCCGATTACACGCAGGCGCGTGCGCTCTACGATCAGATCATCAAGACCTACCCCGACTCCTCCTACGCGGCGGATGCGGTTTACCAGCGCCTGGTCAGTCTTTACAACGCCGACGATCCCGCGTTGATAACGGAGATAGACAAGTTCATCGCGGCTAATCCCGCCTCGGATAAGAAAGACCAGGTCCTGCTATTGAAGGCCGAGGCCCTCTACCGGAAGCAGGATTACGCGGACGCAGCTCCCGTTTACAAAAGCCTCGACAGCACCACGCTGCCCGGGGATTTGAGGGCCGATGCGCAATTCAAACTCGGCTGGTGCCAGATGCAGACGAAGGATTACGCGAACGCGATCACTTCATTTTCGGACTTCCTTGCCGCAAATCCAAAGAGCTCGCTCGTGCCTGCCGCCCTTGCCCAGCGCGCCGTGGCCTTGCAGAAAACCGGCGACCTCTCCTCGGCCAAAAAAGACTTCGACACCATCGTTTCCACATGGCCGAAGGCAAAGGAACGCGAGCTTGCGCTGCAGCAAAAGGCGCTCCTCCTTGGCCAGCAGGATGACAACCAGGGCATGTCCGACACGTTTAAACTTCTGTTAAACGATTATCCGCAGACCGCGGTCGCCGCCCAGGCAAATTACTGGATCGGCTGGGCCGCGTTCAAAATGGACGATTATAAAAACGCAATCGCCCCGCTCGATGCCGCCCGCAAGGCCGACAAGGACGAATATTACGAGAAGGCGACGATCTTCATCATCTCCTCGCTCTACAACCTCGAGGACAGGGACAAATCCTCCACCGATGCGCGCGACAAGCTCGCTGCGGAGGTCGATGCCTACGCCAAAACCAATCCGAAAATCAAGATACCCGTCCAGGTTTTGCGCGGCCTCGGAACCCGTTTCCTCGAGGACAAAAATTTCGAGCAGGCCGAGAAATTCCTCACGATGCTCACCGGTCGCAAGGACGAGGTCATTGCCGATGACTGGTTGAATCTCGGGCGCAGCCTCTCCAGCCAGCATCGCTACGATGTCGCCGCAAATGCCTTCGGCGTATATCTCGGGAGCGCAAAGGAACCCATCCCCCGTTGCACCGGCCTGCTCGCCCTCGGCGACGCCCAGCTCGGCCTCGGCAAATTCGACGACGCGCAGAAATCGGTCGATGAAGCCTGCGCCTTGCAGCCCGAGGGCCGCCTGAACGCCGAGGGCCGCATCATGGCCGGCGAAATCCAGATGGCGCGTGGCTCATACGAAGCCGCCGCAAAGCTCTTCCTCAGCGTCTCCGTGCTGCTTGACGATCCCGTCATCACGCCCCATGCCCTTGAGCTTGCAATCGAGGCGCTCAAGAAAGCGGGCAAGGATGCGGAAGCCGCAAAAACCTTGAACATTCTTCAAACGCAATACGCGGAATATCTGCAAAAGAAAAGCGGCGGGCAGTAACTCCGGAAACGCCACCCCCCACTCGTCGTACACCTGGGAATGAAGCTCTGGCAGCAACCGCGTCAACCTTTGGCCGGTCTCTGGTTTTGCGCGGCGCTCGGCATCGTCGCTGCGGATTATTTGCCGGTTGATCCCCTGCTACCTTTCATCCCACTCCTCGCGCTGGCCGCGCTCCTGTGTCTGCGCCGCTCAAACGCAACGGTTCACGTCTTCGTCGCCTTCGCATTTTTCACGCTCCACGATTTCCAGATTCTCGACGCTCCCGGCGAGGATCTCGCCCGCGAATTTTCCAGTGCTCCCACACCGGTGAAAGCCACAGGCATCGTGATTTCCGAGCCGGTGGAAAAGCAGACCGCGAGAAATGTCCCCGCGAGCAGCTTCCGGCTACGGCTCGAATCCATCGAAATTGACGGTGCTGGCCGCGCCTCAAATGCCGTCGTGCAAATGATGTGGTTGGGCGAACCCCCGAAATACGGCGACCGAATTTCCGTCACCGGCGACGCAATGAACATCGGGCCGCCGCGCAACCCTGGCCAGTTCGATTACCGCGACTACCTCAACCGCCTCGGCATCAATTCCGAAATCCGTCTGCACTACCCGAACGACGGCGAGATCATCGACGGCGGCCACGGCAACCCGCTCATCGCCCTCTCAATCTCGGCCCGCCAATGGATGCAGGAAAAACTGCGGCTCGACATCGATCACTCCCCCGCAGCCGCGGGAATCATCCAGGGCATGGTCCTCGGCCAGAAAAACGAAACACCCGACGACGTCAGGGAACTTTTCCAGCGCACCGGCACTCTGCACCTCTTCGTGGTGAACGGCCTCCATATCGGCATGTTCACTTTCATCGTTTTCTTCATCGTGCGGTTGCTCGGCGCCAGCCGCAGGCTCTCGGTCATCATCGTGTTGCCGTTGATCTGGTTTTACGCGCTCCTCACCGGCTTCAATCCCGGCAGCATCCGCGCATCCCTCATGGCGACGATTTTCCTCCTCGGCTGGCTCGTGGATGGAAAGCCTCTCATGCTCAACAACCTCGGCGCTGCAGGATTGTTCATGCTCCTGTACGACACGAATGAGCTGTTCATGCCCGGCTACCAATTCTCCATGGGCGTAGTATTCATCATCATCCTGCTCACCGATTGGTTTTCAAAACCTCTAGTGAAATTCGGCGCTCCCGATGCATTCCTTCCGCGCCCTCTATGGACCTTTTCCCAGGAAAAAATTCACGTTTGTTGGATTTGGTTTTCGAACGTGATCGGCGTCTCCACAGCCGCATTTCTTGGCTCGCTGCTTTTCACGGCATACTATTTCCATCTCGTTTCACCGGCGGCATTGATCGCAAACCCCGTCATCGTCCCACTCGCGTTCATCGTGCTTTGGCTCGGAATTTTCTCCATCATCTCCGCAACTTTCTCAACCACCTTCGCCACGTTTTTCAACGGCTTGAACCTCTACATCGCTCGCGGCATTCTGTGGCTCGCCCATCTCTTCGCGCAAATCCCCTTCGGACACATCTATGTCGAAATGCCGTCCCTCTCGCAGCCCGCGTGCAAAGTTACCGTCTTCGATCTCACCACTGGCGGAGCTGTCCATATCCGTTCAGGGAGCCGCGACTGGCTGGTCGATTGTGGCAACAAAGCCTCCTACGAAAGCGTCGTCCTCCCCGCACTTCGCGCGCGAGGCATCAATCGCCTCGATGGCTTCATCCTCGGCCAGTCCACCGCAAATCATATCGGCGCGGCAATCGACGTGGAGGAAGATTTCACCCCGCGCCAGGTCGCGGACTCGCCCCTCACCGATCGCTCAACGGCCCATCGCGATTTCCACCACTGGCTCGCCGACCACCACACCACGGCAATGGACTTCAGCCGCGGCGCCACCCTGGAAATCTCGAGCAGCGCAAAGCTCCACGTCCTCTACCCGCCCGCCGACCTCAACACATCGCTCGCCGACGACAAAGCCATGGTCATGCTGCTGGAGTGCGACGGCGCCCGCATCCTCTTCATGGCCGGCAGCGGCGCCTTCACCGAGCGCTGGCTCTTGGAACACGAGCCCGGCTTGCGTTGCGACATCCTGGTAAAAAACCAGCACGGTTCGGGAGCCTCGGGTACGCCTGATTTCCTCGCCGCCGTCCACCCAAAAGTGATCGTCGCTTCAGTCGCCGAGTTCCCTCCCACCTCGCACCTCGACGAAGCATGGGCCAGCGATGTAAAGAAACGCGGCATCGCACTTTTCCGCGAGGACCAGACCGGCTCCGTGGAAATAGACCTGCGTCGCGACCACTTCGAAGTGACCCCCTTCCTGGGTGGTCAGACCTTCCTCAGCAATAACCGGTGAATCGGCAGCCCCTGCGCGCGAAACCGCTTCTCGAAATCCGTCATCGGATACGCCGGATCATCCGGCCACGGCATCCCGGCGAAACCCTTGTGCCCCGCTGCCACCTTTTGCATCCACTGGAAATAATCAAGATCATCCGTCGTCAGTCGCAGTTCCCCTGCGCCGATCAAAGCCGCATGCACCGCGTCGAGAAATTCATGGTTCACCAGCCGGTTCTTGCGATGCTTCCGTTTCGGCCACGGATCGGGGAACATCACGTGCAGCACCGACACCGACCCCTTTGGCAGCAGATGCTGCACCGTGTACGCGATCTCCACGCACATCACCCGCACATTCTCCACCTTCGCATTCACCGCGCGCTTGCACACCTTGCGCACACGTCCTACGAGCCGCTCGACGCCGAGAAAATTTGTGCCGGGATACGCCTTCGCCATCGCAACGATGAACGCCCCCTCCCCGCACCCAACATCCACTTGCAGCGGCGCCTGCCGCGCAAACAAATCCTCCACCCGCATCGGCGTGAAATAATCCTCCGGCGTGAATTCCAGCGTCTCCGGATCGCTCAAGTTGATGGCCTGCTTCAAGGTCACAGGAAGTAGTCGAAATCCTGCTCGCGGCTGATCCATCGGCGCAGACGGAAAATATGCGCGGGCCTCGTGTGCGGATCGAGTTTTACAAAGTTGCGCGTCCCCTTCCACAAATACCGCTCGTCCGTCAGCAGGTCATGCACCTGGTAGGTGTCCCCCTCCATCCAGCCAAATTCCTCGACCGGCACATGGATGAACGAATCATGCGCCTGGTACGGATCGAGGTTCACCACCACGAGGATGATGTTGTCCCGCGACTCCGTCATCTTCCCGTAGAAAAGCACATTGTCATTGTCCGACTCGAAAAAACGCAGGTTGCGGTAATCGTGCAGCGCCCGGTTTTCCTTGCGGATGCGGTTGATGCGCGTGACCAGATCCTTGATGTTGCCGGGAGCGTTCCAGTCGCGCCCCTTGAACTGGTATTTCTCCGAATCCGCATACTCCTCCTTGTTCGGCAGCGCCGCGCCCTCGCAGAGCTCAAAGCCGCTGTAGATTCCGTAAACACTCGATAGCGTGGCAGCCAGCACAGCGCGGATCATGAACGCGGCACGCCCTCCCTGTTGCAGATACCACGGCAGGATGTCCGGCGTGTTCGGGAAAAGATTCGCGCAAAAATACTCCGCCATCTCCGTCCCCGTCAGCTCGGTGAAATACTCCGTGAGTTCGTTCTTCGTGTTGCGCCAGGTGAAATAAGTATAGCTCTGCTGGAATCCCGCCTTCGCCAGCGCCTTCATCATCTTCGGCCGTGTGAATGCCTCCGACAAAAAGATCACGTCCGGATACTTCGCGCGCACTTTTCCGATGAGATATTCCCAGAACGCGACCGGCTTCGTGTGCGGATTATCCACACGGAAAATCCGCACGCCCTTTTGCGACCAGAACAAAATCACGCTCGTCAATTCCTCCCACAGCGCCTCCCAGTTCTCGTTGTGGAAATTCAGCGGATACACGTCCTCGTATTTCTTCGGCGGGTTCTCCGCGTACTTGATCGTCCCGTCCGGCCGCTTGAAAAACCACTCCGGGTGCTCCAGCACGTACGGATGGTCCGGCGAGCAGTTGATCGCGAAATCGAGCGCAAGCTCCATGCCCCGCTTCTTCAACTCGCCGATCAGCCACTGGAAATCCTCAAAGTTCCCCAGCTCAGGCGCGATGTCCTTGTGCCCGCCACCGTTCACTCCCTGCGCGTGGTTGCCGATCGCATACGGCACGCCCGGCTCCCCCGACTGGCACACCACGGAATTATTCCGCCCCTTCCGGTTCGAGACACCGATCGGATGGATCGGCGGAAAATAAATCACGTCAAACCCCATCGACTTCGCATCGTCAATGCGCGGCAGGCAGTCGCGGAATGTCGAGCCGCTGTCTGCCTTCCCCTCCGCCGAGCGCGGAAAAAATTCATACCACGCCGCAAATTGCGCCCGCTCCCGGTCCACGAGCACCTTGGGATACGGCGTATATTCCATCGATTGCGAACGGTCCGGCCACGCCGCCATCAATGCTTCCAGTTCGCTCCAGTGTGCGATCTGGTCCACCTGCTTCGGCTCGCTCGCCTTGATCTTTTCCGCGATCTCCACCAGCCGGCTCTGGTCCGCGGGCTCATCCGCCCGCATCGCCGCGCTCGCCACCAGCGCCGCTCCCTCCAGCGTCTCGCTCGCGAGGTCCTTCACCCCGCCTTCAACTTTTTTGCGGAACTCATGCTGCCACGAGAAAAACGCATCCCCCCACGCCTCGATCGTGTATTCGTAGGTCGCATTTTCAAAAAGCGAGCACGTCCCGGTCCACCGGTCATTGCCGTTGGGAATCGCCGTCATCGGCGTCTCGTGCCAGCGCTTTCCGCCCACCTTGCGCCATTTCAAAAGCACCGTCACCACATCGTGCCCGTCCTTGAAAACATCCGCCCCCACCGGCAGATCCTCGCCCACTACACGCTTCACGGGGTAACGCCCGCCGTCGATCAGCGGCTCTACATTTTCAATTATGGCAGTCGGTTGCTTGGGGATCATGATTGCGCCGATGTTGACGCAAAGTTGCGCCAATGGGCAAGCCGCAAACTCCCTTTCCCTCCCGCCTCATCCACGGCGAACCCCTCATTTAGAAATTGGCGCGCCAACCCACCACCTGGCCTTCGGGCCCGGTTCCCGTGCGCGAGGCATCCGCACCCTCGAGGCCGCTGCCCACGGGCGTGCCGCGTTCGAGGTTCACAAACGTGGTTGACCCGCCTTTGATGACCACGGGCACTCTCACCAGCGTGTCGTTTTCAGTCTCGGCTACCACATAATATTTGCCCACCGGCAGCGGCACGGATTGCGGCTCTTCGTCCTTGCGGCTGGAGCGGTTGTCCACCGTCTTGATCCGCGCGCCTTCCAGGTTGTAGAGAAAATATCTCCGGTGCGGACTGTAGGTGACATCACCATTGGCGTATTCGCGGGTGGAATTATAGACCTTCAGGTAGCCCAGCATCGGGACGGAAGGACGCACATCCGACGGCTTCGGCCCAACGGTGTCCAAGGTTGTGAGCGGTGCCGCAGCGGCGCAGGCCGAAAGGCCGGTCAAGCAAGTCAATGCCGCAACGCCTATGAAAAGGCGGGATATTTTAGTAACGGATGTTTTCATATCGGTATGGATGGAGTTGCTGTCTTTGTGTTTTGTTTCACACCCCCTACCTACACCCACCCCTTTAAAATCAAATTAACCCACCATTAAAATTCCCTCATCTTCCCCTCTCCTTAAAAACTGACCGCAGATCACCGGCAAACTAGGAACGAGGAACCAGAAACAAGGAACTTCCCCCCTTTTCCTCCCTCCCGTTTCCGGTTGACTAACCCCACCCGCCGTCCTATATATCCTCCTATGCCTGACGACCCAAAGAAAGGCCTCTCCCGCCGCGAATTCATTCGCATCGGAGCCGCCGGTGGTGCTGCATACGCCGGCCTCGGCGCACTCGGCGCAAATGCACTGGCCGATACCGCACCACCCACCAAACTCCCCACGCGCCGCTACGGCCGCACCGGGCTCGACATCAGCGCCTTGATCGGCGCTTCCGACTGGAACAAGGATGTCATCCCCTTCGCCGTCCAGTCCGGCGTCAACTACTGGCACAAGGCCCACCGCTGGACCGCCGAGACCATGCCCGATGCCATCAAGAGCCAGCCCCGCGAATCCTATTACCTCGAGGTCGTCGTGGACCGCGTCGATGGCGATAACAAGACAGGCCGCATCGACGAGGATCGGCACTACCAGTTTGTAAAAGACTGCGTCCAGAAATCCGGCGCCGGTTATTACGACGTCTTCAAATTCCACTTCGGCTACCACTCCATCGAGGAAGCCAAGACCGAGATGGGCGTGGTCCGCGCCTACGAGCGCCTCAAGAAGGAAGGCCTCGTCAAGCACCTCGTCCTTTCCCAGCATCATTACAAGGATATCGGCGGCGACATGGCCTACGACATTGTCGATTACCTCATGGATAATTCCCCCTACGAGGCCGCCCAGTTCTTCTACACCTACAACGACAAAAAGGAAATCGGCGAAGCCATCTCCCTTGCAAAGAAAAAGAACTTCGGCACCATCGCCATGAAAAGCATGGGCGGCGTCGGCCGCGCAGCCACCGATCCCAAGGTCCAGGCCCTCCTCGCCGATCCGAAATACACCGGCTCCACCCCCGGCGCGGCCATGGTCAAGTGGCTCATGTCCAACCCCGACCTCACCGCCGCCGTCATCGCCACCAAAAACTTCGACGAGTGGCAGGAAAATCTCGCCGCCGCCTTGCAGGCCACCATGAAGCCCGCCGACAAAGCCGCGCTCACCATGCTCTCAGCCTACAACAAGGGCCTCACCTGCCTCCTCTGCGCAGACTGCGTCTCCCACTGTTCCGAGCACATCGCCATCGCCGACATCCTCCGCTACGAGCGCTACGCCTGTGATTACCACGACATCTCCCGCGCCCGCAGCGAGTACGCCGCATTGACAAAAAACGGCACCGCCTGCATCGCCTGCGGCGACTGCACCCCCCACTGCCCCGCCGACATCAACATCGTCGCCAAGCTGAAAGAAGTGCACGACCTCCTCGGATAGGAGTTAAACGCCCCTACTCGGCTTGCCCCGGATCCTTCCCCAGGGAAGACAGCACGCGCTGCGCGAGTGTCATCCAGTGGGAGGGCTTTAGATCCGGTTGTTCGGCAGGCACGGGAATTCCCAGCAATTCATTGCGCAAATAGTGCATGAGCACGATCGCCTTCCACGTCCGGCATGGATTGTAGGTGTTCCAGTTCTGTTCGTGTTCCTGGTATTCCTTTTCAAACGTATCCTTGTCCTTGAGCAGCGCGAGCACCACGAATTGCCTGTTCCAGTCGGTGTCTTTGCCTCCAAAAAACCGGATCGTCTCATCGGTGCTCAGTTTTGCATTGCGGCTCAGCACCCATTGCACCGTGATCCAACCCGGGTCCTTTGCGAACCAGTCGAGCGCTTTTCCGTGGTCTGGGCTCATCGGGTCATTCAGCGCGGGGATCAGCGGGATAAAATCCTCGAGAAGGGCCTGGGGGTGGGATTCATCGTTGCCATATCTCTTGATCCACTCATCCAGCACATCTTTCATGGTTTCGGAGTCTCTCTTTACCGCGGCATCAAGGACGTGCGAATGCATGTCCGCCGAACTGCCGGATGGCTTGGCGTCAAAGGCCTCCTTCATTGCCTCCTTGTCGCCTTCCAGCATGGCCAGGGTATAGCGGCGCGGCCCCATATCGTTTGAAAACAGCACATCCTCCGCGCCGGGCCCGGCCTCGCGGTAGAAGCGTTTCGCGGAATCATAGGCATGCGCTTCTATGTAAGCTTCCATGATTGCCCCCCCGTACCAGTCGCACCCTCCCTCCCAGTAGCATTGCTCCATCACTTTGGCCCGTTCCATGGCCGGCCGCAGTATGAAATCCTTCCAGGTCATCTGGAAGTCCATGGTTTCCATTTCGATTGCCTTCTGCTCCGCGGCCATTTTCCTTTTGTAATCCATGGCGCCGGGAACCTTCGGCACGCCATCATCGCGCAGGTCCGCCGCAAACCACTTCCGTATGCACCCGTCGCAAAGTGGGCCGCCCTCGGCGCGCACACGCTCGATGTAGGGGATGATGCGGTCCTTGTGGTTCGCATGGTAAAAGACGGAACACTCACTGCGCACGTTCCCGGCCACCAGCCAGTAGCGGCTGCTGTAATCCTCGAACTGCGCCACGGTTTTTTTCCACCATTTCTTGTTGTACCCGCGATACTCAAAACTATAGATCACATTCTGCAAACGGTCGGTCTCCGCCGGCTCCGGGGCTTTCGGCTCCTCTTCCTCGGTGAGGAAAAAGATATCGTACCCGGTCACCTTGGAACTCACGGTATCGGCAATCGATTTCGCAAGTTCAGGTACGCCCCACATGGTGGAGACGAATTGATAGCGCGCTCCGATTTGCAGCCCGGTTGTTTCCCAGCCGTAGTTGAGCAGATCGCGCGCCGTGACGGTTGCCACGGGAATCAATTTGCCGGTACCCTCTTTATGTCCCATTTCGATGAGTGGCGCGACCGCGTCAAAGCCGAGCACGCAGGTTTCATCCTTCAGATCTCCCGCGGCGGGCGCGTAGTCTTCGATGCTCTGCGGTTGCTTTGCCAGTTCGGCCTTGTATCCGTCGAAATCCAGCGGCGTCGGCTGAAATTCCTTCAGGCAGTAAATCAAATCCTGCCATGCATACGGCGCGCCGTTGCTGAATATGTGCCCGGTGCTCACGGTCCCGAAATGCGCAATGCACGGAAAATGGTCGTACAGCAGCGTTGCTGCCTTGTCCTCATCGCCAAAGATCGGCGGCAGCATTTTTTCAAAATCGGCAGTCCTGTCCGACCGGCGGCAAAAGTAATTCATCACCGGCATCATGAAACGGCGGTTTTCCGGTTTGGCGACAAATACGAAAGCGTCCGCTGTTTTCGGCTGCGTAAAAATAAAGTCCCAACAGGCAGCCATTGCATTCGGCTTGGCGGTAGCCGCTTTTTTCCAGAGGACGCCCGCGGCATTCTCCCGGCCTGTGAGAAACATCAGCGGCGCCCACAGCGCATCGAGACCCGCTTCTTCCTTGCCCCGGTCCGTTGCCATTTCTTCGGATAGCGCCAGCCATGCGGCCCCGCGCGCCAGCAGCACCGGGTCAATGGAAACAGGCCCCGAGAGCATCGATAACGCCGCATGAGGCAGCAGCCCCGCAAGCTGCGGCGCGGTTTCGCTTTCCGCAGCCTTGGGTTTCAGCGGCACAAGCTGAAAAGCGGCGCGCAGGCCCGCAATGCGTGAGTAACCGGCAAGGTCCGCGCCTTTCCAATAGCCTTGCACCACCTGCTGCGAAGTCAGCGAAGGAATGATCTCCGTGCCGCCCGTCGTCATCTGCTTGAAAACCTCGCGGTAAAAAGCCGGTCCCCCGAGGAGCAGCGATGCCGGGTAGCTCACGTTAAACCGGCGGACCTCCTCTCCCTGGGCATCGAGCCATTTCACATCCCACTTGGAACTCCCATCCGCATCGCTCGTGAGCGCGTAAGTCACCTCCGCCACTTTCGCCCCCTTGAGATTTTCCCTCCACGCCAGCACCCGCGCAAGTTCCACCACATAGTAACGCTGTGAAGCATCGTGGAAATGCGTTTCAGGCGCGTAAAACTGGGCACGCAACGGCGCCGCGACGAAACACAGCAGCACTGCGGCAAGCATCCATCGGCACACAAAAGAGGTTGTTTTCATGAAGGGAGGCACGGCAGAATTTTGAAGGACTTAAGGGAGGAACCGGCTGGAACTCGAATCCAAAACCACGGTCACATCCCAAGGTCTGCAGAGAAAATTGTCAAGGACTCACCGGCTTCTTTTCCGCCGGCATCAACATCGCCGCCAAGCTCTATGAAGTGCGCGAGACAAAAACCGGCGAAGCCGCCGTTGTTGTAGCGTCCGCTGTCCCCAGCTGATATGCGTACGGCTTGCAATACGTGGTCGCACCATTACTCAAACCGCTCTAATAAGGCATGCCCCCGTCACATCCAGCGCCCGGAGGGTGCGATGGACCTACCCCCTCGTTCCCAGGCTCCAGCCTGGGAACGCAATTGTCTTCGAAGCTCCAGCTTCGCGAACGTTCATGACGCCCTACGCACACACTGATACAACGCCGCCACTTTCAAAAGTTCCCCGATGGCAGAGCCATCACAGCTACAGCAGCCGTGGGTTGAGCGAGGGACGAGCGACGCCCACGGAAAAACGCAAAAGCAAAAAAGCCGATCCTACAGGGATCGCAGCAATCGGCCTTACTCCACCTTCTTCTCAACCGCTCGCTCCCGCCACACCCTCCGGCATTTCCAACCACCGGTTATTCCCCCGCATGGTGAGATAAATCTGGCACGTGGTGCACGGGATATCCGCCCGCGCCGGTTTGTGGCCCTGGAGCATCGCGCGGGCGTGGTTCATCTTCTCGTTGTTGAGCGATGGCATCAGCCCGTCGCGGAAAACATTGCCCCCGAAATCGCCCCAGAAATTGCGGCAGCAGCCCAGCAGCTTCCCATCCCAGTTGACCTGCGGTTGCTCCCAGAGCTGCCTGCAAAGCCCGTGCATGTAATCCTCCCCGCGATTTTCCAGGAATTCCTCGCGCGTCGACGCCGGAAGCCCCCCCTCCCTGCGCACAAACTCCGCATCGACGACGGGGGAAAATCCGGAATCCCAGCTCAGCTTCGCCGCAAACTCCATCCCGAGCTCCGCCGCCATTTCCCTCGCGCGGGGCAGCTCATGCTCATTGTGCCCGTAAACGATGAACTGCCATGCCAGCCGCGGAAACTCGGACCCGTGGTGCTTTTTAAAATGATTGATCCGCCGGACGTTCGAAATCACCGTCTCAAAATTTCCACGCCGACGGTAAATCCCATACGTCTCCTGGCTCGCGCCATCGATCGACACGCGCATTTTCTTGAACCGGAACTTCACCAGCGACTCCAGCATCCCGTCATCCACCGTGTTAAGATTCACCCCGTTGTCCGCCGTCAGTTCCACGCCATGCCGGTGCGCGCATTCCAGGATTCCTCCCAGCTCCGGATTCAAAAACATCTCCCCGTAGTTCGACAGTTCGATCTCCTTCAGCCACGGATTTTCCGTGATCAGCTTTTCGAAATCCGCCAGCCGCAGCCACCCCTTCCCCACTGCCTTGTTAATGGCCCCCGTCGTCGTCGGACACGAGGGACACCTCAACTGGCAGTACGTCGTAGTCTCCAGCCGGATCTTCGTCGGCCTCACGGGAATCTCCGCCTCGGATAATGATGGGCTCCCTTTCATCTGCACACGGGTTCTAGCGCGCCATCCCTCCCCTGGCTAGCCGTTTTAGCCTCCACCATTCAATGTTGGACATTGGAAGTTGGAAGTTCAAAGGCATTTTTTACGCTATTCCCGGATCGTTCTCCCGGATTCCATTGAAGTTAGACCAGACTTTACAAATGCCATTTGGCGTAATACTATATGCAACATGGCAACACTCACCATGAACCGGCAGCACTTTTTCGACGACGCCCTGATGGACCGTGAAATCCGCCGCGGACTTCCCGTCGATCTATTTTTCCGCCTGCGCGACGCCCTCGCCGTTCAGCAGGAAACACTCTCGCAGGTCATCAGCGTCCCCGTTCGCACCCTCATGCGCCGTAAACAACTCGGCGAGCGCCTGAAATCCGGCGAATCGGAGCGCCTCGTGCGCCTGGCCCGCCTGCAAATCAGGGCGGTGGAAGTCTTCGGCAACGCCGAAAAAGCGCGGCGCTGGCTCTTCTCTCCAAACCGCGCGCTCGGCGGCAAAACGCCCTTCGAGTTCGCCGCCACGGAACCGGGCGCCCGCGAATCTGAAAGACTCCTGGGCCGCATCGAAAACGGCGTTTTTTCGTGATCACCGTCTGGCGTATCTGCAAAAGGCAACTCCTTCGCAACGCATTTTCCGGTGAAGCAGCCGCCGCCACCGGTGGCCGCTGGAACGCCCCCGGCACCCCCATCGTTTACACCGCCGCCACGCAATCGCTCGCAGCCCTGGAGATACTGGTCCACACCGCCGATCCCAATGACCTCGTCGATCTCGATTACGTGGTCATCCCCGTCGAATTGGACGGTCACCTGATTCTTGACCCGCCCAAGCTCCCCAAAAACTGGCGCACTTACCCCGCCCCTCCATCCACCATGAAACTGGGAAACCTCTGGGCCGCGAGCAAGGCATCAGTCGCCCTCCGCGTCCCCAGCGTCATCATCCCCGCGGAATCAAATTACCTCCTCAACCCCGCCCACCCCCATTTCCAAAAACTGCCAATAGGCAAGCCCCATTCATTCAAATTCGACAACCGCCTCACGCAATCCCCCGCCCCTCGCAGCCGGAAAGCCAAATATGCAGACGACGACTTGAGTCGTGGGTGTGGGGGGTGTGGATGTTTGATGTTCTGGATAGTATTTATTCTCTTCATTTCGGGCGGCAGCCATACCTCGACAACATACTACCAAAAAGTCTAGAGCGAGTATGTGCAAGCCCCGGCTACAATCAGTTGCTGGTGCCGGGGGGAGTTGACAATACCCTTGAGACTGCGTTCTCCAAAGTTGAATCAGGTTTGCGGAAAACTCTTATAGCACTTGAAAATGCAGCAAAACAGCCAAAAGTCATACTGCCGCAGCCAGTGTATGAGAACATGTGCTGGTATTGCTCGTTTCTCTTCGGGATTGCGCCGTATGCAAAGCCAGGCGCAGTGATAAGTTTCCTTTATCAGTTGAACATGGAGTTGGAAAAAGGGTGGGACTTACTGCTCAAAGAGTTGAGATTTTCTGACGAAACGATCTCGGAATTGAAACGGCAACATGCAGCAGGACGCAGAGTAATTGTAGAATCAGTGAATCTCCTTCAGCTTCTTTATCGCTGGCATTTCGCGCGTAATTACCAATTCAATTATCTCCAATTTCTAAGAACCAAGTGGGTCGCAGGCAGGTCGCCAATAGAGTTTCCCATGTCAGATGTTGACCGTTTTCCCACGGCGAGCTACCCATTGGAGCAGGACATCCATGGCCAATAGGGTTGGAGTTAGCCCGTCGAGTGTGGGTCGGGTATGGGCTGCAAACGGGATCAAACCTCACAGG
>Ga0302319_10003939_pt1 | contig 30719 bp, 25 predicted proteins | sample Bog_T0_2_FD_203319 | JGI IMG/M metagenome (GOLD analysis project Ga0302319, IMG submission 203319) | Peat permafrost microbial communities from Stordalen Mire near Abisko, Sweden - Bog_T0_2 | ecosystem: Environmental > Terrestrial > Soil > Wetlands > Peat | place: Sweden: Abisko, Stordalen Mire... | reverse complement strand
TACGAGGAATCGCATAAAGGATTATGATCGCAGAGCGAAGCGGCAGACCTCGCGGACCGGGCATTCTGCGCACTTTGGTTTGGTTCGCCTGCAGAGCGTCTGGCCGTGATGTTTGAGAAGCAGGTAGGCGCGCTGCCGCGCTTCGAGGGTTGCGGCAACCTGGGCGTCGATGAGTTCCTGCGCGAAGCGGTAATTGACGCCGTAGTTTTCGCGCTCCGGACCGCGCGCGATGCGCACGAGAACATGCGGGCAGTTTGACGGCACGGCGGCGACCGGGCTTGCGCCCGCGAAGAGCAGGATGCGATCCGCGCCGGGATCGGCGATGTTGGAGAACTTTTTCAGGTTGGCGCGGGTGAGGTGGGCGCGGAGGTCGCCTCCGAATTCATGTTCGATACGCTGAGCGATTTCTTTGAGGCGAAGCGCGCGAAGTTCGGGCACCATGCCTCCGGCTTTCAGCGCGGCCGTAAGTTGTTTGGGGGTGGCTTCGAGAAGTTGCTGCGGGGCGGTTCCGATCTCCTGCAAAGCCTGCCAGCCTTTCGCGCAGGCGGTGTCGCTGGCGGGATAGCCGCAGTGCCACCAGACGATGAAGAGGTAGGGATCGAGAGGCCAGTCGGGTTGACGCGGACCGTGGAAAGCTTCGAGGGAATCGAGAATTTCGGGGATGGTCACCGGGAAACTGTGGCCACTGCGTCGACGGCGAAACCGGCGTCGATCGAGGCCAGGCCCTCGAAGGGCACCAGAGCCATTTGCAGGGTTGCGGGGCGGAGTTTGCGCACCATGGCGGCGACCGGGCGCGAGAGCGGGTACACGTTCGTCATGACGATTGAAGAGGGGTCGGCGCCGGCTTCGGTGATGTCGCGTTCGAGCCTTTGGAAGGCGAGGGTGGCGTTCTTTTCTTCGGCGCCGAAGGCTACTCGGGTGCCTGTGAACGCGAGCTTCGCGGCAGTGACCTGAGTACCGCGAGCGATGGCTTCGCAGGACGCGCTCGATGAATACGGGGCGCGCTGACTTTGAACAAGGTCGAGGGCGGCGCCGGGGAAGCGGGCGGCGATCGCGGCGGTGAGGGCGGCGGGATTGTTCATCGAGCTGACGAAGCAGGTGACGGCCAGGGCATCCGGAGCTTTGAGGGCGGCGAGCGCTTTATCGAGCAAGGGGCGAATGGGCGAGGTGGGGTCGGGGTCGGCAGCTTCTTCGGAGGCGATGAAGGAGAGCCCCGAGGGATTGACGTCGCGCTTCGCTACGGAGATGGATTCGAGGACCACCTGGGCGTTATCGAGCGGGAGTCCGCCGGCAAGCACGACGCTGACCGAGGGCAATGGGAGTTTCTTTTCGCCGAAGACTTCGCTGACAATCTGAGGGACGCGGCGGATGTCGCCGCTGCCGGCTACGAAGGCCCGGAGGTGGATGACGGCCGCTCCGGAGTTGTCTTTAAGCAAGGCGTGCAGGGCGTCGCGGGTTTGCTGGGTGAGGAGTCCTTTGCCAGAGAGCGCAGACACGCGGAAGACCAGGCGGTGGGTTTCGCCGATTGCGACGGCGGGTGGGTCTTTGGGCAGGGCGAGGGTTTGCGTGATGTCGTCGGGATTTTTCTTTTTCCCGGCGGTCAGGGTTGCGGCGAGAATTACGAACCCGGCTGTCGCAAGCTTGTATCGCATTGGCTCTTTCCGATTCTAACCGGTGCAGCTTCGAAGCTGGACCTCAATCCGGCGTGCGCCTTGCATTCTCCCTAACCAGCGATTCATGCAAAAGCGATTTAATATAAGTCTGGTAAGGAAGACCCTTTGCCGCGGCCAGTTTGTTTGCAATCGCCAAATCGATAGCGCTCAAACGAATGCTGATGTGTCGGGTCTCAGGTCTCTTAAAAGCGCCTCGGACCGCGCTCTTCCATTGCTCGTCGGTCGACTCCGGAATGTCGCTCAGATCGATTCGATCGTCGGGCAAAGCGGCCAGAGCCTCCAGCTCTTTTTTTTGTTTCTTAGTTAACATAGCGTCTCCCCTCCGATGGTGTTGCTTTTCGCGCTGAGATGATGCGAATGACGTCATCCCCATCTTCCTGTCGAAATGTGTGAGCCACGGAAAGGATCACGATACCGCCGACGCTGCCGATTGCCTGCCAGCGCTCCTCACCGTCAACTGGTCAGATCGGGAAACAGCGCGAGATTCGGGTCTTCAAAAACGAGTTTGGCTGTCTCAAAACCAAGTCCGTGCTTGACAACATTGGTCCGGTCCTTTTCCCGATTCCACTCGTATCGAACCGCCATTCGTATACACAAAGTAGCACACATGCGCCTGATATAGCTGAGCGCAGGGTGGGTTGAGAAGTCTTTTGCTTTCCGTCTCACCGCGAATTCAGTAGGCGCATGCCCGAGCCGGGCGTCGACGCCGTATACGTGATCTCCTGGCCCTGCTCCGCAGCCCAGGCTCGCATCGCCGAATCGGAGACGCGGATGCCGTTGCTGCCGAGAAAGTTCCGGGCAGCGGGATCGTACAGAAAAGTCAAAGGACGGCGGTCGAGAACGAGATGGACCACCAGATCGCATTCCATCACCTGGCCGCCGAGCGACTTTGAAACAAACGGCGCAGAAGCTCGCGCGATGAGCAGATCGATGCGCGGGTTGACAGCTGACGCGTTAGTGTTCGTGAGCGTGACCTGCTGGCCGACGATGGGCGCGAGATCGGTATCGAAAGCAAGCAGGAACCGTTCCATATCGCTACGTGTCGCCTGGGTGTTCTGCTGGGGGAAGCCGGAGTTGGCGGTGGGATTGAACACGGTGGAGCTAAGGAAGCGCGCGATAGTATCCGTGCCGCCGTCGCCGGTGAAGCCGAAGCCGCGGATCTGGTTGCCCATATTGCCGCTGTCGGGTGCGCCGTAGAAGCTGACTACGGGCGTACCGAACATCCCGATCTTGTCGTAGAGGTTGCGCAGATGGGGAATCTTGACGATTTGCGGAAGGTTCTCAAAGCTCTGATTGCCGCCCGTTCCGAAGAAGCCCTGCGAGGCATCGAGGGTATGGCAGCCATTGCAGGTGAACGACGCGGGCTCGCCGAGCAGCGCGTCGGCAAGAGACGAGTTGAGGCCATCCGAAGGACGGGTGCCGGCGTAGAAACTCCTGCCATTCTGCTGGCTCGTGGTGAGCGAATTGTCGAGATTGCGGATGGGGTTCGGAGGCGGCAGCACCTGCAACTGGAACGCGGCGAATGCCTGCATCTGAGCGAGGGACGGCTGCGTGGCGCTGCCGATGAGGGACTGGAAGGCGGGCGCGAAGTTAAGAAAAGAAATCATGGGATCGGTCGCGCTGGTGCCGGCGGGACCGGTAGAGCGGTCGCCGCGCCAGTGCATGGGGCCCGAAGTGGCCAGGCCTCTGAGCGTCTGCGTCGTGAACGGTCCTTTCATGGGATGGAAGTCGGTTACCGTTCCGCTGCCGTTGACCTTGAATGGCACAGAGAGCAGTGCGGCCGCCAGTGGATTGCTGATGAATGCGCCCAGGTTGATCGGAATCGGGCTGGTGGTGACCGCGTTATCGGGATTGCCGAGGTCCCACGCGAGCGCGTCCATATCACCGAAGATGTGGCAGCTGGAACAGGTGGCTTCGCCGTTGCCGGAGAAGTGGGTCGCGTCGTAAAGCACGGGGCGGCCCTGGACAACGGAAGGCGGCTCGGGATTGGGCATGGGCAACTGAGCGATTTCGGCCTGAGCGGTGAGGTCGATGACTTTGACGGCGTTATCGAAGCGGGTCGCCACGTACATGAGCCCGCGAGGCTGGTCGAGAACCAGGCCGCTGGGGCCGCCGCCGCTGACGGGGATGTAGTGGGCGCTGTCGGCCACCGGATCGAAAGTATCGGCTTCGATTTCGCTGGTAAGGAACTTTCCGATTTTGCTCGATCCAAACGCGGCAAGGTACATCGTCTTGCCATCGGCTGCGATCGCCATGCCGAGCGGGGTGGCCAGGCTGTGGGTAGCGGCAGTGGGATCGAAGCCCGGCTGCCCCGTGAGCACGCTGTAATTGAGGTGTTTGTTGAGACGCCTCGGGCTGACCGTGCCGCCGGCAATGATGGTGATTCGCGATTCGGCGAGATGGCCCTGCACGGTGTGGCCGGCGAACGTACCCGGGCCTTCGAAGCGAACGTTGTTCAGGGAATCGGTATTCGAGACGTAAAGATTGCCGCTAACGGGATTCACGGCGATGTTGAAGAGCGTGGTACCTACGTGCGCATAGGAAGCGGTCTGCGTGAGCGCGTTGGCGTCCACCGAGAAGACATCGGTATCGGGCAGGGTGAAGCGTACGGAATTGTCCCACATGCGGCTGAGTTCATCCTGCCAGTGGCCAGTAACATTGTTGAACTTCACGATGAGCGCTGTTTGCGGGGCCGGCTGGCCTGAGGCATCGGTGGCGGGTCCGGGATTGCCGCCGGGGCTGGCGGATCCGTCGGAAAGAGTGCAGGGTTTCGCCGTCTGAAAGCCCGTACAGATTCTTTCGTAAAGCACCGAGGTGGTCTGATTGCCGGTCTTCAAACCGGCCACGTATACGGTCTTGCGGTCCGGACTTACGGCGAGCGCGCGCGGGGTATCGGTAAAGAAGCTCAGGAGGCGGAGCGGCGTGCCGCCCAGCGAATTACCGATGCCGGCGGGATCGAAGACCCAGACGTCGGCTCGGGGAATGCCGGGGGTGGTGAGCTGCGGATCGCCCGCGCCCGGCACACCGGCGAGAGAAGGATCGGTGCGCTGCTGGCCGCGATGCGCGGTAGTGATGAACGCGCGCGGCGGACTGCCCGCGAAGACGATGTCGCGCGGCTCATCGCCGACGAGGAGGGTACGGATGACGCGCGGCGCCGTTCGGACAGTGGGGCGAGCGGTCTTACCGATGTTGACGATGCTGACGCTGTCGGAAAGGTGATTCACGACCCAGACCTCGTCGTTGGTTCGCGCGGCGACGGCGACGGGTTCGAGACCTACAGGGACGCGGTCCAGAAATACCGGCGCGCCGCGAGTCAGGTCGAAGATTTCGAGGGTGCCGTTCGGGGTGTTGACGGCGAAGAGCGTTGTACCATCGGGCGACATCGCGAGCGGGCGCACAGGGCCGCTTTCAAACTCGACGAAGGGCGGGCCGGGCGACGACGCCGAGGCGTGCGGGATGCGCCATTCGCTCCACGCCCATGCGGCAACACCGGCGGCGATAAACGTTTTGGCGATCCTGTTTTTGGGTAGCGGGTGCCGCATGCTGAATTTTAACGCAGATGCCCCGGGGTCCAGCGAAGTTTAGCCGGGTGCGCGGAACGGAGGCTGGCGTTGACTTCTTCGAGCGAGCCGAAGAATCCGGCGAAGCATTGTTCGAGGCCCTGGGGACGGCGGCGCGTTTGAAGGAAATCGCGGTGGCGGAACTGGTCGGTGGCCGCGACCACCGCCGTGCCCATCGGGCGGTATTCGTGGGTACCCTGCGCCCAGGCGAGCGAGTTGGCGCGGTCGATCCAGACGGCGAATCCCATGGCAAGGTACACCGTTATGATAAATGTGCCGATGCTGACGATCCCCAATCTCTTCACGATGGTGCGGATCGCGATGACGCCGTTTATTCTGTATGCTCTGGCGCACGGGCAGTTTCTGTTGGGCGGCTGGCTTTTCGGCGCAGCGGCTTTTACGGATTTGCTGGACGGCGCGGTGGCGCGGCGCTTCGGCGGGGAGTCGAAAATCGGGCTCTATCTGGATCCGATCGCGGATAAGATTCTGCTGAGCAGCATTTACATCGGGCTGGCGGCGGGAGGGGCGGTTCCGGTTTGGCTGGTGGTGGCGATCTTCGGACGGGACCTTTGGATTGTGGCGCTTTCCGCCTATGCGCTGCGTTTTACGACGTTTCGGGATCTGGCGCCGAGCGTCTGGGGGAAAGCCTGCACTTTCCTGCAGATCATGACCGCGGTTCCGGTAATGGCTGCCGAGGGGTATCATGACGCCGTGCTGCGGCGGATCTGCGACGCGCTGATTCTGGCGGTAGCGGGCTTTGCGATTCTTACCGCGGCGGACTACTCCTGGCGCGGCGTGCGATGGCTCCGGCGGGGGGCTTCGGCGGGGGCTTCGGCGGCGGGACGTTGACCTGACGCTCAGCCAGGAGTAGGCTTAAAGAAAGCCGGACAGAACTATGAGCCGCTACGCTCCCGCCCGACATTATGTATCTTTCGGAGCCGTTGCCATGGCCCTGGCGGGTTGCTCCGTCTGGCTGGGGTGGTTGCTGCAGTGGACCACGGCGTTCGTGCCGGCGGGCCTGTTCTTCGTAACGGCGTCGATTTTGCTGGCGCTCGCGTTCCGTCCTGTAATCAAGGTTTACGATGCGCATCTTGAAATCGGCAACCGCATCATCCCGTGGCAGGACATTCGGCGGGTGGATCGGACCGGCTGGATTTCGCCTCTTGTCGTAAAGCTGACGCTTTACGACGACGAGACCGTGGTGCTGGTTTTTCCCGGCGAAGTGGATTGCTGCAAGCATTTGTTGCGAACGCTGCGGCAAATGGCGACCAGCGCCACCATCGACAATGTTCCCTACCGGCAGTACTGGGGCGAGTTGCTCGGGGTGGGCGATACCAAGCAACTGACGGCGCCTCGGTATCGGGTGCTGCGTCCCGAGGATGAAGAGGAAGTGGAGCGACTCTACTTTCTGCTGAAGACTGTGGGGCACATCGATCCGCGCAATTCCGGGGACGAACGCTGACAGACGGCGCGGCGAATCGACGTTGGCGGTACGTTGCTTTTTTTCTGGTGGTATCCGCGGTTCTCCTGTTTTTCTTTTCCGGGCGAATACTCTGGGCCTTGGGTGCATGGCTGGTGGATTCCGAGAATCCCCGAAAAGCCGATGTTGTAGTCACGCTGGGCGGGGAGTTTAGCGGACGGCGGGTCCTGAAAGGCGCGGAACTGGTGCGAGAGGGTTTTGCACCGAAGCTGGTGATCAGCAACGGCCCGCTGTTCTACGGGCGTCCTGAAAGCGAGATTGCGGCCGATTTCGCGGCGGCCCGGGGCTACGACCGATCCGCCATGATCTGCATTCAAAACATAAATATGAGCACGATGGAGGAGGCGCGGACCATTACACCGATGCTGCGAAACATGGGCGCGCATTCGGTGCTGCTGGTGACGAGTCCGAGCCACACGGCGCGGGCGACTCGCGTGTTTCGCCAGGTCGCGCCGGACCTCGAGTTCCATCCGGTGGCCGCCCCCGACCCGCACTGGTGCGGCGGGCAATGGTGGACAAACCGCGACTGCGAAAAGACCTGGTTGTTCGAAGCGATGAAGACGGTTACGGAGAAGTTCGGAATTTAAGCATTGGTTAGTCCTGTGACGGAAGCGATTCGGCCGTCGGGATTCATGATAAATACGCTGGTTCCGGACATGGGTCCGGCGATCCAGTCGGCGAGTACCGTGCCCTGGCAGTGGCGGATTTCACCTTTTCGCGTCAGGACCACGCCAGGCATGAACCGCAGAGCTGCGGCGATGTGGGCGGAGACGTCTTCGGCGCTGTCGAGAAGGCTGTAGCGGTCGCGAAATTCGATGTTGGGCGCGGCGATGCGGGCGAGTTCAGCGTTGCGTTCGGCGGCGTCGGCGATCTGCCAGGCGGCGAACCAGGCATCGACAGTCGATTGCACCTGCGCGAAAGCTTCGTTGGCGGTAACGTTGCCGAACAGCGAGAGCTGGAAACGCCAGCCCTGGACGTGAAGGTCTCGCGGCGCGGCTTCGGCGAATTCGTGGAGCAGATGAAGACGCGTTCCGGCAGCATCGGGTGCGATCGAGATTGTGACCTGCGAGGCGTCGCCGTAGGTGAAGACGATGCGTTGCAGCGGGACCACCGCGACGATCTCGCCATGGACTTCGACTCCGTTGGGATGGCGGATGTAGACCTTTCCGCCGGGGCTTGCATCAATGGTTGATCCAGCGCCCCACCATTTGGCCCAGCGGGTGCTGTCGGTAAAAAAGTGGAAGACGATCTCCGGCGCAGCACGGATTACCACGGTGCGTTCGAGGCTGCAAGGCAGTTCAGGCATGCGAGTCCTTTGAGCGGTTTGGCTTGGGGCCGCGGCGGGATTGCTCCAGTTCCGCGGCGAGTTTGAGTCTGGCCAGCGCATCGTCCCACATCGATTCGAGCAGTTGCGCGGCGGTTCCGAGCGATTCGCGATTGGCTCGGTAGAAGCGATTGCGGTTCTGAGCGCGGGTTTCGAGTAATCCCGCGTTCAACAGGAAACGCAGTTGCTGGGAGACCGCGCCGAAGGTGACGTCCGGCATGGCGCGGTGGATGTCGCCGGCGGAGAGTTCTTCACGCCAGACGAGGCGGAGGATTTCGCGACGCCGCGGGGAGTTGATGGCTTCGAGGATGCCGGGGCCTTCCACATGTTTTAGTTTAAACTAAAATGAAGTGTTTAGCACTTGAAATCCTGAAATGTGGAGTGCCGGTCCGAGCCATGTTCAAGGGCGATGTCGCGGCGTTGGTAATCGATGTGGAGGGCGGAGACGATCATGATGGCGTTGGGCACCATCATTCTTACTGTGAAGGGTTTGGTGGGTTCGGATTGCGCCCCGGGGAAGAGGTCGGAGAGGAGGAAGTGGCGGCAGGCGAGCGGAGGGAAGTCGTCGAGGCGTTTTTCACCTGCGAGGCCGGTGGGCCCGAAGAGCTGCAGGGTGGGCGTGCCCGTGTTGTCCTCTTCGAACTCGATGTTCATGATGGCGAGGAGGCAGTCGCGCTTACCTTCGATGAGGTGGGCGCCCGAGACGATGTAGTCGCTGGCGAGGGCTCCTCTGGTTTCGGCCTGGCGATAGGAGCGCGCGACGGCTCCGCCTGGGCGGAAGTGGGTGAAAGCTACGCGTCCCCAGTTGACGGCGCGGACCTCGATTTTGTTCAGGGAGTGGGAAGTCTTCGGAATGCAGGCGGCTCCGAAGCCTCCGGCGAAACCGTCGGGCAGCGGGAGGTTGGCGGAATCGATGCGGCAGCTTTGAAATTCCGAGAGGCGGACGGCGCCGTCGACGGCGAGGGCTGAGGGGGCAAGGCGGTCGGCAGCTTTATCGTCGTGGTTCGAGACCCAGGCGATGTGGCCCTGATCGCTGGTGGCGAAGGGGAGCATCCAGAGGGCCTCTTCAGACCAGCGGCTGGCGCTCAGGTACATACGCGATTCGAGTTTCAGTTCGCCGATTTGAACGCCTTTGAAGAGCATCGGTGTATAGACCATGGCCTGCGCGGGGAAAGACCGGTTGGGGCCGTAGGGTGTGGCGCGCGCGGGTTTGACGGGGGTGTCGGCCTGAAAGTGGAGCGGGTGTTCGGCAGTGAAGGAATCGCCGGTGCGGCCTTTCATCATGACGTAGGCGAAGGGGACGCGGTCGCTGTCATTACGGATAACGAGAGTGCCGCCATCGCGCAGGGCGGGCGCGGCGTTGGGCGCAATGGCGAGAGCTTCGGCGGGCGTGGCGGCGGGTTTGAGATCGGCCAGGGTAAAGAGCAACGTCTGGTGCGGGTTCAGATTGTAGGTGCGCTTTGCGATGGTCTTGCCCATTCGATCGACAACGCGGAGGTTGCCCCAGGAGGGATCTTCACCGGGATTGAAGAGCGAAAATGCCGCGTGATATTCGTCGAGCGCGGGGAACGGCATCGAGTAATTGAAGCGCCCGATGGACTGCTGGGGCGCGGCGGGGTGGGCGTGGATGTTGTCGAAGTTCGCGGGGAGGTCCCAGCGGACGAAGCCGGCGCTGAAGAGGTCGCCGGCCCGGGGCATTTGATTGGGGGACGGGGTGACGCGGATGCTGGCGCCGCCGAAGAAGTTGTCGCGTCCGCTGAGCCGGCCCATGTCCAGGAGGGTGGGACGCATGGCGGAGATTTCGATCTTGCCGTGACGGTCAAGGGGAATTTCTTTGCCCTTGTTGTCGTAGAGGAGGATCTGGTAGTCGGTGGCGTTGGTGGACTGGCGGAAACCATCGGCGCCGGGAAAGCAGGTGGCGGTGAAGAGGAGTGAGGTGGAGAGGTTTGGGTCTTTAACGATGAGCGGTGCGGCGATGTCGAGGGTACAGGGTTGCGCGGCGCCGGCAGCAGCTTCAGCGGACCGGGCCGCTGTGGTGAGCAGCGGCCCGGCGATGGAAGCGATAAAAGTACGTCTGTGAAGCATGACGCCAAATCAGAAGTTCAGGCGCAATACAAACTCGACGATGCGGGCGCCGGGATCGTTGGTGCCCGAAAGGTCGCGGTAGGCCCCGGCGGTGCCGCTCATCTGCCCGAACGACGTCGAGTTATTCGAAGACGTAGGGATGAAGTTGGCGATGTTGAGAGCGTCGAGGAAGTGAGCGCTGATCTGCAGATTGATTCCTTCGCGAATCCTCGTGTTCTTCTGGATGCTGAGATCGAGGTGCTTCTGCCAGGGCAGATAGAAGTAGCCATGCCAGCCGAGTTGTCCGGCGGGCGCGGCGCTGATGTAGGGAGCGTTCGGGTCCACCTGAGCGGGGGTAAAGCCGCCGAGATTGAAGGCCGCGAGCGTGTTGGTGATGATGTTGGTGTTGTTGGCGCTGGTGACGCCGGCGCTCGCCAGGGAAGTGGGCGGCGGGAGGTAGAACACGATGGGGCCGTTGGCTCCCAGCAGGTTCGATTTGTAAACGCCGACTTCGCTCTGGAACTGCGAGGCGGTGATGTTGTGCAGGATCACCCCGGTATTGCTGGTGGTGGAATCGAAGGTACCGAGACCCTGGAATGCCAGAGGCGTACCGGACTGGATGCGGGAGACACCGGAGATCTGCCAGCCTTCCATGAACTTCTTCGCGATGGGATTGTGAACGCCGGCACCGAAGCCGCGGCCCTCGCCGAAGGGCAGTTCGTAGATGAAGTTGAACTTGAAGGCATTGCGGATATCGAACGGTTCAACAACGCGATCAAGAGCGAAATTGCGGAGGGTGGTCGGGGCGCCGGAATCGGTTTGACTGGAGGTGCCTCCAACGGCTTCGGCCTTGGCGAAGGCATAGCTGGCCTGGAAAGTGATGCCGTGCGACATGCGGCGGCGCACTTCAATCTGAAGTGAATTGAAGTAAGACGAGCCGGAATTGTCGAGCACATAGGCGCCGCCGCCCGCCACTGTCGGGTTCACCTGGAACAAGTTGGCCGGATAACCCGCGGCGATGAGGTTATTCAGGCGAGTCTGGTTGGTCGCTGTAGCGTTGGCCGCGGTGCCGGCCTGACCGAGCATCAGATAGGTAGCCGTTGTAGAGTCCGAAGAAGTGCCGAGGGCAGTTGTCAGCAGCGGGACATTCACCTGCCCGGGAAGGCCTGAGTTGCCGAAGTTGTTCACAAGGTTGGAAGCAACGCCGGTGGTGTTGGTGATGTTGCCGCCGCGGGCTATCGTGAGGTTATTCTGGGCTTCCTGGAACTGGGTGAGCCAGCCGCTCTGGAATATGTTGACTTCGTTGATATTGTATTGGCGCCACAGATCGGTGCCGTGGTTGCCGGTGTAGCGGAAATCGACAACGGTGTTGCGGTCGAGCTCGCGCTGGTAGCTGACGTTCCAGCTTTGCACGTAGCCGGTTTTCAGGTTCGGATTGAAGCCGTTCAGACTGCAGGTGAAGCAGGCGGTGAGCGGATAGCTGGGAGATGTTGGCAGGGTCGAGGTACGCGAGGGGATGGAGCCCGCGAGATTAACGCTACCCGGCGCGCCGAAAATGGTTGGGTAAGTAGAAGCGGAGACCGAATCGTCGATGCTGAGGCCCTGGTTGCTGCCATAGAGACTTTGATAAACCTCCGAGCCTTCGCGAACGGTGGCGATGGAATAACCGGCGCGCAGGACCGCGGCGCCGGAATGGCTGCCGGTGAAGATCTTCGCAAGCCTGTTATCGATAACAGGCACCTGCCAGGCAAGACCGATGGACGGAGCGAGAAGCGGCGACGGGCTGTAGGGGCTTCCGTTAATCGCAGTGTAGGTGGGGACAACGCCGCTGTTGGCGCCGGGAGTGAACAGATTGCCGACTCCGGAGGTCCCGTAGAGCGAGGCATAGCTGACCGCGCTGTAGAGATTGTCAACGTTAACATACGCGAACTGCTTTTCCACGCGAAGACCGACGGTTGCGGTGAGAGAAGGAGTGACACGCCACTGATCCTGGCCGAAGAAGCCGAGTTCGCGCTGCCGATCGCGATCGACCAGAGGCGCGGCGCCGTACATGTGGTTCGCTTCGCTCAGAACCAGCGACTTCGTAATGGTATTGACGCGGCCGGTTACATCGGCGAACAGATTGGCCGCCTGGGACAACTGCGAACTGGAAGCATTGGGAAGATTCGCCGTCGTGAAGATGCTGGTGGAACCGAGGAAGATCGGGTCGGTGGATGCAATGCCCATGGCGATCGACGGGATCAAGGCGCTGTTTATGCTCTGCTGCCAGAGGTTGATCTGGTCCCAGTTGAAACCGAAGCTGATCTGGTGGCTTCCCTTGAGCCAGCTCACGGTGTCGGCGATATTTTTCACCGGCGAATTGCGGCGGGAGGGGCCGGAGTAAGTAGTGACGCCGGAAAGGCTGGTACCCGGACTGGCAAAGCTCGGGTTATAGCCGTGCCACGTGTTGAAATCCCCGGGAGAAACGGCGCCGCCGAAAAGCACGGTTCCGCCGCTCAGGCCGGCGCGAAATTCGTTGGTGATATTCGGTTTGAGCACCGAGCGCAGGGTGATGGTTCCGTCAAAACGGTGGCTGGTCTGGCCGGCGATGGCGCTCGAGAAGAGCGTCGTACCGGTTCCGGGGTAGATCGGGACGTCGCTGTTGAGGATGTCCGGGATGGACGAATAGTCGTCGTAATTCCAGACAAACGAAAGCTGGTGTTTGGAGGTGATGTTGTAATCCAGCCGGACGGTGTAGTATTTGTTGTCGCTCAGGCCGACGGGCTGATAGGTGGTGGTCAGGGTGTTGTAATCGCCGCTCGAAGTGTTGTTCTTAACGCTGCCGGCGGCGCCCAGCATGTTGGCGGCGGCGAAGGTTTTGGCGAGAACCGGGTCGGCGGCCGAGTAATATCCGGCCTGAGAACCGAGGGCCAGAAGATTGATGTTCTGGGTATTGCCTTTGGTATCGACGTAGGTGAAGATGCCGTTCGAAGCGCTTGGGGTGAGGTAGGTTCGGGTGAAGCTCTGGCTGCCGGGAAGCCGGAGGGACTCGGCGTTGACGAAGAAGAAGAGCTTATTCCTGATAATCGGTCCGCCCACATGGCCGCCGAACTGGTTGAGTTTCAGGATGTCGCGGGGCAGTCCCTGATTATTGTTGAAGTAATAGTTAGCATTGAAATAGGTGTTGCGGCCCTGCCAGAAGACGCCGCCGTGGAATTGATTGGTGCCGGACTTGGTGACGAATTTGACCTGAGCTCCGCCCTGCGACGTGCTGTCCACGCCGGCTGCCGAGGTTTCCAGCGTGACCTCTTCGAGAGCGTCGATGGACGGGAAGATGTAACTGAAATAACCGTCATTCGATTTCAGGTAGTTGTCCTGGGTATTCATGCCGTCAATTGTGACGTTGATGGCGCCCTTGGGAAGGCCGTTGAAGGTAGAACTGCGCGGATTGGTCGGCGTGCTGGTGCCTGGGGCATCCACCAGAAGCTCAATGGCGTTGCGGGTGGCGAAAGGGAGATCGGTCAGCTGACGCCCCGTCAGGTTAGTGCTGACGTCCGCGGTTTCGGCCTGGACGAGAGTAGCGCCCGCGGTCACCTGAATGGTTTCGGTTGTTGCGCCTACCTGAAGGTCGATATTGACTGAAGCCGGGACGCCGACAATCAGCGTGACCGAGACGGATTCGGCTTTAAAACCTACCTTGGTAACGTTAACATGGTACGCGCCGGGTGGCAGCGCGGGGACAGCGAATTCGCCCCTGTCGGAAGTAGTAACAGTATTCTTGCTGTTGGTGGCGGCCGAGATCACATCTACGGTCGCGCCGGGAACGGCGGCACTGCTGGGATCCTTCACGATTCCTGAGATCGACGAAATATCGACCTGTCCAAATGCAAACGGCGCGACGGCCAAAAAGGCCGCCAGTAAGACACGCTTCATTGTTTTATCTTCCCCTGAGCTGAATTGAGAGAAATCGACGGGGATGGGATTTAGTTCGACTCGGAACCAAAAATATCAGATTTGACGAGTTTAGCGGACTGGGCCTGTATGTTGCAAGCTGATTAACTGGGAAGGCGCAAAGGCTCGGGACGGCGGACATTCCGAGCCTGTGTTAACGCCTCAGAATTGATACGAAAGCTGGAACTGCACCAGGCGCCTTCCGAAGAAGGTGCTGGTGATCTTGCCGAACGTAGTGGAATTGATGTTCTGATCGCCCACCGCAAACGATGCGTGGTTGTAAACGTTAGTGGCATCCATGCGGAACTGAAGGAGGTGCCGTTCGTAGATCTTGACGTTCTTCAGGATGGCCACATCCTGATTGAACTCGTTGGGACCGTAGAAGGAACGCCTCTGCAGCGTGCCGATGGTTCCGGCCGCCGGATTCAGGAACAACTGGCCCGCGAAGGGCGTGGTGCCGTCGGGAGCGACTGCGCGTCCGTCCGAACCGATGGCTGAGGACGAGAAGAAGTAAGGGCCGTTGCCGGTAATCCGGAAGCCTTCATTCGCTGCAACCACGGAGCCGGGCACAATGATGTCGGCCGTGTTGTAGGTGGAACGGGCTGCGCGGTTGAGCGTTCCGCGGGCGCCGTCGAGAATCGAGAACACGGAACCCGACTGCCATGTCAGAATACTGCCGAGCGTCCAGCCGCCCACGACGCGGCTCAGATACTTCGGATTGAAGCGGTGGCCTGTTCCGGCCGGGAGATCGTAAGTCCCGTTGGCCTTGAAGATGTGCCGGAGATCGAAGGGCGCCGGAGCGCGTTCGGCCTGCGGATTGGCATTGTCGAGGAACGGCTCGAAATTGGTCTGGGTATCGCCGAGAGTGTTCGAGAGAACCTTGGACCAGGTAAAGTTGCTCTGAAACGCCAGTCCGTTGGAGTAGCGTTTACGCGCGTCGAGTTGCAGGCTCTGATAAGTGGAGTCGGCGCCGTTCGAAGTATAGTTGGCGCCCAGGGCATTCGGATTGGCGAAGAAGTTGACGTTGCCATTGACGCCGTTCTGCTGGTAGAACTGGCCCAGCGTTCCGACATCGCCGGTCTGGAGATAAGACAGGACCGTTGAGTTGGTCAGGTAGCCGCCGTTGGGGAGCGTCGGGAAAAAGGTAAGAGGCTGGCTGCCGGGGATCGCGGCGTTGTAGGCGGGGTTGAAGACCCCTGTTGCGCTGCGAGCGAGGAAGGCGTTGCTCTGCGCGCGGAGGAAGTCGCCCAGAAAGCCGTTCTGCTTGATCAGGACCTGATTGTAATCGATACCGCGCAGCAGTTTGGTGCCGTGGTTGGCAATATAGCTGGCGGAGAAGACCCAGGACTTCACTTCGCGCTGGAGCGACAGGCTGTACTGTCCCACATACGGTACCTTGAGGTTCGGATTGGTGATGCCGATGGCGTTGCCGGTGCTGAGAGCGTAGTTGTCTACGGTGGTTCGCGGCACCTTATAGGTCGGCAGCGTCAGAGGGGTAAGACTGTTGGCAAAGTCCTTCGAACCTGACACGGTGGCGCTCGAAGACAGACCGGGGTTGGTGGTGAGGCTGTTATTCACCGCCGTGATGACTTCGTCGTTCACATAATAAATGCCGTAACCGCCCCGAATGGACGTTTTGCTGTCGCCGAACACATTCCAGGCAAACCCAATGCGCGGACCGAAATCCGTCTTATCGGGATTGTAAAATCCACCATTCACAAAATTGAAGCTGCCGTTGGGACTCAGCAGAGTGCCGAGGATGTCGTTGTTCTGAATCTGAGCGGCCAGTGCCAGGTTGTCACGCTCCTTGAGCGGCACGTAGTATTCGTAGCGCAAACCGGCCTCGATCGTCAGATTCGGCAGCACTCTCCAGTTGTCCTGAATGTAACCCGCATAGTTGTCGTACTGGAAATGGCGCAGGTTGGTGGCGCCGTTAACGTAGCCGGAAGTCGGGCTGGTCACGTTGAAGGTCTGCGATGAGCTGGTAACCGCGCCGGTAAGACTGGCGAGCAGGTTATTGGCCGCGGTGAGATCGTTAGCGCTGATGCCGGGAAGCTGGCTCGAAACCAGACCGGCGTGGCCTGCGCCCAGACCGATTGCATAAGTCGGGGTAATGCCGGCGTCGTTGTAAGGCGCGGTACGGATCGACTGAAAAGCAAAGCCGAACTTGATATAGTGCTTGCCCTTTACCCAGGTTGCGTTGTCGTTGAGGTTATAGGTGTTGGTATTGCGGCCCTGGGCGCGGAAAGTGTTAAGAGGGTTGTTGAAGACATAGCCGTCCACGATCGCCGAAGGGAACTGCTGATTGGTGGCGAAGACTGCAGGCGCCAGGTTCAGGCCGCCGCGCAATTCGTTGGTGATGGTCGCGGTCGGCGTGTAGCGCCAGGAGCCGCTGCCGAAGTTGATGAAATCGCTGTTGGAAACCTTGGGGATGAGCGAGAAATCGTTCTGCAGGTCGGGACGGTCCAGCAGGTCGCGATTCCAGCTATAGGATCCGCTGAGAGACTGGCGCGAGGAAATAATGTAGTCGGTAGTGCCAGTAACATTATCCCGGGTCTCATTGTTGCGGCCCAGAAACGAATAGCCGGCTGTGTTCCGCAGCAGCGCCGCGGAGCTGTCGCCTTTGGTGAAGTTATTGATCTTGTCGGCGGTAGGCACTTGAGCCAGGACGGGAGCAACCGCTGGATTGATCGCGGTACCCATCACATTCAGAATGTTGACCTTCTGCACCGCGCCGTTAACCACGTAGGTAAAGATGCCGTTGCGCGCGTCGTTCGTCAGAATGGTTGAATTAAAAGCAGTCTGCTGGCGAAGGCGAAATGCTTCATAGTTGACATAGAAGAACCATTTGTCCTTGAGAATATGGCCTGAAAGAGAACCGCCGAGCTGATTCTGGTTCAGGAAAGGGCGCTTCACGCCATTCTGGTTATTAAACCAGGTGTTAGCCGAAAAGTAGTTGTTACGATTCGACCAGTAGGCCGTCCCGTGATACTTATTCGAGCCGGAAGGAGAGATGAATGTTACCGCTGAGGCGGCGGTCTGCGAGGCGTCCATGTTCGAAGTGGAGACTGAGAACTCGGATACCTGACCCGTAAGCAGCAGATTGGGAAGGAAATTGAGGTCGTTGGTGCGAATGAAATTGTCCTGAATGTTGACGCCGTTCATCGTCACGTTGGTAAAACTGCTTCGCTGGCCGTTAATGGTTGTGGTATCGCTACCGGTTGAGAGAACGCCCGCCTGAGTGCCGATCAGCGTGAGCGGGCTGCGATTCACCACCGGGAGCGACGCGACCTGCTGCATGGTGACGGTGTTGGTGACTTCGACGTTGGAGGTCTGAACGCCTTCTCCGGAGGCTGTGACTTCAACCGCCTGGGAGACGGTGCCGAGCTGGAGTTTGATCGCGGGGAGGGACACTTCACGCGCCGGACTGACTTCGACGTTGTTCAGGATATAGGGGGAAAAACCGGCTGCGGTGACTTTCAGCTGGTAAACTTCCGCTCGCACGCCGCTGATAGTGAAAAGGCCGTCGGAAGTGGTCTTCGAACCGATGACGGGTTTGGTGCCGCCGCCGAGGTACAGTTCAATCAGCGCGGAGGGGACGGGGGCGCCCGATGGGTCGGCAACCGACCCCGATATGGTGCCTGCCACCTGTGCGGACAAGCTGCTTGCGAGCAACGCGGCGAGTGCTGATGGTAACAGTAATCTTCCGATCATAAGCTCCTCTTTCCTATGTGAAAGCCAAATCTCATCAGAGCCTTCCGCGCATAGGGGTGCTTATATAGCGGACAGAAAGCGAATGATAAAGAGTCCCCGAAAATGCTGGTTACAATGAGTTTAGACTATCGGTGAGGACTAAGTAAATCTTATATTTTCGGGCCCGAGGGGTCCGCCCCGCCGAATTAAACTTCCTCGAGGAAAGTTTTCAATCGGAAACTGCGGCTGGGGTGCCGTAATTTCCGCAGCGCTTTGGCCTCAATTTGCCGGATGCGCTCGCGCGTTACCGCAAAATTCTGGCCTACTTCTTCTAACGTGTGCTCGCTGCCGTCTTCAAGGCCGAAGCGCAGCCGAATAATCTTCTCTTCCCGCTCCGAAAGGCTCTTGAGGACCTCAGAAGTCTGCTCGTGCAGGTTTACGTTGATCATCTGTTCGGAAGGCGATACATGCGCCGAATCGACGATGAAATCGCCCAGGTGCGATTCGTCTTCTTCGCCCACCGGAGTCTCGAGAGAAACCGGCTCCTGGGCGACCCGCATCACTTTGCGGATCTTCGCAACGGGAAGGTCGAGTCGAGCGGCGAGCTCTTCGTTGGTCGGTTCGCGGCCGAGTTCCTGGACCATGACGCGCGAGGTGCGCACCAGTTTGTTGATGGTCTCGATCATGTGCACGGGGATGCGGATGGTGCGCGCCTGGTCCGCGATCGCTCGCGTGATCGCCTGGCGAACCCACCATGTTGCGTAAGTCGAAAACTTGTAGCCGCGGCGATATTCGAATTTCTCGACGGCCTTCATCAGGCCGATATTGCCTTCCTGGATGAGATCGAGAAACTGCAGGCCTCGATTGTTATAGCGCTTGGCGATGCTGACGACGAGCCGGAGATTGGCTTCGATCAGTTCCTGGCGGGCGCATTCAGCCATGCGGTCGGCGCGATTTACCACGTCGAGGGCGCGGCGCAGATCGGCGGCGGGCGAGCCGAATTTGTCTTCGAGGTCCTGCATCGCCTGGGCCAGCTGGCGCTGGTCGCGGCGCAGTTCCCGGACGACCTCCTGGGGGCCCGAGCACGCGCTCTCAATGGCGCGCTGGTTGCGGGCGATCCGGAGTTCGACGGGTTTGATCTCATCGACAGCGTCCCGAAGCCTGCAGATGAGATCGCGCACAGCCGAGTTTTGAAACCGGATGCCGCAGGCAAGGCGTGAGATCTGCACGGCGAGCCGGCCCAGCTCCCAGCGAAGCCGACGGTTTTGTTTGGGCTTGCTTTGCCGAGGGACGGCGACCAGCTTCTGGCGCTGCTGGAGGAACTTCTTTCGCAGGCGGGCCATTTCTTCGCATGTTTCGATAACTTCGGCCGCGCCCGCGTCGGAGGGCTCTTCGGCGCCGGGTACCGGGTCGCTGAAGAGAAGCACGTCGCGCGCCAATACAGCGCCGCAACGCACGTCTTCCGCAATCTCGATCATGGCCTGGACAATCAGGGGGCAGCGGGAGAGCGTGCGGCGGGCCTTGTTCTGGCCGCGCTCGATGCGGCGCGCAATCTCGATTTCCCCTTCGCGGTTGAGAAGCGGTACGGAGCCCATTTCGCGCAGATAAAGGCGCACGGGGTCATGCGTCTTATCGAAGGTGTCGGCTTCGTAGAGTTCGTCTTCGGCGTCGAAACGAGGCTTGCCTTCCTTATCGTCAAGGACGGCGCTGTCGAGCGAAAGCTCCTCGAGGTCGGCGGTGATCAGATCGCCGGTCTCGGCTTCGAACAGCGCAAAAGGGTTCTCTCGGCCTACGATGGCGAGCGCATCGACAGCCTCGAACTTGTCTTCGCGGTCTTCCCTATCTTCCGCCACGGACACTCCCCGGATGGGCGCAAATTTGCCTCATTGTACACCTCGTGACGGGAACTGCCGGAGCGTTTCAGGTAACTTCAGGCAAGTTCGGAAAGACGGCCCATCAACTCCAGCGCCTCGCGTACCCGGCCCTCGCGTTCTGCGGCTTTAATTTGCGCCTTCAACTCGCGCCGGGCGGCCTCTTTGGCGGTGCGCCGGAGGGCCTCCATGCAGGCGATGCCGTCTTCGACAGTGAGGCCCGATCCGTCGGCGTGGAGCACGATGTCGGCCAGGCGATCCTGCTCGGGTTTCGCCAGACGCTGGTGCAGGGTATTGAAATCGATCGAGTCCTTCGCGTCATGCATGGCGATCAGAGCGGCAAAGATCGGTCCGGTCTCCGGAAGATCGCGAAGCTGTTCGATGAGTTGCCCGCGCGCCTCTTCGTTGTTGAGCAGGAGCAGCAGAAGGCGCTGTTCGGAGGCTTTGGCGGGATCGGCCTGCGGGGTCGCAACGCGTTCGGCGCCGCGCTCGGCGGCCATTTTGCGGAAGTGTTCGAGCACGAGCCCGGATTCGACACCGAGGTACGAAGCAAGATCGTTGGCCACCGAGACGCGCTCGATCTTGTCGTTGAGGCCCTGAATCGCGGGGAGCAGGAACTGAAACACGTCGTTGCGGCCCTGGGGATCGCGCATGTTGAAGCGCGCGCGGGCGCGGTCGGCCAGCCAGTAGAAGTAGGGCCTGGCTTTCACGATGCGCTCGCGGTAGGCTTCGGCGCCGTGCTCTTTGCAGTATTCGTCGGGGTCGAGGCCGCCGGCAAGTTCGACTACTCGCACGCGCACGTTTTCGTCGAGCAGCAGTTTGATCGATCGCTCGGCGGCTTTCGCGCCGGCGGAATCGGGGTCGAAGTTGAGATAGAGGTTCTGCGAATGGCGCTTGAGCGCCCGGATCTGCTCCGTGGTGAGCGCGGTGCCGCAGGGCGCGACCACTTCAGCGACTCCCGCCTGAGTCGCGCCGATCGCGTCCATATATCCTTCGACCATCACGATGCGGTCAAGCTGTCCGGCGGGCTGGCGGGCGCGGTTGAGGTTGTACAGCACGTGCGATTTTTTGTAAATCTCCGTCTCGGGCGAATTCAGGTATTTGGCTTTGTCTTCGGGGTCGAGCGCGCGGCCTCCAAAGGCGATGGGCTTGCCCGATTCGTCGTGAATGGGGAACATCAGACGGTTGCGAAAACGGTCGTAGAGCCCGCCGTCGTCGCGGCGGCCGATCAGTCCCGATTCCACCATCTGATCCGGCTTGAAATGGCGCTGCTCAAAGAGGCGAAGCAAAGTACGGCCGGAACCGTCGGCGAGTCCGATTTGAAACAGCTCGACGGATTGCTGCGTTACTCCGCGCTGCTTCAGATAGGCGCGCGTCTGGACTCCGTTTTGGCCGGCGAGGTTGGCGCGGAAATGATCGAGCGCGATTTCGTGCATGTCCCGCAGGATGGCGCGGGTTTTGGTCTTCTCGTCGGCGGCAGTGGATTGTTTCGGCAGTTCGATACCGTTCTGTTCGGCGAGCTTTTTGAGCGCTTCCCAGAAAGTAAGCCGCTCGATGTTCATCACGAAATTGAAGACATCGCCCTTGGCGTCGCACCCGAAGCATTTGTAGAACTGGTGGTCGGCGTAAATCGAGAATGACGGCGTTTTCTCGTTGTGGAACGGGCAGAGGCAGGAATAGCGATTGCCGAAGCGGCGCAGGCGCGGAACGTAGTCGGAGATGACGCGGACGATGTCGAGCTGCGATTTGACGTGCTGAGCCAGATCCATTTTCTGTGTGAGCCGGTTTGTACCATTATCAGGGTGGACGATCAGGAAGTTTACGGGCTTATCGGCGAAGACGGCTTCACTCAGCTGATTGCGGCGTTCTATCGCCGAGTAGCCGGGGACGATATCCTGGGCCCCATGTATCCGAAGCACGATCTGGCGGGCGCAGAAGAGCGGCTGCGTGAGTTTCTGGTCTTCCGATTCGGCGGGCCTGCGACGTATCTCGAGAAGCGCGGGCATCCGCGGCTGCGCATGCGGCATGGGCCTTTCGCGATCGACAGGGCGGCGCGGAATCGCTGGATGGAACTGATGGAAGCTTCGATGGCGGAGGCGGCTTTGCCGGCCGAAGCCGAGCAGGTGCTCCGGGCGTTCTTCGATTCGACGGCAACGTTTATGATCAATCGGGGTTAGACGAATGGGCCGCGCGGCTGAGAGAATAGAATTATGGTCAGAAAAAGCTTAATCGGGGTTTGGCTGCTTTTGCTGCTGGCGGCGTTCGCGTTCCCCCAGGATAAGAAGAAAGCTCCGGCGGAGCGTTCCGTCTCAGGCATCGTCACCGACGAGACCGGCGCCCCCGTGCCTGGCGCGGTGGTGCAGCTGGAGAACACGAAGACAATGCAGATTCGGTCGTTTATCGCGAAGGATAAAGGCGACTATTATTTTCACGGCCTCGGCATGGATGTGGATTATCACTTAAAGGCCGAATCGAACGGACACACCAGCGCCACTCGCACGGTGAGTTCCTTCGACAGCCACGCCGAGCTGACCATTAATCTGCAGTTGAAGTAGTGGCCGCCCGCGAATTTACTCTGACGCTGCCGAAAGGCTACCGTTGCCATGAGGTCCTCGATTTTTATGCACGGGACCCGGAGAGCGTGAGCGAGCGTGTCGACTCCGGCGGGTTACAGAAGTGTTTCGCGGCAGGCTCCCCTGCCCTGCTCGACATCCGATTCAAAGGCGATTCCGCCCTCTGCGTGACGGATGCCGAGGACCTCTCGGAAGCCAAACGCATTGCGGCGCGCATGCTCGGAATCGAAACCGATGCTGCTGAATTCGAAAATCGATTTATAGACGATCCCTTACTCGGCTGCCTGATTTCGAAACAGCGCGGCCTCCGCATTCCCTTGACGCCGGACCCGTGGGAGGCGCTCGCCTGGGCGATTATGGGCCAGCAGATCAGTCTCAAGGTCGCGGTCATGCTGCGGCGCAATCTGATCGCGGCGGCGGGCGCAGTGCATGAAAGCGGACTACGGGCGCATCCTTCGGCAGAGGCTGTGGCGGCGCTCGACGTAAACGCGCTGCGGGCGCTGAAGTTTTCGGGATCGAAGGCGGAGTATCTGCTGGCGGCGGCGCGGGCTGTCGAAAGCGGCGCACTGCCCGTTCACGAAATGCACGCTATGCCTGTCGATCGCGCGGCGAGTCTTGCGGCGGCGGTAAGAGGCATTGGGCCGTGGACCATCCAGTACTTCTTCCTGCGCGGTCTGGGGCTTTCCGATTGTTTGCCGGCCGGCGATGCGGGTCTGGCGCAGGGACTGGCCCGGCTTTGTGGCTCGCGTCCGGATGAGAAAGAGGTTCGGGAAATCATGGCCCGCTATGCCCCCTGGCGGAGTCTGGCAACCTATCACGTTTGGGCAAGCCTGAGGCAGTTGTAACGCTGCTGTTAGAGAACTTCGTCCAGACGCCGTTTCAGTTCGGTGACTTCGGCTTTCAGTCGCTCCACCTCCGCTTCGAGAACCGACAGCCGATCGGACGAGGCATGCGCGGGGGCTGGCGACAGGGGCTCTTCGGTGAGTGCGCCCAGCGTCTGCGCATAGCGCGGCTCCTTCATACCGGGCGCGGGCGCCAGTTTGCGGGCGAGCGAACCTTCGGGGCGGTCGACGAGTTTTTGCAGCACCAGTTCGACCTCATCGAGATCGGCGAAACCGTACATCCTCTCGGTGCGCCCCTTGATTTCTCCCAGCGTCTGACGCCCCCGCAGCATCAACACACAGAGAATAGCTGTCTCTCGACGGCCCATGTTGAGCTTCTCGGTAAATCGCTGACCGTATTTAACGGCACGGCTGGAACCGCTGATTTCGGCGGCGAAACCGTGCGATCTAAGACCGGAAAGGGCAGCCAAAACGTCGTTGTCGGTGTACTCCGTGACGGGCCAACGGTTGGATTTCTGGTTGCATGCGGCGACTAAGCTATTGAGAGTTAATGGGTAATACTCCGGCGTCGTAATCTCTTTTTCAATCAGCGCGCCGAGGACGCGGATTTCGGCAGTACTTAAATCGGATTCCAAACCTGTCGCCTCCGTATGATAGAACATATATGTGGCATAAAGACCTCGTCCCGGTCAATTCTCCGGCTCGAAGGAATATCCAATGAGTAATCACGATACCCCATCCCGCGAGCGGCTGCTCAACGCCGGAAGAAAACTCTTCGCTGAAAACGGTTACGAAAGTACCAGCACGGCTTCGATTGCTCGGCTGGCCGGCACCAGCGAATCGCAGCTGATCAAGCACTTCGGCGGCAAGGCCGGCCTGCTCGATGCCATCTTTGTGGGCGGCTGGACCGCGCTTTCAGCGTGGCTGAAAGAAAGCCTGCCGGAGGCCACTCCTCCAGTCGAACGTTTGAGGGCTCTGCCTCGGCTGATGTTCGAAGGGCTGGGCCGGGATCCCGAGTTGCGCGAACTGCTGCTGCTTGAGGGCCGGCGAATTCGCAAAGAAGGAAGAGTTTCCACGTTTACCGATGGCTTCCGCGGGCTTTCCGAACTGGTGGACTCCACGCTCGAACAACTGCGGCAGGCGGGGCAGATTCGGCACGGCCTGAACGTCCACGCGATCCGGGCGGCGCTCATCGGTTTGACCGAGGGAGCGCTGCGGGATCAGTTGCTGGCCGAGCGTGCCGGGAAGCCCGCGGAAATCACCACGGAGAATATCGGCGCGCTGACCGATGCGCTGGTGGAACTGGTTGTGGCCGCTTCATCCGCGTCGAGCGGCAACTGATTCTTTCAGGCCGCGGGCAAGACGCGCTCGGCAAGGGCGAACTTCAGGGCTTCGATTCCTTCGCCCGAAGCGCTCGAAATTTTGAAAAATGGGAGCCCGCGTTCTTCGGCAATGCGGCGAATGGCTTCCACGCGTTCCGGATCCTGCGCCACGTCCATCTTGCTCGCCGCAACCAGCATCGGCTTCTTTGCCAGGTCTTCGTTGAAGCTGGCGAGTTCCGTCATGAGGGTTTCGAAATCCTGCACCGGATCGCGCCCGGTCTCCGACATGTCGACCAGATGGACCAGAACGCTGGTGCGCTCGATGTGCTTCAGGAACTGCACGCCAAGACCGCGCCCCTCGTGAGCGCCTTCGATAATGCCGGGAATATCTGCCACCACATAAGAACGCAGGTCGGGCATCGGCACTACGCCGAGATTCGGTTCAAGCGTCGTGAAGGGATAGTCGGCGATCTTCGGCCGCGCAGCCGAGATGCGGGAGATCAGAGTGGATTTCCCGGCGTTCGGGTAACCCACCAGACCGACATCGGCCAGCAGGCGAAGCTTGAGCTGCAGCTTACGGAACTCGCCGGGCTTGCCGTCTTCGTGTTCAGTGGGTGTTTGATGGGTGGCGCTGGCGAAACGAGCGTTGCCGCGCCCGCCGCGCCCTCCTTTTGCGGCCAGCCAGGTCTCGCCATCGTGTGTAAAGTCGTAGAGCTTGTCGCCGGTTTCTTCGTCGTAAACGGTGGTTCCGACGGGAACCTGCACGGTAAGGCTTTCGCCATCGTGACCGGTACGATTGCTGCCTTCGCCGTGGCGGCCGCGCTGGGCCGTATATTCGGGATTGAAGCGGAAATGGAGCAGGGTATTGCGGTGGATGGTGGCAACCATCGTGACGTCGCCGCCGTGGCCGCCATCGCCACCGCTGGGGCCTCCGCGCGGCACGTATTTCTCGCGGCGAAAGGCGAGACAGCCGTTGCCGCCGTCGCCGGCTTTGACGGTGATTCTTACTTCGTCGACTAACATAAAAAAACCGCTGGCGGCGAACCACCAGCGGTTGACTCCTTTTTGTATTACGAGCTTTCCGGTTTACTGAACCGCGGGTTCGGGCCGAACGTTGACGTACTTGCCCATGCTGCCGCGATCGCGAAATTCGACCACGCCGGTGATTTTGGCAAACAAAGTATCGTCCTTGCCCCAGCCGACGTTTTCGCCGGGTTTGATTTTCGTGCCGCGCTGCCGGACGATGATGGAACCACCGGGAACAAACTGGCCGCCGAAGACCTTGATGCCGAGCCGCTGCGCCTGGGAATCGCGCCCGTTTTTGGAACTGCCTAAACCTTTTTTATGCGCCATAACGTAATCTCATTCGTGCGAATCGTTTACGCAACGATGTCGCGAATGCGGACCTCCGTGTAATCCTGCCGATGGCCCTGGGTGCGCTTGTACTGCTTCTTGCGCTTGAACTTGAAGACCAGGATTTTATCGCCGCGATCGTGCGCCGCGATGGTTGCGTTGACTTTGGCTTCGCCGACCGTGTTGCCTGCCAGCAGTTCGCCGGGATTGCCGTCTTTGAACACCGCTAATACTTTGCCGAGAGCGATCTCGGCGCCTGGCTCGCCGGCCAGTTTGGGGACGCGGACCACATCGCCCGGAGCGACGCGGAACTGCTTCCCGCCAGTTTCGATAATTGCATGCATGGGATTCTTTTGCCTTGTTTCCAGAGTGACCGGAGAGTTCGCGCACACGTATTCTGCAAGCGAACGAACTGCCAAACCTTTAGTTTAGTACAGAGGGGTTACAGAATTCAACCCACGGGGATCCGCTTATTGCGGCGGCACCACCGACGGCTGAGTCTTCGTTTCGAAAAATCCCACAAAGCCGGATTTGGTCTGGTACATGAATCGCGGCACCAGCGCGCGTCCCTTTGAGTCGGTCGTCTCGATAAGAGCTTCGCCTTTCTGGTCCAGCCCGAAAGCTCCGCGCGGCGTGCCGTTCTCGTCCACGATGACGAAGCGTTCCGCCCGGATCTCTTTCGGTACGGAGACTGTGCGAAAACCGTTTGGGGCGAGATGCGTTGAGAGACGATCCCGCCGAGAAATCGGGCGGATAACGCGAGCGCGATTGTCGTTCGGGAGTTCATGGGGTCAAGGTAGCATTAATTGACGGCGACGCACGTGTTACACTTCCTGCAAATGGGTAACACACTCACCGTGCGTCTGCCCGAAGAACTGTCCGAATGGCTCGAGGAAACGGCTCGAAAATCGGGAGTCTCTCGTGGGAAGATCGTGCGAACGGAACTCGAAAGAGCGAAGGAATCCGGCGCGCGGCCCTTTATGCGGCTGGCCGGCGCGGTCAGTGGCCCCGCCAACCTGTCGTCGCGCCAGGGATTCTCGCGCAAGTGAAAGCCATAGCCGACACCGGCTTTCTTGTAGCATTCGGCAACCGGCGCGATCGGCACCACAAGTGGGCCGTAGAGACTGCGGACCACGTAACCGATCCGCTTACTCACCTGTGAAGCGGTGCTCGCGGAAACGGCGTTCCATCTCGGAAGCGCTGCGCTTGCCATGGAGTTTTTACACACAGGTTTGGTAAGGCTCGCGTTCAGCCTCGCGGAAAATGCGGGCGCGATCTCCACGCTGGCAAAACGCCGTGCGGACCGTGCTCCCGATCTTGCGGATTTGTGTTTGATCCGGATGAGCGAACTGCACCCGCTATATCGCGTGATTACGACCGATCTCAAAGATTTTTCTGTATACCGGCGCGGCCGGCGCGATGCCATTCCCCTGATTCACCCCTGACCGAACTGAGCCCTATTTATCCACCGTCGCCGCGATCACTTCCACTCTTCGCATCGGCGCCTCGCTATTCACCGGCTCCTTATCGAACGCATCCAAAACATCCAGCCCCTCAACCACCCGGCCGAACGCCGTATACTTTCCGTCCAGATGCGGAGAATCGCCCAGCACCAGAAAGAACGAGGTGCTGGCCGAATCCGGGTCGTCGCCACGCGCCATCGATACGATGCCGCGCGTATGCTTCACGTCGTCGCGGAACTCCCCCTTCACCGTGCCCACCCAGCGATCGGCCGGATGCGGCGCGCTCTCGGGCCGCGAGTCGGACATCCCGCCCTGCGCCACGAAGCCTTTCACCACGCGATGAAACGCGGTATGGTCGTACCAGCCCGTTTCCGTCAGCATCAGGAAGTTCCGTACATGGTTTGGCGCCCAGTCCGGCTCCATCTTGATTTTGAGGGTCCCGAGGGTGGTCTTCATCGTTACGGTGCGCCGAAGTTCGTCCACCGTCGCATCCTTAAACGGCTCCGTCTTCTTCTTCCCGATCGCGATGCTGAGAATGCGAACCGGCTCCGCAGCAAAGCCATTGTCCGCCGCCGCGGGAACCTGCGAAATCTTCTCGACCACATCCATGCCTTCGGTCACGCGCCCGAACGCCGAGTATTTCCCATCGAGCGACACCTGCGGATAAATGCACACGAAGAACTGAGCGCCGTCGCTGTCCGGTTTCCCCGGAAGACTCACCGTCGATACCACGCCGCGCTCGTGCTTCATATCGCTGAACTCGGATTTCAGCATGTTCAGGCCGCCGGTGCCCCAAAGCGCCTTCGGCGTCTTAGAATCCTTCAGCAAGGGGTCGCCGCCCTGAATGATGCCGTTGGCGATCACGCGATGGAACGCACCGCCATTGTAATAACCCTGGCGCGCCAGACGAATGAACTGATCGACGTGCTTCGGGGCCTTATCCGGAGCGAACTCGAAACGGAATACGCCCATGCTCGTCGTAACCACCGCTTCGACATCGGCCGGCCCCTGCGCCCGCGCGGCGACGGCCAGCAGCATCAGCGATAACAGGCGCTTCAAAACAGCCTCTCCTGCTTCTTAAGATTTCCCACAGAACCGATATTGGCGATCGAAAAGGAAAGCAGATACTGATTCTCATTACGGGTGCCGAAGCTGAACCGCCGGATCTGTACGCTGAGGCCGCAGCAATCCGTGTTGTAGGTAGCCTGCGCGACGCCATATTCGAGGCGGGCGATTCGAAAGTCGTAGACAGAAGAGAACGCCGCATTCCATCCCTTGCGGTTCGGGTCTCCGTAACCGAACGTAGTCCGAAACTGATTTTGATTTCCCGCAATCAGTGGATCGGGCCGCAACTGGTCGCTGCCCGCCGAAACGTGGTAACGCTTAAAGCCTACATCCGCGGTAAACGAACTGTCGACGAAACGTTTCACCAGGGGATCGTAATCGGCTTCCCAGGTAAACGTCACGCGGTTAATGGGCGATCCGCGCAGCACCGAAACGATCGGCGAATAACTGCGCCGGCCGGTCAGGAACGTATAGGGCGTAAGATCCAGCGTGGACATCAGGACATTACCGCCGCTCTGGCCGGGAATCAGCGCGCCCCCGAAACCAGGCTCGAAGTACCGCTTTTGCGACAGCTGCCAGCTCAGGATCTCGTTCACGGTGTCGCCCCTTTTCGCATAAAGGCGGTTGGTCACTCCGATCGTCATTTCGCTCGTGTCGTTGATCAGATCGAGAGGATCGAAGTGCAGCGTGTCGTTGAACTGCTTTACTCCCGAGACGTATTTGTAAGTCACGCGCGGCTCAATCACATGCTTGAGCTTGTCGCCCAGAAACGTCTTCTTATTGAAGATGCGCTCAATGGTCGGCGTGATGAAGTCGACGTTGACCTCTGGCGCCGTGCGATTCAGCGTGCTGCTCACCACCGTTCCGTTCAGGATGCTCTGGCTGTAAAACGTCTCATGCATGGTGATGCTCGGAATCAGGCTGAACTGGCCCCAGTGGAACGCCGTGTTGACCGTCGGCGCCAAATCCATGCGGGTGCTGAACTGGCTGGTCTGGTAAAAGCCGGGCTCCGCCATCGGTTCCACGCGATGGTACAGCCCGAAGCTCGAATCGAAAGAGAACCACAGCGGCAATACCGCCGAATTGAATTCGTGGTCCCGCCCGTTGAGATCGAACTCGGGCAGCTTGCGAATAATGACCGAATCGTTCTTCGTGGCGCTCAGAAACTCCTCGGTGCGGGTCACGGCGGTGGAGAAGTTGTAATAGCCGAAGTTCTTCTCGACCGAAACCGTGGAATGCGATTCCGCAAAGATCGCCTCCGTGAAACTCTCGCTGAACTGCTGCCGAAATGCGTACGAACTGATGTAATTCAGGCTACCGCGCGCCACCCAGCCGTTGCCGAATTCGGTGCGGCCGGCGCCGGTCAGGCTGTAGCCGGGGGCTTTGATGAAGGTGCCGCCGGAGGCGTAGCCCCGGTCCTGCACGCCATAAAAAATCAGATTGAAATCGCTCTTCTGGGTGGGCTTGCCTCGGAAATCGATATGGTGCGCATAGCCGCGCGTGGTGAAGTCCTGAAACAGATAGGTGAGATCCATGCTGCGGCTGATCGCGTAATAGTAGCCGAGCCCGATCATATAGCCGCGGGTCGAGCTGTTGCCGATGTTCGGCGTCAGAAAGCCGCTCCTGCGCGGTTCTTTCTTCAGGGATTTATAGAAGTACGGGAAGTAGAAGATCGGAACGCCGGCCAGATGATAAATCGCCTTGTGGGCGATCGCGCGGTCTTCGGGCACGATGTCGAACAGATCGCTGTGCAGGGTCCACCAGGGATGCGGAACCGTGCAGTCTGTGATGAAGCCGTCGTGGAGGATGTATTTGTCGTCGAATTTGTCGGCGTAATCGCCTTCGAAGTAGAACGGCGCCTGGGTGCTCAGAACCCCAGGGCGCGCTACGACTTTCTGCTTCGCATACCCGCGCACGTGATGAAAGATGCCGCGCCTGGTATCGGTGTTGTAGTCGGCGCTGTCGCAGTAAATGACTTCGTTCTGTTCATAGTTTCGGTAGTAGACATGGCCGCGCGCTTTGAACATGTGGGTGTTCTCGTCATAATCGGCGAAGTCCGCCCGGAACGTCGCGTTTTCGAGCTCAACGTCGACATGACCGCTGCCGTGCCAGACGCCTTTTTCCGTTTCTTCCTGAAGATCTGCGGTAAGGTCTTCCTCGCCCAGGGCGGGAGCGGCGGGGCGCGGAATTTTGACCGAAAAATCGGGTCTTGCCACGTTTGCGCTTTCATCCGCAGGCGGGACCGGCAGCGCCGGCGCTTGCGCCCTGCCTAATTGAGGTAACAGAATCTGCGCCAATATGGCCGCAATGAACGTTGCATATAGGGATTTCCCGTGACAAGCCACCGTAATTATGTTAACCAGAAAGAGAGCGGGGTTTCGCGGCATAACGAGCGTCGCACGACGGCGCCATCGCCGGTGAGAGTTAAGTATAAACAGATGCACTGTAGGTTTTGCGGTTTCAGCAACAACGAGGACGATCATCGATGCCTGCGATGCGGGCGCCG